>ODAJ012178680.1_pt1 | contig 53135 bp, 69 predicted proteins | sample 1539241 | NCBI WGS metagenome assembly ODAJ01 (sample SAMN02144231, study PRJEB22623) | gut metagenome | biome: sheep rumen | host: Ovis aries | place: New Zealand | reverse complement strand
TGGGGCGTGAACACGGAATCCGGGAATGATGGCGATGGAGAGGAAAAGCAGGGCGGAAGGAAAGTGATTTCAACCCGGTTGATTGTCGAATGCGGGGACGTGACGAAGTTGTCCTTGCTTTTTTCCGAACTGCAAGACCGGGGATTCAAGTGTGAATTGAAAGAGTGACGATGCACTTGCATTGCACTTGCATTACAAACTTGACAAAATTAAAAATGGCAAAAGTGGCAAAGTACAACAAAAGAACCGTTGAACGCATCATCGAGTTCGTGAAAACCGACACGTTCACCATTGGCGAGATATGCGCCAAGGTCGGCATTTCACGGCAAGCGTTCTATGATTGGCGGGACAACCACCCGGAGTTTGCGCAAGCCCTTGAAGATGCCGCGAACGAGCGAATGGAAATGTTCGTCTTGGAAGCAAAGAAATCCTTGTTGAAGAAAATCAAGGGTTATGACGCAAAGGAAACCAAGGTCACGACAATTCCATCCGGCAAGATGGAAGCGGACGGCAAGACACCAATTCCGAAAATCAAGGAGCAAATCACCACAACGAAGCACATTGCCCCGGACACGGGCGCAATCATCTTTGTGTTGACCAACGGCGACCCCGACCATTGGAAGAACCGCCAAAACGCAGAGTTGACGGGTGCAAATGGCGAACCGCTTGTCAAGCCCGCCCGCATCTTGACCAAGAAAGAGGCCAAGGAGTTTATGAAACAACTTGAAGATGAAGTCTAAATGAACAACCAAGTCCGCGACATCGACCTTTTGAAAACATGGTGTTTGTCCGATTCCCTAAACTTCACGCGATATTTCTTCAAATCGCGTTTCCATCGAAAGTTTGTGGTCGGACGGCATCATCGTATGATTGCGGACGCATTGAACAAGGTCTTTTCCGGGGAAACGAAGAAACTAATCATCAACATCGCCCCGCGATACGGAAAGACAGAACAAGCCGTCAAGAACTTCATCGCCAACGGCCTTGCATTGAACCCCAAGGCCAAGTTCATTCACCTTTCATATTCCGATGATCTTGCAAGGGACAATTCACGGGGCGTTCAAGAAATCATGCGCGACCCGGAATTTCAACGTCTGTTTGACGCAAAGCCGACATCGCCGAACACGAAGAAATGGTTCACCAAGCAGGGCGGCGGGCTTTATGCCGTATCATCCGCCGGGCAAGTCACGGGATTCGGCGCGGGTCTTGTCGATGAAGTCAAGAACGCAGAATCCGACAAGGACTTGAACGAAGCACTTGACGAGTTCTTGCCGGAAATTGACGGGTCAACATTCGGCGGCGCAATCATCATTGATGACCCAATCAAGCCGGATGATGCCCTTTCCGCCTTGGTTCGTAACAAGGTGAACAACAAGTTCGACACAACAATCCGAAACCGCGTCAATTCACGCAACACGCCAATTGTCATCATCATGCAGCGTTTGCACGAACAAGACCTTTGCGGGTTCTTGATGACAAAAGAACCGGGCGAATGGGAAGTCCTTTCGTTGCCTTGCATCTACAATGACGAAGCAGGGGAAGAACAAGCCCTTTGGCCGTTCAAGCAGACCATCGAGGAATTGCACGACCTACGAAAGAAGAATCCGTTCGTGTTCGATACGCAGTACATGCAGAACCCCAAGCCGTTGCAAGGCTTGATGTATGAATCCGGCTTTGCCGAATATGCCATCCGCCCGGCAACGAAGCGATGTGTCCGCAAGTGTTATGTCGATGTGGCCGACACCGGGGCGGACTATCTTTGCGCCATTATCTATGACGAAACAGAGATTGGCAACTTCATCGTTGATGTACTATACACACAACGCCCGGTCGAATACACGCAACCGAAACTTGCAAACATGCTGACAAAACACGGCGTTGCGCAATGTATCATCGAAGCCAACAACGGCGGTCGCCTATTCAAGAACGCAGTCGAAAAAGAATGCCGCATCCTTGGCAACAACAAGACGAAGTTCACGGCATTCCATCAAAAGGACAACAAGCAACAACGCATCTTCCAAAATTCGGCGGACGTGCAGAACATTTGCTTCATGCCGCAAGGTTGGAATCTGTTGTTCCCGGAGTTCTACCAAGCCATTACAAGTTACATGAAAGTCGGCAACAACGACCATGACGATGCCCCGGACGCATTGACGGGTACGGTCGAGAAGCGAAAGAACGCCGGGACAACCGATGTCGCCGGATTGTTCGGAAGATAAACAACCAAAAATCAATATAACAATGAAGATTCAAGAACTTTTTCCACAGACCGCGAACGGCGAATCCGCCGCAACCGCAAGTGACTACATCCAAAAGTTGAAGTCACATCGTTATCTTGACTTGCCGGACGTTGAATCGGCCAACAAGTCACTTGACCCCAAACAACATGACATCAACAATGAAATCTTGCGCCCGGACAAAAAGGTCAAGATTGACGAGGGCGATGACATGTCGAACGCAGAATCCGCCCGGAACATTATTGACGTGAACGGCGGGGAATCAGAGAACAAAGGCAATTACAGAACGGAGAAAGTCGCCCGTGTCGCCGTTGCCATTCAGAAACTTATCATCAATCGCGCCGTGTCGTTCTGTTTCGGCAACCCGCCGACATACAACGCCGCCCCGGAGAACGAGGGGCAAGAAGCCGTCTTGAAAGCGTTCAACCGCATCATGTCCGATGTGAAGTGCAATTCCTTGAACCGAAAGATTGCCCGTTCGATATTCAGTTACAAGGATGCCGCCGAATATTGGTTTCCATCGGAGCAGAAGCGCAAGCACAAGAAATATGGCTTTGAAACGCCGTTCAAGTTGCGTTGTGTCGTGTTTTCGCCAAAGAACGGCGATGTCCTTTATCCCTACTTTGACGAATCCGGCGACATGGTGGCCTTTTCCCGATCGTTCGCCCATGTTGACGGGGAAAATAACCGCTATGACTACTTTGAGACGTGGACGGACGAAGAACATTGGCTTTGGTTGAACGGCAAGAACGGGTATGAAGTCGTTGAGGGATTCCCCAAGAAGATAGAAATCGGCAAGATTCCCGTTGTGTTCGGCCATCAAGATCATTTTGAGTGTGAAGATATTGACAAGTTGGTTGACCGCCTTGAAAAGTTGCTTTCCAACTTTGCCGATACGAACGACTATCACGCAAGCCCGAAGATATTCACAACGGGCGAAATCAAGGGATGGGCGAAGAAAGGCGAATCCGGCGCGGTCATCGAGGGCGAAGATGGTGCAACGATGCAATATGTATCTTGGCAGCAAGCCCCGGAATCGGTCAAGTTGGAAATCGAGACCCTTTTGAAACTGATATACACCATCACGCAGACCCCGGACATTTCATTCGATGCCGTCAAGGGGCTTGGCGCGATTTCCGGCCTTGCCTTGAAGTTGCTTTTCATGGATGCCCATTTGAAAGTGCAGGACAAGCGGGAAATCTTCGATGACTACCTACAACGCCGGGCGAATGTTGTCAAGGCGTGGATTGGATACATGAACACCAAACTTGAAGCCGATGCCGATGAACTTGACATCGAACCCGAAATCATCCCCTACATGCTGACAAGCGAGATTGACGAATTGAACTATTGGTTGACCGCCAACGGCAACAAACCCGTCATTTCGCAAGAAGAATCCGTTGCATCGGTGGGAATCAGCAAGAACCCCGAACAGACGATGCAGAAGTTGCGTGAACAATCAGACCGCGAAAACTCATTCACCATCGGCGAACCCATCATTGATGACGATGATGATGACAAGCGCGGCTGAAAGGAGGGTGACGAATGAAAAAGACGGTTCTTTTAGTTCTGTTTGTCATCGCAATGCACATGGTCATGGGATTGTTGCTTGCTTCATGTGAGCAACGCCCCGTGTCCGGGTATGTTGTAGGCAAGAAGTATGTCCCGGAACACAACATCATCCATTACAACCCCGCGTTGCACATGAACCAAGTGCAGCATGTCCGGGCAAAACGGGTTGTCTATGTGGCCGATTCCTTGGGCGTGACCCCTTGCCAAGTCAAGCCGGACACATACGAACGTATCAAAAAGGGGCAATTCGTGACCGCCAAGGGCTTTGAATGATGGCAACAAGGAAAGTATCTACCAAGCAGCAGAAAACGCAGTCACGGCCAAAAGAAACGGGTTTGTGCAAGGACTGCAAACATTCGGGCAACCGAATCGAAAAAGATATATACGGCGAATTTTTCATGTGTTGGTGTCCGTTCCACAAGACGGCGAAGTTCTTGCGACACGACACATGCGAACACTTTGAACAAAAGCATTGAAGATGGCAAAGCGATACAAGGCGACAAGGTTTTCAATCCAAGGGTTTGACACGACCCATTATCAGACAACCGAACAATATGCCCGGTTGGTTGATGAACTATTCGACCGGGCGACCGTTGAAATCACCAAGGCGGCGGCGAAAGGGACATACAACCCGGACGTTCCGTTCTCCTTTGCTGATTATCCGGCATTGAACGGCCTTGTTCAAAAGGTCGGCAACCAACTTGCGGCCAAGGTTCAAGCCGTCATCGAACAAGGATCACGCAACCAATGGTTGTTTGCTTGCAAGAAGAATGACGGCTTCATCAAGTCAATCTTCGACACATCCAAGTTGCCGAAAGCCCAATTGCGCAAGATGCAAGACCGAAACCTTGATGCCCTTTCCTCATTCCAAGGCCGCAAGGTTGACGGCATGAACCTTTCGCAACGTGTATGGCGAACGATTGGGCAATACAAGGTGCAATTGGAATCCGCCCTTGATGTCGGACTTGGAGAGGGGCGGAGCGCACAACAATTGGCGCGGGATGTCAAGCAGAACTTGCGCGAACCGAACCGCCTTTTCCGGCGTGTCCGGGACAAGCGCGGGAATCTTCATCTTTCCAAGGCGGCGCAAGCATACCATCCGGGGCAAGGTGTATATCGGTCGAGCGTGAAGAACGCCCAAAGACTGACAAGAACCGAAATCAACATGGCATATCGTGAAAGTGATTGGGCGCGTTGGCAATCCCTTGATTTCGTTGTCGGCTTTGAAGTCCGGCGTTCCAACAATGAACCGAAATGCAAGTGTGATTTGTGTGAACGCCTTGTCGGTCGCTATCCCAAGACATTCAAGTTCACCGGGTGGCATCCGCAATGTATGTGTCACGCAATCCCCATCCTTATGGATGAAGAAACATTCGACCAAAACGAACTTGCAGAACTGAAAACAGCCTTGCACGGCAAGGAATATCAGAAGCAAGCCGCCAAGAACGAGGTGACAGACGTTCCCGATGGCTTCAAGGAATGGGTCGCCGATCATGTGGACGCGCAAGAAAATTGGGGATCAACCCCCTACTTCATCCGGGACAACTTCAAGAACGGGAATTTGAAAGACGGGTTGAAAATCAAGATGCCATCCGTTGATGACGATGGAAAGATTGAATATCATGTGCCATTTGAGACATTGACAGAACGGCAAAAAACGGATTGGTACAACTTTCTTTCGGATGAAATGGATTTCTACGATTTTGAATCCGCGTGTCGGTTGTATGGCGTTGATTATTCGTCATGGGAAAACATGTACAAACAAGCCGATGACAAAAACGAATATTGGCGAAAGGCGGAGATTATCGCAGAGCGCAAGCGTATTGAATCGGTATTGATGGCCAAGATTGCAGCCGCCAAGAAGCAAGCGGAACTTGGAGTTGCAGAGTTTGACAAGGTTGTTCAAGAAGCGGTCGGATGGATTGGAAGTCTTAAATCGCAACAAGACTACATTCACCAAGAATTGCGAGACCAAGCCGGGGAAAAATACCCGAATTATGTGACTTTCATCAATTCCATCAAGGGCGGTTCAATGGATGTCGTGAAGATACGCGAAAAGATTGCCTTGGCAAAGTCAGACTATGCGGACGCAATAACGATGGCCAAGGAAACCATCGCCAAGTTCGGAAAGGACGTTGATGTTTCCAAACTGCAAGCATTGGTCAACGAACAAAGAACGGAAACGCGGAACGCTTTGCGTATCACAAACGAGATTGCCAAGGAATGCAAGGCGGTGAAAGATGCCTTTGATGCCAAGCAAAACGGAGTTCTTGCGCCATTGTCAACCGAATTGGAAAAGAAAGGCATCGAATATCGGGAAGTCAAGGACTTGGGCAAGGAGTTGACAGAAACGGAAATCATCGAACGTCTTGGCGGCGGCGACTTGACATCCGGGTCTTGCGCTTCATTGGCATTCGCATTTGCAGCCAACAAGGGCGGATTGGACGTGTTGGATTTCCGGGGCGGCGGTTCGCTTGACTTCTTTTCAAAGACGTTGAATATTGCCGAAATACTCACTAAATGCGGCGGTGTCCGCAAATTTTCCGTGTCCGGCGTGGAAATGATGCGCACAACCGAAATTGGAAAGATGTACTATCTTTCTATCGGTCGCCATGCGGCGGTTGTCCGGCAAGTATCAAAAGGCAAATACGAATATCTTGAATTGCAGTCCGGCGCGGAAAACGGCAACGGTTGGAAACCGCTAAATGCGGGCGTGTTTGCTTCAAGATTCAGCGCAAGGGGGCGTGAATGGTCGGCGGAAATGTGCGATATAACATTGTTACCAAACGAAATGTCGTTCCGAAAACTAATGGGATATATCAACACAGAGAAAGACAAGCAGAAAAAAGGCAAATGGGGAACAATTAAATGATTCCCCATTCGTCTTTACTTTCTATCCTTGAAAAAGTTCGCCCAATATGGGTTTTCCTTGTCAAAGATTTCGCGTTGCTTCTTTGTCAGTTTGTCCGGGTAATCACGAAACATGTTGAAGATGTTCGTCTTGTCAAACGTGAAAAGCCATTCGCCTTTCACTTCTTTGGCATTGTCAACCCACCAAATGACATCACTTTCTTTGTTCTTGATGAATTTGTAGTTCGCCATATCTGTTTACTTGTTCCATTGTTTGCATTCCGTTGGAAGATGTGGATTTCGGTTGATGGCCTTGCCCGTCTTTGTGCAACGATATTGCCTTTTGTCGCCGCGTTTGCCGATGTCAAGGATGACATGAACGCATGACCAACAACAAATCGGTGAAAACAAGTCTTTCATCTTGCCCGGTTTCCTTTCTTTCGGTGCAATTCACCCTTGCGGATGATGCACTTTCGGTTTTCGTATGGATGAACCCGTGTGATACCATATCCCCAAAGGGTTGTTAAGGCAACGCCGATTTCATCCGGCTTGAATGTTTCATATATTGCAGCCAATGAACCGAAATAGTGGCTTTCGCCGGATTCTTTGAACTGCAAATGATAGATGGTTGTTCCGTTCATATTCTAATCGTCAATTTCATAATCATGTCTATTCAATACTTGCTTTGCCTTTCGCTTTAATGCTTTTATGATTCCGTTCTTTTGTCTGACAATAAGGCCGTCTTTTTCAAGCCGTGAAATAATCGAATGAAGATACCATTCCGGCAAGTTTTTACAGAAATCACGCTCGCATAATTCATTAAAGTCGCAAGGTTTCCAATAAAGCGATGCCAATGTGTCATATTTGTGCTGAAGAAGTTCATTCATATCTTGTCCTTTCTGATTGTGCGTTCGTCAAAGATGAACAACGAAAGCGGTTCTTTGGTCGCATGTTTCTTGATGGCCTTGAAGAATGCCCGATCGCGGTTGCGGAATCGCTTCAAGGCTTCATGTGGATTCCAATTGAAGTTCGGCATGACTTCATTGTCGGCCATGTAGATGCCGCCTTGCTTGGGTTCATAATGGGCAAAGGCCACGATCTTGCCGTCTTTTAGGAACACGGAATCGGTGATTGTTCCGTTCACCTTGCGGGACAACGCCTTGCATCCGGCATAATATTCATGGATGGCCTTTTGCTTTTCCATAAATTCCGCAGCGCGTTTCCTCAAATCTTGGAAGTTCCCGGCGACTTCATGGCGGATGGCCGCAATGTCGATGGGTTCTTTGCCGATGGCAACGTCATATTTCAATGTCCCGGCAACAAACATTCGCAATGCCTTTTCAATGGTGGCCTTGTCGGTCAACTTGTCATAAAGTTGCGACACGAAAGCGGCATCAAGTTCGTATTTTGCCGCAAGTACTTTCAATTCTTGTTCGTTCATTGTTCTAAAAATTAAATGTCAATTGTCTTGGTTGTGTGGGATGTGCCTTTCGTGTCCTTTCGTACACGGGGCAAATGGTTCTATAAAAGCATGACCCGGATTTCGCTTCATTGAACCGCATTTCCCATAATTCGGGCGGGATGATCCCTTGTTCGTTCCGTTCTTTGTTGAGGAATCCGACCAACTTCATGCAGAAAAAACCCGAATCTTGCGATTTATCATCAACAAGTTCAATCAATCCGTTTCCTTTTGGTCTCATTGGCTTCAATATTACGTTTTCCAAACACCGATGAACCGAAAGAAGATTGTTGTTGGTGTCACCCGGTCAACTTCAAAACCAAAGCACTTGTCCGGCCAATCGGATGCAATTTCGATGCCGAAAACAGCCCCGCAAGGGTCGTTTTCACGTTCTTGAAGATGCTTTTCGATTGTTCCCATGTCGGTGTATGTTGCCGGGAACTTTGCCTTGTATTCATCAATTCTTTCGGCAAGGTCGATGCAGTTGTCAATCATTATGTTCATCGTTGCCCGTGTTTAGAGTTTGTAACACAAACGTGCCCCGCCTTGCCGGGCTTTACCCTTTGTTAAGGGGTTGCATTCGGCATCCAAATACGAAAGCCCCTTGATTGAATCGGCATGGATGCCGTCTTTCCTTTCGGCCTTGCGTACAAGGTCGGCAACGCAAAGTTCCTTGGTTGCCTTGGTGGTTTCATACAGAACATCGTCAATGAATGCCGATGCCGTGAACGCGGTCTTGCGACCCAAGCGAATCTTGCGGAACTCAACCCGCGATTCGATTCTTTCTTTCAATGTCATTGTTGCCATAATGTTGCGATTTGTGGGCGGGTGTTGCATCCCCGCCCGTTGATTTTACTTCTTGTCGTGGTTGAACATTTCATCTTCCATCTTCAAGGCAAGATCGAGGTTCGCGCCTTGGATGTCGAAGTCATACGGGACATCCGCCGTTCCGACTTGTCCCTTGTCATTCAGAGTGAAGAACACGCAAGCGGCATCCGTTGCATCCATTTCGTTCGCATTGTCCCAAAACTCAACGATGACGAACACTTGCGTATCTTCATCGACCCCGTAATCTTCAAACTCATAACGGGGGATTGCGTTCTTGCGTTCCCGGATTTTGAAGCCCTTGACGCGGAATGCCCAATCGTCATCGAACTTCACCACCTTGTTCATGTACTTGGATTCGACCAAGTTCTTGATTGCCTTTTTCAGTTCTGTTGTAGTCATAATCATGTAGAATTAGAATGTTAAATGTATTATAGTGCTACAAAGGTACAAAGTTTATTTAATATAACAAGCAAAAAACACCCGGAAATTTTCACTTGGGATGTGATTTTTAACATTTCCGGGCGATTTTGTGGTCATTTTGCCGTTCTTTCGGTCACAATGTAGCGGATATGCGGTTCAACGATGTCGGAGTATTCAGCCGCCCAAATCACGCGGGCATGGATGACACGGGGCTTGCCGTCACGGATGATAACTTCAAACCCCTTGGCGGTCATTTCCGGGGCGCAAGTGGAAACATTGCTTTCGTCAACGCCGAACCCTTGGCACTTCTTTGTCAACTTGACGATGCCGGATTCCCAAGACCTTTCAAGTTCTTTCTTCACGTCTGCAAGGTAGGCATCCCGGTTGTCGTATCTGTTTGCGTCATCGGCGATGATTTCATTGCATCGGTTGGCCGTTGCTTCAAGGAAACGGGAAATGCGGCGATGGATGTTGCGGAATCGGTAGGCATCGAAGTGTTGTTGCAGGGAACGGACACGGGCGCGGCGTTCAATCATTGCCGGGGTGCGCTTCTTGATGATGTCGAAGTGCTTGCCGTGCCATGTCATCATGCGGTCGAACCATACGACCCGGAAATCAGCCATTGCGGAACGCAGGGCGGAATCAAGGGCGTTGTTGTAGTTGTCGGCATCGGCCTTGGCCTTGGCTTCAAGTTCTGCAAGTTCGGCTTGCAGACGGGCAAGGTTGCGTTCCTCAATGCCCTTGTTCTTTGTGTTGTCGTTGATGTAGTCGCAAGCGTTGGTGATCTTGAATGATGCTTCAAAGCCGATGGCATCCCGGATGGATGCGGGCAATGAATATTCTTTCCAAGTGTAGCGTCCATTCGTGTTTTCCTTGACGATGATGTCATCAACACAGATGTTCAAGCCGGACTTCTTTTTCGCGGCGGCGATTGCCTTGTCCCGGCGTTCGGTGTACATTGCAATCTTTCGGTCGAAATCGGCAATGCGCTTGGTTGCCGTTTCAATCTGTTTGGTGATTTGCTTGATTGTTGCCATGTCCTTGTATTTTTAGAATGATAGATATATGTTTCGGAATGGTGGGGACGGGCGAACCCGCCCCCGGTGTTCTGTTTAGATGAATGCCGTTTCGTTGTATGGGATGCCCCGTTTCCAACATTCCATGATGACGTTGTTTCGGTCGGCGTTGGCGTACAAGATTGCGTCATCCTTGATGCGGACAATCTGATAATAATAGTTCGGTTCGCCGGGCGCGTTGTCATAAACGTAATCAATGACATATTTTGCGGTTTCCGGGATGGGATATTTGTTTTGGTACAACTTTGTTTCCATGTTCTTTCGGTGTTGTGGGGCGACCCGGAAGCCGCCCCGGTTGATGTTTAGATGAACTTTTGAATCTTGTTGGCGATGGTTGCCTTGATGCTTGAAATTTCGTCATCAACCGATGCGAACTTCACGCCAACCGTGTGACCGTCCTTGCCTTTTTTCAAGACATCGTTTTCGGTCGTTGCGATGGTGAAGAACCGGGACACGAAGTTTTTGAGGTCTGAAAGTTTTTGTTTCAGTTCGACAAGGCGGATGATTTCAATGTCATCAACTTCGATTTCCTTGACGAAGTGAAATTCAACTTGCGGGCAAACGCCCCATGCAAACAAAGTGTTCTTGTTGTCCGTTGATTTGACTTCAAAACCGATGGTGTTGAAGTTGTTGTCTTTTGCGATGATTGCTTTCATTGTTGCGAAATTTTAATTGTTAGACGTTGCATTTTTGGTTGTGCGTTATTGTGATACTTGTTGCATTTCTCACTTGCACGGTGCAAAGATACGCATTATTTTTAATATAACAAGCATTTTTCGGGAAATTTTTTTGTTTTTCTGCAAAATTGTTGATAAATTAAGCATAAATCAAGGCTTTTTCGCGTGTATTATAGTAATTCTTTGTGTATCTTTGCCCCCGATTTGAAGTTTAACAATTAAATTCACACGAAAAATGAAACAAACAATTCTCGCATTACTGATTGCAAAGTTTTCGGGCGTGCGGAAAGACGTTTTGGAAGTCTTGGCGGGTGTTCTTGCCCTACAAGCAACCAACGAGGACGAAGCGAAAGGCATTGTCGAAAAGTTGACCGATGCGCAAGTCACCGATTTTGGCAAGGACTATCGTTCGGGAGTGGACAAAGAGGTCAACGAATCCAACAAGACCTTTGAAAGCAATTTGCGCAAGAAGTATGACTTCAAGGAAAAGGAAACCGAACCCGGCGGCGACCATTCCGACAAGACAGACCCGAACGACATTGCCGCAATGGTCAAGAATGCTATTGCCGATGCCGTCAAGCCGTTGCAAGACGAATTGGCAGGTTATCGCGCAAGCGCATTGACGGATTCCCGGTTGAAGCAGTTGAACGAAGTTCTTGGCGGCTGCAAGGACGAAGCATTCAAGGCGAAAGCGTTGAAAGACTTTGGCCGCATGTCATTCGCCGATGACAACGCATTCAACGAGTATTTGACCGACACAAAGACCGATGTTGAATCCGCAAATCAGCGTGTCGCCGATTCCAACATGTCAAGCGAAAGCAAGCCTTTCTTTGCAAACAAAGGCGATGACGGCGTTTCAAAGGGCGTCGCATCTTATGTGGAATCATTGAAGCCCGGCGGCGACACGTTCACGGGCAAAGAAGTTTAACAAGTAAAACCGAAGCAAAATGTCACTTACAATTAAACGCTCAAAGGACAATCGCGTTGTGAAGTGTATTCTTCACCGCGTTGCAGACATTCCCGGCGGTGTGACCGTACATGTGGCAAATCTTGGCGGTTCGGCTTTGTTTGAGGGAACGCCCCTTGCGAAAGGTGAAAACGGCATGTATGAAGTGTGCAAGACCGCACAGATCATCACCGCCGCCACCAACACCGCAACCACATACGAGGTTGCAAAGGGACATCACTTCAAGGTCGGTGACTATTTCGCCGTTGGCAACAACAACGGACAAGCCATCACCGCGATTGACAAGTCCAACGCCGCCAAAGATGTCATCACCCTTGGCACTACCCTTGGCGCGGCTGTAACGGCGGGCGCGGTCGCATTCCAAACTACGGGTGCGAACAAGACCGTCAAGAACACACCCGTTGCCATTGCGGGTTCAAACATGGATGTCGAAGCCGACACCAACTTGTTTGTTGACGCATGGGTGATTGGCGTTGTCCGCGAATCGAACGCCCCGGTTGTGACCGATGCCGCCAAGAACGCCTTGAAAGGCATCATTTATGTTTAACCATTAAACCCATCAAGAAGATATGCAGAAATCGCTAATGATAGGGTTGAACGAAAAGGACATGTCGGCGGTTATCCACACCTATGACTTGAAGGATTATTATTATCCGACCTTGTTCCCCCTTAAAGAAACGAACCGTCTTGATTGGAAGATGCTTGAAGCCCAAGCAGGCTTGAAGATTGCCGCCGACCTTGTGTCCCGTGGCTCTACCATCCCCCGCAAGACCCGTGAAGCCATTGCCCGCATACAAGGTGACATCCCCAAGATTGTAATCGCCCGCGAGAAGAACGAGGATGAATTGACAGAGTATGACATCATGGTCGCTTTGTCATCCAACAACCCCGACTTGCGCGCCCTTGTCGAGTTTTGGGCAGAAGATACCAAGTATTGTTGGGATGGCGTTGCCGCCCGTCTTGAATGGATTGCCTTGAAAGAAATTTCACTTGGCAAGGTGACTTTCACCACATCCAACAACGCGGCAATCGTGAGTGAATACAATGTCGATTATCTGATTCCATCGGATAACAAAATCGGCGTTGGCACGTCCTATTCATCCGGCACATCGGCACACCCGTTGACCGTTGACTTCCCCGCCGCCTTGAAGAAAGGCAAGAAGTTGTATGGCGCGAAGTATCAGTTCGCATTCATGAATGTTGACACGTTCGAGAAGATGGCCATGCAGGATGAAGTCGTCAAGCGTTGTGCAACCGTGGTCGAGAACATCACCAATGCGCAGGATGTCCCAAGTCTTGAAGCCGTGAACGCCTATCTTACCAAGAAGAAAGAGACGTTCAAGGGCTTGCAGATCATCCTCATTGACCAAGACATCACCCTTGAACTTGCCGATGGCACACGTCAGACGGGCAACCCCTTTGAGGATGATGTGATTCTTTTCAGCGAATCGAAAGTCCTTGGCAACACATGGTGGAAACGCCCGATTGATGCCAAGAAGATGCCCGGTTCTGTTGCTGAAAAGGTAATGCACGGTCATACCCTTGTCAAGAAGTTCAGCAATGAAGAACCCGTCCAAGAGGTTACGCAGGGAATCGCCAACGCATTCCCCGCATGGAATCTTGCCGGACGTTCCGTTCTCATGCAGACGAACGCAACGACTTGGAACAAGAACTAACAACCCGGCGGGCGGCGGCATGGAGTTGAAAGCCCGTGCAAAAGCCGTCCGCCCATTTCGCTAACAAGATATGACGAACAAACAATACTTGACAACCACCTTGAACGGTTTGAATGTTTCGGCGGATGACATTGAAATAATCATGTTGAAAGCCGAAATTGATGCCGATGCCGATGCCGATGCCGGGAGTTGCGACAATGCCGTTTACAACCGAATGTCGGTGGTTCTGAAAGGGATGACGCAAAACGTGTCCGAGGGCGGATATTCCGTTTCGTGGAACATGGATGCCGTCAAGATGTTCTATAACGCCCTTTGCAACGAACTTGGCAAGGAAAATGTGTTGTTTTCCCGTCCTAAAATCCGCAACAAATCAAATGTTTGGTGATATGGCATTCGTGAAGCAATATCCGCATTATATGTTCATGGCAACGCCCGCCCAATCCGAGCAGAACGAAAATGGTGATTTCCCGGTTCAATCCCCGGCCAACACCTTTCTTTCGATGTGCAGAGAGGAAACGGACGGGCGCGGTACTGAAATCCAAGTCGGCGGCATCGCCCACAAGGTTACGTCCTTGATTCAGTTGCCGAAAGATTGCCCGGACGTGTCACTTGGCGCAAAGGTAATTGTCGCCAATGATGCGGATTGTTCCGATGTCAGAATCACGGGGGTTTGCTTGAACTTCAAGCGTGATCAACTTCATTGTCGCTTATGGCTATAACACCGAACTTCACCCGTAATGATGTCAAGAAGCGTTGCGATGCTTTCCTTGACGCGATAAAAAGGCAGCAAGTGAAACGCTTGCAAATGCTTGGTGAAATGTGTGTCGCCCATGCGCGTGAAGTCCCGCCGGAAATAGGATTCCATGACCAAACGGGCAATTTGCGTTCGTCAATCGGATATGCGGTTTTCGTGGATGGTGTCGCCGTTCATTCAGCGTATGAACAGACCTTGAACGGGGCAACCGGGGTGAAAGTCGGTGAAGCCCTTGCAAAAAAGGTCGGCGAAACGACAACGGGCGTTTGCCTTGTAGTGACCGCCGGAATGAAGTACGCCGTTCATGTCGAATCCAAGGGGCGCGATGTCATCACATCCGCCGAACAATTAGCGAAAAGGGAGTTGCCGAAAATGCTTGAAAGATTGGTTAAGAACATACAACGCTCCGCAGAAGCATGAAAACATCGTTCGACATAAATACAATTGTGTTCCGCATCTTGAACGTCCCATCGGTCAAGAGTGCGATTTCGGGGGGCATATACAAAGGCGATGACCGCCCGGATGATTCAACGGATGAAGATATATGTATCAACACCATTTCGTTGACGCAAGACTTCTTGCCGCAGATTGCGACAAGCAACGTGAATGTATATGTCGCCGACAAGCCCAAGATCATCAAGGGCAAGTCAATGTTGAAAGCGGACACGGAGCGTTTGGAAGCCATCACGGGCATTGTCTTGGCAACATTGCGGGCGGCGAAAGTCCCCGGTCTGTTGTTCACCATCGAAGCCCAATCCACATTGACGGAACAAAGCACGAAGCAACATTTCGTGAACATCCGCATCGGATGGAACATTCAGAGTATTTAACATCAAAATCTTACAATTATGGCAGATAGCACAACAACAATCACCCTTGGACTTTGCCAAATCCTTGTTGCGGATGCAAGTGCAGCCGGAACGATGCCCGCCAAGGCATCCATGACCAAGATTGGCAAGACCTACAAGGACACGGCGAACATCAACCAAGATGCCGCCGATGTGACAGAACACTTTGAGGAGGGCAAATCAGCCCCGGAGGTTCGCAAGAAGTCGAAGAAAATCCCCAAGGTGACGTTCTCACTTATGAACCCCGACCCCGCCATGCTTGCGGCCTATGTAGGCGGCGAAGTTGACAACAACGGCGATTGGGGCTATGACGGCGATGAAGTGACCGCAAACAAAGCGGTCTATGTCGAGACCGAACAAGGTCTTGATTTCGCCATCCCCAACGGCGACATCGAAGCCGTCATCAACGGTGCATTGTCGGCATCCGGCATTGTGCTTGTTGACTTCACCGTGACACCTTGCGCCGTCACTACGGGCAAGGCCATTCGCGCCGTCAAGAAAACCTAACCGCATGGCGGTTGTATCATCAAGAGAAAGCCCCAAAAGACCGCATCCCGCGAATCTTGCGGGGCTTTCTTACTAAACAGATAAAGACATGAACGAAGAAAAAGAGAATACCAAGTCCCTTGAACAAGAACGTGAAGAATTGAACAACCTTGTCAACCGGGGAATCGGCTTTGAAGTTAAGGACTTCGATGTCGTGACGAAACCCGTGTTCTTTGGCTTGTTCAAGAAACGTCAACTTGTCCCGGTTGTCCGAAAGTTCAAGATTGAAGAACCGACCCTTGGAACGCTTGATCGCCTTTCCCGCGAATGGATTGAATTTGCCATTGACGAAGCGAAGTTGCAATCCGATGACGGCATGAAAGAAGCCCGTTCGATGGCAACGAAGCATTCGTTGCGTTGCGCCAAGGTTGTTGCAATCGCCGTCCTTGGCGAAGATTACCTTGTCCCAAAGGTGGGGCGGAATGGCGTTGTGAAGTATGTTGAAGATGTCGCCCGGCTTCAAGAATTGACGGCATTGTTCGCCCGTTCAATCAAGCCGTCCCGGTTGAATCAACTTTACACGCTTATCAACCTAATGTGCAACCTTGGGGATTTTTTGAACTCTATTCGATTGATGTCAAGCGACCGAACATCCATGCCGATTCGGATAGAGGAAAACAGCGTGGTCTAAATAGTCCATACGGTCGCCGGGGTGCAATATGTGAACACTTCGGATGGACTTATGACTACCTATTGCACGGCATCGGATGGCCTACGGTTCAGAAGATGATGATTGACGCGCCAAGTTTCGACATTGACGGCGAAGATAAGCATGAAGTCATCGCATTGACCGAGAGCAACGAACAACAAATTTTGAACTATGTAAATAGCATGATGTAATGGCAGATATTGACAACGGCGCATTGTCGTTCAAATCAGAACTTGACAATTCGCAACTTGATTCAGCGATTGAAGAAACCTTGCGGCGTGTGCAAGGCTTGACGGATGCGACCGTTGCGGGCGGTCAACGCATGGATGAAGCCTTTGACTTGACGGCGCAAAGCATACGCGATAAGATAGGCGAAATCGGCGCGGCGTGTGAACTTCACGAAAACGCCATCAACGACCTTGAATCCAAATACAAGGAACTTGGCCGGATGGCGGGCGAGGCAATGGCATCCGGGCGCGATGAAGAATATCGGAAAATCGAAGCAGATCGGGCGGCGGTTCAAGGTGAAATCGAAGTCCGCAAACGTCTTTTGCAGGAATTGCGGGATGGTTCGGACGCATTGGAAGAACAAGCGTCCAAGTTGGAAGCACACGCCCAAAAGGTCAAGGAGAACGCAGACAACGCGCAATCCATGCGTTCCCGCATTAAGGAACTGAAAGAAGAAATGATGCAGTTGGCCGACCAAGGGATTGACCAACAAAGTGAAGCATATCAACGGTTGAAAGATGAACTTGGCCGTCTGCAAGACATCCAAGAAGATGTTTCGCAGCAAGGACGCATCCTTGCAAACGACCAAGCGCAATTTCAAGGTATCATTTCGGGGCTTTCCGGCATCGCGGGCGGCTTTTCGGCTGCAACGGGTGCAATCTCATTGTTCGCCGGAGAGAACGAGGACTTGCAGAAGATAATGACCAAAGTCCAATCGGTCATGGCAATCACAATCGGATTGCAGCAAGTTTCCGAGACCTTGAACAAGGATTCCGCCTTTTCCCTTGTCACCTTGCGCGGCATCAAAGAATGGTGGGCGAAAGTCGTTGGCGAAGCAACCGCCGCCGAGCAAGCAGAAACCGCCGCGATGACGGCCAACAATGCCGCCGTTGCAGCAAATGCAGCCACAACCGCCGCCGACACCGCCGCCAAGGGTACGAATGCCGCCGCAACCGGGGCAAATTCAGCCGCCAAGGTTGCAGACACGGAAGCAACCATCGCCAATGCCGGGGCAAAACATGCAGACACGGCGGCAACAGTTGAAAATACCGTTGCCAAGGATGCGGACACCGCCGCAACCGCCGGGCATACGGCGGCAACCGATGGGGACACCATCGCAGTTGAAGCCAACACAACGGCAACCGGGGCGAATACGGGCGCAACGACCGCAAACACGGCGGCAAAGCAAGCCAACGCCGGGGCGCAAGGATCATCAACGGCGGCGGCGGGTGCAAACACAACCGCCCAAGCAGCGAACACGGCAGCGACAACCGCCCAAACAACGGCGGCGGTCGCAGGAACGGCGGCAAACTTGACCCTTGCCGGGGCATTCCGGGCGGTCGGCGTTGCCATCAAGTCAATTCCCGTCATCGGATGGGTGATTGCGGGCATATCCGCATTGGTCGCCGTGGTTTCCCATTTTGTCAGCAAGGCCAACGAAGCCAAGAAAGCGGCAAAGGAATTTGGCGATGCCGTGGCCGAAAACGCATATAAGCCCATCGGAACAATCATGCAGTTGTCGAACGAGTGGGACAAATTGGGCGACAACATGGAAGCCAAGGAAAAGTTCATCGAGGAAAACCGCAAGAAGTTCGATGAACTTGGCGTTGCCGTCAAGAATACCCGTGACGCGGAAAATCTTCTTGTCGCAAACAAGGAAGCATTTGTCAACGCGCAGATTGCAAAGGCAAAGGCACTTGTCATGTTGACGCAGACGCAAGAAAAGGTGAAAAAGGCGTTGGAACTGCAAGCAGAAATCGAAAGCATGTCCGATACAAAACAAGTCGGCTATGCCGCAGGAAATACCGGGTACGTCCAATATGTTACGGTTGAGAACACCGCAAAGACAGACAAGAAAAAGGAACTTCAAGAACTGAATGCCGAAATCAAAAAGGGATATGAATCCGCCTATGAATACGAAAAAGAGGGTGCGAAAGCATTGCGGGATGCCGGAATCAACGGGGTCAAGGAATATGCAGCCGGAACGGTTGGAGCAATCGAACAAGCCATTGCCAAGAAACAAGAAGCCTTGAAAGACTTGAAGCCGGACACAAAGGAATACAACGATGCAGTTGCCGAAATCAACAAAATGCGCAAGCAGATTGAGACCAAGACAACCACATCCGGCGGCGGTTCGTCATCCGACAAGAAAGACCCGTTCCTTGAAAAACTGAAAGCCCGCAAAGCCGAATATCAACGATTCTTGAAGTGGATCAATTCGGGCGATGAAGTTCTTGTCAAGGCCGCGAACACGGAGTTCAAGGGGCTATTGGCCGAGGGTTCGACATATATTGACTACTTGAAGAACCAACGCGACAAAATCCTTTCCATCGGCGTTGACCAACGCACAAAGGAACAGACGGCCAACTTGCGGGCATTAAACGATGCCATTGCCGAGGAAACAAAGAAAACCGTCCTTGAAGCGTTCAACGAAGAATTGTCAACGCAATTGTCAAACGCCCGGTCGGTTCTTGAAATCCTTTCCATCATCGAGCAGCGGCGCAAGGCATTGGAGAACGACACAACCGAACTTGGCCGGGAGAAAGGCGAAGCCCTTGACAAAGCAGAGAAAGAAGCCCTTGCCCGCCAAAAGCAGGAAACGGACGAACTTCTTGAACAATATGCCGGGTATCTTGACCGCAAAATCAAGTTGGAAATGCAATACAATGACGACTTGAAGTTGTTGCAGAAACGCCGGGCGGAAGCAACGACCGATGACGAACGTGCATCCATTGACGCGGCCATCGGGAACAGAACGGCCAAGTACAACCGGGACAAGCAGAGTTCCGGCGATGCTGATTATGACCAATTGCGCGAACAATATCAGAACTACCAACAAAAGGTGACGCAGATTCGCCAAGACTATGAAGAAAAGCGGCGTGTCGCAACGCTTCACAACGACCAAGCGATGCTTGCGCAACTTGCCCAAGCAGAAGCGAACGAACTTTCCAAACTTGCCAACGAGCAATTGACGGGATCGATTGATTGGCAACGTCTGTTTGGCAACCTTGACGAACTATCAACAAAGACCATCAATGAACTAATCGGGAAAATCAACGCCAAGAAGATAGAGTTTTCCGGGCAATTCAGCCCCCAAGACTTGCAGGCCATCAACGAACAACTTGAAAAGGCGCGTCAAGAAGTGGAATCCCGCAACCCGTTCAAGGCACTTGGCAACGCTTATGAACGATTGCGCGAACAATTGCGCAACCAAAAGTTGCTTGATGACAATGACCCGTTCGTGCAGGAATTGAACGCCAAGCGCGAAGAATATGACAAGTACGCCCAATATATCCAATCGGGCGATGAAACGCTTGTCAAGGGCGCGGACGTGGCCTTTTCCGACCTTTTGAAAGAGGGTTCGACCTATCTTGACTATTTGCGCCGCAAGAAAGAGGAATTGCAGGGCAAAATCGACATGGGGATTGATGTCGGCAATTCAATGGAAGTGTTGGATGCAGCAATCAGTCAAGCCGAATCCGGCAAGTCCGCGTCCGACATGATGCGTGAATCGTTGAAGAATACCTTTTCAAGCGTTTCTTCATCACTTGATTTCGTCAAGGGCGCATTCGATGCCGTCACCGGGTCGCTTGACAAGTTCGGAATTGAAATGGACGAAGAAAGCCAAGCAATATTGAACGACATCGGCGGCATGATTGATGGCGCAAGCCAACTTTCGCAGGGTATCGCAACGGGCAACCCGCTTTCGGTCATCCAAGGAAGCATCGGTTTGTTGTCAAGTGCTTTCGACTTGTTCAATTCGCGCGACCGCAAGGCGCAAAGATCAATCAAGAAGCACAAAGAGGAAATCGAACGCCTTGAAAATGCTTACAAACAACTTGAATGGCAGATTGGCCGGGCATTGGGCGGCGAAGTCTATGCCAACCAACAAGCGGCCATCCGCAACATGCAGAAGCAGCAACAAGAATTGCGCGGCATGATTGAGGATGAAAAGTCGAAGAAAAAGACCGATTGGGGCGACATCCGCAAATATGAAGAACAGATTGCCGAACTTGACCGCAACATCCAAGACATGCTTGACGAAATCGCCAAGGACATCTTGCAGACAACGGCAAAGGATATGGCGAACGAACTTGGCGATGCCTTGGTTGAAGCGTTCGGCAAGGGCGAAGATGCGGCGCAAGCGTTTGAAAAGACCGTGAACGAAGTCTTGAAGAACGCCGTCTTGAATCAGTTGAAGAAAAACTTCTTGGAAAAGCAATTGCAAGGTGCGCTTGACCAACTTGAAAAGTCGATGGGCTATTGGAACGGCGACAACTTCATCTTTGACGGGCTGACGGACTACGAAATCAACCAATTCAAAAGCCGGGTGCAGGGAATCGCCAACACGTTCAATCAAGCGATGGGCGCATATTCCGACATTTTCAAGGATTTAGACCTTGGGGAAAAAGAGGATGACACGTTGACGGGCGCGGTCAAGGGCGTGTCCGAGGAAACGGCAAGCATCATCGGCGGACAGATGAACGCAATTCGCTTGAACCAAGTCGAGGTTGCAACCATCTTGCGCCAACAACTTTCGGTCTTGTCGGCAATCCAACGCAATACATCATACAATTTCCATCTTGGCAAGTTGACCCGGATTCTTGAAATCCTTGAAGCCAACAACGGCAACGACACGAACCGGGCAAACGGCTTGGCCTAAAAACAGACATACGACATGGAGAAATTCGCAAAACAAATCCAAAAAGAAGCCCTTGCCCTTGGCGCGTGTTCGCCGGGCATGGGTGACTTGTTGAACGCGGGCGATAACAAGCCCGCATTGGTTCAACTCTACTTGAAGAAACTTGAATTTTGCCTTGAAAATGATTTCCCATCCAATGACTTCATGCGGGAACATGGCAAGGGCATCATGGAAAGTTTCGGCATTTTCCTTGATGATAGAATCAACTTGACGAACTATCGCAAATGCGTTGCACTTGGCAAGACATCCGGGGTTGTCGTTGTCACGTCATACAATGTTTGTCAGATATACGTCAAGCATCATTCGGAATTGAAGATTGAAGCATCGGACAACGCCTTTGTCATGGTGTATATGTACGATGATTCGCAAGTAACCGTCCATGCACAAGGCCGGGCAAAGGTGCATGTCAACCGATACGGCGGCAAGATAGCCACCGCCAAGGACGGGCAAGCGGTTGTCAAGGTAGTCGAAAAAACAATAAACAAGAAATAACATGGAAGCAAGTGATTTGATTCTGAATTTGCCTTTCGATGAACAGAACGGTTCTGCAAAGGCTTTCGATTATAGCCAATCCCGTGCGGATGGCATCGTTGACGGGGCATCGTTCGTGTCCGGCAACAACGGAAATGCAATTCAGTTCTTGGGCGGCGATGAAACGTGCGAACTTGAAAAGGAAATCATTTCATCCCTTGGCGGCAATTTGACCATCATGGCAAACATGCGTGTTGTGGAGATTGCAGCCGGGACACCGAAACAAGCCATTTGGGTTGTGAACTTCCAAGGTGTCAAGAACTTCATTGAAGTTCCCATCATCGTGAACCCCGGTTCGTGGTATTCCCTTGCGATGACCAAGCACGGGAATGTATATGATTTCTATGTCAATTCGCAGTTGATTAAGTCCGTGACGCGAAGCGGTACACCAACGGGCATCGCCTTGAATCAAGATTTCTACGGCGGCGATTGCTACGGACTTGGACTTCTTGACGATGTGAAGATATACAAGATTGCATTGTCGCAAGAAGAAATCATCAACGAGACATCGCAATCGACAAGCATGACATATCTTCTTGACGGCGTGAACTTCAAGGACTATGGCGTGTATGTTGCCGGGTCGGAGGGTGTTGTTGACCGCCCAAAACTGAAAAACCCCTATTCTATCAATTGGGACAACTATCATGGCGAGACCGTGGACTTGAATCACAAGTTCTTTGAACCCCGCGAAATCACCCTTGATTGCTTCATCAAGGCACAGACGAAGAATGACTTCATCATTCAGTTGTCGCAGTTCATGCAGCAGTTCGACAAAAAGGGAACACAGCGTCTTGTCATCAATGTTCACCCCGTGAAACCATTGATTTACGAAGTCTATTGCAAGGATGCGGTCGCAGTTTCAAAGGTATGGAACAATCAATTGATGGTCGGAACTTTCAAGATAAAGTTGACCGAACCCGAACCCGTGAAGCGCGTCTTGAAGCACATCCGCGTTTCGGAAGCAACTAAGAATTGCATCGTGACGTTGCAGTCGATGAAGTACGTCAACATCTATTGGGGCGATGGCCGCATTGACTACGATGTCGCCGGAGATAGTGAAACCCACACTATCACGCACACATACGAGACCAACGGCGAGTTCTTCCCGGTCATTACGGGTTGCATTGATGAAATCAACGAATTTGAAACAAACGCAATCATTGTATGGAACAAATTATAATGACGCGACCGAATGGCGACCGTGCGCCCCTTGCTTCAAGGCGCACGGCCACCGCCATCAAGTCGGCAACGCAGACATGGAACTTGAATGCCGATGAAACGGTTGTCATCACCGTTGAATCGCCGTTCCCGCAACAATATGAAATCGGGGACAAGATAACCGTGTTCGGGCGCGACTACACCTTGAACAGATTGCCGCCCGTGAAGAAAACGGGAATGCACGAATATCAATACACATTGACCTTTGAGGGCATCCAATACGACCTTATCCGGGCGCAATATGAACTTTCGGTCGAGACATCCGGGAACACACTTCAAGACGTTCAAGGCGATTCGTTGACCGGGACATTGCGAAAGTTCATGGAAGTGTTGATTGCGAATGCCAACCGCATATTCCCCGGCAAATGGTCACTTGGCACATGCCCCGAAACAGATTACAAGACATTGACCTTTGACGGCGAAAATTGCCTTGCAGTCTTGCAGAACCTTTGCAATCAGTTCACCGAGGGTTCGACAACGGTTGAATTTGACATCAACAAGGTCAATGGCGTGTATGTCGTTGACATGAAGAAAGTCGGTTCGGTGTTGCCGTACACGTTCCAATTCGGACGCGGCGGCGGCATGTATGAGTTGACGCGCCAAAATGTCACGTCATCCGACATTGTGACAAAGTTATATGTGTTCGGTTCGTCTGAAAACATATCGTTGAAGTATCGAGCCGACCGCCTTTGCCTACCCGGTTGCACCAAGCATCAATCATTCATCCAAGACAACGCCCTTGTCGCCAAATACGGCATCATCGAGGGGCGCAAGGTGTTCGACAAGATAAAACCGCATTATGACGGCAATGTCACATCCATTGTTGCCGGGAACGTGCTTCAATTCGTGGATTCGGGATTTCCGTTCGACCTCATGGCAAAGAACGGCGATGAAACAATCTACCTTGTCCCCGGAGAGAACGCGAAGATTCACTTCAACACGGGAAACTTGGCCGGGTATGAATTTGAGGTCACGAACTACGATCATTCGACCCACAAGTTCACCTTGAAGAAATTCCAAGATGATCGTGGCGATGTGTTCCCGAACGATTCGTCAACGGCATTTCAGTTCGGCCAAGGCGACAAGTACAAGATTCTTGGCATCATTTACCCGGATTCCATCACCAACGCGGCGGAATCTGAATTGCAAGAGGAATCGGCCTTGTATTATCCGCAAGTGTCGCAACCAAAGGTGCAATATGCGTTGAGCCTTGAAAAGAACTTCTTGAAGAAACTTGTCGGCGGCGATGTGTCAAATGCCATCGTCAACGCCTTTGTCCCCGGCGACTACTTGCACATCATCGACCATGACATTGATGTTGACAAGTCCATCCGAATCAAGGGATTCACCCGTGACATCTTGGATGAATACAAGTACACCTTGACAATATCGGACACGGTTACGACATCAACGACAACCCGCGTCTTGCAGGAATTGGCGGAAATCGACAAAATCATCCAAATCAATAACCTAAAAGACCCCGCCCGTGCAAGGGCGAATTGGCGGACATCCCGCGAAGTCCTTGACATGGTGTTCGACCCGGACGGCGATTATTACACCGACCGAATCAAGCCCCTTTCAATTGACACATCCATGTTGTCGGTCGGCGCGAAGTCAATGCAATTCGGATTGACGAACACCGTCATTCAACCGAACTTTTGCGGAAACAAGAATGTTGTTTCGTGGAAAGGCGGTGTCTTGACGCATTACACCATCAACGAAGAATCCGCCGTGTCATGGATCATCGCCGATGGTTCAATCACGTTCACGGATGACAACGCCCGTTATCTTTACGCCAAATGCGAACGGAACGGGACGGCGGGAACATTCCTTTGGAGCAATCAGCAAATCAAGGTCGAAGATGATGCCAATTATTATCACTTCTTAATTGGCACGTTGTCGAGCGTTGACACAGAACTGCAAGTCCGTTCACTTGCCTTGACGTATGGTTTCACGACCATCAACGGGCGGTTCATCAAGACCGGGCGCGTGGAATCGGCGGACGGCAACACATATTTCGATCTTGACAACGGAGAAATCGGCGGTCGGATTGTGTTCACCCGTAACGGCGAGGAAAAGACCCTTGCCGAACTTGGCGAAGAATCAAGCGAATCGCAGAACTTCATCAACAACACATTGCCCGGTCTGTTGCAGTCGATGAACAATCAGATTGACGGCAAAATCGAAACGTGGTACACGGATTCCGACCCGTCAACCGCATGGACTACGCAGGAACAACGGGCAAGGCATGTCGGCGATTTGTGGTTCAACACATCGACCAATGAAGCAAAACGATATAATTCATCGTATGCGTGGGAACTGATAAGGGACAAAGACGCAATCCAAGCCCTTTCGGATGCCGCGACCGCCCAAGACACCGCCGATGGCAAACGCCGGGTGTTCGTGTCAACGCCTTATCCACCTTATGACATCGGCGACCTTTGGGTTCAAGGCGCGTCCGGCGACCTCATGCGTTGCGGAACGGCAAGGCAGACCGGGGCGTTCGTTTCGTCTGATTGGGTCAAGGCTACCAAGTACACCGGGGATGAAAACTTGAATGACTTCATCCAAAACACCTATGACGTGGCCATCGCCGACATTTACCATCAACTTGACGGTGTTATTGAAACCCATTTCGGCAACGGAGTTCCGACCCTTAACAACGCCCCGGCGGTTGATTGGAATACTACGAAATTGCGCGAAGAACACCTTGGCGATATGTACTACGACAACGATTCCGGCATTGGTTATCGGTTCAGCAAAGAAAACGGAACTTATAAATGGGTTGAAGTCCGCGACACGGGCGTTGCCGATGCACTTGCAGCCGCCGCGAAAGCCCAAGACACCGCCGATGGCAAGCGGCGTGTCTTTACGGCGCAACCATATCCGCCCTATGATGTCGGCGACCTTTGGGCATCCGGCATCTTCTTGAAGCGTTGCATCACCGCCCGGACATCCGGGACGTACAACGCCGCCGATTGGGATGACGCGACAAACTACACCGGGGATGAAAACTTGAATGCGTTCATCAACGGCGTGTTCGATGAAACGGTGTCCGACATATACAATCAACTTGACGGCAAACTTGAATCTTGGTATTCAGCATCCGACCCGTCAACCGCTTGGACTACGTTTGAAGAAAAGAAAGCCCATATCGGCGACCAATGGTATAACATCACGGCGAAAACCCTTTGGCGTTACCAATATACACAACAACACGGGTTTTCGTGGGCGCAGATTGAGAATGCAACGGCGATCGCGGCGGCGGAAGCGGCAAGCCATGCCCAAGACACGGCTGACGGCAAGCGGCGTGTCTTTACGGCGCGACCAAATCCGCCCTATGACGTTGGCGACCTTTGGGCGCAAGGTTCAACGGGCGACTTGAAAGTCTGCAAGACGGCCAAGGCATCCGGGCAAACTTATTCTTCATCGGATTGGGTCAACGCAACGAAGTACACGGACAACACGGCATTCAACAACTTTGTGAATAATGTGTACAACGTGCAAGTGACGGCATTTGCCACACAGATTGACGGCAAAATTGAAACATGGTTTCAGTCATCCGACCCGTCATCATCTTGGCTTACTTTGTCGGACGCAACGAAGCATATCGGCGACCTTTGGTTCAATACCACATCGCAAAGGCTTTACAGATGGGAAAACACCTATTCCGACAACTTTGCTTGGCAGGAAATCACAAACAAGGATGCCTTGGATGCGATGGCGGCGGCAAGTCAAGCCCAAGACACGGCGGACGGCAAACGCCGGGTGTTCGTGGCACAACCGACAACACCTTATGACATCGGTGATTTGTGGGTCGATGGCCGCGATTTGCGCCGTTGCATCACGGCCAAGGCATCCGGGCAAGCCTACAACGTGAACGATTGGGTTGTTGCCGTGTATTACGACAACACACAAACGACCATTGACGGCGGAATTGTCACATCCGGCACAATCCAAGTGGCGGGCGACAACCAAAGCATCCTTGCAGGAATGACCGGGCAGGGAACGACCGCCGCAAGCATCCGTTTTTGGGCGGGCGCGTCCTTTGAGAACCGGGCAACCGCCCCGTACCGCGTCCGGCAAGATGGTGGTGTCGTAATGACCAAGGCAGACATCACGGGCAAGGTAAATGCCACATCCGGTGCAATAGGCGGATTCAAGATTGCAGACGGTCAAATCGGTGCGGATGCAAGTTATGATTCAAACAACGGACTTTGCATCATCAATAGCCTAATACGTTTCTTGTTCAATAGTGGTGGAAAAAGAATCTTTTCCGCCATTGGCGACTTGGGCACGTTCGGTTTTGATAATGTCGCCCGATTTGAATTAACATCGCAAGACCCGTATTTGATTGGAAGTGCCGTGTTCATCAAGTGTGAATCCGGCGATGGTTCAATGGAAACTTGGTACACACAGAGGGCAACGGACATCCGGGGAAATCAATTCGGAATCGGAAAGTTGGCTTTGTTTGAAAAGGGTTACATCGGACAAGCATACACCGACATTATTAGTTCATATATCGGACTTACACACAAATTTCATTTCACGGCAAATTCAAGTTCATTGCTTGGCGTTGACTTACCGACAAAAACAAAAATCGACAACCTTGTTTCAAACGCCGTTGTCATGTTTGACCTTGAAATTGTGTGTGACCGCGATATGCCGAACACAATCCGCGTCCGTTCAAGCACGGGTGCGCAAATCTATAACAATAATGGTGGTGCGCAATCGTACATCGACATGGCGAGGGGCGACATTCTCATTCTACGTTATTACAATGGCGGATATATGATCCTTTCACATCGAAATTGATATGGCAAAAAAATCGAAACAACTTCTATTGGCAAAATATGTCCCCGGTGAAGAACTTGACTTGCGTTGTGTTGATTCACGGGCGGGCGCATACGTTACAGAGTTGAGAGAATCCGGGTATCTTGACTTTGTGCCAAGCGAACAACCAACGCCCGAACCGGGAAAGGTCGTTGTCGAATCGCTTGAAATCATCGGCGGAAAGGTGGTTCAGTCTTGGGAAATCCGGGACGAACCCGCCCCCGCCGGGGAGTGATAACCGCAAAAAGTTATGCTTGCGTTATGCAACAATGTATCATTGTAACACACAAAAGCATTACCTTTGCACAATAAAAATTCAAAATGAAATAGAAATGATAACAAGAAGCGGTGAAATGGTTTCCGCACAAGTCGGAATCATGGGAGCGGTCACGGGTCTTGCTGACGGCGATTTCAGCCTTTCAGACGGCCAACCGTTCAACATCAAGAATGACGGTATTTCCCCGGTTGAACTTGAAGTGCAACTTGCAGGAATGCCGGACGGGACAACCATCAAGACAAAGTTCGATTGTGGTTGGAATCCCGAAATCGTGAAAGTAATTAAGGCAACATCGTTGTCAAGTATCAACCTCAAATTCGGTTACTAATATGGGACTTTTAATCGGATTGGGCGGAACAAAGCCGACTTTCGCCTATGATTATTATTACGGCATCGAATGGGACACAAGCGTTTCCAATCCGCATCCGACCCGCATCGGAAAAGCGGAACTTCACGCGGAATTGCCCGTTCAATCAATGATTCGCCGTTGCACGTTGAATGATGACGGCGCGGTCAACTACTATCTTCACGCCAACGATTCAACGAAGCAGGACAACGGCGCGGCGGCACACCTTGACGGCACGGATGGGCAAGTCATGGTCGAATTGCCCGATTGCTATGCCCGTTTTGAAATGGACGGGTTGAAACGCCGTGCGCTGATTTCGACCGAACCATTGCCCGGTTTCATAAAGTGGAACAAGGCTTATGTTTCGGCCTACGAAGCAGCATGTGACAGAACAACGGCATCATCGCCGAAACTTGCATCCGTTGTGAACACGACCGAGGCTTTCCGTGGCGGCAACAACACGGCAGCATGGGACGGGACGCATCGTTCATTGCTTGGCCGTCCGGCAACCAACATTTCGTTGACGAATTTCCGTGCCTATGCCCGCCACCGTGGTTCTACGGAATGGAACTGCAACGTCTATCAGTTGCAGAAAGAACTATTTTGGTTCTTTGCCATCGAATATGCAAACTTCAATTCGCAAGCCGACTTCAACGCCGCGTTGGATTCCAACGGCTATCGTCAAGGCGGACTTGGCGCGGGCGTGACAACATTGAGCGATGCGAAGTGGAGTGCGTGGAATAGTTATGAACCGTTCGTTCCTTGCGGTGTCACGAACAGCCTTGGCAACCACACGGGCGTTGTTGACTACGTTCTTGAAGCGGGCGGATATGACACGGCGGCAACAACCGTTCACGTTCCATCGTATCGCGGCGTTGAAAACCCGTTCGGCCATGTATGGAAATGGACTGACGGTTGCAAGGCCATCATTCAGAGTGAAGCAGCGGGCGGACGTTCGTTGTTCTACACTTGCGATGACCCGGCGAACTTCACGTCATCCGGCGTGACCAACTACAACCATCGCGGCGACTTGCCCCGTTCAAATGGATATGTGAAAGAAGTCATCCTTGGTGAGTATGGCGAAATCATGCCGTTGTCAATCGGCGCGGGTTCAACAACTTATTTTTGCGATAACTTCTACACATCCATCCCCGAAAGCGGGTCATCCGAACGTGGCGTTTTGTTCGGCGGTTATGCGTATGCTGGTGCGTCTGCGGGGTTCGTCTTTGCGAATGCGTTTAATACGGCTACGAATGCGGGTGCGGCTTTCGGGTCGCGGCTTTGCTTCATCCCGGCGGCGTAATCGGCGCGAAGCGCAAAATCGAAAGTCGTTCATCCCTTGCCGCATGACGGGGTGAATGGCCGGAACTTCAAAAGGTAGGGCGGCAACAAAGCCGCCCCGCCTTTCAAAAAAATATTCAAGGGTTGTCCTTTGTCGTGGCGTTTTGTTCAGCGGTAATGCGAATAATGGTGCGAATGCGGGGTTCGTCTATGCGAATACGAATAATACGGCTACGAATGCGAATGCGAATATCGGGTCGCAGCGTTGCTTGGAAAAATATAAATCTTGCATCAAAGGAGACCTTGCCACAAAAACGCCGGATTCCCCGGCGTATGACTTGGAGAAATCCAATGGCAAAACATTTCATCCGTAAAACGGACTTGGTAGGGAAACCGAAAAGCCCAACTATACAAGCAAAGTCAAGGCACATGAAGCGAATCGGAAACTTATATGACAAGATAATCAGCATCGACAACTTGCGTCTTGCGGACGAGAAAGCCCGCAAGGGAAAGTTGCGTTCGTATGGTGTCCGCGTCCATGACAAGAACCGTGAAGCCAATCTTGCCGCCTTGCACGAAAGTTTGAAGAATCAGACTTTCAAGACATCCGAATATTATCAGTTCACAATCTTTGAACCGAAAGAACGCTTGATTTCGCGTTTGCCTTATTTCCCGGACAGAATCGTTCATCATGCAGTTATGAACTACCTTGAAGATATATGGGTTTCCGTTTTCACGGTTGACACATATTCTTGCATCAAGAACCGGGGAATCCACAAATGCGCAAAAGACGTTCGGTTTGTCCTTGACAACGACCCCGCCGGAACGAAGTATTGCTTGAAAATCGACATCCGCCATTTTTACCCGTCAATCGACCATGACATCTTGAAGCAGATTGTCCGCCGGAAAATCAAGGATTCCCGGTTGCTTTGGCTTCTTGACGAAATCATTGATTCGGTGAAAGAGGGTGTTCCAATCGGCAACTATCTTTCACAATACTTTGCCAACCTTTACCTTGCATATTTCGACCATTGGTTGAAAGAGGAAAAGGGCGTGAAGTATTATTTCAGATACGCCGATGATATTGTCATCCTATCGGATAACAAGGAATGGTTGCACAATCTTCTTGTCGATATGCGAAGATATTTGCATGACAACTTGAAGTTGAAAGTCAAGAAGAATTGGCAAGTGTTCCCGGTTGATTCGCGCGGAATTGATTTTCTTGGGTATGTGTTTTTCCATACGCATACGCGGTTGCGCAAGACCATCAAACAACACCTTTGCCGCCGGGTGGCAAGGATGAAGAAACGAAAGGTCATGCCGACCAAAGCACAATACAAGCAGGCAATCGCATCTTGGTGGGGTTGGTGCAAGTATTGTGATTCCGTCAATTTAATATCCACAATTCAAAAAGATTTGCCCTATGAAATTAGATTCAATCGCGCCAAACGCGCATTACGACATGGAACACGGCAAGCCCGCCGCGATTCAGCATGACAACGATGGATCAACCATCATCCGTTACAACATCGAACCCGAATTTGCAGAGAAAGAGGGCGAGACAGAGCCGGAACAAATCGGTTGGATGTGTCACGAAGTCCGCATTTGGGACAAGCCCGAAAAGGCATCCATCAAGAAAGCGGTCATCCGCGATGTGATTGACGAATCCGCCGAATTTGCGCTTGTCAACGCATACAACTCACATGCCCTTGGCATTGAAATCAACCCCGCCGCCGTTGACGAATACAAGGAATACTTGCAGTTCCGGGCGGACGTTGACAAGATGGTCGAATCCATCCTTGAAGAAACAGATTAACAATAAAAACCTACTTTGACAATGGCAAGATTTAGCGATTTAGGTCTTGAAGCGGATGTGATAATCGGCAAGGGCATCGACCTTGAAGATTTGTTCGACAAGCGAATCTTGATAGAAAAGACCCTTATTCAGCCGACAAAGTTTCCGGGCAAGAATCAATCCGGGTTAAGAATGCAAATGCAAGTTGTCCTTGCTACATTCAACAAAGAGCCGGACGCGGACGGTGACTATTTCACCAAGGACGCGAACGGCATTGCGGTTGGTGAACGGCGTTCGTGCTTCACAGGGTCGGACATTCTGATTGGCTACATTCAGAAAGCGCAAGCACAATTGCCAACCATCAACGAAAGGCGCAAGGCCAACGGCGAAAAACCGTTGAATCTGTTTCCGATGGACACAACCATTGTCAAGGTCGGCAAGTGTTTCCAATTCACTTAAAACCAACGACAATGAACGATATTCAATTTACAATCGGCCAAAAACTGATGCAATGGTTGACAAGCATCGTGGCCGGGTTCATCGTGGCGGTCGAAACTTCGATTGACTTCTTTGTCCCGTGCTTGATTGCGGTCATCCTTGATGTCATTTCCGCCTATGCACTTGGCCGCCGCGTTCATAAAAAGTACCCGGACAAGTCGGACGGCAAGTTCAAATCGGAATACAAGTGGCGCATCCTTGCGACAATGATAATCGCTTGGCTTTGCATCATCCTTGCGTCATACGTTGATGTCAACGTCCGGCATTCGGGTGACGGCCTTGCGGTTCGGTTCGCGGTCGCCGTGTTTCTGTTTTACGAACTTTGGTCATGCCTTGAAAATTGGTCATCCGAGAATGACAAGCCGATTGCCAAGGCAATGCAAAGAATCATGGTGAACAAGGCGGAAAGACATTTGAACGTCCCATTGTCCGACATTCTCATGCCGGATGACAAGGGGGCAAGTGAACAACCCATAAACGACAACGAAGATGGCCAATTGTGACAAACTTTTGCCGTTCATCCTCAAATGGGAGGGCGGCTTTGCGAACGACCCCGCCGATTCCGGCGGCGCAACCAACATGGGCGTGACAATCGCAACGTGGCGGCAATGCGGATATGACAAGGACGGGGACGGCGACATTGACGTGCAGGACTTGAAGCAGATTTCAAGGCAGGACGTGCGCGACCGCGTGTTCATCCCGCATTTTTGGAATCGTTGGAAAGCCGACCAAATCCAATCGCAGAAAGTCGCCAACATCCTTGTCGATTGGGTTTGGGGTTCGGGTGCGAACGGCATCAAGATTCCGCAACGAATCCTTGGTGTCAAGGTTGACGGCATTGTCGGCCAAAAGACGATTTCCGCCGTGAACTTTGCCGACCCGGATGAACTTTTCGATGCCTTGTTCAAGGCGCGTGTGAACTTCTTGAACAACATCGCTTCATCGTCTGTTGCAGCCTATGAACGGCGCATCGGGCGAAAGGCGACCGAGAAAGAGAAGTTGAAGCACACGAAGAAACGCTTCATCAAGGGGTGGTTGAACAGATTGAACGACTTGAAAAACTTGAAGTGAAATGAAAAAGACGATTTTCGCATTGATTGCATCCATCGTTCTTGCGTCTTGCGGCACATCGCGCAAGGTGGCAAGGGACAAGACCGAACACGTCATTGACAGCACGGGGACGGCCATCACCCGGAACGAGAGTTCAGACACGTTCGTTGACACGACCCGGACGCAGACCGGGGAAATTGTCATCACCGAAATTGAGTTCTACCCGCCGGACATGGAAGATGCCGATTCATCCAAGCGGCCATCGGTCGCCGATGTCGAGTTGCCGGGAACGGGGCGCGTGAAAGGTTCTATCAAGCGAATCACGCAGACCCAAGTCAAGCAGAAAGACGAACGCCGGGGGCAGAGCAAGGAAAGCAGCGTGTCCGATGAATCGAAAACCAATGCAGCCGTGAAGCGGCGTGACACAGACGAACACAAGGAATCGACACCCGTTGCCGACCCGTTCCGATGGCGTTACATCGCATTCATCGTTGCGGTCATCGTTGCCGCCGTCTTGCTTCTATACTTGAAAAGACAACCGTTCTTGCGCGTCATCCGCAATTTCATCACCCGGATTCGCGGGTTTCTGAAATAAAATGCGTACCTTTGCACCGTCATTGTTGCGAAACGGGGAGTTGCACCCCGAACGATGATGGTTGGCCGGGGAGTTGCACCCCGGCCTTTTTCGTGTGCTGAAAATTCAGCCGACCGGGGAAATGTACATGATTGTACACCGAAAACATGGTGAACCATTGAAAAAGACGGGGTTTTGTACATCCGTGTACATCGAAGAATAAAATCCGGCGGAAAATGCGCATAAAAAACGCCCGGAAATGTGTTAAATCCGGGCGTTTCGTGTACAAATTCGTGTACATTGTTTGTAAGTGCTTGTAAATCAAGCGCGATTGCGGAGAGAGAGGAACTAAGACCCAATATTTCACGAAGAATCACGAAACCGCAAACCGCCATTTTCGCGGGTTTCGTGTTCATGGTGCATTTATTCACCATATCACGAAATATCATTGAATCCCATATTTCCGTGTACAAATTCGTGTACATGCCTTTTTCCATTTTTGCCCCGTGTACATTTTCAAAAATCGTCAAAGCGCGACATCGCCGTTCGCTTGACTTCATCAATTATCTTCATGTAAGGCTTCATCGCTTCAAACGATGAATGCCCCGTCCATCGCATGATGACTTCGGGCGGGATGCCAAGGCGCAAGGCGTTCACAACGAACGTCCGGCGGGCGACATGCGTTGTCATCAATTGCCATTTTGGAAACAATTCTTCATGCCGGACGTTGTTCGTGAAGTACACAATGCGGGTCGGCGTGTCAATCCCGGCGAGTTTGCCAAGGTCTTTCAAGTGCGCATTCATCTTTTCGTTACTGATGACGGGCAAGGCGAGATTCCCCGGAAACGGCGTGTCCTTGTACTTGTCAAGGATGGCTTGCGAATGCTTGTTCAGTTCAACCCGGATGCCGTCAACGGTCTTTTTGGTGACGAACACGATCATCCCGTCCCGGATGTCATATCGGGTCAACTTCTTTGCGTCTGAATATCGAAGCCCGGTGAAGCAGCAGAACAAGAACACATCCCGGACACGTTCAAGGGCGGCTTGGCTTTCGTTGAACGTCATTTCTTCCAAGCGTCTGACTTCATCCTTGGTTAAGAAGATGATTTCGCGCGAATCAACGGATGTCCCTTTCAACCGTGGCTTGAACACTTGGTGTGCGTTCCCATGATAGAACCCGTTTTCGGAAGCCCACCGCAAGAACCATTTGAGGAATGACACCTTGCTTTTGATGGTGGTGTTTCGGAATCCCCGCCCGTGCAGATAGGACACGAACAATTGCGCCTTGGCTTCATCGAACGTGGCAAGATCAAGCCCTTTGTCGAATGCTTCAAGATGGTTTCGCAGGGCATGGAACTTTTCATGTGTCCCCGCCGTCCATTCGTTTTTCTTTCCCATCGTTTCGGTGAACATGTCGAACACGTCAAAGAACTTTGGCGCGTTGCTTGCGTCAAGGATTGATTTCTTGCCGATGTAGTCATTGAACAACGCCTTGACTTCATCGTTGGCAGGGATTCGCATTTCGATGATTTCAAAGCGGGCGAACACGTCACCAATCTTGCCGACCCAATCCCCGATTGTTCGGTTGATGTCTGTTGCGACCGGGGTTTTCACGCCGGACTTTGGGCGCATGGTGTCGAAGTCCCAATCATCGGCATCAATCTTCAATGTCTTGGGAAATGGAAAGTCCATCGGCGTTTGCCCCTTGATGGTCACGCGCATACGGATTCCAAGGTTCTTTGTTTCCCCCGGATTCCGTTTGTGCAAAAGGAATTTGATTGTCTTGTCAATTATCATTGCGTTTCATCATTTTGCCGCGTCCCAAAAGCAGCCATTCAGCCGAAAACATGAAGTCGTTGCAAAGGTATTGCAGCGCGTCAAGGTCAACGACCTTGTATTTCCATTCTTCAACGGGCTTGTTCAAGTCGTTCTTGATTCTTTGGTATTTGACACGGTTCAACCCATGTTCTTCACAAAAGTTCTTCAACCCTTGGCAAAGGCCGTTGTCGATGGCCATTTGCAGCCCTTGAAAGAATCGCCGGGTGATTTCGATTGCTTGGGCGTTGATTGATTTCTTCATTGTTGCGTTCTTTTTACGTTGATGGTATGTGAACCCGTTGTGAATGTTGCAAGGTTCTTGTCTGATTGGTCAAAGGCAACAACGATTTGGAAGATGTCAATGCCGCCGTCCGGCTTGCAATGGATGGTGTTGTCATCCGTTGTGTACATGAACGCCCCGGACGTTGTTTGCCCGTTGTAGTGAATGAATATCCCGTCCGATGACCGCCCATCGGTCGAGAACTGATAATATTCAGCCCCGCCGACTTCATCCCATCGGCCAAGGATTGCCGCCGGATTCGTTGCAGGGTCAAGAACGACATGCGGTTCTTCATCCCCGGTGTCTGACGAACACCCGGCCATTATGGATGCAAGCAGCACCAAGAAGAAAACCTTCAACGCTTTCATTCCTTGTTCTGTTTTTCGTTGTCTTGATTCGACAATCCATTGATGAAGTAATAAAGCAGGATGCCGCCTACAATCGGCAAAACGCCATAATAAAACCAATCCATCATGCAATTTTCTTTTGAAAGTCCAACATCATCTTGTCAAATTGTGCTTTGTCAACGGTTGCCGTCTTGTCACCTTTCAACGCCGCCGATTCAAGGGTGTCGAAGATGTCATGCGGCATTACTGAATAAAAGGCCGGAACACCGTAAAATTCCGAAACATTGATTTCAATTGTTGCCATATAAATTCGATTTTTGATTTGAAGTTCACGAATATATCTTTTGAACGAAGTGAAAAAGTATATTATAATATTTTTCTTTTTCTTTCCTTTTCTTTTATAATAGTGTTTTGCAATGCAAGTGCATTCCATGTGCAATGCAAATGCACCTTATTATAATATATATAGTCATTCAACGCCTATCACACCGACCACAATTGAAAGTGAACGGATTTCTTCTTTCGGCAAACTGAATGGCGGAAATTCCGATTTGTTTTCAGACACGCAAAGAACATTGTCCGGGTTGGACTTGTCCGGGAATAGTTTCTTGACAAGTGCGCCTTGCCTTGTATCCATGACATAAACCTTTCCCCATTGAAAGAATGTGATTTCGTCAATCCGGCGACATGCCAAGATGTCCCCGTTGTTGTACTTGGGCAACATCGAAGTCCCGGACACCCGAATCAAGTATTGCGCCCCCTTTGCCGAAAATTCCGGGATGGTGTACCGTTCGCAGTTGTCGAACAGAACCCCGTCATTGTCATCGGTCGGCAATCCGGCGACCGCATCAAGCGGAATCAAAGGCATGGAAACGACCGCCCCGTCATCGCCGCCAAAATACGATTGTGGCTTTAATGGTGTTGCCGTCTTGTCGTTGGCAATCTTTCGCAGCATTTCACGCTTTGAATCGGGAATCGTCTTGCCGCGTTCCCAATTTTGAACCGTCCTTGATGACACACCAAGCAGTTTCGCAAATTCTTCTTGCGAAATGCCTACTTTTTCCCGTATTGCCCTAACATCAATTAAGTCGTTCATATTCAGGTGGTTATATAATTTCCGAACTTTTGTTTACATTTTTTAACATCACGTTTCGCAAAATATTTCGCATTTTATTGTTTCGTTTCGCAAAATATTGCGTATCTTTGCACCGATGTTTCGTAGCACGCGACAAAGGTACGGCGAAAACGGCACATTTGAAATAGCAAATTTACGTCATTTTTGCGAAACAAGCGCAATTTGACATGTTAATTTTAATAAAACAAAGAAGAAATGAGCAATTTTTCATTCCAAAGGGGGTTTTCCCAAGTCATGCAAAAGGACGTTGCGAGTGTCCGGGCGGAAATAATGACCGCCCTTGACATCACGACACGTTCTTCATGGGCGGCACGTCTGAATGGAACGGTCGAACCAAAAGTGAGCGAAGCGCAACAAATCGAAGCGATTTTTGCGAAGTATGGAATCAAGGATGTTTGGGGGGCGGAAGTATGATGAAGTTCGCAATCCTCACCAAACGCGAAGCGGAAATTGCCGAATTATTGGCATGGGGTGCAACGAAAAAGGACGTTGCGAACACCCTTTTCGTTTCAGAACGAACCGTTGAGAATCACACCCGGAACATCTATGAGAAAACCGGGGTGACGAAAATCAATGAGTTGTCCGCGTGGTGGTTTTGCACGAACTTTCACATTTCATTTGACCTTTCACCATTGACCCGCCGGGCAATTGCAACTTGTCTTTTGGTCTTGGTGGTTTTCCAAATGACTTTCAATTCCGACACCATCATCCGGGCGCAAAGAACCCAAGCGAGAACAACCCGTGTCCGTTCTGCAAGACGCAAGAACGAATCGGACAATGCAACATTCACGTTTAACTCTTAAACCATCGCAACAATGAAAAAAATCTATTTATCAATCAGAATCGCCGCAATCTATGCACTTGCATTCGTGGCCGTATTTGGCATATTCGGTTGCCCGGATGAAACCCTTTCACTTGGCAATTGGTTCGCCTTGTTCGTTGCTTCAAAGGCAATCGGATTCGCCGCCGTTTTCGGCATTGCGTTATTGATCGGCGGTTCGGAATGCGTCAAGGCATTCTTCAAAGGTATCGTCACAAATGATGTTGAACCCAAACACGCGAATAATTGACTTGACCGTTGGCGAACTTGTTGACCTTATCCGGGAAACAACCGCCGCAAGCATGAAGCCGGAACAGAAGCAGCAACCCCGCAACCTTGAATATGGGATTGCAGGAATCGCCCGAATCTTCAATTGCAGCATGGCGACCGCCAACCGAATCAAGGCATCCGGGAGGATCAAAGACGCAATCACCCAACATGGCCGAACGATTGTGATTGATGTTGACCGGGCTTTGCAGATAAAACAGAACTTTTAATCATTCATTCAAATTACATCTACAATGAAGAAAGTAATTCTAAAAAGTCTAACAATGGTGAATTGGCGCGGCGCAAAGGAGCGCACGACCAATTTCAACGCCGATGTGACAACCATCATGGGCGCGAACGGACTTGGAAAGTCCCGTCATTTCGATGCTTTCATTTGGTTGCTTTTCGGCAAGGATTCCAAAGACCGCAAGGATTTTGAAATCAAGTCAAACGATGAAAGCGGGAATCCGTTACAGAAGTGCGAATGTTCGGTCACGGGCGTTCTTTCCGTTGATGGTGAAGAACTGACGTTGAAGCGGGCATTGGTCGAAGATTGGGTCAAGCCGCGTGGCCAAGTGGAACAAGTGTTCAAGGGCAATCACACCGAATGTTGGTGGAATGAAACCCCGGTTCGTGTCGGCGACTATCAAGCCCGCGTTCACGAAGTCATTGATGAAACGGTGTTCAAGATGATAACGAACCCCGCATTCTTCATCAACATGCCTTGGAAGCAGCAGCGCGAACAATTGTTCTTGCTTGCCGGGACAATCACGGACACGGAAATTGCAGCCAACGACCCGGCATTTGCCGCCTTGCTTGACAAGATTTCCGGCAAGTCACTTGCAGACTTCAAGACAGAACTTGCAGCCCGCAAGAAGCGTTTGAAGATTGAACTTGACAACATCCAACCCCGCATCGACCAAACACAAAAGATGATGCCGGAAAGCGAGGATTGGGCGGAACTTGAAGCAGACATCGAGCGTTGCAACACCCGCGAAAAGGAAATCAACGCACAACTTGCAGACGAAGCAACGGCCAACCGTGCCAAGTACGAAGCAGAGCAGGAAAAGCAACGCCGCATTGCCGAACTTGAATCATCCCGTCAAGAAGCAATCCGCAAGGCACAACAAGAAGCCAAGGACAAGGCGTTTGAAGCCAATGCCGCCCGCCGCGAAAAGTCGGCATCCCGTTCATCCAAGGCGCGTTTGCTTGAACTGACGAAGAATGAACTTTCCGGCAACCGCCGCGAGATTGCCCGCATTGAAGCAGAGATTGCCCGCATCAAGGGCGAACAAGACAAGTTGCGCGATACATGGCAGACAGAGAACGCCCGTGCTTTTGACGAATCATCGACCATTTGCCCGTATTGCGGACAACCATTGCCCGCCAACCGCGTTGAGGAATCGCGCAAGCACTTCAATGATTCCAAGGACAAGAAACTTGACGAAATCACGGCCAAGGGGCAAGCAATGGGCAAGGAAATCGCCGAACTTGAAAAGGTTCTTGCCAAAGTTCGCAAGGCAACCGCCGACATCGAAGCCCAAGAAAAGGAAATCGCGTCATTCATCGAGGAATGCGAAAAGTTCCTTGCCGACAACCCCGAAACAACATGGGAACAACTTGTTCCGGCCACCAATCCGGCGGTCGCCGACATCGACAAACAGATTGCCGACATCAAGGCCACCATCGCAACGGCAACGACCGGGAACTACAACCAAGCACTTGCCGATGAACTGAATGCCATCAAAACGAAGCGAGGACAAGCACAACTTCGGCTTGGCAAGCGTGACCAAATCAAGAAGTGCAACGATGAGATTGCCCGCCTTGAAGCATCCGGCAAGGACTTGGCACAACAAATCGCCGATGCCGAGAAAGAAGAATACACCATCACGCAATTCACCAAGGCCAAGATTGAGGAATGCGAACGCCGCATCAACGGATTGTTCACGATGGTTCATTTCCGCTTGTTCGACTACACCATTGACGGCAACGAGTTTGAAACATGCGTCCCGCTGATTGACGGCACACCGTTCCAAGTGGCTAACACCGCCAAGCAAGTGAACGCCGGACTTGACATCATCAACGCCCTTTGCAAGTTCAACGGCGTATGCGCCCCAATCTTCATCGACAACCGGGAATCCGTGAATGAACTTATCCCGTCCGAAAGTCAAATCATCAACCTTGTTGTCACAACCGACAAGGAATTAGTAATCAAATAAATTATCGCAACAATGAACGAATTAGCAACAACAAAACAGAACAACGCGGCAACGCCCGTTCAGTTCAATTTCTTCGACCCGGAACAATTCGCCACCATGCAGCGCGTGGCAAAGATGTTCGCCCATTCCGAACTTGTCCCGGACATCTACAAAATCCAAGTCCCGCAAGGTGCAGACGAAAAGACAACGGCAATGGCCGAAATGAAAGCAATGTCGAATTGCGTCATCGCCCTTGAAATCGCATCGAGAATCGGCGCGTCACCCTTGATGGTCATGCAGAACCTTGTCATCATCTATGGTCGCCCGTCATGGTCGGCAAAGTTCTTGATTTCGACCGTGAACACTTGCGGACGTTTTGAACCGCTTCAATTCCGCTTCACGGAGAAAGGCAACCTTGGCATGGTTGATTATGTCGATTATGAGTACAACCCAACGACCCGCCGCAAAGAAGCCATCAAGAAGCAGTTTGACGGGCGCAACATGATGAACCTTGAATGCGTGGCCTATACGACCAAGCGCGGCAAGGAACAACCCCTTGAATCATCCCCGGTGACAATCGAAATGGCCATCAAAGAGGGTTGGTTTACAAAGTCCGGGTCGAAGTGGCAGTCCATGCCCCGCCAAATGCTCATGTATCGCGCCGCGTCATGGTGGACTTCTGTCTATGCCCCCGAACTTTCGATGGGTATGCGCACGGTCGAAGAGGAACAAGACATCATCGACATCACGGACACCGCCGTTGACGTGACCGACCAAGTGGCGGCGGAAAAGGCAGAGAGAGCCAACAAGACCGAAATCAAGATGGATGTTGACGGCGGCAATGCCGGAACGGACGCAAACGAAGCCACACAAGGCGCGAACGATGCCCCGGCGGGACAATCGACCACACCGACACCCGAAACGCCGTCAGAAGCCCCGGAAACACGTTCACCCGGTTTTTAACAACCTAACAACCCGAAAGGAATATGAAGTTACATGTCATCGGTTCATCGTCAAGCGGCAATTGCTATGTCATTGACAACGGAAAAGAAGCACTTGTCATTGAATGCGGAATCGCGTTCAAGCAGGTTCAAAAGGCAATGGATTTCGACATATCACGAATTGCCGGGGCGTTGGTGTCGCATGAACACGGCGACCATGCCAAGCACGTTGCCAAGTTCGTTGATGCAAGGATTCCTTGCTACATGTCCGAGGGGACACGCGAAGCGTTGAATCTTGGCGGAAACCGCCTTGTTTGTGGCATGAAGCCCGGCGGCATCTATCACGTTGGTAATTTCAAGGTGCAAGGCTTTGAGACCGAACATGATGCCGCCGACCCTTTCGGGTTCTTAATCTATCACCCGGAATGCGGCATGACGTTGTTTGCGACCGACACATATTATTTGGCATACACTTTCGCCGGATTGAACAACATCTTGATTGAATGCAACTATCGCCAAGACATCCTTGAAGCGAACATTGCATCCGGCAAGTTGAACCCGGCATTGCGAAACCGAACAATCAAGTCGCACATGTCTTTCGACACATGCAAGGAAACATTGCTTGCGAATGATTTGTCAAAGGTCAACAACATTGTCTTGATCCACCTTTCATCCGGCAATGCGGATGCCGCCGCCTTTCGTGACGGCATACAGAAAGCCACACACAAGACCGTTCACGTTGCAGAACCGGGAATGCAGATTCTATTTAACAAAACCCCATTTTAATTCAAACAGACATGAAAAAGATTGAAGTATTCAAGAAAGAGAATCCCGATGAAGTCCTTGGCAAGTTCAATGACCGGGAAGATGCAAGTTCGTTCATCATTGACCAATGCGAAGAAGATGATGACGTGACGGTGTTCGACTTCGACATCCGCGAAGTTGACGAAGCAGAACCCGCCGACCTATGCCCGGACTTTGCGGCATCATGCAAGTTCCTTGGCATTTCCGATGAATTTGCCTTTGATTGCGCCGATGATCATATCAAGGCCATGCAGTCCATTTACATGCTTGTAATCATCGCCCAAGCATGGAACAAGATTGACGGCTTCACCCCGGATTGGTCGGATGGTAGCCAATGGAAATATTTCCCTTGGTTCACATATAGAGAAAACAAGGGTTATGCGGGGTTCGTCTGTGCGCTTACGGTTCATACGGCTACGTCTGCGTATGCGACTATCGGGTCGCGGCTTTGCTTCAAATCGTCAGATCGAGCGCGTCAATTCGGCGAAATGTTCACCGACTTGTTCAACGACTTTCTTTTGTTCAACAAATAATAATTCACCATCAAAAAATTATCAAAATGGATAAGCATTTAGGAAAAGACATTGAAAACCTTGTCGCCCGCGAATCGTTCTTGAAAGACAATTGTGACAAAGTTGAGGAAAAAGGCTACATGAAGCCATACACCCCGGAGGAATTGCAGCAACGCAAGGAAGAATTGGCGAATGCTTCAATCGAAATCATGGAGATTGAGGAAGAAGCGAAAGCAGCCGCAAGTCATTACAAGGAACGCTTGAAGCCGTTAAAAGAACATCGTGCAAGGATGGTCGGCGACATCAAGTCAAAGTCGGAGTATGTCAAGGAACTTTGTTACAAGTTCGTTGACCAAGAAGCCCGCGAAACGGGTTACTACAACAAAGAGGGCGATTTGATTGAATCGCGCCCGGCGACCGCCGATGAACTTCAAACAACCTTGTTCGGGGTCATCCGCAACCAAGAATCCCAAAAGACGGGAACAGACAACTAAAAGTTTCACAACCAAAAATTCAAATTCAAAATGGAAAACGAAAGAATGATTTTCAATTGCGCCCCCGGAACGAATGAAATCATCATCCGAGAGGGTCAAGCCGCCCCGGTTCTTGAACCGAAAGCACCCGTCAAGACCTACTTGTCCGGCACGATCGGAACGGTGGTCGAGTATCTGACGAAGCGAATCAACGCCGAACAATTCTTGCAGAAAGATTGTCACATCCTTGTTGACCGCGAAAACGTGTCAATCACGCTTGTCACGAACGAAGCCGATGAATACAAGCGCGGCACTATCAAGGGCGCGTTGGCGTTCAACCCGTCATTCGTGAAGTTCGGCATCAACGATGCCCGCAAGACATGGCAACCCGCCGAACTTGGCCTTTTCTTCAAGATGAACCGGGCGTTCTTTGCCGACAAGTCCGAGAACATGGCCTTGGTGACAACCTTGATGAACTTCACCGCCGATGTCAACGTCAAGATGGAAAGGTCGTTCAAGGAGAACGGCAACCGAACGGACAACTTCGCCCAAGTGGTCAATTCCAACTTGCCGGACAAGTTCACCTTGGAAATCGCCATCTTCAAGGGGATGCCCGCCGAAAAACTTGAAGTCGAGACATTCGCCAATGTTGACGGGCGCGATGTGTCGTTCATTCTTCTTTCGCCCGGCGCGAATCAGACCTTGGAGGATTTGCGAAACAAGGTCATTGACGAACAACTTGACAAAATCAAGGAAATCGCCCCGGAAATCGCAATCATCGAAATCTAACATCAACCATCCCGTCCCGGCTGCAATCCATGTGGCCGGGCGGGATTCAAAACGCCAAGCAATGAAAGATACATTCTATTTTCAACACGACTTCAACGCCCGCAACGATCCAAAGTTGCAAAACGTGTTGATGGAACACGGATGCGCGGGGATTGGCGTGTTTTGGTGTATTGTCGAGCAACTGCACGAACAAGACGGCATCTTGCCCCTTGCAGGAATCAAGGGAATCGCCTTTGCGCTTCATGTGGATGTCAAGGTCGTTGAAAGCATCATCCGGGACTTCGACTTGTTCCAAGCAGATGACGAAAACTTTTGGTCGGAATCAGTCAACAAGCGGTTGCAAAAGCGGGTTGAAATCAAGGACAAGCGCAAGAAAGCGGCGCAACACAGATGGGCGGAAAAATGCAAAAGCAATGCAAATGCAATGCACATGCAATCCAAAGAAAAGGAAAGAAAAGAAAATATATCTTCTAACGAAGATAATAATATATCTTCTAACGAAGATTCGTCAACTTCCGTTGACCCGGCATCGCAAGAAAAGAAAATCGTCATTGATTATTCAAGAATCATGGCGTTATGGAAAGAGAATTGCCCCGGCTTTCCTCAACCGCGAACCCTTGCAGACGATGACAAGGCGAAAGTCCGCCAACGTTTCAACGAAATGTCATCCGGGGATGACCCCGAAACGGCATATCATAGAATCGAAGCCATCTTCAAGAAAATCGGAAATTCCGATTTCTGCAAGTCCGGCAAGTGGTGTTCTTTCCGATGGGTGTTCAAGAATGCGACTAATTGGCGCAAGGTCGAAGATGGAAACTATGACAACAACCCCGCCGATTCCGGCGACAAAGTGAATGATCTATGGCAGTAAAAGACATGCAATCAATACTTGGGTACATCAAGCAACGCGGATTGTTCCAAGGCATCACCCGGTTTCAGTATCTGAAATATAACATGGAAGATTCCCTTGAAATCGTGACGGCCATCGGGAAAAGCAGGAATCCGGCATTCGTCATTGACGATGAAAACCGATTCACTTACGAAAACATGATTCGTTGGTGTCATTGCGACACGAAGATGCAAGCCCTTGACCCGAACACCAAGCAGCCCATCGCCGGGAACTTGAAGAAAGGTATCTACATCGCCGGGAACACCGGTACGGGGAAATCATGGTGTCTTGAAGTCATGGCGGCTTATGCCCTTGTATGGGATTTCCGCATCAATCTTGGAGAGCAAAAAGACCGTTGCCTTTGGTGGGAAAACTTACGGGCGGATGCCATTTGCGATGAATACGTCAAGACGGGCGACATCCAAGCCATCAAGAAACGCACAATCTATGGCATTCAAGACCTTGGCCAAGAACCCGCCGAATCAACGTACATGGGCAACCGTGTGAACGTCTTGCGGCAACTTCTTGAATACCGTGGTGACAGAACCGACCAAATAACCCTTATCACATCGAATTTGCCGATGGCACACAAGAAACTTGCCGAACGCTACGATGACCGCGTTGCAAGCAGATTGAACGCGATGTGCAATTACTTTGAAATCCGGGGCAAAGACCGCCGGAAACTCTAACGAAGAATATCAATTTATTACAAAATTCTTTTAAGACAATGAACGATATTATTCAGAACGGGATGGTATATCAGACCAACAAGGGAACGCCCGTGACAGATTCCCTAAAAGTCGCCCAAGTGTTCGGCAAGCAGCACAAGAACGTCATGCAGCAAGTCCGAAACCTTTTGGGGTCGGCTGAAAATTCAGCACACAAGAATTGGTTCTACAAATCAACGTATCTTGATGCGCAAGGCAAGCAACAACCCCTTTTCGTTATGAACCGGGACGGCTTTTCGCTTCTTGCGATGTCGTTGACGGGCGAAAAGGCACTTCAATTCAAGGTCGCATTCATTGAATTGTTCGACAAAATGGAAGCAACCATCAAGGGGAACATACAAGCCCCGGCAACCCCGGCCATCCCCAAGACCTTTGCCGAAGCCTTGCGCCTTGCAGCATCGCAGCAAGAACAGATTGAGGAACAACAACGGCTTCTTGAAGCCAAGGACAAACAGATTGAGGAATCCGCCCCGCGTGTTCTGTTTTCGCAGGCGGTCGAAAGCGCGGAATCATCAATCTTGATTGGCGAACTTGCCAAGATTCTATGTCAAAACGGCATCGCCATCGGGGAAAAGCGACTTTTCCAATGGATGCGCGATAATGAATACCTTTGCACGTTTGGCGAACGATACAACCAACCGACACAACGCGCAACCGAAATGGGATTGTTTGAAATGCGCAAGGTGACAATCCAAGTCGGTTCATCTACCAAGGTAAGAACGACAACAAAGGTGACGGGCAAAGGCCAAGTCTATTTCGTGAACAAGTTCCTATATGAACAACAAAACGTAAAACAATGAAGATCGGTTTGGTTGATGTTGACGGTCATAACTTCCCAAACTTTGCCTTGATGAAAATTAGCGCATGGCACAAGTCACACGGAAACGAAGTTCATTGGTACAACCCAATGTTCACGGGTCATTGTGATCGTGTCTATATGTCAAAGGTATTCACGTTTTCTTCTGATTACGAATTTCATGTTGATGCAGATGAAATCATCCGAGGTGGCACTGGGTATGACATCAAATCGGTATTGCCGCAAGAAATAGAGGATTCAACGTTGATGGATTACAGCATTTATCCGCAATACCCGTTTTCGGTTGTGTTCTTTTCACGCGGTTGCATCCGGGATTGTCCGTTCTGTTTGGTTCGTGAAAAAGAGGGATATATAAAACCCGTCACCCCGGTTGATCTGAATCCAAACGGGAAATGGATTGAAGTTCTTGACAACAACTTCTTTGCAAACCCGAATTGGCATGAAGCCGTTGAATGGATAATGCGTTCAAAACAAAAGGTGAAATTGCATGGTGTAGATATTCGCATAATGAACGAAGAACAAGCGGCGGCATTGAAGATGATGAAGCACTATCGCCAACCGCATATTGCATGGGACTTGCCGAAATTGGACTTGCAACCGCAATTGGAAACATTCGCCCGGCATGTCAGATCATCGTCAATCACTTGTTATGTGCTAATCGGATTCAATTCAACCATCGAGCAGGATTTGCACCGTGTCCGGGTGTTGAAGAAAATGCGTTTCACACCATTCGTTCAAGCGTATCGGGATTTTGAGAACAAGCGGCAACGGACATGGTATGAAGTCGATTTCGCACGTTGGGCGAACAACCGATTCTTTCTGAATAGTTGTGATTTCGTTGACTTTGAACCGCGAAAAGGGTTCAAGTGTGGCGAATATCTTGACAACCCGGAATTGATGAATTTGAAGTTTGACAAGAAACATCCACCATATAAAAGAAAACAAGTATTATGAAGATTTACATTTCGGGAAAAATCGGCGACATCACAGACCCCGCCGATGAACAAGCCGCCATTGAGAAGTTCGCAAGTGCGCAAGACTTGCTTGAATCATTGGGTCTTGAAGTTGAAAACCCGTTGAACAACGGATTGCCACACAATGCGCCTTGGATTCGTCATCTTGGCCGTGACCTTGAAATCCTTGACGGGTGCGATGGCATATTCATGTTGCGGGATTGGAAGATGTCACGCGGCGCGGGACATGAATTTGACTTCGCCAACCGGGAAAACAAGATTGTCATGTTTGAAGCCGATGTCATCAAGACGAACCAAGATGTCTTGCAGATACAAGCGGCCATCCAAGAAGCAACCGGGATGCGGTTCGACCAATACATCACCAAGTCGCGCAAGCGTGACGGGTTCTTTGCCCGGATGCTTTTCGTGTACCATTGCAGGAAACGCAAGATGAAGTTGACACAGATTGCCAAGTTCGTTCACCGTGACCATTCATCCATGCTTCACCTATTGAACAAGTTCGATGATGAAGTGAAGTTCAATCCCTATTTCCGGGGACTTGCTGAAAATGTGCAAAGTATATTAAACAAAACAATAAACAACAAATAATATGTGGGCTTTAATAGTTATTATCTTTCTTTCTGTTTTGGATCTTGGTATTTCAATCGGAAAGCATGGTGAACCCAAAGGCGAATGCAACGCATGGGTTGAATTGATAAGTTTTATTATTACATGGTGGCTTTTGTATGAAGCCGGATTGTTTGATAAATATCTGAATAATTGATTTTTTTGACTTCAAAGTGTATCACTATAAAACATTTATTTCTAATGAATCAAATCGAATTGTTCAATGACCATTTCCAAAACTTCAAGGTTTATGGAATCCCAAAGGCGCAATTGATAATTGCCGACCCGCCCTATAACTTGGGCGTGAATGCCTATGCAAGTAACCCGTCATGGTATGTTGACGGCGACAACAAGAACGGCGAATCAGACAAGGCCGGAAAAGAGTTCTTCGATACCGACAAGGACTTTCGCCCGGCGGAATTTATGCACTTTTGTTCGCAGATGCTTGTCAAAGAACCCAAGGAATCCGGGAAAGCACCTTGCATGATAGTCTTTTGTGAGTTTGAACAACAATTCAAATACATCGAACTTGGCAAGCGTTACGGGTTCAACCATTACATCAATTTGGTTTTCCGAAAGAACTTTTCCGCCCAAGTTCTGAAAGCAAACATGAAGATTGTCGGCAATTGCGAATATGGTGTTCTACTATACCGGGACAAGTTGCCAAAGTTCAACAATGGGGGGGGTATGATCTTCAATTGCATGGATTGGACGCGAGACACACGGACACCGAAAGTTCATCCCACACAAAAGCCCGTCCCGCTATTGGAACGCCTTATCGAGATATTCACAGACAAAGGGGATGTTGTCATCGACCCTTGCGCCGGAAGCGGCACAACGCTTTTGGCTGCAAAGAATCTGTTGCGCCGGGCGTATGGGTTTGAGATAAAAAAAGAGTTTTACAAAGCCGCGAACGAACGCATCTTGTCAGTTCCGGCACAACCAAAATTATTTTAACTATGAACGGAAAAGTATTATATCAGCCGAAAGGAAAGGCCGGGGAATATGCGGCTTTCGCGGCAAATCTGTTTGTTGGATGTTCCAACATGTGTGAATATTGCTATTGCAAGAAAGGCATCCTTGCAAATGCGATGGGGCAAGACAAGCCACAATTGAAAGCGGGATTCAATACCGTTGAAGATGCCATCGACATGTTCAAACACGAATTGATTGGCAACCTTGACAAAGTGAGAGAGAACCGGGGCGTGTTCTTTTCGTTCTCAACCGACCCATGTTTGCCGGAAACATGGGATGCGACATACCAATGCGCCAAGTTTGCCATGTCGCTTGATGTCCCGGTGTCAATCTTGACCAAGTGCGCGGCGTGGGCATACACGAAAGAAGCCCATGAACTATGTCACGGCAAGGGTCGGCGGTTGTTGTCGGTCGGCTTCACATTGACCGGGCATGACGAACTTGAACCGAATGCTGCCAAAAACCAAGAAAGGGTTGACGCGATGGTTCACTTGAAGTCAAGGGGAATCAAGACGTTCGCAAGCATTGAACCAATCATCGACCTTGAATCAGCGTGGAACATGATATATTCAACAAGGGGGCGTTGCGACCTTTACCGGGTCGGCTTGATGTCCGGCAAGAAACAGAACATCGACACAAAGGAACTTGAAGCCTTTTTCTTCAAGGTTGACGGATTTTGCAAAGGTTATCGCGCAAAGGTGTACTTCAAGGAAAGCATCTTCAAGGCTTTGGCATGGGATAAGGCGCGAACACTTGAACTTTACACGTCATGCGTTGATGCTGACTTCGACATTCTGAACCATTAACAACCAATCAATATGAACTACAACGAATATTCAAAGAAAGCACATCAAACCGCCATGAAGCACGGTTTTTGGAATGTGCGTGTGTCAAACGAACATTGTTTGATGCTTACTTGCACCGAGATTGCGGAAATCATCGAAGCAGACAGAAAGAGAAAGCGGGCGAAAGTCGCCATGTTCAACAAGGAAAAGGACACGCCGCAAGCCCCCGGACATGCCGAATCGCATTGGCGGTTCTGTTTTGAACAATTCATCAAGGACACCATCGAAGATGAATTTGCCGACACGTTCATCCGGCTTTGCGATCTTGCCGGGGAACTTGAAGTTGACTTCGACAAGATGAACCCGTGTCGCTATCACCGGGCGTTCGACCGATTCACCATGACCGAAAACGCATTTGGACTTGTCAAGGGATTGTCGAAAGGCAATATCAGCATCCACAAACGCATTCAATTCGGCCTTGACTACATTGTCAATTGGGCGAAGCATGAAAACATCAACCTTGAATGGCACGTCCGGCATAAAATGCAGTACAACGAGGGTCGCCCGGCACTTCACGGCAAGAAATATTGACGAAACCGATGCACTTGCATTGCATTTGCAATCCATTTGCAATGCACTTGCATCACAAAAGAATGAAGATGAAAGCAAAATGTGAGTACAACAACGGAACGTGTCTGATTGAATACTACTACAACGGACGCGAAAAGACCTTGAAGAAATACCAAGACAAGGTTCTTGTCGCCGAATGGAAAGGCGATGAAGCAAAAGAAAAATGGCATGAAGTCATTGATTAAATAATAACCCTAAAAAAAACAATTATGTTCAAAGTTGAAATCATCGGAAACATTGGTCAAGACGCAAAGGTCGTTGACTACAACGGAAGCAAGTTCGTGTCATTCAGCGTGGCACATTCAGAGAAATGGAAAGACAACCAAGGTGTCGAACGAGAGGAAACAACATGGTTCGGTTGTACCTTGAACGGCGATGGCGGCGGATTGCTGCAATATCTGAAAGCCGGAAAGCAAGTGTTCGTTCGCGGAAATGGCAAGTTACGCACATATCCGGATAACAACAACCATGTGACCCGTGCAACATGTGATGTCCGCGTGACTGAAATTCAGTTGTGCGGAACGAAGAAAGAGGAAACCAACGATGACCGTCCGTTCTAAACTGAAAACATTATGGCAGACGATTACAGAATCCGAAAGGTGACAATCGACATGAATGAACGGTCGATGGAAGATTACTTGAACCCGTATCACGAACCATGTATTGTGACGCGCTATGTTGTACAAGTTCGCGGGTTTCTTTGGTGGCACACGGTCAAGGTGTTCAAGAAGATTCGCCCGGCTGCAAGGTTGCTTCACTTCTTAAAGCACAAGGACAATGATTGAAATGCCCGATTTGAGAAAGCCGGATGTCATCATCGCCATTGACCCGGATGTCACGAAGTCCGGCGTTTGCTCATTGCAGCCAAAGACAAGGGACTTGACGTTCGGGGCGATGGATTTCCCGCATGTGCTTGAAACAATCCGGGCGACAAAGGAATCCTTGGCAGACACGGGAACAATGGTTGTCGTTGTCGAAGCCGGATGGATGAATAAGAGCAATTGGCACTTGATGTTGCATGATTCCAAGTCGCAAGCAGCCAGCAAGGGCTATGACGTTGGCAGGAATCACGAAACGGGTCACAAGATCGTCGAGATCTGCAAGTTCCTTGGCATCCGTGTTGTCGAACACCTCCCATTGGTCAAACATTGGCATGGAAAGGATGGCAAGATAACACACGAAGAACTTGCCTACTTCACGGGAATCACGAAGCGGACAAACCAAGATGAACGGGACGCGATATTGCTTGCGTGGCACTATGCAGCCCTACCAATCCGCATCAAAGTGAGAAAGCCGGGATTGTGATTTGTTGAAAACTTGTTCGTATCTTTTTGGGTCAAAGGGGTGTATCATTGTGATACATCCCTTAACTTTGCACCCGATTTCAAAACGTAATTACGAACAACATGAAACCTATTGATTTCCCGCAATCCACAAAGGTATTGCAGAAACCCGGCACAATGACCGATGAAGAATGCGCGTCACTTCACGTTTGGAGCGATGGCAAACAATGTGTTTCCAAGTGGCACTTGTCACCTTGGGAGCGCGTCAAGGTTTTGTTCGGGCAAGACATTTGGCTTGGCGTTATGTCCGGCAAGACACAACCGCCCGTGTTCCTTGCAGCCGAACGAGTATTTGAACAACCCCCGGTGACAACACGAATCAAGAATTGGTTCGGAAAAGTGTTTGCGTTCATCGGCGAAAAATTGCAGAACTGACATGGCAAAGATTATTGAAACAAGCATCGAACAACTTATCCCGGATGATAAGAACTTCAACGAGGGAACGGAGTACGGCCAACACTTGATTGAAGAATCCTTGCGCAAGTTCGGCGCGGGTCGTTCCATCCTACTTGATAAGAACAACCGAATCATCGCCGGAAACAAGACAACGGAGAATTGCGTCAATGTCGGCCTTGATGATGTCATCATCGTTGAGACAGACGGCACAAAACTTGTCGCCGTCAAGCGAACGGACATTGACCTTGATTCAGCCCAAGGCCGCGAAATGGCACTTGCTGACAACGCGACATCGGACGCGAACTTGAAGTTCAACACCGACCTAATCATGCAGGAAGCCCAAAAGTTTGATTTCGACCCGTCCGATTGGGGCGTGAACACGGAATCCGGGAATGATGGCGATGGAGAGGAAAAGCAGGGCGGAAGGAAAGTGATTTCAACCCGGTTGATTGTCGAATGCGGGGACGTGACGAAGTTGTCCTTGCTTTTTTCCGAACTGCAAGACCGGGGATTCAAGTGTGAATTGAAAGAGTGACGATGCACTTGCATTGCACTTGCATTACAAACTTGACAAAATTAAAAATGGCAAAAGTGGCAAAGTACAACAAAAGAACCGTTGAACGCATCATCGAGTTCGTGAAAACCGACACGTTCACCATTGGCGAGATATGCGCCAAGGTCGGCATTTCACGGCAAGCGTTCTATGATTGGCGGGA
>ODAJ014783366.1_pt1 | contig 53193 bp, 51 predicted proteins | sample 1539241 | NCBI WGS metagenome assembly ODAJ01 (sample SAMN02144231, study PRJEB22623) | gut metagenome | biome: sheep rumen | host: Ovis aries | place: New Zealand | reverse complement strand
CGTGCATGCTTGGTTCAATTTCAAATCTCCGAAATCTCCCATCCATCCGGAAGGTGCAAAGTGGTTGTCTTTTGAAGCATTTTCTACATATACTGCAAATGCTTTAAAAGATGATGTTGACTTTGCTGATGTTGATGCTGCTTTTGGTGCTGCAAATGCTGCTGCTGCTCCTCCTACCATGAAAACGGTTGCTACTAACAAGCTCATTACCTTTCTCATTTTGTCTCTCCTTTTTTATTTTTTTGCGGAACATACTCAACATTGGATTCCTTAGTGGTTTTGTTACCTTCTGCATCTTTCTTCAATATGAGTATTTCCACTCTTCTGTTCAATTCTCTTCCCGCTGCCGTCTTATTGGTTGCAACAGGATATTTTTCTCCCAAACCTACCATAGACATTCTGTTCTTATCAACACCTAATTTCGTTAAGTAATTTGCTACCGATCTTGCTCTTCTTTCAGACAAGCCTTGGTTATATTCATCAGAACCATAAGCATCGGTATGACCTTCAACACTGATATCATTCTTAACATATGAATTCAATATTCTTGCAGCTTCTCTAAGTATCTTATCCGCACTCGGCTTAATATTTGTCTTATCGAAGTCGAAGAGAACCTTAGACGAGAACGACAACTTGAGTCCTCTGTCTGTTGTTTCAACTTTAAGTTCAGGGGTAATTAATCTTACCTTACAAATATTTGATTTAGCTATATTGCCGAATGTATCACTTACTATTAACTGTGCATCATAAACGTCATCCGGTAAATATCTGTTTTCAAAATCTTTACCGTTCCATTTAACAGATTCCGGACATTCTCCCAAACCGTTAAATGTATATACAAGTTTTGAATTTTTATCCAACAACCTGATTTCCCAAGTTGCTATACCGTTCTCATCATGTGCCAACGGATACAATGTCGTTTTCTGACCTTTCGAAGGCATAATTACATCCGGATCCAAACTTAAAGAACAAGTAGGCAAAGTCTCGTCTTTTTCAATTCTGGGTTTATTTCCGAATTTAAATAATCCTTCAAATATAAGTCTTACATATGTTCTTACTTCATCAAATGTTCCGAGCTCGTTTCTTGTTGCGGTATCACCGTCTATTTTCTTAACAATATAATAGTCGGTTTTTCTTCCGCCGACATAATCAATGCCGGCAATTATACATTTTGTAAATTCTCTTGAAATTTGAGCATAATAAACTTCATCGTAAGAAGCACCGTAATCTCTGTGCCAATCATCCGGTCCCCAAACATCTTTACCATATCCCATTCTGAATTTATAAGGTGCTTTATTAACAGCTAAATTTGTTTTAAAGAATCCTGTTATTTCTTTTAAGAAAACTTCCTGACTTGTATAAGGTGTTGAATAAGTTGCGGGATCTTCGCCGACTTCAAAATCATAAATAACTTCATAATCATCAAAGAATATTCTTGTTAAGAATATTAATGAACCTAAATATCTGTCTGTAGGTAATGCTCCGTAAACAGGAAGTCCGGAATAATTTTCCCATACAATTTCACCATATTCGTTTCTACCTACCTGTCTGTCTGTTCCGCCCATATATCTTGTTAATTTAACTTGTGCCGCAAAGGAAAGTAATGCATCTTCTTCCGGATTTAAGTTCCACGAATCAAGTGTGTTCGGCTCATATTGGTAGAACCATGTATCAGGTGTAGGATCATATGTAAATGTAAATGTAAATTCATCTGTTTCTCTGTTATCCCAACCGGTTTGAGGGTTTCTCCACCATACCCAAAGAGGTTGGTTCGGTCCTCTTGCTCTAAGTAAATCAGGTCCCCATGCACTTGCTCTCGCGGGTATAGCCTGCAATAACGGTTTCTGTCTCATATATGCAAAATGTCCGGTAAATTCCGGAGTTAATGCCTTTTGAACGGACAAATCAAACTTTTGTTTATTTCCGGCAGAAATACCTTCGTAAATATAACCCAAATTAATAAAATCAAACCACAATGTATTCGGTATTGATAATTTTGCCGCTCCACCGAAAGCATCTCCTATATTTGTTCTATCTTGTTTTATCAGTAAATCTGTTCCGTTGGTTCCGTTGGTTACATTTCTTTCGGCTACATAATCATATGTATCACCCATTCTGAAAGGTCTGAATTTTGCACCCAATTGCAATGTACTTCCGCTTATATTAAAATCCGTACTTACTTCGGCCGTTCTCATTCTTTCACCTTCATCACCGTAAGGAATTTCGTGATCCACATAAAATAAATTAACATTACTGCCGAAAATATTTTTATACTTTAAATAAAAACCTTGTTTATAATCTGTAATAGGTTCACCGTACTGCAATTCGATGTTACCGGCTTTACCTTCCATATTCAATTGATACCATTCCGGCATAGCTCTTCCGGTTATCATCAACAAATTATTAGGACCGGTTTCCGCTTGATAAATATTGAACAAATCACCTTCATATCCCCAATGGTAATGAAATTGATTTCTGTTGTATTGCAATTTTGCCCAATCGTTATGAATTTCCGCCTTTGCGGTGTTCCAAGAAAACTGCGGTATTATTTGAGAAGCATCAAACATTCTGTGAGGATGGTTAACTGTCGTCCAATATCTGGATGCATAGTCTGCTATAAACATCAAACCAAACTGTGCACTTGCCCATGTTGCCGGTTTAAAAGCAACATCAAGCCACATTGTTTGTCCCCATCTGTCTTTCCAATCTTGATCTTTTAAAAATCTATCGGTTGAATCGTACCTGAAGTAATTATTCATTAAATGAGGTACCGTATACCAACCGTCACCTCTTTTATTGAATATACCTTCGAACATAATTTCTGCTCTAACGGCAATATCGTAAACATCCAAATATTCAGCATCGGCAAAACCGGGAGTCTGTGCAAAATCATTCCTCGGTTCAACGGCAGAACCTATACCTTTTCCCGCAAATACCAAAACAGGTACACATAAAAGAATTGCGATAATAAAAGATAATTTTTTGAGCATACTATTTTATTATATTTTTTAAGTATCTTAAAGTCAAGTTTTACAATTAAAATTTTAATTGTTTTTTATCTTGATATTTTCTGAATATTGTATTGTCTGACAATATTATTGTTTCTTATAGTTTTTATGTTATCTATTTGCGGCGACAAATTAAAAATTTCATCTATCCTGCAAGGTAACTTCCCGTTATCGGTAGGTTCATACACAAAAGCACCGTTTTTATAATCAAAATCTTCCGGCATGCCCCAAATTTCAAATTGCGTTTTTTTATGACCGTTGGAATACCTGAAAGTTCTTATTTTGTTTTTCGTATAATAAGCTATTGAAGAAGAAAGTTGATGTTCCGGTGTAACAACAAAGTTGTAACCGTCATTCAACAACTTTTCCGCCAACTCTTTATAACCGTGAAAATAATTTGTAGCATCGGCAATTGCCGTTTTATCTGAAATTTTATCTAAAGGTATAATTGTATATTTTGCATGAAGACCTACCAAAACGGAAACAACCAAGTTAAATATAAGAGCTCCAACAACAAGTCTTTGTTTTACTTTTCCGCCTTCAACGAAATATTTTGCCGCAATTATCGAAAATGTAAAATATGCGGGTATAGGCCAGTTGCCTCCCGGCAATCTTTTTAATGCCGTAACCACATAAAATAAAATCACCGGTACGGAAAAAGCTGCCAAATAAATATTTTTAGTTTCTTTGGAAAACAAATATTTTATACCTATATACAATATAGGAAAAAATAAAATAACATTAAAAACTCCCGCTTGTGTTCCCAAATATTCAAAAATGTAATTAAATCTTATACCCTTATTGGATAATCCGTGCCCTATTTGATAAGAAAAAGATGCCCAATCGTGTTGCCAGTTCCAATATATTACCGGCAAGAAACATATAATCGAAATTATTATTCCTATATACAGCTGATAACTTTTAAACCAACTTAATTTTTTATCAAGCAACATATATATAAATAAACTCATAACAAACAAACAAGCCGTATATTTTGATAACATCGATAATCCGAAAAACAGTCCTATCAAATACCAACAGTTACAATTTTTCGTATCTGCTAATTTCCAAACATAATATGTCGCAAGAGACAAAAACAAAAATACCGGAGTGTCCGGTGTAATAATTATTGATGCGGTAAAAAGTATCGGCATAGAATGGAGAATAACAATACTTGCGCTTGCCATAGCTTCATTATTAAAAAGTTTCATTACAAGTTTCCACAATAAAAAACTTAGAATTACGGTAACTATAATACTTGAAAAGCGAACCGCTATTTCGCTGTTACTAAAAAGGGTAGTAAGTTTAATGAAGTATGCAACCATAGGAGCATGGTCGTAATAACTCGGTTCAAGGTGTGTAGACCACAACCAATAATATGCTTCATCCGAATGTAACGGAATAGAAGATATAAAAAGTTTCCATATTACGGAAACAAAAACAAAGATTATAGTATTTTTAAGATTAAATATTTTTATCACAGAAACCCCAAATAACAAGCCATATTAATATAAGTGATGCAGCTGTAGGAATAATAGTTTCCGGAATCATTACATTACCGTAAAAACTGTAATTCAAAAAGTAAACAAAATGTACTATACAACATGAAAAGAAACAAGCCAAAAGTAAAGAAACTATCCTTACGGTTTTTACAATATTTACTTTATATAATAAACCTATAAAAATAAATATAAGCATATAAAAACTTAAAACATACTTTATCGGTGTTGTTGTAACATACAAATATACAAAATAAAACGGTTCGAAAATATATCTTAATTTAGATTGATTACCTTTTACATCATGTACAACTATTTTTGTTTTAGGTTTTTCTTTCATAAGTTCGAAAACGGTTTTATCGTTTTTACTTGGTATAAGAGTCCAAACATTCATCATATAACCGAGTCCGTGCCAATCCGTGGTTCCGAACACAGGCAAATTATTTTTGTTACAAATATCTATTAATTCTTGTCTTGTTTGGTCCGATATATATCTGTATCCGCAATTATAAATTTCAAAACCGTCTATCCCCCAATCAACAAGCTGTTGTAAGTCCGGTCTGTGCCATTTCCACCAATGAGGCATAACGACAAGCATTTCTTTGGAATGAGCCAAGTCTATCATTTCTTTTATGCTTTTACCTTTAAAATCTTCATACCTGAACGGAATATCCGACAGCAACAAAATCGATACTCCTTCTTTTGTTCTTATCTGTATTCCGGGAAAAATATGTTTTTTTGCAGACTCAAACGGGATTGTTTTATATCCTTTCGTGTTATCATGTTCGGTAACAAAAAAGTCGGTAAAACCATGCCCTTTATGAAATTTTATGCTCGATAACATATTTGAAATATTATCTCTTGACGAAATAGTATGCGAATGAATATCAACTATTTTATACCCGTGTATATTCGTGATTTTCGGACCTATAACGGGAAGAATTATAACACTGCAGCATAAAGAGACAAAGAAAAAGAAAGAAAAACAAGACACTATAATTGTATTTTTTAATTTTAGATTATTATATCGACAAAACAATATGCCAAACAAAACTAACCATAACAACCAGGATACCAAAGCAAAAACATATCCCGATCTTTCCATGGTCAAAATGTAATATGCAAAAGCATAGAACGGCTCTATAAGAAGTCTATATACAGGCCACTCAAGTATAACATTATTAAGTTTTTCTCCGGTTGAAACATCAATGATATTTGAATTGTAAAAAATGATATTTAATATAACGGAAACAATTATTATAAAAACAAAAGTATATAGTTTTTTCATTTTATAACGGATTAACTATTTTTTTTATTATTCGGAACATCTATGGCCAAACCGAATTTGGAAACACCGGCTTTTTTTGCTTTATCCATAACTTTCACAACCAAATCGTACTTTATTTCTTTGTCGCCTTTTATAACAACAGGTCTATCAGGATACTTCGTAATCATATCTTTTATTGTCTGTTCAATATACTCATCGTGAAATTGTGTTCCGTCTATATATACAAAGCCGTCTTTATCTATGGATACTTCTATAATTTTATCTTCACTGGTTTCGGTTGTTTCGGCAGCCTCAGGCAAGTTAACTTTTATTTGATGTTGAGATAACATAGGTGTCGTTATCATAAATATGATAAGAAGCACTAAAACAACATCGGTAAACGGTGTAATATTTATATCGGCAACAACTCTTTTTTTCTTATCAGACATACCTTTCAAACTCCTAAAGTCCGTCTATAATTTCTTTCAATGCCGAAATAACATATTCCATTTCAACAACAAATTTATCTATAGATCTTGAAAAGAAATTATATGCCACAACGGCAGGAATTGCCACACTGAGACCTGCAGCCGTTGCAACCAAAGATTCGGACACACCTCCGATAACTACGGAAATACCGCCCGAACCCGCTAAAGAAATATCATGGAAAGAACGAATGATACCTAAAACCGTTCCGAACAAACCTATATATACGGATACGGCTCCTATTGTAGCAAGTATCGTTGTGTATTTTTCCAATTTCATAACTTCAGTGGAAATCTTTCTTTTCATTGCTTCTTCTATATTGGAATTACCTGTTTCGGTAAATCTTTGAAGACCGGCAGCTATAGTATTGGAAACCGGGCAATCCATTAACACACAATACCCTATCAAGACATTTACATTTTCGCCCTTAACCAATGTTTCTTTCGCTCTTTTCAGCAAATCCGTTATATCAACTTTAGATTTTCTTGAAAATTCAATAATTTTTAATATAATTACGGATATGGAAATTATTGATATTATTAACAATATATATAACGTCCAACCGCCCAAAGCCAAAATCTCGAAAAAACTTTTCCCCGCGAACATAATATAAATTCCTTTCCTTTTCTATAAATTATAAACCGTGAGACCAGGAAGGAGTAAAAGATTCTCCTCTGGTTTCAACCAACTTTCTTACACCGGTACCGTCTATTCCCATAATGTATATTTCGCTTCTCCCCGAACGGTTCGATGCAAAAGCTATAAATCTTCCGTCCTGAGACCATGTCGGATTTTCATTATTTTTTTGATTTTCGGTAAGTCTTATAATTTTTTGTTTAGGTAAATCGTATAAGAATATATCAAAATTACCGTCGTATTTCATTGTAAAGGCTATTTTATCGCCTTTAGGCGACCATGTAGGAGAATCGCAATTACCTTTAGTTGATAATCTTCTTAAGTTTGCTCCGTCAACATCCATTATATAAATTTGAGGATATCCGGCTCTATCGGATATAAATACGATTTCTTTGCCGCTCGGAGAAAAAGAAGGACTCGTATCAATATATTTTCCTTCCGTTAACCTTCTTAATACAACACCTGTATTGTCCAACAAATACAAATTCGGATAAACTCCTCTTGAAAGAGTTGCAACCAATACTTTTTTATCCGGTGAAAAAGATGTCGGAGAATTTAATCCCTGAATAGTGGATAAAGCTTTTCTCTTGTTTTTAGCTATATCCAATACAAACAAATCCGGATTATTATACAAGTATGATGTGTATATTATTTGAGGACTTCCCGGCGCCCATTTAGGCAACACATTAAGTCTGTTATCTTTTGTTAATCTTCTTAAATTATAACCGTCATAATCCACAACATATATTTCTTTAAATTTTGTACTGTTGTTTATAAAGGCAATTTTCGAACAAGCTATACCTTCTTCACCGGTAAATCTTCTTACTATTTCATCATTTATTTTATGAGCTAAATATCTGTAACTTTTAACACTGCCGCTGTATTTGTCTTCCCAAATAAGTTGTTGACTTTCTATATCATATAATTTAACGCCTACAACAAGTTTTGTTTGTTCGATAATGGATATAGAACCTGTTACCAAAACAGATACACCTTTATCCATCCAATATGCAAATTGGGAATCCAAATCAAATTTATAAGACGAATTTGCTACCGCAACATTAAAATGTCTGGATAAAATCAAATCGGATTCCAATGTATCTTTGAAATCCTTAGACAAATTCATTTCCTCAAAAAAACCGTTTACGGGAACAAATTCCGACAAACCTATACTTGCTCTGTTAGCCGTCCCGGACAAAGACAAATATACATCGTTTTCCGCATAGGAAACAGAAAAAAGGAAACAAAAACAAAATATTGTCAATAACGTTCTAATTACATTCTTATAAAAATTTAAATTCAAAATAAACTCCCAAATAATTTTCTTCATAACCTTCCGGTAACGGAGCAAACGGGCTTGCCAATTGTACCGCTCTAATGGCATTTTGATCAAAAGTCGTATCACCTGAAGACTCTTTTACATCTACATCGTATACCATTCCGTCTCTGGCTATTTTAAAATAAACAACCGCTCTATACGCCGAAAGCGTTTTAGACCACTGCCAATATTTACTAATCTTTTTAACTATTGTATTGGTATAATAAGAATATTTAAAACTTTTATTCTCTAACATTATACCTTTAGACGAATAATTACTGCCGCTGCCTGCTTTCGGTTGTTCCTGTTGTGGCGCAGTCTGCTTTGCCGTTTCGGCAGGTTTTTCTATAGTTTTCTTTTCTTCAACTTTCTTTTCAGGCTTTTCTTTCTTTTTCACTACAACTTCACTTTTTACTTTTTCCGTTTTTTTAACTTCCGGTTTTGGCTTTTCTACCGGAGGTATAGGTTCCGGAACGGAAACTTCTTCAGCAACTTCTTCAACCACCGGTTGCTGAACCGGAGAAAAGAAAGAAACCTCAAACGGAACCGCCATAAAGACATTTTGATCGCTTTTTTTATGAAAAAGAGCAAAAAAAGTAAGACTGTGAATAAGTATCGATAAAGCTATACAAGGAACTAAACTATTTACTCTTATCATTTGTATAAATTTTTATTTTTTCCTTTGCGGTGAAAGCTTCCGCAGTTTTAGGATAATCCGTTAATATCGTCTGCAAAATGATAACGGCATCATTTTTTCTGTTTAACAATTCTAAGCATAAAGCCATCTTTAATCTTGCAGATGGTATCAAGTTGGAATCAGGATAATTTTCCTCTATTTTTTTATACTCTTCAAAAGCTTCGGAATATTTTTGTTGCGAATACAAAGCTTCCGAGATATAATACTGTGCCTGATCGGCTAAATCATGGTCTTTATATTGTTTTAAAAAAGACTTAAAATCAATAATGGCAACTTCGTATTTACCTACCAAAAATTCATTGTATGCACCTTCATACATTTTTGAAGGTACCTGCATAACATTTTTAGAGTTGTCGCTTTTTTGATTTTTTACAACAACTTCAAGATCCTTTAAATCTTGAGAAAGTTTTGAAGTCTTTTTATATAATTCTTGGATGGATGCGCTGGCTATATCGGTATTTACCAAATTTTCTTCGTATTTGGAATATACTTCAACTTGTTTAGCTTCCATTGCCGCAAACTTTATTTGAAGCTTAGAAACTTCTTTTTTCAAAGCATCAATTTCAGATTGAGACGGAACGGCCGTTACGCATCCGATCAACAAGAACATAGGAAATAATAGCGCTAAAAATCTAAACATCGTGCTGTACAAATATCTTAAACTATTTTATTACTTTTGTTTCGGCTCTTCTGTTTTTAGCCCAACCTGCTTCATTGTGTCTTGTATCTTGAGGCATTTCTTCTCCGTAAGATATAGTTGCAACTCTATCCGGACTTATTCCCAACTGAACATAATATTCTTTTACTTTAACGGCTCTTTTTTGACCTAATGCCAAATTATATTCGGTAGTACCTCTTTCATCGCAGTGACCTTCTACAACAACATTTACAGAAGGATTATCTTTCAAATATTGTGCGTTTTCTTTTAAAACCTTCATTACAGATTGCGGAAGTGAGCTGCTGTCGAATGAAAAGTATATAACTTCGAGGGATACTTTAGAGTCAAAATCCGTTCCTCTTATTGACGGTTCTTGAGAAAACTCTTCAGGTTCCAATAAAGCTGCATCAAGATCTGAAACTTGTTCTGCCTGTTCCTGATCTTCACCGAGTTCATCTTCCGGAGCAACAGTTTGTTTTTTTGCACAGGAACTTACTACTAAACACAAAAACAACATTCCTACTACTAAAAAGTTTTTCATCTCTTACCTCTCCTAAATTTATTTAAAAACCATCTTATTTTTCACTTTAAGATTATATATAAAAGACACTTTATTGTCAAACTTTTTCAGCAATATAAATTTTAATTTTTAAAACGGAAAAACAGAAAATTTTATGAATGAGTTTCCAAAGTGTTTTTTAACACATTAACTGCTTTTATTTTTTTCAAGTTATCGTCTACATATTTTTTATCATAATCGGTATACATTACATCTATTTCTTTTATACCTTGAGCAAGCAGGTATTGTTCCAAATTGTTGAAATAGTATTTATCTTTTTGCAATTCTTTGAAAATTATAATATTTTTATTACCTTTTTCTTTTATATGTGTGGTTATATTCTTTTTTCCTTCAAATGTTTTTGCAAATGTTCTTTGTTCAAAAGGATTTAGCAACATAAAACAAATAAGGACGAATAATAAACCTAAAACCTTTTTGTTTTTTATTTCAAACATAATATAAACCGAAAAGTAGTAAAAAAGTATCATTACAATACCCGGAACCGCAAAAAACACTACCGAATAATCAAGTGTGGCAGAATAATTTATGACATATAAAATAAATTTCAAAATATAAGACAATAATAAAGATACCGATAAAGATATATGGTAGGATAAAAATGTTGATACATAAAACACAAAAAACAAACCTATAATTATCGGTATTATCGGAACTATAATTAAATTTAAAACAAAAGAAATAACAGATATTTTCCCGAAATAAAAAACAAGTAACGGGATGAGTGCTATCTGTGCGGACAATGTAACACATACAATATCCCACACGAAATTTATATATTTATTTTTTATTATACCGAAACATTTACTGAATTTAGGATATAAATATAATATTCCCAATGTTGCAAGAAACGAAAGTTGAAAACTCGCCGTAAACAAACTCTGCGGATTAAATATTAAAATTATCAATGCGGATAAAGCCAAAGCATTATATATTAAAGGCTCTCTGTTAAGCATAAGCGTAACGAGCAAACAAGAAAACATTATCGCCGCTCTTATTGCGGGAGGGTTTGCTCCCGTTAACAAAACATAAAAAAACAGTGTAGGTATTGTTAAAATATAAACATAATTTAATTTTAAACCAAATAACCTAAAACAAAACATAAATATTGCGGCACAAAAACCTATATGAAGTCCGCTTATAACCAATATATGTATAAGACCGGTATTAACGAAATCTTCTTTAATATCTTTATCAAGAAGTGCTTTGTTACCGGTAGCCATAGATTTTAAAACGGAAGAAACGGGTTCATTAAAAAAGTTATCTATTTTGGTTTCTATATTATTTCTTACTTTAAAAGATAATTGTTTTATTTTGTTCGGTTGTTTTTCTATAAATTCAAAATTTTGTTGATAAAAAATCGTATAAATGTTTTCTCTTTGAAGGTACAAATTATAATTAAAAATGTATGGAAATACCGGCTTTTCGGGAATATTTAGTTTACCAGAAACAAATATTATATCACCGTATTCTATATTATATGCGGACGAAGCATAAACAAGAGTTTTTTCTTTTTTTATTTTTTGCCCGTCCGTATCAAAAACTTCCAATATAAATTGTTGTTTTTCACCTTTTTGTATAGGTTCGGTTATAACTTTTCCGGTAAGTTCGGTTGTATATTTGTCCGTGTTGTTTATCAGAAAACTGTTTCTTTGTGGCAAAAATATTCCTAAATAATTTAAAAAAACAAGTACAAAAATATATACGAACAAAATCGATATTACAGGACGGTTAAATATTATATTTTTCATTTGCTTTTTAATACAAATAGTCACAAACTGTTTTGATTAAAAATTTTACCATTCGATAGATGTATAGATGTATGGAGATATGGATGTACGGACTAAAATTGCCAAAAGCAATTTTCTATACCTCTATTCATCTATCCCCCCATACCTCGAAATTTTTATTGTAATGATGACAAATTAACAAAAGAGTTAAACTTTTCTGTAATATAATTTATTAACGAAATTCTGTTAATTTTTATATTTTCATCTTCGCACATAACCATAACTTTTTCGAAGAAATTATCCAAGTACGGTTTTACATCGTTAAGTTTATTTATTGCATTTGCATAATCTTTTTTGGAAAGAAGTTCTTCCAATTGTTTATCTATAACAACATATTGGTTATACAAATTCTGTTCCGGCTCTTCTTTTAACAAATCCGTTTTAACGACATCGGAAATATTCAGTTTTTGTTTTTTTGCCTGATTTAAAATATTGCTTGCTCTTTTAAATATTGTTGTTATGGATTCAAATGAACTTTCTTTTCTCAAATTTTGTAATGCATCAAGTTTTTTCTTTATATCGCCCAAAACTTTCAAACCCAATTTTTGAGAAGGAATAATTACAGCTTTAACTTCATCAAACTTATATCCTTCGTTTTCATAAATATTTTCTATTCTGCTCCAGAAAAACTTTACCAATCTTTGTTTTGCCGTAGCAAAAGTATCTTTTTCTTTAATTTTTTCGGGTAACGAATTTAATGCTGTATCTAAAATCTTTTCAAAATCCGTTTCAGGCAAGAATTCTCTTATCATTCTAACTATACCTATCGCCATTCTTCTAAGTCCGTAAGGATCCGCAGAACCCGAAGGTTCAAGTCCTATAGCAAAATCCGCCGCAACGGTATCTATTTTATCAGCTAAAGAAACAACCACCGACAAAATATTTTCAGGTAAAGTTCCCGAAGCTGATAACGGCCAATAATGTTGTTCTATAGCTTTTGATATTTCATCACTTTCCCCTGCAACTTTTGAATAAATTCTTCCCATTATTCCCTGAAGTTCGGGATATTCAAAAACCATTTCGCTGACCAAATCCGTTTTAGATAAATCTATAACTCTTGTTAAAGTATCTTTATTTATGTTCAACTTGTTTTCTTCATTTATAAAATTTGCAACGGTTTTTATTCTTGTAAGTTTTTCGTAAACCGTTCCGATTTCTTTTTGGAATATAAGACCTTTTAATCTTTCTATAGATTGTTCAAAAGGTTTCTTTATATCGTTATCATAAAAGAAAACGGAGTCTTCAAGTCTTGCAACAACAACTTTTTCATAACCTGCTCTAACTATATCCAAGTTATCGGATTTACCGTTTCTGACATTAATAAAATAGTTCGTTAATTTACCCATGGAATCTTTAACGGCAAAACATTTCTGTTGTTTTTTAAGACATGTTATAAGAACTTCCGGCGGAAGTTTTAAATATTTTTCGTTAAATTTGCATAATACCGCGGTAGGATATTCTACAAGTTGGTTAACTTCATTAACCAAGCTTTCATCCAATATCGCTTTTGCGGAAATTGAATTTGCAACTTCATTTATGGAAGATATTATTCTTTGTTTTCTTTCTTGTTGGTCTACCAAGACACAATTGTTTTGTAATGTTTCTTTATAAACATCCGCAGATTCTATAACTATAGGTTTTGTAGTTAATGTGTGTAATCCGATAGTTTTATTTGAAGATTTTATTGCACCGTTAGCAAGAGAAAACTTTATTACTTTATCACCGTACATAGCAACGATTGTTCTTATAGGTCTTGCAAATTTTAAGCAGGAACTTTCCCATACCATGGTTTTAGGAAAATATATTTTTTGAATAATTATCGGGAATATTTCGGCTAAAATGTTTGTTACTTTTTCACCTTTAATTTGTTTTGAATAAGTATAATATTGTCCTTTAGGTGTATCTTTTATAACAAGTTGTTCCGGCTTTACCTGATGTTTATTTGAAAAGCCGAGTATTGCCTGCGTCCAGTTACCGTTAGCATCTTTACCTGCTTTTGCGGACGGTCCGTTAAATTCCTGAACACTGTCTTTACTTTTTTCTTCAACATCGGCTATTGTTAAAACGAGTCTCCTCGGTGTAGCATAAGTTTTTATTTCGCCGAAACTTACCATTTTTTCGGTTAACATATCATTTGCAAATTTTTGCATCTGTTCAAGTGCAGGTGCAATATATGAAGAAGGTATTTCTTCCGTCCCTATTTCAAGTAAAACATTTTTAACCATTTTTATTCCTCTTATTTAACTATAATCTTTTGTCGTTTCTATTCTTCTATACATCTATACATCCATACTTCCGTAAAACAAATTACTTTGTAATTTGTTTTACATATCCTTCAGCCACCATCTTTGCCAAAGTTCTGACTCTCAAAACATAACTTACTCTTTCGGAAACCGAAATTGCACTTCTTGCATCGAGCAAATTAAACAAATGAGAACATTTCATAACAGCATCGTAAGCAGGTAAAACAAGTCCCTGTTCTACAAGCTTTTTTGCTTCGGCTTCCCAATCGTTAAAATGTTGCAACAACATTTTTGTATCCGCAACTTCAAAATTATATTTTGACCATTGTCTTTCATCTTCCAAATGGACATCACCGTAAGTTACATCGTCTGTCCACATTAAATCGTATACGGAATCTTTCTTCTGAGAATACATTGCAAGTCTTTCCAAACCGTAAGTAATTTCCGCGGATATAGGATTTAATTCTATACCTCCAACCTGTTGAAAATATGTAAACTGTGTCGCTTCCATACCGTCTATCCAAACTTCCCAACCGAGCCCCCAAGCACCGAGTGTCGGAGATTCCCAGTCGTCTTCAACAAATCTTATATCGTGTTCTTTGGGATCAAGTCCTATAGCTTTCAAACTGTTAAGATAAAGCTGTTGAACATTTTCCGGTGCGGGTTTTAATATAACTTGGAACTGATAATAGTGTTGTAATCTGTTAGGATTTTCTCCGTATCTTCCGTCGGTAGGTCTTCTTGAAGGTTCAACATAAGCAACTTTCCAAGGGTTCGGTCCCAAACATCTTAAAAATGTTGCAGGATTAAACGTTCCCGCACCCTTTTCCAAATCGTAAGGTTGCCATATCAAACAACCTTCTTTAGACCAATACTTATGTAATCTCATAATAATTTCTTGAAAATTCATTTTTTATTCCTCATAAATCAACAATTTATTTTAAACACAATTTATAATTATATCATTTTAATCATATTTAGTCATTTGTTTTTTCGTATTATTTATATATCAAGCTGTACCATATTTTTTTTAGTGTAACGGATAAAAACCTTTTAACTAACGAAAACAGTCCCGCCCGTTTTACACATTTTCTGTCGAGTTTCATATATTTAAACGGCGTTTTTATAAAATATCTGAACCATTCATGCGATAAAAACAAATTGTAATATTGCCACGGTTTATTTCCCCCGGTCCAATGAAAAACAGCAGGATTTTTATAAGCTTGTTCTATTTCCTGTAAAGAATAAAAAAACTTTGCCGCACCGGATTCAAAAATTTTTAAAGAAGAGTTACTGACATTATATTTTAACGGCAGGAAAAATATTTTACCATAACACACTTTATTCATAATATGTTGGTCAATAGATCCTTTAAAACTGCCAATCATATCTATACATTGTTTATCTATCTTATTTTCACGAATTAATTTTAAATTCATAAGAATAACACCGGCATTTATATAATAGTCCATACTTTCCATACCGGTTTCTTTTGAAATATCATCTCTGCAGGTTATATGATTAACCAAACACAAACAACCTGCAACATAATTATCCCCTATATCGGTATTATACAGTTCTGTCAAATCCGTTCTTACTATAACATCCGTATCAAGATACAAAATTTTATCAAATTGAGGAAATAAAGACGGAATTAAAAATTTGAATGCGGACACATAATTAACATATTTATGTGTTCTCGGAATATTTTTAAAAGTATCTTTCATATCCATAAAAGATAACGAAAAATTTTCGTATTGTTTTTTTAGTTCGGACAATTTATTTTTGTTTTCATCGGTAACGGTATCGGTACATAAAACATAAATATCATAGAAAGTGTCTTTATTTGCATTTTCCAACATTGAAACTATTACCGTTGCCACTGTAAAAAACACTTTATTATCGGAAGACATAACTACGGGAATTTTATTTGAGTTCATATTTCTTTCCTTCTCCGTTCAATATTTGTATTTTTTTATTTGCACCTGCAAAATATTTTAAATTCTTTTTAATTGTTTTAACTTTTTCTAACTCGTAAACATAAGGTATATCAAACATTTTTTCTTCTTTAACATGTAGCTTGTAATCTTTTAATTTATCAATTTCGGAATATATGGATTTTTTATTTCTAAAATTCGAAAAATTTCCTTTATAATATAATACAGAACTGTTTTTATCGTCAATATCTGCCATATCGAACCAACATATTATACCGGACTTATGATATCCGAAATAATTATTTTCCACTATAAAATTACTTCCTATTCCAATACCTAAACTATATCCGAAATTTTTACCAAAACCTATATCTTCATAAAGATTATTATATATATGAACATTTGCCCATCTTGCTCTGGGCATTCTTTGAACTACTTTATCAAAATAATTGTGATGTAAAGTAATATATACATTGGTTTTGTTTGAAAAGTCATCGTTCGGAGTTAACAACATTACTTTATCATGATTTGTAAAATAGCAATATGATATAGTAATATTTTCTCCTGATTTTATATCTATTGCACCATCATGATAATTTCCATAAATATCTCTACACTTTCCATCGGTAAACGAGCAATGGTCTATCCATAAATTGCTTACTTTTTCTACACTTATATTATCACTGGAACACTTTGTTTCTTTGTTTATTTTAGGATTCTGTTCCGGTGCTCCGTGTGCATCATAAAAAGATATATTTTGTATTATAATGTTTTGTTCATCATGTATTAAAAGACTGCCATACATTATCCTTGCAGTTTCCATTCCGATCAGTGTTGTATTTGAACCTATTGTCACAACAAAATTTTTATGTTTAGGTGTATTATCTTCATTAAACTCATCAAAATAATCATGATTTATATCCGTTATTATTCCACAACTTAAATCTATATCACCATCTATTATCACAAAATTATTTCCGGAAACCGCCGTTCTAAAAGCTTCAACTTTCTTATTCATATCCGGATAAGTCTTATCATCAATTAAAACAAAATTATCGTTTCCATATTTCATTTTCCCCGTATCGGCAAAACCGTATGTTACAATTTCTGTTCCGGGAATAATTGTTATCTTATGTTCAACCGGCTGTTTATTTGATTGACAAGCTGTTATAGTAATGCCGAAAATCAACATTACTAAAAATAGTTTGATATTTTTGTTCCTGTTCTTTTTCATAAAAAATTAAATTTGTTTTATTAAAAACATTTATATGATAACATTTTAGATATCAAAAAAATAGTTTTATTAAATATTAAATTTAAATAATTTTTATAAAAATGTATAATAATGTAAATAATACTAAAGGATTTTTAATGATACCTTCACCGATTTTAACAAACAAGCCGGATAACCTTGTGTTTTTGGATATTGAAACAACCGGCTTATCCATGGAACATGGTGCAAGAACTTGCGAAATAGCAATGTTAAAAGTTTCAGGTGATACGGAAACCGAATTTTGCACACTTGTAAACCCGGGATGTCCTATTCCCGAATTTTCTTCAAATATTCACGGTATTACAACCGAAATGGTAAAAGATGCTCCGAAATTTTGTGATATAGCAAAAGATATTTCAAATTTTATAGAAGGGTTTGTTTTGGTTTGTCACAATGCTTACTTCGATTTAAATTTCGTATCGAAAGAAATAATGGAAAGCGGTATAAATTCACCTGAAATGTATTTTTTGGATACTTTAATTATTTCAAGACAATATTTTTCTTTTGAATCCAACAAGCTCGGTGATATAGCAAGAATTTTAGATATAGAAGTGAACCAAGCTCACAGAGCCATGGCTGATGTTTTAACAATGAAATCCATATCAAAATATTTATTTGCTAATCTTTACAGAAAAGGTATCGATACTTTAGAGCCGTCCTATTTTGAACAAGCACTAAACATAAAGAAAAAATAATTATTTTTTTAGGAGTTTGTATTCTACGGAATCGGAAAGTGCCTGCCAACAGGCATCGATGATATTTTCACTTACGCCTATCGTTCCCCAACTTTGTTTCTTATCTCTTGTTTCTATCAACACTCTGACTTTTGCGGCAGTATTTGCATCCGAGTTTATTACTCTTACCTTAAAATCGGTAAGTAAAACGTTTTTTATTTCCGGATAAAATTTTATCAATGCTTTTCTTAAACATTTATCCAAAGCATTAACGGGACCTTCCCCTTCTGCAACCGTATGTTCTTCTTTACCGTTAACATCCAACTTAACCGTGGCTTCCGAAACTATCGAACCGTCGGCATTTTTTTCCACACTTACTCTGTAACTTTTCAATGTAAAAAAATCTTTACATTTGTTTTCCACTTTTTTTGTGAGTATATAAAAAGATCCGTCGGCATTTTCGTATTGATAACCTTCGTTTTCTTTTTCTTTAACCGTATTTATTATTCCGCGCAAATTTTTATCTTTTTCCAAATCCATTGCCAATTCATCGGCTTTTGAAACAATATTACTTTTACCCGACAAATCGCTGACCAAAACACTTCTTCTGTTTCCTACGTGTTTAGGGTTAATTTGTTCATATGTTCTGGAATCTTTTTTTATTGCCGAAACATGAACGCCCGCTTTATGGGCAAAAGCATTTCTGCCGACATAAGGCAAACAATCGTTGGGAATTAAATTTGCTATTTCATCAACATATCTTGAAAGTTCCGTAATATTTTTTAAGTTTCTTACGGGAACACAACGATATTTCCCTTTTAATTGTAACGAAGGAATTATCGAACATAAGTTTGCATTACCGCACCTTTCCCCTATACCGTTTATTGTTCCCTGCACCATTTCACAACCCGACAAAACCGCCATTATTGAATTTGCAACAGCACATTCGCAATCATTGTGAGCATGTATTCCAAACTTTACGTTCGGAAACTTTTGTATTGTTTCTTTAACTATTTTTTCGATATATGAAGGAAGTACTCCGCCGTTTGTTTCGCACAAACAAATATAATCTGCTCCAGCATCTATTGCCGCTTTTACGGTTTGCAGTGCATAATTTTTGTTGTGGATATAGCCGTCAAAATAATGTTCGGCATCGTATATAACTTCAAGTTTCTTTGATTTTAAAAACGATACCGTATCGCTTATCATATTAAGATTTTCTTTCAGGGAAGTTTTTAGTGCATACTTAACATGTAAGTCCCAGGATTTTCCGAAGATACATACAACTTTTACTCCGGACTCTGTAATCTTTTTTATATTTTCATCCTCTTTTATATCGGAATTTTTCTTTCTTGTCGAACCGAAAGCAACCAACTTGGAATGTTTAAATTTATTTTTTGCAAGTTGAAAAAATTCTTCATCTTTAGGATTTGAGCCGGGCCATCCGCCTTCAATATAAGATACACCGAAATCATCAAGAGCAGAGGCTATTTTCAATTTATCTTCAACTGAAAATGATATCCCTGCTCCCTGACTGCCGTCTCTTAAAGTTGTATCAAATATTTTTATCTGTTTCATAAAAAAAATCCTGCGGATTTTTTAGCTTAAAGCTTACAGCTTATGGTTTTCTAACCTTTCACCTGTTCACCCTTTTCAACTTTTCAACAACAAGAAATAATTTTTATAAAATTATTTCTTGTTTAATTTAAATCCTTTATGCAATTCGTTTACTGCTTTATTCAAATCTACCGAATCTATAACACAAGAAACTTTTATTTCACTTGTTGAAATCATTTCGATATTTATTTTGTTCTTGGCTAAAATGTCAAACATTTTGGATGCAACACCTGCATGAGTTTTCATACCTACACCGACTACGGAAACTTTTGCAACATGCTCATCGCAAGTTACCGTTTGGGCACCCAACTCTTTTGCAAGTTCATCAACTTTTTGTTGAGTTTTTTTCATATCGGATTTGCTTACCGTAAAAGAAATATCATTTTTCTTATCCAAAGCTGCAGACTGAATAATCATATCTACATTGATACCCAACTTTGCAATAGAACTGAATATTTTTGCTGCCATTCCCGGAACATCCGGTAAATCTATTAAAGAAAATTTTACTTGATTTTTATCAAATGTTACTGCTGATACCATAAGGTCTTCCATTTTTTTTCTCCCTATTTTTTCTTCACTTACTATATAAGTTCCTTCTTTATCGGAAAAAGTCGATCTTGCATGAATTTCTATTCCGTAATTTTTTGCAACTTCTATACTTCTTGTTTGCATAACCTGTGCGCCCGAACCTGCCATTTCAAGCATTTCTTCATAGGATATTAAATCTATCTTCTTTGCATCTTTTACAACTCTCGGATCTGTTGTAAAAATACCTTCAACATCGCTGTAAATTTCGCAAAGGTTTGCTTTCATTTGTGCTGCAAGTGCAACAGCGGTTAAATCGGATCCGCCTCTGCCCAAAGTTGTAATATCACCGGCTTTGTTCATGCCCTGGAATCCCGCAACAACAACAATGTTTCCTTTATCCAATAACTCAAAAATCTTTTTAGGATTTATTTTCTTTACTCTTGCTCTTGTGTAATCGTCATCGGTGGAAATACCTGCCTGAAAACCTGTTAAAGAAACCGCTTTGTGTCCCATAGCTTGAATTGCCATCGCAAGCAGTGAAATTGACATCTGTTCACCTGTTGCAAGCAACATATCCATTTCTCTGGGATTAGGATCTGCCGTAATTTCTTCACATCTTGTAATTAAATCATCGGTAGTGTCTCCGGGAGCCGAAACAACAACAACAATTTTGTTACCGCCTTTTTTTCTTGCAATAACTTTGTTTGCAACATGTTTCATTTTGTCGCTGTCTGCTACAGAAGAACCGCCAAACTTCATCACGATTAATGCCATCTTTTTACTCCAATTTATAATTTACAATTTATATTTTTTCTGCTCCGTTTTTATCAAAACTTAAAATAAAAGTTTTTGTAGGAACCGTTTCTTTTTTCCATATTTTTGCCATAGCTTTTGCAATTTTTTCCGCTTTACTGTTATCACAAAAAGCTATCATCGAAGGTCCCGCTCCGGACAAACATGCACCGTAAGCACCTTCTTTAACGGCAGCATCTATTAATCCCTGCATAACGGGAATCAATTTTGCTCTGTAAGGTTGATGAATTTTGTCTTGCATTGCTTCGTTTAAAAGTTTAAAATCGTTTGTACAAAATGCTTTTGTAAGCAATGCAACTCTTGATATATTAAAAACCACATCTTTTCTGTCGTATTTTGAAGGTAAAATATTTCTTGATCTTTCCGTTGCAAGTTCAAAACCGGGTGTACAAACAACGGCTTTTATTTTGGGAATAGGCAACTTTATAACATCTATCACATCGTTACCTTGATTTATAGAAACACATACTCCGCCGTAAAATGCAGGTATTATGTTGTCGGGATGACCTTCAAGTTTTACACCGAGCTGTGCCATTTCACCCAACGTCATTTTATTTCCGCATATTTGGTTTGCGGCTATTATTCCCGCCGCTCTTGCTGCCGATGATGAACCAAGTCCCGAACTTAAAGGAATATTGTTTGTAAGTTTTATGTTAAAACTTTTTAAACTGTACTTATCGTTTTGATCAAGCAACATAAAAACAGCATCCATTGCTTTCCACAAAATATTTCTTTCATCTTTAGGCAAAATTTTTCTGCCTTCGCCTGCTACAACAAACTTTGCTTTCTTAGGATCTTCGGCAATTGATACTTCAAGTTCGTTATATAACGATAAACTTGCTCCCAACACATCAAATCCCGGACCTAAATTTGCAGTGGTTGCCGGTACTCTTACTTTTACTGTTTTCATTTTCATAAATCTTCATCCCTCATTGAACAAAATTCTCCACACATTGAACAAGTGTCTTTCAAATTGGGAACGATTTTTGCTCTTTCTTTATCAAACTTTATCGGGTCTAAACAAAACTCTCTTTGTTTTTCCCAGTTTCTTTCTTTTCTATATTTTGACATCTGATAATCCTGTTCTCGTGCACCTTTAACATTTTTTACAATGTCTGCACTGTGAGCCGCAATTCTTGAAGCAATAACACCTTCTCTGACATCATCAACATCAGGTAATCTTAAATGTTCCGCAGGTGTAACATAGCAAATAAAATCCACTCCGTAACTTGCTGCCATTGCACCGCCGATAGCCGACGTTATATGGTCATATCCCGGAGCAATATCGGTAACCAAAGGTCCCAAGAAATATAAAGGACTGTTATGTGTTAACCTTTTTGCAAGTAAAACATTTGATTGTATTTGATTTATGGGAATGTGTCCCGGACCTTCAATCATAACCTGCACACCTTCTTTTCTTGCTCTTAATGCAAGTTCTCCGAGTATTGAAAGTTCGGCAAGTTGAGGTCCGTCTGTTGCATCGGGATTTCCTCCCGGTCTGAACCCGTCACCCAAACTTAAAGTAACATCATATTTTTTTGCTATTTTTAAAAGTCTGTCATATTGTTCATAATAAGGATTTTCTTTTTTGTTTGCTCTTATCCATTTAACCAAAAATGATCCGCCTCTGCTGACTACTCCCATAACTCTCGGTTGTCTGTCCAACATTGCAACCGTTTCTTGGTTAACTCCGCAATGTATCGTCATAAAATCAACACCCTGCTCGGCTTGTTCTTCTATAACATCAAACATTAGTTCCGGATCCATTTGCGAAATTTTTTTCTTTCCGCCTCTAACGGTTTGGCTTGCAACCTGATATATGGGAACCGTTCCGACTTGTACCGGGCACTGTGTTAATATTTCTTTTCTCATTTCCACCAAATTTCCGCCGGTAGACAAATCCATTATGGCATCTGCTCCGTACTCAACGGCAACTCTCATTTTTTCGAGTTCTTCTTCGATGCTTATGTGGTCCGGTGATGTTCCCAAATTTGCATTTATTTTTGTTTTAAGTCCCGCACCTATTGCTCTGGGCAACTTTTGTATTCTTTTAATATTTTTTGGAATAACTATAGTACCTTCACTTAATCCTTTCAAAATAAAATCTGTTGATACTTGTTCATATTTTGAAACCTCTTCAACTTCTTTTGTCACAATATTTTTTTGTGCTTGTTCCATTAAAGTCATAACTATACCCTTTCAAAAAATTTATTTTAAAATTACTAATTACTAATTACAACTATAACTTGTCTTTTTCACCCTTTCACCAACAAATTGTTTACAATTTGTGTTCACCCATTCACCTGCCGTTTCAATATCTCTATACTTCTGTACTTCTATACCTCACAATTATTTCTTTTATTTCTTGTGCTTCTTTTTTTATATCTTGTGCACCGCATACCGCTCTTACAACGGCAACTCCGTCCGCACCCGCTTTAATAACATCCGCAACATTTGTTTTATCTATACCGCCGATAGCAATTACGGGTTTTGTAATATTTGCGGTTTTTAACTTTTTTAAAACTTCCAAACCTCTGATATTTGCTTCCGGTTTTGTTGTTGTAGGAAAAATCGCTCCGCAACCTATATAATCTACCGGAAGTTTTTCCGCTTCAACAACTTTATCGTATCCCGAAGCGGAAATTCCTACAATTTTATTTTCGCCCAAAACTTTTCTCGCATACGAAACAGGTAAATCGCTTTGTCCTAAATGAACTCCGTCACTGTTTGAAATATCCGCAATGTCCACCCTGTTATTTACGGTAAAATATACATTGTATTTTGCGCAAATTTGTTGCAATTTTAAAGAAAGATCAAACAAGTCCTTATCTGACATTTTTTTATCTCTAAGTTGAATCATATCCGCACCGCCTTGACATGCAAATTCAACCTGTTTTTCGTAAGAAATGTCATCTCTGGGACAGGTGATACATAATAACTTTATTTCTCTTTTTAACATATTAAATTTTCAATCTAAAATAACTTTTAAATTATACCAACTCACATACCAAAAATCAAGAACAAAAATTGCTCCGCAACTTTAAAAGATTGGAGGATTGGAAGATTAGAGGAATAGAAGGAAAATTGATTTTTTACTTTGTAAAAACTCTATTTACAAACAAAAATCACATAGTGATTTTTACATCTTAGCTTCCAATCTTCTATTCTTCCAATCTTCTATTTTTCCAAGTTGCCTTTAATGGCTGTTTTATATATAATAGTAAAAATTATTATCCGGTTTTTTGGTAATGCTTAACATATTACTTGTTTTTTATAATTGTTTACTTTTAATATTTTTGGTTCCTATACTTTTGGCGATTGTTTTGGCAGGTAAAAAAAATCGTCAGGAATTCTTTTATTGTATTAAAGAAAGACTTTCACAATGGAACATTCCTCAACTCGACAAAACAAAAAAAACCGTTTGGATACATTGTGCTTCTTTAGGTGAAGCAAAAGCAGTTGAACCGATGATACCTCACTTACAAGGAAACAATATCATAGTTTCCACAATAACAAAATCTGCAAGAGAATATGTTGCTAAAATTAAAGGAATTTCTTATTTTGCTCTTGCACCTGTAGATGTTTATCCGTTTATTTCTTCAATACTAAAAAAGATTAAACCGGATGTTCTTATACTTATAGAAACGGAATTTTGGCCGAGTATGATAACTTGTGCAAATAAATTAGGAACAAAAATAATAACGGTCAACGGTAGAATTTCCAAAGGTGCATATCCTTATTACAGATTAACAAAGTTTTTTTGGAAACCTTTTTTAACACTTATAGATTACATTTCCGTTAGAAACGAACATGATTATAAAAGGTTTGTTTCTTTAACGGACAACAAAGATAAAGTAGGTATTACCGGAAACATAAAATACGACAGAGACTTTACAAGTGAAACAATAACAAAAGGAGATTTGTTCCTTGCAGATAACGATTTAATTTTAACCGCAGGCAGCACAAGAGAAGGCGAAGAAGCAATACTGCTGAAAATATTCGTACAACTGAAAAATATTTTTACAAACTTAAAATTAATTATTGCACCGAGACACATCGCAAGAGTAAACAAGATTTCTTCTTTAATAAAGAAGAACAATTTATCTTTTGAACTGTTTTCAAAGTTAACCGATAAGAAAAAAGATGTAATTATTATAGATGTGTTCGGGAAATTGCAAACTATTTATTCAATATCCGATATAGTTTTTATAGGCGGTTCCATGGTAAACAAAGGCGGACAAAACCCTATAGAAGCGGCAGCTTATTCCAAACCGATAATTTTCGGAAAATATATGTACAATTTTGAAAATGAATCCGCATCGTTAAAAGATAACGGAGCTTTTGAAATAAACACTAAAGAAGAATTTTACGAAACTGCGATAAAACTTTTAAACGATAAAGAACTTAGACAAGAAACCGGCAAAAAAGCTTTGGAAGTAGTGAAAAGTCAAAAAGGTGCTATAGAAAAAAACATAAAAATAATTAAAGAGTATTTATAATGGCAAACGAAATTATAGAACTTTTAAAAAACGGTTCAAAACCTAAAATATTAATAGTTCAACCCAGCAGAATGGGTGACATAATATTTGCTTTACCTGCAGTTACGCAAATAAAAAAAACTTATCCTAATGTACATATCAGTTGGATTGCAGATGAAAGATGTGCGGATATAATAAAAGATAATCCGTTAATTGATAACTTAATAGTGTTCGACAGAAGACATATAACTCTTTCATATTTAAAAAAGATGTACAAAATTCTAAGAGCGGAAAAGTTTGATTTAAGTATCGATTTTCACGGCCTTTTTAAATCCGCATTTATAGTTAAAATGGCAGGTGCAAAATATAAACTTGCTTCATCATCCACAAACGGAATGAGAGAACTTTCATGGTTGTTTTCAAAAGAAATTAAACCTGAAAGTGTTAACACACATTGTATTGAAAGACATTTGGCAGTTGCAAAATATCTCGGTTGTCCGGTTGATACGGACAACTTGGAATACAGTTTGCATGTAGATGAAAAATATATTAACGAAGTAAAAGAAATATTAAAAAAAGAAAATGTTAATTTAGATAAAAAGATTGTTTTGGTTCATCCCGGCGGCGGTTGGATATCAAGAAGATGGCAAAGCAACAAGTTTGCACAAACAATAGATTTGATAAATGAAAATTACGATGTTACTGTTATGCTTATCGGCGGTAAAGAAGGCGGTGCAAGTGAAAAAGGGCTTGATGAAGAAATAATATCTTTATCTAAAACTAAAAAGATAGTAAACCTTACAGGCAAACTGACATTAAAGCAGTTGATGGCAATATTTAAACTTGCAAGTTTGTTTTTGGCAAACGAAGCAGGTCCTATGCATATAGCAACAGCACTCAAAGTTCCTGCTGTTGCAATTTTAGGTCCGACAGATGCAAAAAGAACGGGCCCTTTCAAAGGGAACACTACGGTTATTCAAAAGAAGGTGCCATGTCAACCGTGCAGGAACCGCACATGCACTAAAGTGGATTGTATGAAAAAAATATCCGTTGAGGATGTTTTTTGCGAAATCAGCAAAAAACTTAGCTAACAAGGATAAAATTATGGAACTGAAAAAAGGGATATATAAACATTTTAAGGGTGATTATTATTTAGTGGAAGATATTGCAACTCACAGTGAAACCGGTGAAAAGTATGTAGTGTACAGAGCTTTGTACGGAGATACAGGTTTATATATAAGACCTTACGATATGTTCACTTCGGAAGTTGACCACAAGAAGTATCCGGATGTTAAACAGAAATACAGATTCGAATTTCAAACCATAGAAAGTAAAAAATATATATAATAAGAATATGGAAAAGATAACTTTATCCGATATAATTTTAAATCGTCTTAATTTTAGAATTCTTACTTTTAAATGTTTGATGCCTGTTCTTTTTGTATTTGGTGTTATATTTTTCTTATTAAATATTATCCCAATAAAAGTAAACTTTGAAACCCATAATAATATTGTAATAGCGCATGTAAGTAAAAGAGAACTTTTTCCACCATTAAAAAAAATTAATAAAGATTTATATGATGTAAAACAAGCCATTTTAGCATTTGAAGCTACCGGTAGTAGTTCCCCAAATTCTGTGTTAGCACTTGAATATGACAATGGACGCCAATATACTATTATTCCTATTGATTCAGATCCTGATAAAAAATTGTTATCACGAATGAATACTGTTATAAAAAGGAAATTAAATTATACTTTTAAAATAAGAAACACAACTAACTTGTTTATCGGAGCATTTGTTACAATAATATCAGGATTATTTGTAATTATTTTTATGAATAGCTATATTTGGATTCTAAAAGAAGGGAAAAATGTAAAAATACCGGTGCGAAGAAAACAACAACCTAAATCAGATGAACAAAATATGAATTTTCCGAAACAAAATAATAACCAACCTAATGAATTTGATGAATATGAAAAGTATAATAATATAAATGATTCAATAATAAAGTGAACATATAAATTAAATATCCAATAAAATTGTTTTATCTTTTTCTTTTATATGCTTATATAGTATTTCTGCAATTTCTTCGTTTGCTTTTGCCGTAGGATGTCCGTCATGTTCTAATTTATAAGTTCTTTTGTCATTAAAATATTCCGGTAAAAAGATTAAATCCAAATCTGTTTCTTTCAATTTTTCACATAATCTTTTGTACTTTTCTTGATGGTCATTCCATATTATTACCAACTTTGAATTATATTTTTCTTCAACTATTCTGTTTATCTGTTTCAAACTGTTTATCAAATAATCTTCATAATATTTTTCAAACCATTCGTCTATAATCGGGACAAAGATTTTTCTAAATATATAACTTCTCGCAAAAATATATTTTATTTTTCCTATAGTTGTCGGTATACATTTTTTATTATTTTTATATAAAAATCCGTCTATACGATAATATTTATCTTCGTAATTAAAATTCCTGATAACATGATCAAAAATTAAAGTATATACAAAATATTCTATTTTACTGTTTTATATTTTATGAACATTGATATTAATAAAAACATCATAAAACACGCAAAAAAAATTAATACAAATTCATAACTCAATATTATCTGTTTCATTAAAGTATCTCTTTTTTATATTCCTTATTCTTGACTCTCAAAGGATTTTAAGATTTTAAATTATACCAAAATATTTGCCGACTGCAGTTGTTGTCGTTGTTTGCTCTTGAAGACTTTCAAAATTTTGAATTAGAACAAAGCATTTAGCGACTGCAGTGTACTGAAATGTAAGCGGTAGCGGATGGTACATAAAGGAGCTAAATGCAAAGTTATAATTCAAAAGATAAAGTTGCTCAGCACTAAATAAAATTAATCATCTTATACTAAGCTTGCAACCACAATATCTCTGACTGTAAAGTCCCAATTTTTTAATCTTATGAACACCGTCATAATGAATCTTTCGCGGATCCACATAAACGAAATTTAGCCCGTTTTTTTCTGCCAGTTCTTCGCACATTTGTTTTATAACATCATGTTTCTGGTACGGGCTGGAAAGTAATGTTGTTGAAAAGTTTTTTATACCGGTTTGTTTTGCTGTTTCCACCGTTTTTTCTAATCTTTTTAAATAACAATAATAACATCTGCCTTTATCACATTTAACAGCATCGTTAAGCCAAAGGTCTTCGTATTTCGTTTCATTATCCAACCAATCGGCTTTTATTTCCATTTTTTGAATATTTAACAAATCCATATACTTGTTCCAAGTATCGTATCTTGCCAAATGTTCTTTTAACGGATAAATGTTCGGATTAAACCATAAACTTACTATTTCGTATTCCTGCAATAATGTTATTGTTGATGCACTGCACGGTGCACAACATGTATGTAACAAAATCTTTTCCATATTAAAACAACTCTTTTTGATTATTAAATTTTTTAGGTATAGGAATATTTAAATGTTTGTATGCCAAATCGGTAACAACTCTGCCTCTGGGTGTTCTTGCAAGAAAACCCAACTGTATAAGGTAAGGTTCATAAACATCGGATATCGTGTCTGCATCTTCGCTAACGGAAACTGCCATAGTATCAAGACCTACCGGACCGCCGGAAAACTTTTCTATCATGGTGGTAAGTAAAAGTCTATCCATTTTATCAAGACCGATATCGTCTATTCCTAAAGCATCAAGACCTTCTTTTGCTATTTGTTTATTAATTACACCGCCTGTTTTTATTTCGGCAAAATCTCTAACTCTTTTTAAAAGTCTGTTGACGATTCTCGGTGTACCTCTTGACCTTCTTGCAATTTCAAGAGCACCTTCTTCATCTGTTTTAACATTTATTATTGAACTTGACCTTTTAACTATTTGCACAAGTTCATCCGTATCATAATAATTTAAATGTTCTATTATACCGAACCTGTCTCTTAAAGGACTTGATAACATTCCTGCTCTTGTAGTTGCACCTATCAACGTAAATTTCGGGACAGGGAGCTTTATCGTTTTTGCAGAAGGTCCCTGCCCGATAATAATATCAAGTTCAAAATCTTCCATTGCCGGATAAAGGGCTTCTTCCACCAAATGGTTCATCCTGTGAATTTCATCTATAAAGAAAACGTCACCTTCCGAAAGGTTAGTTAAAATTGCCGCCAAATCCCCCACTCTTTCAAGAACCGGACCTGATGTTGTTCTTAAATTTCCGCCCATTTCTTTTGCAATAATATGTGCAAGCGTTGTTTTTCCGAGTCCCGGAGGAGCATAAAACAAACAATGATCCAAAGGTTCGTTTCTTTTTTTAGATGCTTCAATAAAAACCTTTAAATTATTTTTAAGTTTTTGTTGACCGATAAACTCGTCAAGATATTTAGGTCTTAACGAATTTTCAAGTCTTTCTTCCGGAGATAAATTTTCCGGATCTATTATTCTGTTTTCTTCGTTATTCATATTGTCCTTAAAAAAATCACTTTGTGATTTTTTGATGTATGGAAACAACTTAACTGCGAGATCCCGGATTAAGTCCGGGATGACAACCTGTTTTGTTTTTGCAGTTGTCGTTTCTATACTTCTATACCTCTATACTTCTATACCTCAAAAAAATTGTTTTACAATTTTTTTAATGCTTCCGTAATTATTTGTTCTACTGAAAAATCTTTATTTTCGTTTGCTACTTTATTTACAACTTCTCTTGCATCGGTTTCTTTATAACCTAATGCCACAAGTGCGGCTACCGCTTCCGAAGAAGAAGATCCTGCATCTATATTACTCCACTTTGCGGAATCTTTTACGGTAACATTTGCTATTTTATCTTTTAATGCGGCTACCAACTTTTCCGCAGTTTTCTTGGTAAACCCGAAAATTCCGCTAAGCATAGAAACATCTCTTTTCATTACCGCAGCTTGAAAATCCGCAAACGATTTTGAAATCTTATCGAGATATTCCATAGCTTTTTTAGCACCTGTTGAAGGAACTTCATCTTTTATTAAAACGAACATATCTCTTTCTTCTCTGGTTAAAAAGCCGTAATAAGAAATTACTCCGCCATACATTCCTGTAGATTCTATAATATACAGCTTTACCTGGTTACCGTCGGTAGGCAACTTATTAAATGTATCCGCAGTTATGGAAATACTATAACCGATACCTGCAACTTCCACAACTGCGGTATTTAAAGTTTTATAAGATAATGTTCCTTTAAAATAATCTATCAAAATTATTCCTCTTCCTGTAATATGTCACCGAGTGTCGGTTTTTCATCGTTTGAAGAGAATTGTTTTATCAACTCTTTTTCCTGAGCTTTTTCAAATTTCTTAACTGATGCTTCCAACTTTCTTTCTCTTAAATCAGCCTTAATAATTTTTGCTTCGATTTCTTCCCCTTCTTTAGGGAGTTCGCCGATTTTATTTTCAAAAGATAATTCTGTTCTCTTGATTAACACTTCGATTTTCGGTTCAACTTCAATAAATACGCCAAATTCCGCAACTCTTACAACTTTACCTTTAACGGTTGTTCCGAGTTTATACTTTTTATAAGGATCTTCCGTTAAATGTTTTAAAGATAATGCAATTTTTTCGTTTTGTGTATTAACAGATAAAACAACAACTTCAACTTCCTGACCTTTTTTCAAGAAATCTTCAGGGAACTTTGTTGTTTTAAACCAAGAAAAATCACTTATATGTATAAGGCCTTCAACACCTTCCGGCAACTTTACAAATGCACCGAACGGTGTAATATTTTTTACTATACCTTTAACTTTTGTTCCCGGAACATAATGTCTTGCGGTTTCTTCCCATGGGTTAGGTTTCATTTGTTTTACGGACAAAGAAATCTTCTTTGTTTCTTTATCGCAACTTACAATTTTAACTTCTATTTCCTGCCCTTCTTTAACTTCGCTCTTGAACAAATGTTCCGCATCGTTCCAAGCATATTCCGCTACTGGTAAAAGACCTTCAACACCTTTTTCAAGTTCAACAAATGCTCCGTAAGGCATTATTGAAGTAACTTTACCTTTCATTATAAGACCTGCAATATATTTTTCCCCTGCACTGTCCCAAGGGTTAACTGCAAGTTGTTTCATACTTAAAGAAATCTTTTCGTTTTCTTTATCTATTTTAGATATTTGAACTCTTACTATTTGGCCTACATGCAAAATATCTTCAACTTTTTTAACTTTGTACCAAGCAAGTTCGCCGATATGTAAAAATCCGTCTACTCCGCCCAAATCTACAAATGCTGCCGAAGGAATAATTTTTTTAACTGTTCCGTCCAATATTTGGCCTTCGGTTAATGTTGCAAACATTTGTTCTCTTTTTGCTCTTTTTTCATCTTCCAAAAGTTTTCTTCTTGATAATGTTATTTTCTTATCGTATCTGTCAAATTCGGTAATTGCAAACTCAAAATTTTTACCTATATATTTTTCCGGATTGTTAACAAAAGATGTATCTACTTGCGAAATGTGCAAGAAAGCATTTACTCCGACATCAACAATAAAGCCGCCCTTAATTGATTTCTTTATTGTTCCTTTTATTGTTTGTTTGTTTTTGAATATTTCTTCTACTTTATCCCAAGCTTGTTTTTCCAAAACTTCTCTGTAAGAAAGTTGTATTCTTCCTACGGCATTTTTTACAAATACTTTTACTGTTGCACCTACTGTCAACTCTTTGGGAATTTCGTTGTTTTCAAATTCGGATTTAGGAATTATACCTTCCGATTTCATACCTAAATCCACCATAAACCCGTCATCGGTTTCGGCAACAATTACAACATCCAATATCTGGCCTCTGCTGAGTCCCATCTTTGTTTCAGGTCCCAACAAATCTGCCATACTGATACTTTCATCTTCTTCAAACTTCGTTAAATTATCTAAATTATTGTTTTCCATTTTACTTCTTCTCCTTTTCGTGTTCTAAAGTTTACTGACAATTTGTGATTTCTTTTATCCTCCTTTTAATATTTTCAATAATCCAGTCGGGTGTTGAAGCACCTGCCGTTATTCCAACTGATTCTACTTTGTCGAACCAACCGGGTTCGATTTCTTCGACATCTTCTATATGATATGTTTTTGTTATGTTAGAACAAATCTGGTACAAGCGGGTGGTATTACCCGAATTTTTGCCGCCTATAACAATCATTACATCAACTTCTTTAGCCAACTTTGCAGCTGCACTTTGTCTGTCAAAAGTTGCTCTGCAAATAGTGTTAAAGACCTTCACTTGAGATATTTTGGATATCTCATTAACAATTTCTTCAAACTTTTTAGGACTTTGTGTAGTTTGGCTTACTATATAAATTATATCAGTTTTTTTAACATTTTTAACATCGTTTTTATCTTCAACAACTAAACATTTACCTTTGCCGTAAGAAACAAGAGCCACAACTTCCGGATGTTTTTTTTCACCTACAATAACGATTTGTTCGCTGTCTTTACTTAACTCTTTTATTATGTCTTGTGCCTTCTTTACGAAAGGGCAGGCAGCATCCACTATTTTTATATTTTCTTTTTTAGATAAATTTTCGTAAATATCCAAAGGAATTCCGTGTGTTCTTAACACCAAAACACCTTTTTCTATTTTTGAATAATCTTCAATAACTTTAATATTTTCTTTTTCTAATCTTGCAACTTCCTGCGGATTATGTATTAAAGGCCCGAAGGTGTAAACATCACTGTTTTTTGAAGCAATGTCTTGTGCCAAATCTATTGCTCTTTTTACACCGAAACAAAATCCCGCACTTTTAGCTATTGTTATTTTTACCATTTTTTTCTCTACAATGCTCTTATTTCGTCCAACACCTGTTGAGCTATTTTTAAATAATCTTCTTTTGTATGTTCTTTCGGAGGATATACCGGTTTACCATACTTTATTTCTATTCTTTTGAACTTTTTCATATTGTTGGTATTAACTATTTTTACCGGAACTATAGGAACCTGACAATTACAAGCGACCATCCCTACACCCGGTCTTGCTTTACCTAACTCGCCCGTTTTTGATCTTGTACCTTCCGGAAACATTAACAATGCTTTTTTGTTTTCCAAAAGAGTAAATGCATTTCTGAATGCACTCATATCCTGCATACCTCTTTTTACTGGAAAAGCATTTGTTCTTTTTATTACAGAACCTAATATCGGAGTATCGAAAAGTTCTTGTTTTGCCATAAAATAAAGATCTTGTTTCATAAAACATCCTGCCAACGGCGGATCAAAAAAACTCATATGGTTTGGAGCTATTATAAAGCCCGTATTTTCGGGTATATTTTCCTGCCCGGAAGATTTGCATCTGTATATAAGAATAAATATCAACTTGAACACAACTTTGCCTAAATAATATAAAAAACTGCTTCTTTTTCTTATTTGCATATCTTTTTTAACACCTCATAAAAATTTGCAAAGGAAATTTTTACACAATCACTGTTTAAAATTTCCGTTTCACCTTCCGCTGTAAGACCTGCTATAGATAACATCATTGCTATTCTGTGATCATCAAAACTGTCTACCGTTGCACCTTTAAGTTTTACAGGTCCGTTTATTATAAAACCGTCATCCGTTTCTTTAATATCCGCACCCATTTTATTTAATTGAGATGCAACAGAATGTATTCTGTCACTTTCTTTCACTTTTAATTCTTTTGCACCCGATATAACAGTTTGTCCTTCGGCTTGAGTAGCCGCAAGAACTATTATGGGAATTTCATCTATTAAAGACGGAACTATTTCTTTGCCGAAACTTGTAGAATTAAGTCTTGAAGTTTTTATTTCTATATCGGCAACATCTTCACCCGATACTGTTCTGACATTATCCAAAACAATGTCGGCACCCATACTTTTTAAAACCGTTAAAATTCCGTCTCTTGTTTTGTTTATATTTACATTTAAAATTTTTATATTTGAGTTTGGAACAATTAAACCCGCAACAATAAAAAATGCCGCGGAAGATATGTCGCAGGGAACCGTTACTTCCTGTGCATACAACTCGTTACACTTTTTTACACTTACGGATAACCCGTCAACCGAAATATCCGCACCGAAAGTTTTGAACATTCTTTCACTGTGATCTCTTGATTTTATCGGTTCCGTAACCGTTGTTGTTCCGTCCGCATATAACCCTGCAAACAATATGCACGATTTTACCTGTGCACTTGCCACGGGACTTGTATAACTTATTGCTTTTAAATTTTCTTTCGGCGAAATTGTCATAGGTAAAAAGTTATTTTCTTTTGCCGTAATATTTGCACCCATTAAAGACAAAGGTTCAATAACTCTTTTCATCGGTCTTTTAGATAAACTTGCATCACCGGTAATCGTTGATGAAAAATTTTGGCCTGCCAAAACTCCCGACAGCAACCTCGTTGTTGTACCGGAATTTCCTGCATAAATTTCTTTAACGGGATTTTTTAAACCGTTAATACCGGCACCGATTATTGTGAGTGAATCTTCTGTTTGTTCTATGTTTACACCCATCTGTTTGAATGCATTCATTGTCATCAAACAATCATCGGATTTAAGGTAATTATTTATATAAGATTTACCTGTCGCAAGCGAAGACAACATTATTGCTCTGTGGGTAATGGATTTATCTGCCGGAACCGTAATTATTCCGTTAATTTTTGATACCTTATTTACTTTCATTGCCTTATACTTTTTTCTAATATTTCTTTCAACTTTTCTTCGTTTCCGAAAGTACCGACAAAATCTTTTATTTGTTTACACAATTCTTCGGATAAAATTTTTAAGTTATCTTTATTATTTAAAAATATCGGGATCCACATTTGCGGAGAAGATTTTGCTACTCTGGTTAAACTTTTAAATGAGCCTGCAACCAAATTTTCTATATTTTTATTTTTGCCTCTTTTTTCTCTGAACATCTTATAAAAACTGAATGCTATTATATGAGGAATATGACTTGTAAAAGCGACGGTTTCATCATGTTCTTTTGCGGACATAAAAAATGTTTTACAACCTATATCCTTCCATAATTTTGCTATTGTTTTAGTGTTTTTATCTTTCGGATTTGCGGTTATTACAACGGTAGCATTATTATAAATATCCAAACTTGCATACTCTATACCGTTTTGTTCTATACCGCACATGGGATGACACCCTATGAATGCAGGGTAATCTTTGTTTTTTTGTTGAAGTTGTTTTATTTTTGTATCGACATTATATTTTATACTGCCTATGTCGCAAACAATAGTTTTTTTGTTAGCGAATGTTGCTATTTTTTTATAAATATCAACAGTAGTATCCACGGGGCTGCAAATAAAAATTATATCGGCACATTTTGCTGCAGCAATATCCGTAGAGTAACAATCAACGGCATTTTTATCTTTGGCAAGTTTTAAGTTTTTTATGTTTCTTCCTATACCTATAACATCGTATTGCCTTGAGCCGTTTTTAAATAAATGTCTCAAGGCAATACCTAAAGATCCGCCCATTAAACCTACGCCTATTACTGCAACGGTTTTCATTAAATTTCTCTGCCTAATGCTTTTGCCAAAACTTTAAGTTCCGACATTAATTTTTTATATTGGTCCGGTAACAAACTTTGTGCTCCGTCCGACAAAGCTTCTTCCGGTCTTGGATGAATTTCCAATGCTATTGCATCCGCACCTACAGCCAAACAAGCTTTTGCCATTGTAGGAACATGTTCTCTTATACCTATACCGTGAGAAGGATCCAATACTACCGGCAAATGTGTGAGTTTTTTTACAACAGGTATAGCATTTAAATCCAAAGTAAATCTTGTTGCTGTTTCAAATGTTCTTATACCTCTTTCACACAACATAACATTATTGTTTCCTTCAGACAAAATATATTCTGCCGAAAGCAACCATTCTTTTATTGTTGTTGCCATACCTCTTTTCAATAAAACAGGTTTCTTTTGTCTGCCGCAAGCTTTTAACAAATCGTAATTTTGAACGTTTCTTGCGCCGATTTGAACTATATCGCAATATTTACTTACCAAAGGAACTTGTTCCACTGCCATAGCTTCACTTATTGTAGGAATTTTATATTTTACACCTACATCGTGCAAAAATTTTAAACCTTTTTCACCTAAACCTTGGAAAGTGTATGGCGAAGATCTCGGTTTGTATGCTCCGCCTCTGAGTATTGTTCCGCCGCCGTCTTTAACTATTTTAGCTATTTCTTCCAATACCGATTTACTTTCTATTGCGCAAGGTCCAGCTATAACAGGCACTTTGTTACCGCCTATTTCTATACCGTAAGGAAGTTTTATTATTGTATTTTCTTGCTTGAAATCTCTCGATGCTAATTTGTATGGTTTTTCTATTTCGCTTATATGATCAACTTCGTCCATTGATTCGAAAAGTTCGCTGTATTTTTCGGCGAATTCACCAACCATACCGATAATGGTAACATCTTTACCTTTAGATATATGAGGTATGTAACCTAACTTTTTAATTTTTTCTACAACTTTTTTTTCTTCCTGCTTTGTCGCTCTTTTTTTAAGAGTTATAATCATTTCTTTTCTCCTTACAACTAATTTTTTTATTATATAAAATTAAAATTCTAATGTATATATTAATTATTCATGGAATCTTTCATGCTTTTAACATAATCATAAATATAGCTGTCTGCATCCGTTCCGTATTGTTTTATAATTTTAATTATTGCACTTCCTACAATTACACCATCGGAAATTTTTGACATTTTGTTTGCTTGTTCCGGACTATGTATTCCAAACCCTATTGCAGTAGGTACGGATGTTACTTTTTTAACCGAATCCACAATAGATTTTAAATCCGTTTTTATTTCGGTTCTTACACCGGTAACACCCATGGAAGAAACTACATACAAAAAGCCTTCCGCTTCTTTAGCAATATCTTCTATTCTTTGCTGTGATGTAGGTGCTATTAACGAAACAATTTTTATGTCGTACTTTTTTGCATATTCGGAAATTTCGTTTTTTTCTTCAAAAGGTAAATCAGGAATAATTATACCGTCTATACCTGTTACGGAACATTGTTTAAAAAAGTTATCGTAACCGTACCTGAAAACAGGATTAACATATGTCATAAAAACAAGCGGTATATTAACCGTTTTTCTTACTTTTTTAACAAGGTCAAAAATATTGTCGAGATTTGTTCCCGCTGCCAATGCTTTTTGGCTTGATTCCTGAATAACCGGTCCTTCCGCAACGGGATCGGAAAACGGTATTCCGATTTCTATTAAGTCGGCTCCCGCCGAAACCATTTTATAAATAAAATCTTCCGTTTTGTTTATGTTCGGATAACCTGCCGTTATAAACGGTATAAATGCTTTTTTATTTTTAAATGCCGATTCTATTCTATTCATATATTTTTTCTCCTCTGTATCTTGCAATTGCCGCTACATCTTTATCGCCTCTTCCCGAAAGGCAAACTATTATGCTTTCGCTTTTATCTATTTTCGGTGCAATTTTTCTTACATGAGCAACAGCATGTGCACTTTCTATTGCACAAATTATGCCTTCCGTTCTTGCAAGATATTCAAATGCACTTACCGCTTCTTCATCGGTAATCGAAACATATTCCGCTCTGCCGGTATCGTGCAGGTATGCATGTTCCGGACCTATTCCCGGATAATCAAGACCTGCCGATATTGAATAAACTTCCGCAATTTGTCCGTATTTGTCCTGGCAGAAATACGATTTCATTCCATGGAAAATTCCTATTTCACCTTTGGCAATAGATGCGGCATGTTTATCCGTATTAAGTCCTTTACCTGCCGCTTCGCAACCGATAAGTTTTACATTTTTTTCTTCAATAAAATTGTAAAACATTCCCATAGCATTGCTACCGCCGCCGACACAAGCAACAACGGCATAAGGAAGTTTTTTCTCGCATTCCAAAATTTGTTGTTTTGCTTCTTTACTTATTACACTTTGAAAATCTCTTACTATCGTAGGAAACGGGTGCGGTCCCATAACAGAACCTAAAACATAGTGAGTGTCGCTTACTCTTGCGGACCAATTTCTCATCGCTTCGTTTACGGCATCTTTCAAAACTTTTGAGCCGGAAGTTACAGCATTAACTTTAGCACCCAACAATTTCATTCTGTAAACATTTAATGCTTGTCTTTTGGTATCTTCTTCTCCCATAAATATTTCACATTCCATACCTAAAAGTGCGGCTGCGGTAGCTGTTGCTACTCCGTGTTGACCAGCACCTGTTTCGGCAATTACTCTTGTTTTGCCCATCTTTTTTGCAAGAAGAACCTGACCTAAAACATTATTTATTTTATGTGAACCGGTATGATTCAAATCTTCTCTTTTTAAATATATTTTTGCTCCGCCCAAATCTTTTGTCATATTTTCGGCAAAATATAAAAGAGAAGGTCTTCCTGCATATTTTTTTAATAAATCGTTAAGTTCTTTTACAAATTCGGGATTATTTTTATAGTATTCATACTGCTTTTCAAGATTTTTTATCTCGTTCATAAGTGTTTCGGGAATATATTGCCCGCCGTATATTCCAAACCTTGTATTGCTCATTTTTACTCTCCTGACTATACTTAAAATTTTATCTTTATCTTTAACTTTATTTGTTTCCACACCGCTCGATATATCTATACAATACGGATTTAATTTTATTGCCTGTTCTACATTGCTTTCGTTGATACCGCCAGCAAGGAAATACGGTCTTATAAAACTTTTTAACAAACTCCAATCAAATGTTTTCCCTTCACCCATTCCCGCATCAAACATTAACAAATCCGCTTGAGAATTTCGCCATCGAACAATTTCTTCCCCGTTTTTTACTTTTACGACTTTAATTATTTTTTTGTTACAAACTTTTTTTAAATCACTTATATATTTATCATCTTCATCACCGTGAAGTTGAACAAAATCGATAATATTTTCGTCACAGATTTCTGCGATTTTATTTATGCCTTCGTTAACAAAAACACCTACAGACAAAATATTTTTGTCCAACTTATTTTTTAATTTTTTTGCGGTTTCTTTAGATACTTGCCTGTGACTTTTTGCAAACACAAAACCGATATAATCCGGTTTTGTTTCGTTAACAAAATCGATATCTTCTTCTCTGAATAATCCGCATATTTTTATCTTAGTCATATTTTACCTCAAATAAATTCAACTGCGCGATTCCCGCTAACGACCTGCGGGAATGACAGTGGAGAAAGAGAAAATAATCCGCATATTTTTATCTTCATATTTTCACCTATTAACCTTTTCACCCTTTAAGCTAAGCAAAAATTTCTGTTTATTTTTGCTTCTCATCATACTTTCACCGATTAATGCTCCGTTAAAACCGACATCTTTTAACATCTTTATATCTTGTGCAGTTTTTATTCCGCTTTCCGAAATTAAAATTTTATCGTTCGGAAGAAACTTTCTTAACTTTAAAGATGTGTTTATATCAACGTTAAAAGTTTTTAAATCTCTGTTATTTATACCGATTATTTTTGCATTACAATTTAATGCTTTTTTAATTTCTTCTTCGTTATGTGTTTCTACAAGACAACTTAACTTTAAACTTGTTGAAATGTCTATAAAATTTTTTAAAGTGCTTTCATCAAGAACAGCACAAATAAGTAAAACGGCATCCGCACCGATAAGTTTTGCCTGATATATTTGATACTCGTCAATAATAAAATCTTTTCTTAAAACAGGAATATTTACAATATCTGCAACATCTTTCAAATATTTATCGTTACCTTTAAAAAAGTGCGGTTCGGTAAGAACCGATATTGCCGAAGCTCCCGCCTTTTCGTATTCTTGTGCGATATCCGTATAAGGAAAATCTTCAACTATAACACCTTTTGACGGTGACGCTTTTTTTATTTCGCAAATAAAAGCAAAATCTTTGCTTTTCAAAGAATTCTCAAAAAAGAAATTTTTACTTGAAGGCAAAGACAAAACTTCCCGTTTTAAAGTTTCAATATCTTTTTCTTTTTTTTCGTTTTCTATTCTTGTTTTTTGTTTAGCAATTATATCGTCAAGTATCATAACTATTCCTCATTAGACAATTTAACATATTTTTCCATCTGCACAAAAGCTTTTTGACTTTCAATCATTTCTTTTGCAATATTAACCCCTTCGGCAATTGAAATTTCCGGTTTTGCAACATGTATTGCCGCTGCGGAATTTAGTATTACGGCGTCTGTTTTCGGACCTTTTGCACCGGACAAAATATCTTTTGTTATTTTTGCATTTTCCTGCGGTGTTCCGCCAAGCAAATCTTCCTTTTTACATTTTTTCATACCGAATTGTTCCGGTTCTATTTCGTAAGTTTTATAGTTACCGTTAACAACTTCACAAACTTTTGTTACCGAACTTGCGGAAATTTCGTCAAGCCCGTCCGTTCCGTAAACCACCATAGCACTTTTTACACCTAAATTAGATAACACGTGTGCCATAGGTTCAATTAAATCTTCGTCGTAAACACCTAACAACTGCATACTTGCCCCGGCCGGATTTACCAACGGTCCCAAGATATTAAATATTGTTCTTATTCCGAGTTCTTTTCTTACCGGCGCAACATATTTCATTGCTATATGATAGTTTTGTGCAAACAAGAAACAAAAATTTATTTTATCTAAAATTTGTTTACTCTTTTCAGGTGATATTGTTATTTTTGCACCGAGTGCTTCCAATACATCTGCTGCTCCGCATTTGCTTGATGCGGCTCTGTTTCCGTGCTTGGCTATAGGGATTCCCGCAGCGGAAACAACAAATGCGGACGTTGTCGATATATTGAAAGAATTTGATTTATCTCCGCCTGTTCCTACGATTTCCAATATATCCATATCGTTAAGAAGTTTTACACAATGTTTTCTCATACCGGATGCCGCACCGGTAATTTCTTCTATTGTTTCTTTTTTCATACTCATGGCAGTTAAAAAAGCCGACATTTGAATTTGACTTGCACTGCCGCTCATTATTTCATCCAACACTGTTTCAGATTCTTTGAAGCTCAAATTTTGTTTTACTACTGCTTTTACTATTGCTTCTTTTATCATTTTCTTCTCCTAAAAATTGCTAAGCAATTTTTGATGTATAGATGTATGGAGGTATGGATGTATAGAAACTGCAAAAAGAAAAGTTTGTCATTGTTGTTTTTTCTATACCTCTATCCCTCTATACATCCATTCTTCAAAATTTTTTGCTTTGCAAAAAATCTAATTATTATCTTTTTTTCCAAAATTACTAATTACTAATTTCTAATTATTAATTGTCATTTCAATCTTTTAATATAAGACATTTTTTATTTTGATAAAAAATTACTTATAATGGCATATCCATTCGGTGTTAAAACCGATTCAGGATGAAATTGAACACCATAAATGTTTTTTTCTTTATTATAAACTGCCATAACTTCATCATCACTGCTTATTGCACAAACCTTTAATTCTTTAGGTAATGTATCTTTTAGTGCAGCAAGAGAATGATATCTGCCAACAACAATTTTTTTATCAAGACCTTCAAATATCGGGCAATTTGTATCTACATCTATTTCAGACTGTTTACCGTGCATAAGTTCTTTTGCATAAGATATTTTCGCGCCGAAAGATTCACATATTGCCTGATGTCCCAAACAAACTCCCAAAATGGGAATTTTACCTGCAAATTTTTTTACCAGGTCTATACAAATTCCCGCATCGGAAGGTTTTCCCGGACCGGGAGACAAAATTATTTTTTCCGGATTTAATTTTTCTATTTCATCTGTTGTAATTTCGTCATTTCTTTTTACTGTTATATCCGGATTTATCGAACCGATATATTGATACAAGTTATAAACAAAACTGTCATAATTATCTATTAGTAAAATCATTTTACATTACCTCCGGCAGAAAGTTGTAAAGCATTTATAACTGCTTTTGCTTTATTTATACATTCCTGATACTCGTTTTCGGGAACACTGTCTGCAACAATACCTGCACCGGAACGAACAAACACTTTATTATTTTTCTTAAAAGCTATTCTTATGGAAATACAAGTGTCCATATTTCCCGAAAAATCTATGTATCCTATTGCGCCGCCGTAAATGCCTCTTTTATTTTGTTCCAATTCGTTTATAATTTGGCAAGCTCTTATTTTAGGCGCACCTGAAAGTGTTCCCGCAGGAAGAACTGTATCTATACCGTCAAGTGCGGATTTATCATCTCTTATTTCACCTCTTACCGTTGAACCGATATGCATAACATGTGAAAATCTTTCTATACTCATATATTTTTCTACTTTAACCGAACAGAATTTACTGATTTTACCCAAATCGTTTCTGCCTAAATCCACAAGCATATTATGTTCGGCAAGTTCTTTTTTATCCGAAAGAAGTTCTTTTTCAAGTTGTAAATCCTGTTCTTGAGTTTTTCCTCTCGGTCTTGTTCCCGCTAAAGGAAAAGTGTGTAAAATTCCGTCGTTAAGTTTTACCAATGTTTCAGGTGATGCACCTGCAATTTCTATATCTTTACTGCAAAAATAAAACATGTAAGGTGACGGATTTGTTGTTCTTAAAATTCTGTATGTATCCAAAAGACTGCCTTCAACATCAGCCTCGATTCTGTTTGATAATACCGCCTGAAAAATGTCTCCGTCCTTTATGTATGTTTTTATTTTGTTTACCATATCACAATATTGTTCTTTGCTGAACAAATATCTGAAATCGGATTTTATTTTTAACGGTTTATCTTCACAAGCAGTTCCGTTCTGTATGAGTTTTGCAATCTTGTTAAGTTCCAAAACCGCTTCATCATAGTTTTGTTTTAAGTTTTCGGTTTTAATGTTAACTATTAAAAATATTTTCTGTTTTAAATTGTCAAAAGCAATAACTTTATCAAACAACATTAAATCAACATCGTTAAAATTCTCGTCATCGTTTGCAACCAACTTCAAACTCGGTTCACTGTACTTTATATAATCGTAAGAGAAATAACCTACAAGTCCGCCGGTAAAAGTAGGTAACCCTTCAACTTTAGGACTTTTGTTTTCTTCCACAATATTTTTTATGTACTTTTTAGGATTATCGTTTTTAGATATTATTTCGCCGTTTATTTTTATTACACCGTTTAAACATGTAAATTCAAGTTTCGGATCGTATCCCAAAAAAGTGTATCTTCCCCACTTTGAAGAATCTTCCAAACTTTCAAGCATATAACAGTGACTGCTTACGGATTTTAAGATTTTTAAAACTTGTATCGGAGTTTTAATATCGCTCAATATTTGGCAACTTATAGGAATGGTTTTGTATCCTTTTGCCAAACTTACGGCTTGTTCATAACTCGGTATATACATTTTCAGCACCTCAAAATAAAAAAAATTCATCCTAAAACAAAAAATTTTGTTTTCAAGGACGAATTATATTATCCGCGGTGCCACCTTGATTCGAGACTACCAAAAAACAACAGATAAAATCTATGATTGAAATCTTATCTTGTAGTCTCACTCTTATTTAGGATACCAACATATCCCCGGCAACTAACGGATGCCTTCCCGTTGCAGAATACTCAAGGGTAAACATCACCCTCTTTGACTGCACCCTCTGCGGTCCATTTAATAAGCTGCTTACTGCCTGCTTCTCACCACCCAGGCTCGCTGTTAGTGCATTTCTTATTTTTATCTCCGCATCAACGGTTTCAATATTAAACTTCCAAGATTCTAATATTATTTTTTTTGTTTGTCAATAGGAAAATTTACCAATTATATTTTTGTCGTTGATTACTAATTGCTAATTAATAATTTGTTATATAAGTTCTATTGTTTTGTTTGCCAAAAGGATACCGAATATTCCGGTAATTACCGGTGTTGAGCCTAAAATTTTAGGCCCGCCGTTTTTACCGTACTTTTTACCTTCTTGTTCCGGTAAAGGTATAGGTTTTATTTGCGGAGATTGTTCCGAAAACACACAGGGAATTCCCTTTGATATTCCTAAAGATCTTAAATCTCCCCTTAATCTTTCTGCCAATTTACAATGGTGAGTTTCAAATAAATCCGCATACTTTATTGAAAAGGGATCTGTTTTAAGTGCCGCACCCATAGAAGAAATTATTTTTATATTGTGTTTGTAACAATATTCCAAAAGTCTTAATTTGGGATTATAAGAATCTATTGCATCAATAACAATGTCGGGAGTTTCGGAAAATATGGTATCCAAAGTGTCGGTATTAACAAAAACATCAAAAGTTTTTACTTTACAGTTAGGATTTATATCCAAAACTCTATTTTTTGCAAGCTCGGCTTTTTTGATATTAATAGTTGAATGTAATGCATAAAGTTGTCTGTTAATATTAGATTCCTGCACTACATCAAAATCAACAAGAGTTAAATTTCCCACCCCTACTCTTGCCAAAATTTCAACGGCAAAACTTCCTACCGCTCCAAGACCTACAACGGTAACTTTCGATTCAAATATCTTTTTTATTTTTTGTTCGCCTAATAATAATTTTGTTCTTACAAACTGTTCCATACAATTAAAATACAAATTTTATATTATTTATTCAATAATATATATTGAAAATTTTTCTAAATTTTATATAATAAAAATAATCTGAATTTTTTTGTTTGTTTTAACAAAAAATGGATATAGAAAAAAGAAAATTTCCCAGACAATTAGTTTCATTATCTACCAATCTTTTAGAAACTGAAACTGAAAAAGTTTTAGGAGATTGTATCTTAACCGATATTTCAAAAGTAGGTTTTGCTTTTGAAAGCGAAACGAGTTTTCATATCGGACAAAAGTTCAGTTTGGAACTTGTAATTCTTAATCAAAACATATCGTTGAGCGGTAAAATCGTAAGAATATGCGAAGGTGTTTTTTACCAAATGTACGGTGTGGAAATAATTGACGGTGACAGCAAAAACTTGGACTTTTTCAGAAGATACATAGATTATTCATTGAATTAAGGATATATTATGAAAATAATTAACGGCAAAGAAATATCTCAATCAATAAGACAAGATTTAAAAAATAAAGTGGAAGAACTATCAAAAAAAGCTTCAAGAGTTCCGGGCCTTGCAACAATACTTGTAGGAGAAGATCCCGCAAGTAAAGTTTATGTCGGTTCAAAAATAAAGGCATGCGAACAAGTAGGAATAAAGTCGTTTCACAATCCGTTACCGGCAACGGCAACTCAAGAAGAAATAATAGATTTAATACAAAAGTTAAATGCAAATCCGGAAGTTGACGGAATATTGTTACAGTTACCTTTACCCAACGGGCAGACTCCCGACAAATGCATAAATTCAATTTCTCCCGATAAAGATGTAGACGGATTACATCCTTTTAATGCAGGTATGCTTACATTAGTAAAATCGTGGAAAGAAATTGTTGATCAAAAGTTGTTGGTTTCTTGTACACCTATGGGCGTGGTTTATTTATTAAAATATTCCAACATAGATATTCAAGGTAAAAATGTTGTAGTTTTGGGAAGATCGAATTTGGTGGGAAAACCTGTATCAATGCTTATGCTTGCAAACAATGCAACCGTAACAATGGCACATTCAAGAACCCAGAACTTAAAAGAAATTACAAAAAAAGCGGATATTTTGATTGCCGCAATAGGTAAAGCAAAATTCGTTACAAAAGATTTTATTAAAGACGGTGCAACAGTAATAGATGTAGGTATTAACAGAGCCGCGGATAAAAAACTTTACGGCGATGTGGATTTTGAAGCCGTAAAAGATATGGATGTAAACATTACTCCCGTTCCGGGAGGAGTAGGACCGATGACAATAACGATGTTGTTACACAACACAATATTGGCATTTGAAAGGCACAACAACCTATAAAAATTAATAAAAATTTGATATATTATTATTTTTAAAGTATAATTATTGAATTATTCTGTAAATATTAAAGAGGTTTAAAATGACAAAGAGAACTTTTCAACCAAACAAAGAAAGAAGAAAAAAGAAAATTGGTTTCAGAGCCAGAATGGCTACAGCAGGCGGAAGAAAGGTATTGAGTGCCAGAAGAAAAAAAGGCAGAGCAACACTTTCGGCATAAAATGCTTAGCAGTAGTAAAGGATTTTCTTTTTGTTATCTTGAAAGATTACATACTTCTACAGATTTTAACAGAGTTTTGAAAAACGGCAAAAAACTTAAAACTGTTTTTGTTAATATTTATGTATTAAAGAGAAAAGATAATAACGAAATTAGAAGATTAGGTCTGATAACATCAAGAAAAGTAGGAAAAGCCGTAGTAAGAAATACGGCAAAAAGAAGATTAAGAGAAATCTTTAGAACAAACAAACATAAGCTGACACCGGGTTTGGATGTTATATTCATCCTGAAACCTCAGATTACTTCGACAGGGTACAGCAAGCTAAAGAAAGATGTTTTAGATTGTTTAGAAAGTGCAAAATTTTATAATAATATATAGTTTAGTATGAAACAGATCTTACTTTTTCTTATTAGAATATATAGAAAAATTTCATCACTTACCCCTCCGAGATGCAGGTTTTACCCCACTTGTTCAGCTTATGCTTATGAAGCAATTGACAGATTTGGAGTATTTAAAGGTGTTTACTTATCTGTCAAAAGGATTTTAAAGTGTCATCCGTTTAATGACGGCGGCTATGATCCTGTTCCGAAAGAATAAAGATAAGCATAGGTAGGTATCAAATGCAAAGCAATACAGTTAAGTTTGTACTATTTTCAACCATTTTTTTATTGGCATGGTATTTATATTTCCAACCAAAACAAGATGCACAACAACAACAAATGTTGCAACAACAGCAGCAACAAACAGTAACACAATCTCAAGAAACAAGTTCACAACAAACAACAATCAGTAACGAACCTGTTTCAAAACAAGAAGTAGTTTCTAATATTCAAAACATTAAAGAAGAAGAAATAACAATAGAAACAGACAAATATAAAGCGGTATTTTCAAATAAAGGTGCCGCAATAAAACATTGGTATGTAAAAGAACAAAACAATACTTTTGTTGATTTGGTTTTGCCGGAAGCATCTCCGGTACTTGCCAATTTCCCGGGGTCCGTATATGAAATAGTAGAAAAAACAGATTCAAAGTTGGTATTGTCTCATACTTCAATGCAGAACTGGAAAATAACAAAAACTTTTGATTTATCTCAAGATTATTTGCATGCAATGGAAATAAAACTTGAAAAACTCAGTGAAGACGCAAAACTTCCCGAAATAGAATTTAATTGGGGACCGGGGCTCGGAACAGATGATAAAGAATTAAAAGAAAATGTTTCTGTTACAAGAGTTGTAGGATACACTTCAACAAAACCGGCAAAGTTGGAAAAAATTAAAACGGAATCCAATCCGGCACAATTATATAAGTGGGTAGCAATAGATAACAGATATTTTCTTGCCGCACTTATTCCGGACAATTCATTAAACTATTCCAATGTAGGAATGGTTAAACAAAACAAAAGAATGCCTCCTGTTTTGATGTTCAGTGCAAAAGTAAAACAGGAAGAAGCAGTTCAAAACTTCTCGTTGAAATTTTTTGTAGGTCCGAAATCTTATTCATATTTAAAAACATTTAATATGGGTTTTGAAAAAGCCGTTGATTTCGGTTTCTTCGGTATTTTAGGTAAACTTGCTACATCTGCTTTATTTGCATTGTACGGTATAACCAACAATTACGGTTGGGCAATTATAATAATGACCATAATAATACAAATTTTGGTGTTACCGTTAACATTAAAAAGCTTTAAAGCTATGGCAGGCATGAAAAAGATTCAACCTATAATGAAAGATATTCAAACAAAATATAAAAACGATCCGAAAAGATTACAAGTGGAAATGATGAACTTATATAAAACACACAAAGTTAATCCTTTCGGCGGATGTTTACCGATGCTTTTACAACTTCCTATTTTTTGGGCATTGTTCCAAACATTGAGAAATGCTTACGAGTTAAGATATTCTCCCTGGATTTTATGGGTAAAAGATTTGTCGGCAAGCGATTCATTGTTTTATATGGGTTCAATATCATTTAATATGTTGCCTTTGATTATGGGTTTTATAATGTTTTTACAGCAAAGACTTACAACTGCAACATCCGATCCTACTCAAAGAAAAATGATGTATATAATGCCTATAATATTTACTTTAATGTTCTGGGGTTTTCCTTCAGGACTTGTATTGTATTGGCTTACAAACAGTGTAGTATCGATTTTCGTTCAAATTTTTGTTTTAAGAAGATATGAAAAAAATTCCTCGGGGGTAAAAAATGCAAAAAGAGCTTGAGTTTTCAGGAAAGAATATAAATGATGCTATAGAAAAAGGTTTACAAGAACTTAATTGTTCGAAAGAAGATGTTGAAATAAAGATTTTGGATGAAGGAACAAAAGGTCTTTTCGGTCTTATGGGTTCAAAACCGGCAAGAGTTATTTTAACATTAAAAGATAAAAACGGAATAAAAAAAGAAAACACAAAAAAAGAAGAACCTAAAAGAGAAATAGACTTTGATTTGGCATGCAAAAATGCAAAAGAGTATGTTTCAAAAACAGTTTCCATGATGAACATAAAAATTGATGATATAAAAGTTAATCATGACGAAGATACCGTTAACATAGAAGTTTCTACCGACAGCGGAAGTTTGTTAATAGGAAGAAGCGGACAGTCTTTAAATGCTTTGGAATATGTTGTTCAGCTTATGTTAAACACAAATCCTTCAACAAGAGCCAAAGTTACTATTGATACCGAAAATTACAGACAAAAACAACAGGAAAGATTGAAAGCAATTATAAATAAAGCAATAGAATATGTTAAGAGAACAAAAAAAATATACAGATTCGATCCGATGTCCGCAAAAGACAGAAAATTTATTCACCAATATTTTAAAGAAATCGGCGGTTTTGACACTTTTTCCGAAGGAGAAGGTGCAATGAGAAAAGTCGGTGTAAAGTTATCGATAGATAAAAATTAATGAACTTATTTAAACAGGAAGATACTATAGTAGCTCTTGCTACAGGCAATATAAAATCCGCTTTGGCTATCATAAGAATAAGTGGTAGTATTGCAAAAACGGTAGTATCTTCCGTTTTTTTTACAAAAAATCGTAACCCCGTAACAATAGAAGACAGAAAAGTTTACCACGGTTACATTTACGATAACGATAAAAAACTTGATGAAGTAATTTTATATTATTTAAAAGCTCCTCACACATATACGGGTGAAGATACCGTTGAAATATCTACACACGGTAATCCTTTAATAGTTCAAAAAATAGTAAATTTGTTATTATCGAAAGGTATAAGGCCTGCAGATAAAGGAGAATTTACTTACAGAGCTTTTATAAATAATAAAATGGACTTATCCGAAGCCGAAGCGGTGAACGAACTTATAAACAGTTCAAATTCCAAATCGGTGGAACTTGCGCTGAATTCGTTGCAAGGTTCACTATCTAACAAAATAAAAAATATTAAACAGGATTTAACTACATTGTTTGCATATTTGGAAGTATCGCTCGATTATCCGCAGGAAGATATAGACTTTTTAACAAGAGATCAGAAAAAAGAAAGTATGCAAAAAATTATTTCTCAATTAAACGATTTAATATCTTCTTATTCTTTAAGTAAACTTATAACAAATGGTATAAAAATCGCAATTGTAGGAAAACCCAATGCAGGTAAATCTTCAATACTTAATTCAATATTGGGATATCAAAGAGCAATAGTTACCGATATTGCCGGAACAACCACTGATACTATAGAAGAAACGGTAGAATATAACGGAATTTCCATTACGATTATAGATACTGCCGGAATAAGATATCATACAACAAACACTATAGAAAAAATCGGACAGGAAAGATCGAAATCTTCAATAGAAGTTGCGGACATAATTTTGTGGATTACAGATTCAAGTATAGACTTTGATGATAACGATAAACAAATCGCGAATTTATTAAAAGACAAACAAGCTAAAACTATTGTCGTTTTAAATAAATCCGATTTACAACAAAAAATTTCTTTAACCGAACTTAAAAAAGTTGCAAACATAAACACGGTTATAAACTTTTCAACGGTAACAAAAACTCCTATAGAAACTATCTTAAACAAAATTTTTGAGTTAATGAATTTAACGGATATTGAAGAAAACACTAATGTATTGCTAAACACAAGGCAATACAACCTGATTTGTAAAGTTCAGGAGCATTTAAACAAAATTTTGGAACTTATTAATAAAGGTGACAGTGATGAAATCGTTTCTTTTGAAACACAAAATGCATTAAATTCTTTAAACGAAATTTTAGGTATTGATGCAAAAGAAGATATTTTGCATACCGTATTTTCAAAATTCTGCGTGGGAAAATAAATTTTAATCTCCGAATTGATGTTCGTATTCGTAAATAACTATCTTTGTTTTCTTTGTTGTATTCTGAAGAATTTTCATCATGCTTTCTTCATCAACGGCTATGCAACCTGCGGTATAATCTTTGTTTCCTTTTACATGAATAAAAATATTTGAACCGTTAGGAAAAACATTTTTAGGATTAAAATCTATACATAATGCATAATTATATTGAGGAATATAATCCATTAAGTGTTCACCTTTACATTCGTGTTTTGCTTTTCTTGCATCTATAATTTGGTTATAATATTTACAATCTTCGTCACATGCATACATATCGTTAGTTATATCAATATATTTCAAAGTTGTTCCCGGATTCATTTTTTTACCGAAAGCAAATGTAGGGTTAAACTCTCCGATAGGAGTCTTTAAATCCCCTTCTTTTTCTTTACCTAACCCTCTTTTTCCTATAAAAGCATCCGTTGCTAAAATAAGGTCCCAGCCGCTGTCTTGGGTTTTATCTTTTATATACATTTTTAAAATTGCATTAGTATTTTCTACGGGAGTTATACATATTACTTCTTGAACTTTTTTATCGGTTTGATATTTGTTTAATATAGGATTTCTGTTTATCGTTTGAACTTCAGGAGCCTTCTTTGCATAAACGGACATACTAAAAAATAACACTACCGCTACCGAAAATGCTAATACATTTTTTATTTTCATGTTTTTTCTCCCTATTCACTTCAAATCTTCTATTCTTCTAAATTGCATTCGGCAATTTTTACATCTTATTCGGTGCGGATACACCGAGCAAATCAAGCCCTACAGTAATTATAATCGATACCGCTTTTAACAGTTGTATTCTTGCTTTTTCAAGTTCTTTATCTTCGCCCAACACTCTGCACTTTTCATAGAATCTGTGATAAATATCTGCAGTTTCTATTAAGTATGTGGTTAAATGGTGCGGACTTTTCGTTTTGTCGCATATAAGCAATGTATCTTCGAAAGATATCAATTTTTTTATTAAATCTTTTTCTTCTTTTGTGCTTAACAAACTTAAATTTGCGGTTGAAGAATCTTCTTTATAATCTTTTAAAATAGATTGGCATCTTGCATTAACATATTGAACATAAAATACGGGGTTTTCGCTTGTTTGTTTTTTTGCAAGTTCCAAATCAAACTCAAGTTGTGAGTCCGGTGCTCTTAACAAAAAGAAAAATCTGCAGGCATCCGTTCCTACTTCGTCCAAGACATCTTTAAGTGTTATAAATTCACCGCTTCTTGTAGACATTGCAACAGGTTGTCCGTTCCTGACCAAACTTACAAGCTGGTAAAGTATAACTTTTAATGCCTCTTTTTTTTGACCGAGCATTTGAATTGCCGCCATAATTCTTGCAACATATCCGTGGTGATCCGCTCCCCACAAATTTATAACCTGAGCAAACTCTCTTTCGTATTTATTTTTGTGATATGCCACATCGGAAGCCAAATATGTATATCTGCCGTCTGTTCTTCTTAAAACTCTGTCTTTATCGTCTCCGTACAAAGTGGATTTTAACCACAATGCTCCGTCTTGTTCGAAAGCATCACCTTTTTCTTTTAAGTATTGGCAAACATTATCAACTTGTGTTTTACCGTTTTCGTCTTTATCGGAAGCGATTTTAGATTCTGAAAACCAACTGTCGAAATTTACCCTGAACTGTTCCAAATCTTTTTTTATTGTTTCCAATATTCTTGTATGAGACTCTTTTTTAAAATCTATTTCTTCAAACTTTTTACCTTCGTTTATTAAATCTTGAGCTATATCTTTTATATATTCACCTTTATACCCGTCTTCCAAAAACGGTATATCTTCGCCTTTAAGTTGTCTGTATCTTGTTTTTGTGGATTCGCCCAAAACATTCATTTGGTTACCTACATCATTAAGATAATATTCTTTAACGACATTGTAGCCCAAATGTTTTAATATTCTTGAAAGGGAATCACCTATTGCGGCACCTCTTCCGTGACCGATATGTAAAGGGCCTGTAGGGTTGGCCGAAACGAACTCCACCATAATTTTATCTTTGTTTACATTTTCCTGTTTTGCATAATCTTGTTTTTTAGATAATATTTTGTTTAGTTCCTGCTGTAAAAATTCATCGGTAAAATGTAAATTTATAAAACCCGCGCCTGCTATTTCGGCAGATTTTATTGTATTGGCAAATTCTTTGGAAATAATTTCTATAAGTTCTGTTGCTATAATTCTCGGATTTGTTCTTACTTTTTTTGCAATTATCATTGCAGCATTTAAAGCCAAGTCCGCATTGATATTTTTAGGAGGAATTTCCACAACAAAAGATATTTGTTCTTCTATTCCTTTAGATTTTGCAAAATTGTTTATTGTATTTTTTAATTGTTCTTCAAAATTAAATTTTAACATTTTGTATTTCCTTGAAATTATTTCTTAAATTATACATT
>ODAJ014774717.1_pt1 | contig 53392 bp, 81 predicted proteins | sample 1539241 | NCBI WGS metagenome assembly ODAJ01 (sample SAMN02144231, study PRJEB22623) | gut metagenome | biome: sheep rumen | host: Ovis aries | place: New Zealand | reverse complement strand
TTGAGGCTGTTGAAGGTATTATTTCTTCAATGCCTGTTATTCTTCCGCCTAAAACAGCATCCGCAGACATTCTTGCTGCTTCTTCAACCGTAACAGATTGTGCAACATTGCTTATTTCTACACGGATTTGCGAATCTATTAAATCTTGTGCAGCAGAAGTTCTGTAATTGCTTAAATCTGCATCTGTTGACGCTATTCTTGCACTTAATTCATCTAAAGCCTGCTGTGTCAAAGTAGAAATAGGTTTGTCTAAATCCGCAGTATTATTTACATTTCCTAACCCAACTTGCGCTTTTGTTACTTGATGAGGGTTGTTGTAATCAGATGTATGCAAAACTAATCTTCCGTTTATAGAAGTTATGTTGTTTGCCATAGATGAGTCTGCTGCAATACGCTCCGTTTGTTCGGCTGTTAAATCGGCGGACAGCGAATCAATTCGAGTGTTGGCACTGTTTATTGCTTGAATTCTGTTTTGCGTTTCTGCGTTTAAATTTGCTGCGTTTGTCGCTATTCCAGAATCTATTTGCGAAATTTTCAAAGAAGTTGGTATTACATAGCCACTTGTTAAACTTAATACGCCATTGTTGCTGTTATAGGTTAAACCTAGTGCTGTGCAACTCAAATCTTCACGCGTAATAAAGTTTGGTTTGTTATATAGTTTGTTGTAATCGGCTGTGCCAACTTTTGCCCATTGAGCAGGATTAAATACAGGGTCTTTTTGTGTAATAGTGGTTATAGCAATATAAACACAGCCATCAAATGTACATGGTGTGTTTTGCGCTATTGGTTCCCCAAGCAATGAATACGGCTTTATCTTCATTGCATCAACAGTAAGTTGAGTAACATCTTCGATTGCACTATTCATTTCTTGAATAGTTAAATTCAATTCTTTAATTAAAGAGTTTGTTACGTCTGGGTTATAAAGATAAAGTAAACCTAATTCTGCCTGCAAGCCTTGTGGTGGATTAACAGGAATTGGCGGAATTTCGTCAAGCACGTCCAGCAGTGCTATTATTTCTTGTTCTTGTGTGTTTTCATCGCGTGTTTCTTGAACATCCAACAAAGCCACCAGGTTTTGTTGTTCTTCGTCTGTTTGTCGTGTTTCTTCAACAGTAAGCAGCGCAGCAAGTTTTTGCTCTTGCTGTTCTTCCTGTTGTTCGCTTTCAACGCTCAAGGTTGCAACAAGTTCTTGGTCTTTTGTTGCTGGTGTATTTTCTTCCCCTTGAACATCTAATAACGACTGTGAACCACGATAAACATGATCAGCCATTAAACACACCTTCTGTTATTATTATAACGTCTTGTCTTAATACAACTTCAGCACCACTGTCGTAAAACAATTTGAAATCAATAAAGTATCTTCCCGGTGCCATCGCGCCAGTTTCTTGTGCTGTTAATTCGTAATAAAGAATATTGCTTTCTGGATGCACGTGTTCTTTAACCAAAATCGCTTTTGAATCTGCATCTTTTAAATTTTTCTTTATCATAATTTTAGCAGTGACTGCCGACAAATCTACTTCTTCACCTTTGCCACCCTGTAAAACCACAGAATAAGCAAGTGTTTTTGTTTCGGCTCTAACTATATTTATGTTCATTGTTTTCTCCTTAATCCGGAACTTTTATTAAAAACCAGTTATGGTAACCCGTTGAGTTTACTATGTATCCGTTTGCATTGATCGTGTCTGTCAACGGAACAGCAAAGTAGCCATTCAAAGATACATATCTGCTTAAATCATCACCACGCATATTGTAAATCATGGTATATAAACTCAATCCGTTTGCTGTAACCCTTGGAGTTGGTAATGGGCATCTGTGTAATATGTTTCCATTCGCAGAATCTACTTCTATTAATTCCAATTGTTGGGTTACCGATGTATCTGTGTGCGGTCCAATAACACAATACAATTTATCTTTGTACAAGCCTAACAATATGCCATACACTGGTTCGTTGTTTTGTTCCCCGGCAAACATTTGAGTTTCCCACAAAACGCCGTTCTCGTTGACGCGTTGAAGTTTGTACGTAATTGTAGCGGTATATGAATTACTTGAAACATACATTCCTGCTCCAAGAATACGCGCGGCTTGTATAGAACCTATTGCTGTAACGCTTGTTCTTGTAACATTGCACAAAGAACCATTATAAAAAACTCTTACGTTATCAGCAGATGTTTTTCCCAGAACGCCAATCGTAGAATTTGTTGTAGAAGTAACACTTGATAAAACCGTCCCATTACAATAAACATATCTTGGGTATGTTTTACCACTGCTTGTGTTCGTCGAATAGCCGTTTACCCAGATAACATCGTTCCCAAGTTTTATTGCAGATTCTGAGCCATTAACGCTATAATTACTAAAATACTCTTGAGTTATACTTACTTGCTCTGTAGATGTATTTATGTTGCCAGTATAAACATACAAACCAGTTGTAACACTTTGAGTTCCCCAACCATAATAAACAATATTGCTGCTTGTTGTATCTGGTCCGGAATAGAAATAAAGATTTCCAGTTTGAACCGACATAGTTGGCGTACTTGGTTCCAAATCAACCGTTGTAACAGTAGTTGTAAACCTGTTCGCATCCCAAGCAGAATATATGATTCTTTTAGCCCCAGCAAAAGCAACTTGTGTATTTGGTGTTGCTGCCGCAGAAGTATTGGCAACAGCCCAATAATACTCTTTTATTTTTGGTTGCCATCTATCAAACAAAAGTTTTTTGCTCAAGAACATAAGTTACTCCTTAAACAGAAAGATAACCGCTTACCCAGCCACCACGAACAAATTCGCTGATAATTAAATACTTTTTGCCAACTTCAAGTTCTATAGAATTTCCACCCCACCATTGAGTGTTGGTAAAACTAATTCCGCCGTTGCCAGAAGTATGCGTGTATTCAATTTCTAATTGATTAACAATACCTGGTTTTGCTGTTGGCGGCAGAGTTATTTGAACTTGCGCCGTTCTTCCTGTTACTATTGTTTTTGCGTTAACTGTAGCAGTAAAAGCGTCTGTGTCAACTGTAGTAATAGGCATTGGTACATATTGACCAACACCTCCGCCTGTTTGACCGCCTGCATAGGTAAAGCCGTCCAAATCTTGCGGAATCATTCCAACAATAGCGTAATCATTAGGATTAGTTAAGTTTGTACTTCCAATACGAACAACTATGCTGTAGCCCAAATAAATTGCTCTTTCGCGCGTTTTATCTGTGTCTGTTGAGGTGTACTTTAAACCATAAACTGCATTTGTTGCATCATCTACACTTGGGAATATTGCAGAATAATTGCCTGTTGATTGGTCGTACGAAGACATCGCAGGAATCATCAGGGTTTGTCCTGTTGGAACTACGCAAGGAACCATTACTATAAACCCTTCTTTTGCAGAAACGTCATCCCAAGAAGCATTCGTTAAATTGTATAAATGCGTTGTGTCCAGGGCTGTTAATGCGGCATCTGCAGGATTATAACCAGGGTACAAGAATTTATAACTAAACGAGCCGCTTGGTAAACTCATAATATTTGGTTTATTTTGTTCTGTTGCAAAATTTATTCCTTCCGCTTTAACTTCTAAAGCACCAATGTTTAATGTGGTGCCACTGTTTGCAGTTAACAATCCGCCTTTGGTTTGTGCTGTTGGACTTTCACGGTTTATTGCAGGTGTATTTTGCAACCATGGTTGGAACTTCCAAGAACCCGCTTGTATTTGTTTGGTGCCATTATTGTCAACGACAAAGAACGAACCCAAATAACATTGTGTTGCCCCTGCACTTCCTTCTGGAACAGCGTTCGCTGTGCTTAATACAATCGTCCCACCGCTTAATGTTGCAACCAAAAAACGAACCCCGGTTGGTTCAGAGTTGGTTATTGTCCAACTTCTGCCAGCATTTATAGTTCCTATATGCATTTTAGAGGCAGAGTTTCCAAAATAACCACCTTCGTTAAACATAATTTTTATTTGACCACCAAATCTAATACTTGTGGTTCCGTTTTGAACAGGGCAGGTTATCGAAGAGCCGTCATACATAATACCAGTTTGCAAAAACCCATTAGACATAGCCCGCAACGATGTTAACAATTGTGTATAAGAGGCATCATTTAACGCAGCACCATCGCCGCCGTCTTTATCTAAAACACCACTCGTAATAACATTAGCAACTTCTTTGCAAACCGAGTTCAACTCCTTGTCCAAAGTATTACCAAATGAATTAACATCTTCTGCCATAGCAATAGTGTTTGGAATCATTCCAGCAACATAGTCTGATGTGCTGTAACCTTGTGCCTGTTGTCCAGCAGATGCAAAGATGTTCTGTTTGTTAATCATATTAATCTCCTAAATTATACGTTATAGTTTTACCCATAGGTTTGCCAAATAATGTTGAGTCGACGGCAAGAATACCCATAAGCGTACTAACAATTGACGAGTCGACGTCTATATTTATCGTTATTGCATATTCTGTTTCCGTAACCGTTACGTTGTATGATTCCGACCCAAACAAAATTGCAAATGCGTCTTTTATTGTTTGAAGGCAAAAAACACTTTGATTTATAAATGTTTTCATCTTTATATAACGCAAAAACCATTCTATAGAAACGCCAGTCGTGTCGCCGTTCCATTTGTCAGTTGTTGACCAACTTCCTACATCATAAATTAAAGCCCCTTCAATTGCAGAAAATTCTGTTGGCAACTGCCACAATCCTGCAAAAACTTTAAGCCCATACATTGCACCCAGATTATCTGGAACCATCGCCATAACATCAGGGTAAAAAACTTTATATGCATCTAATGGCGAAAAATTTCTTGCTACATTAAACACGCCCTCATACAGTACGCTGAAGTTAGGGCTAGTTTGTAAATACCAAGGATAATTCTGGTTAAATTGCATTATTAAGCCACCCCAAGTTGAATGTTAGCAGTTGTTATTGTCGCATAAGCCCTTGTTCCTACTGGATAGTTTGCATTGATAGTCCAGTCTGCATCGCCTGCCGCTTTGATTTTAAAAGAAGCCACATCAAAACCAGCGTCTGCTGTCAGTGGTGCCATACAGCGCGAATACGAAACATCTTTGCCTATGGTTAATGTGTTTATGTAATTTGCTATTTGTTCCTTAATTGATTCTTGATTAGACAAGTTCAAAACACCGTTTTCTGGCGTAGACACTTCTACTTGAATAGACATTACCTTTTCTGTCGGTATTGTAAATTTTACCGTCTTTTGGACACCAAAAACATCACTGACTGTTTCTTGAGTGTTTCCAAAGGTAATTGAGCCTGGTGTTTTGTAATTCAAAATTGTTTCTGCAACTTTGGTCTTGAACGCAGTTAAATCATAACCTGTTCTCGGAACAGCCATAAACTCTGTGGCGTGCGCTGGTATTGTGTCAACAGTTGAGTTTGTGTCGTTATAATTAACACCAACAGTTTTTACCCCATCTAACTCAGACAATTTGTTAACAACAAATTCAACAGTGCCTTGTGCCGCAGTATATCTTTGACGTAATCTGTTTCTGTAGTCCACGTCGTTTTCTTCATCTGTACCCTGCGAAACAGCAACAACTTTTATGTCGATAATATTACTAATGTTTGTCGCCAGAACATCGTCTATTGCTGCGCTGGTTTCGCCACTAGATACACTAGTTAAAACAACTGTTTGCGTTGCAGATGTAATGTTCGTTGCTGTATTCACGGTAAACACTTCTGCACCACCATTTAAAGCGAAAGTTTGACCAGCAGGAATGGTAAACGGAATAGTGTTTGGATTACTCGTTATACGCGTTGTTATTGTTGATGGTTCGCCAACCAATCTATCAACACCGCGCAATGCCCCTATAAAATCCAAAAACAACCCAGATGCTGTATTAAGGTTTAAACGCGACATTACTTCAATGCCATCCATATCTGCGTTATAAAACAACTCAGCCAGTTCTTGTATTAAAACACCTTGTGGCAATGCTGGGTCTAACGAAAAATCGTTACCAAACGCATTTTGAAACACTTGTTCCAACTGTGTTTTATAGTATTCAACAGTTCTTGCTGTAAAACCTTGTGATGTCCAAGTTCCCATATATAAATTCCTTTTATTATAGTATTATAACGTCGTTATATATTTGTCTCAAATGTTTTCTCGTAGTCCAGCGTTCCATACACACTTTCTATTTCAAAAGTAAATGTTATTGTGCTGTTTCTTCTGTCTTGTGTTGCACCAGTAAATTTTGAAGACATAACACCGTCTACGCTATTGATTACGCGTGCAATTTCTTGAACCTTCATTTGCAACGGTGTGTTAGAAAGTATTATGCCAAACAAATCCAAACCTTTGTTTGGGTCATCTAACTCGCCTTTTATTACTTCAAGGTTCGCTGTAATAGCCGTAGCAACAGCATTTAAATCTGCATCCATTTTTATTGTACCGTAATTCAAAGAAACATCGTTTCCTGAATCTGTTGGTGTTTTTTCTGTTAAATTCCAAGTCTTCATAATTAACTCCTACGCATTTGGTTTCTTTGTGTTTCCGCTTATGGTTCCCACAGGTCCTGTTCCAACTGTTGCGGTTGTCTTCAAAGTAGAACCATCGTGCGTGTGTTCTTTCAAACTAACGGTTCCGGCTTTAACATCCGAATCGCTTTCTATGTCACCGCTAGTGTGTAATTTGCCCGTAATAGTTACATCACCTGTTATATTCAGTTTACCAGTCATAACAACATCACCAACAACTGAAATGTTTTTAATTGCCTCTTGCCCTTGTTCCGCTGGTTTGTCTGTAAAGGTAATACTTAAGTTGTTTGACTTTATAATCAGTTGTGAATTATCTGCAGGGTATGTTTCTGCTTTATTGGTCAAATTAGGCACAAATGGCACAAACACACAACTTCTTTCATCAAAATGGTCGTCTGACCAAGGAACGCTGTCGGAGCCATTTAACATCCAGTCCCTAATATCGTTGGTCATAATTTCAATATAACCAGTATCGCCAACCGCAGGATTACATTGTATTGCAAACTGCCCCCAGCGTTCCTGTTTTACAGGAATGTTAAGCAATTTCATCTTCTTTGAAAGACCTACGTCCACAGGATTCCCTAGTTCGTTTATCACTGTAGTAAAAGGAACAGGAGAGTTTACATACCTATACACATCCTCAACAACATCAACTGTTTGGTCTTCTGGGTGTACCGCAACGACTTTCACAATATAATGTGTTTTAATTACATATTTTGCTAAAATAGTTTCATCTGTTAAATACATTATACGCCTCCCGTTGCTATGGACGGAACTGTTGTAACAGTCGTCTTCCAGTTGCTTGTGTGTGTGGAAAAATCGTGTTCTACTTTATATATAAGAAACGGCTTGTTAAACACAGAACCATCGTGTGATTCGCTTTGTTGTCTAACAACTTGTGAAATATCGCCCTGTAATGCGCTTGTAAATTGCCCAAGTTGCTCCCCTTGCATCCCAATGCTTGCACCTAAGACATTCCTTGCATCATTAGTCAACGCAAGTTCAAGATATTCCCCTGCGTGAATTACTGGATTTAGCAACATAGAAACAGTAAGACCACTTGTTGTCCCTAACATTGGGGAAGAAATTAAATTTTGGTAATTGTAAATTACGTGTTTTGGACGCTTTGAAGTTGGAATAGAAATCGCACGCCCTTGTTGTTTGTATATATGATAATACCTGCAACCTGCCCCATTGTTTGCCGTTGGGTCATCTTTTATATAATAACCCACTGTGTAATCGGGAAACACACCCAAAACATTAGCCCAAAGAACATCAAAATCTGTTTTTGGAGAATAAAATGTTTCAATTTGTTTGTATGGACCGCTTTGCGCCTTCTGACGGACGTCTTCTGTATCATAGACTATTTGATACCAACCTTTTTTAGTTTCTCTGTCTTCTTCTGTTACCCAAGTTGGCACAGGTGTTGATTGTAAAAAGGTTTTCGAACCGCTTTTTTGCATCGAATAACGTCTTATTACATCTAACGCTAGTATTTCCCAGGTTCCTGTTGAACTTACATAAGGGTCTTCAACAGTTGTGTCTGCGGAATATTCTGTACTGAATGTCTTTACTGCGTTAGGTCCGACATCAAACGCTAATTCTAACAAACCAGCGGTATTTAAATCTTCTGGATAAACATCCGAACATAAAAGTTCTGTAATGGTGTCCACACCCCTTCTATAAGAGAAACAAGAATTTATAATTCCAGCAAAAACTTGCGTATAATTTGCATCCTTTATAGATTCATCCCAGTAACCAACTTTTACAATAGCCCATAATTTTTGCTGTTGATATTTTTTATACGCGTTGATTTTTTCTTGTGTTGTGAACTGTTTTTTTCCTTTTGGCAAAAAGTCTGTCATCAGTTGGTTTCTTCGTGCCAACTGTGAAGCAATACTCCCATCGTCATTATATATTTTTATTGTAGCCGTAAAACCAGGCGTTTTATTTCTGTTGTTTGACTTTGGAATATCTGTTATTTTACAATCTATTCTTGTAGACAAACTCCCAAGCGGAATATCGGGCAGTTTTATAACATTGTTTTTGCCATCTTTTATTGTTGCGTTTTTGCGGGAATATCTTTGTTTGTGTTCTATAATTAAAACAGGCGAACTTCCAGATCTCGAAGATGCTAACTCAACTCTTACGCACCTATCAAAAACAACAGGAAGGTTCTTTGTTTTACCGCCAACGTCGAATTGTGCCTTCATTCTATTATCTCCATTAAAGATAAAATTCCGCCGAGTTCATTAAAAGGTTCGTATTGTACGTTGTTAGCATTGTCTTCGACAACGGCTAAATATACTGGCGAAATGCCTTTTAAACCAGGGCAATCTTTTGTCAAAACAACTCCAGAATAAATCATCTCGTCATCAAGATATAAATCATAATACCATCGCTTGTAAATATAGTCAAACTTTATATCAGCAGAATAACCACTGCTTAACTGTAGCCATTGCTCTTCAGACCCAACGATTAATTTATTTACAGTTGCCATTATACCACCTTTTAAAATAAATTTTTTATTTTTTCTAAAGCCTTGTCGCCCATTTTTCCTGCTTTATCTGAAATGTTGCCGTTCTGTGTTTCAATTATGTTTTCTCTTGCTGGACTTGCCTTTGCTTCTTCTGCACTTGTGTAATACGGCTGTGCAAAAATAACTTCTTCAAATACTATTGAGGCAAGCAACATATCCATGCTTGATGCGTTGGTTAAAGGTTTTATGCTTTTTATAAGCATGTTTTCATATATGCCGTGTGGCGTATAGACTTTAAAAGGCTCACCTGTTTCTTGAAGACCACGTAGTTTATACAGTGCATTTTGTGCTCTGGTGTTTCCATCTTCAAACAAAATATTTAACGCGTTGCCCACTATGCCAGTTGGGTCTATTGCACTTATAGTATCTAATGCCATTCCAAACGAATCATCGTTATTAAAATTAGATACAGCAACAACGGCTGTAACAATATTTGGTTTTCTCATGCGTCCGTTTGTAATTGCACTTCCTGTAAACAATACTGGGTTGTTTGTAAATTCAACAGAAATTTCTCCGTTTACATCCCCAAGGCAATCAATAATAACACCCTCTTGCTTTTTCCCCGTGAACAAGTCTGTAACGGCACGCACTGCACCACCAAATTGCCCAAAGAACTTTCCATATTTATCTACCATTTCGCCTGTTTCGGATGGTATTTCGCCAATAATATAATATGGCGAACGATTGCCTAACGCGTTTGTAATTGTATCCGCAATAGTTTTATATTCGTTAATTCTGTTGCGAATCCCCATAGGCTCGCCGTTATTTCGTTTGTCTAAAGACCCGTCGCTATCGTAACCCCCTAACCCTAGGGAAGCGGCTGCCTGCAAAGGGCTATTTATTGCACTAGGTTGCAACCAAGGACTCAACATTTTAATTACCTCCAACCATATAAGTTTGACCACTCATAATTAAGTCTCGTTCTTTAAACTGTACAGTTTGAGTATTTTCGCCATCAACATTAACGTTAATAACATAAGTGTTTCCTGTAAACTCTACGTCATTTCGCAATGCTGCTTCTCTTACTGCCTCTGTGCTTTTTACAGATTCATCGTATTGCGCTTTAGTTGGTCTTTGCCCATTATAATACATGGAACTTAATACTGTGTTTGCTTTTGCATCCCAGCCTAAAAGTTTTCCCGATATTCCATAATCTATTGGACGCCCATACGCATCTTGAACCATCTCACTTGCCATAGCCTCTGTGCTAATAACCTGATTTTTCGCGTTTCTCCAAGCATAACCTTCAACAACCGTATTCGCTTTAATATTAGAACCTTTCATAACCCTTGAATTAACGCTATTTGTTGCATACCAATATGCAGGGTTTTGCAGAGCAGAGTAGGTTCCTAAACCAACACCACCGAGTTGTGAAGCAATATAAGCAGCATAACTCGGGTCGCCTATATTTGAAAGATCTGCTGCCAGCAACTTGTGTAAAACTTCAGGGTCTGTTATTCCTGCTTCTAAAGCCTGGAAATAATGCGGCACCTGTGCAAGCATAGTATATTCGTGTATTCCAACTTGACCAAACGCTTGCCGTCCCCTAAAAGTTAAAGCGTTGCTAGAAAGTTGGCTTATGCTATCTTCTGTTATTCCAATTCCCATATTGCCAATGGCTTCTTGGTAGGACGTATTGTAATCGGAGCCATACAAATAGTTATTCTGTGTTCTTTTTAAAGATTCACTCAAAGATTTTTCTTGTTGCTTTACAGACTCTTTTAATCTGTTTTTTGTGTCTTCGCCAACTGCATTCAAAAATAATTCTGCTATTCCACCAACTATTCCGCCAACAACAGCACCCGGGACGCCGCCGAACATCGCGCCGGCAGCGGTTAAACCCAACGCCGCTCCTTTGCCACCGTATTTTGATTCAAGGTCTATAAAAGCAAGTTCTTTTGCAACCGCTTCTTCTCGATAGCCCCTCGCACTACGCGCTGTTTTTGCTTGATATTCAGCAAGATTTGTTGCAACAAAATAATCGGCTAAAGGCCTTGCGGCTTGTTGTGCAAGTTTTCCCCAGCCCAAGCCAGCCATAAATTTGCTTTTAAAAGGTATAATATCATCTTCTTTAAGTTGATAATATGAGCCGCTTTTGTCTTCTAACAATAACGGGCCGCCACCGCCACCTTTCCCACCACCACGGCCATACGCTCTAGTTATTAACTTATCGATATTCGTAATAGATCTTTCTGTTTTTTCATACCATTCTGCATCTATTACATCTGGTGCATTGCCTTGTATTTGCTTCCAGCCAGAATATGTGAAACGCCATTGATTTTGCGGAAGATTGTTGCCGCCCCTTGGGTCTGGAAATATCGGCGCAAAAGGTTTTGAACCCCAGCCTCCGTTTCCACCATTTCCACCGCGGGAACCTTGTGTTGCCATCTGTGCAATTAAACCATTGGTTATTCCCAATCTTCTAATTTCATTTGCAACATCGGCACTGCTAGAAATTTGCCTTGAACTTGTGGTAAAGGCGCGCATTGATGCGCTTGTGGATAAAGAAATTCCACTAACTGCAGCCTGGGCTGCCGCAGCAAAAGCCGCACCAGCCCGCGCACCTGCATTTATAGCACTACTTATATCCGCTTCAGTGCCTAATTTAAGAGAAATGTCAACATTGTCTGCCATTCATTAAACCTTCTTTCTTAATGCACTTTCACGAAGCGCTTTTCTTCTTGCTTCTTCCGCTAACCTTTCTTTGTAGTTTATTACTTCGTTCAATACAAAGATGTCATACAAATTTAAGGTTCCGTTTTTCAAGTCGCTATATGAAATATAGCCCTCGATAACAGGATTCAAGAAGAACCAATCCAAGATTTCAGGGGGCGTTACTTGCCCGCGTGTCCTACTACGTCTTCCATATACTTCAGGACTGCTTTGTCGCCCCCTAGGAATAAAGGGAGGATTAGTCCATCAATATACGACAACTTCAAAACTTCAATTTCGCCGATATCTAACTGGTCTAATACGACCTGTCTTCCATCGACCTTTGAATTCATGGCAATTAAATCCAGAAGTTTCTTTTCGCTTTCAAAATCATTCTTTTGCGCATAATCATTACGTGCATACAGAATTCTTTTTTGTTCCATAACAGAATGTGGTAATGTTAATACCCACTGTTTCTTGTTAAATTCATACGAATACAACTCTGGAATGTCACCACTTTTTTGCAAGTCGTCAACACGCTTTACCATTAAATCTGTATATTTTTCCTCTGTTTTTTTCTTTTCCATTTTTTTTACTCCTTATTAGCCACCATAATTTGCGCCGTTGTAGTCATCAGTTGTGCCACTGTTAACCACATCAGTCTTGTTATCTGGGAAGTCATTAGTTGCATAACGAGAACCCCAAGAACTGTAAGTACCAGATGAGAACACAGCGTTTGAACATTTGAAAGTCATTTCAAAGTCACCCGATGCGCCAGCACCTGCTTCCAAACCGGCAAAGTTAACCAAGAACGCCTGTGGTGCAACCAACATTTCGTTTGTTTCACTGTTTTGTTCGCCGTTACCAAAGTTTCTGTTAATAAATTTAATACCAACAGTTGTAACATTACCGTTCAAAATTTCTTGAATCAAGTAAGTTCCTTTGCAGTAATCCAACGAATGGCGCAACAAACGAATTGTCACAGACCAGTTCTTAACTTTATATGATTTGTTTGCCAGCAACTGACCTGTAGAACCTTCAAACACGTTCATAACGTTACCGTCATTACCTGGTGTCGCCATAATAGCAACATCGTTTGGTCCTAAGTTCTTTGCTTGCAAATTTCCTAACGGTGTTTGAATAATGAAGTCAACCAGACCAATATCATTAAACGCACCTTCAAATTGTGTTAATTCAGGCATATCAGCACTCCTTATTTCTTCAAGTCATTTGTTATGACTACTTTTTTACAAGAACCTGCCAACAAAGCAGAACAAACAATACCATCCCACAAGCCGTTTGCTTTCGCTACGCCAGAAGGCATTGGTATCGAATATTTGTAGCCAGAACCACTAAACACTTCGCCATCAATCGAAGTTCCGGCAGCAATAACACCAGAAGCAACCAGCGAATCAAAAGACGAAGCAATAGTTGTTGCCAACATACGCGCACCATCTTGATTCATTGGAACACGTGGTGTTGTTTGTAACAGGTTAAATATTGCCATAGTCATTGTGTAATTCAAAAAGTCTGCAGAAACGAAGTCGCTAATATCATCACCAGAAGAAGCGTTGCCGCGTTCCCAAGCAGGCAAACCAACAATCTTTATATTTGCATACACATTGGCGTTTTTAGAATCCAAGTTTTGGAACTTTGTTGTTCCGCTTACTGCTGTATTTAACGCAGGGTCTAAAAAGTCAACCGCGCTAATGCCAGAAGCCAATTTGAACGCTATAGAACACATACGTCTGCTAGATGTATTAAACCGTCTTGTTGCAAAGAACGAAGCCATTGCGGCGGAATAATAAGAGTTTGTATTAGCAGGGTTGTGCCACACAACTGCTGTATGTGCAAAGTTATGCGAACCACAATACGCACTAACAGAAGGTGTTGTTGTTGCTAAATCTGCCGCCAAATCTAAATCTACGGCGTTTACAGATGCATCGTCCAAGAACAACTTGTGTGCCGCATCATTGTTGCCAGCCTCAACTATTGTTGCCGCGGATTCTTGCATCGCTGCAGTAAAGTTTTTATCTAAACAAATTAAATAATATTCTTCGCTTCCAACCAGTGGAGTGAAGTTTGCAGTAAAATCTGCTTCATCAGAAGCACTGATGATTGCAACATAGCACGGAGAAGTTGGCGCTACACCGTTGTAACTTGTTCCGTAGAATATTGCCGCTGCTTTTGCTGCTTCAGAGTTTGACCCAGCACCAGCCTGAACTGCTGCCAAATCATCGTACTTTGTAACTGTGGTGGCTACTGCATCTGTACCTTTTTGAACGAACAGGAAAGCACCCCAATCACGAGTAACATTTGTGCCAGAAGATGCAACCGCTGTGGAAACATCAACAAATTGGCGAATGTTAATTACGTTTGTTGCCATTTTATTTACTCCTTAATTCTTTAACTCTGTTTCAATCTCAACACTGTTTGGGACATCTGCCAGAGTAGCAGGCGTTTTGACAAACAGGGTCGGATCGTTAACAAGTATTTCTTCTTTCATTGTCATATCTAGTTCAAAGTACACTCTTTCTGTCCAAGTGCCGTTTTCTAAATCTGACAAATTCTTCAAAGACGAAACGTTTTCGATACCTAATAGCCGCCCATTTTGCCATACAAATTCATTATAACGATTATTTTGCAGATTAGCAATAACGAAACGAGCCGCATCGAAAGCGTCCCCTAATTCTTTACTCATTATGTTTACATAACACTTAAAAGACCGCAATTCGCCTATATGTTCGCCACCGTAACGGTCATAATATATTGTCCCACGGCCATAACGCTGTGCCTTCCAGTTGTTGTAATTGTCTACACGCAAGGTCATGACGGTAGCAGTATCAGGCATTGGCGCTGAATTTTGACGTTCAACTATAACTCTGTTTGTAGGGTCATCAGAAAAATTAAAATGTATGTATTCGTTGCCAATCATTGTGGTCATCATTTGGACTAAATACTGTTCTAACTCTTTATAACGAATCATTTGTAACTTCCTCCATCTGGGTTAAGTTGATTTTCGTTGTAGCGCGATAAAATCGTTTCGTAATAACCTAATTCCATTGGCGTACCTTTGTCCCACACAAAAGGCAAAACCCTTCTTACATACCAATTTTTTTTGTTAAAATTCACAACTATTGCTTCTTGTTTGTTTGAAGGCATTGGAATTTCTTTTAACGAGAATATTGTTATGAATTCATTAGTTCCATAATCAGGAAAACCCTGCAGTTGTGCTTCGTCTGGCGACAAAGGCTGAACACTCTTCTTTGCAATAAACTTTTTTACAGAAGATGTGTTTTTTGCAAAGCCATTATCATAATAGACTTTTTTTACCGTAACCGTTATGGTTCCAGCGCAGAACATTGTATCCCCTAAAGCATCAGTAAAAAAACTCATTTTTGCTCCTTACTTTATGTAATAAATTTCTTCTTTTTCTTTTACTTCTTCTTCTGGCTCTTCTTTTGCAACATTAAGCGTATCGCCACGCCGTTGTGCTTCTTCCCACATTTTCTCTTGGAATCTGTTCGAAGAAATCTGTGGACCAAACATTTCGTTTTGTTGGCGAGTTTCTTCCGCAACCTGCGCTTGCCGTTCGTATTCTGCCAATTCTTTTTTTCTTTTTTGGGCAGCATAAACATCGCTTTTTATGCCTTGTTCCGCGCCCTGTTTTACAGCCTTTTTTATTTCGTTTGCTTTTTCTTGTTTTAAACGCTGTATAACGGTCATTAGGTTGTTTACCTTAATAGTACTTAACCCTTTCATAAAACGCCCGCTACGGCTTATTTTTGGCGTTAAACGAACATAAAAGTTTTCGCCGTTCTTGCCGTCATCAACAAGTTCTTGCGTCCACCGAATGTTTATTGGCACTTCTGCACTAACAGTTTGTGACATTATTTCTTCCTTTCATACCAATATTCTAATCCATTATACAATTCGTATGTATCACGCATAGGCGTGTTTGCACCTTTTCTTTTTACAGTAGAAGGCGCGTTTGGCGCAGTGTTAACAAGTGCGTTCTTTTGGTTATCTAACATCAACTTGCCAAGACCGCCAAAGAATCTGTCAACGCCCATTCCTTTCTTGAAAAACGATTCGCGCTGGCTTGTGTATTGTTGCCCGTTATAACTAGAAATACGTCCACGTCCTTTTAACGATTCTTGAATATAAGAAATAATATTTCTATTTGCCGTTCCTGTCATCCCATTTGAAACAGCATAATCAATAAAATGGCGCGGAGGAATGTTATAAGGTATGGTCATTTTTACTTTACGGTATCTCAGGCGTTTTCTTCCGCCTGCAGTGCGAGATTCTTCCCAGCGCTTCACAGTTGTAGTTCTTGTGCCAGAACCACCGTAATGGTTAATTCTAGCGCGTTTTTGAAGTTCAGCGTTATTATGAATTCCAGAACATACACTTTGACCGTCAAAAGCGGCTAATTGACGGGCAACTTGCTCGCCAGCATAAGCCGCTATTCTTTCGGTTACAGCATTAAGTTCTTTAACGCTGACGTGTATCATTTTATTCTCCTGATGCTGAGCCGTATAAGATTCTTACACCAGCCCTTAAATACGGTGCCATTAAGTTAAACGCTTTTCTTCCGTAATCGTTAGAAGCCAAGAATTCATACGATGGGTATTTTGAATACAATTTGGATTCCATATATGTTACGGACATTTTCCCAACGCTTCTGTGTATTACCGGACCTGCCGCAGAATTGCCATTTAACCCTGCGGATGCATTTTGTCTGTCGTAAACAAGGAAAAACATTGTTAAATACAAGAATATCATTTTACCCTTTTCTTCCAAAAACAAATTCTTGTTGAATTTAAACGATGCTTCGCCCATTGCTCTTATAATATCTAAATCAAGAATTATACCATCCAAATCTTCGTCTTCGTCTAAAACCCACTTTGTTTCGTCAGTTCCTGGCGTAGAATAGTTTTCATCTGCCATAGAAACCCAAATTCCTGGTTTGAATTTTACAATCGCAACAACTTTATCGTCTTTTGAATACACTTTTGGTGCAACCCATTCTGGAAGGGTTTCATCAAATGTTTCTATTTCAACCCAGTTAGCATCTTCTGTGCCTGGTTCTGTAATGTTTTCATCTGCAGTTGACGACCAGGAAATTCCATTATGGTTAACCTTGTCACCAGTAGAATACACTGTTTTAACAAATGTTTCATACGGTTGGTATTCCAAGCCTGCTTCTCGCAGAAAATACAACTTAAATTCGTCTAAAGAAATAGGATATTCTGTCATTTTTTCTTCTTTTTAACTGATTTAGGTGTTTCAACCTTTTTGCTATCGTCAGCAAAATGGTCATCAATAACTTCAATTTCTTGACCAAGGGCTTTAATCAAAGGCAATTCCCAATCTGCTATTGTGGTTGTCTCGCCCTGCTTAACAACCCCGCCAGTTATTGTTACATAATCTTTATTTAGATTTTTTATTAGCATTTCTTGTTACCTTTGGTTTTTCAGGTTTAACCGCTTTTGGCGCTTCGTCCCCAACCACTTCAAACTTTGTATAAATTGTTTTAATTTGGTTATACGTTTTTTCGTCAATTTCGATGATTTCGCCAGGGTTAGCCACGTGCTTTCCATCTTTGGTAACAATTATAATTTTGTCATCGTGTAAATTTTTTAATTTCATTTTAATCTCCTTAACGACCAAGGGGCAGGCATTCGCCCGCCCCAGGTGAGTGGTTTTTAAACCTAGTGCTTATTAGTCGTGTGTGAAGTACATCAACTCTTTTGGACGGTTCAAGAACACATCAGATACACGTGCATAAGCAGTGTTTTGATAGTTCATACCATCAACTGTAGCACCTTGAACAACTGTATAATCTACAGGTTGATATGCACGCAAGCAGTCCCAATCTTTACGATACAAGGCATATTTTGCTGTGCCATCATTTTGGCTCTTATTGCAGTACACCAATGGTTTAATAACTGCATTAGCGTTGCCAGTTGTTTCACGGAACACGTTTGTAAAGCGTTCCAGCATCGAACTAACCAATGGGTATTGTTCGTCAACTGCGACACCCATTCCCAAGAAGTCTTCCATTGGGATAACGAATGTATCTGGCAATGCAGTGCTGTTGGTGTTTGCAAAGTATTCTGCGAACACAGAAGCCATAAATGCTTTAAATTCTGCAGAAGTCATAGCAGAAATGTTCTTTGTCAACACTGTTGTATTTGTTGTTGCGCCTGTTTGGTTCAACAAACCTTTGTGTTTCGCATCACCTTTCAACAACGCAGCCTGAACAGCCAAGTCGTAGTCGATTTTACGAGCACGTTCTTTTTCTGTCACAATGTTCCAAATACCTGTTTGCATTGCTTGTTTCAATTCGAACAAAGAATAAGAAACCATTTTGTCCAAATTGTGAACTTTCAAAGAAACAGATTCAACTTTTGCACCAACTTGGTTGCGGCGTGCATTGTCAGCATCAACACCACGTTCCCAAGTGCTAATATCTGCATCAGCATTGATGAAAGAACGCAATACAGTGATGTAATCAGCAAAGCCACCAGTTGTGTGATCCATTGGAATAAAGTCTTCAGGATTCACTGTGTAGAATTTTTGTTTGGAAATTTCGCGTTCCAAAACTGTTAACAAGGTTAAGTCAATTTCGCCATAACCAGAAGCGTTTAACAATTCTTGGTTGCGGTCGATAACAGCCAATTCCTGTTCGTTAAACAGTTCTTCGCGGGTTTTTTCAACACCATTTTCTAAATATACTTTAGCCATTATTGCCTCCTATTAACCAATCAAGACTTTAACAAAAGCACCGCCTGTTGTAGCAGCAACTTTTTCCATTGTTTTACCAATAACAACAGCGCTTGTTGGTTGGGTTTTTGTGATAGAGCCATCAGCAACATCGAAGTAAACTGCAACACCTGCATCAATAGCATCTTCTGTCACGCAATTCAAAATACCGTCTTTAATCAAAATAGTAACGATATCACCAGCAACAAAAGCCGATTTCTTTGGGTTAAACAAGATAAAGCCAAAAGCCGCGTCCGCTTGTGTGATTGGAACGACTTTCAATTTACCTGTGGATGTAGAAACGATTTTAACAGCATCACCAGCATACAAAGAGCCTACAACTGTAGAATCGATTTCAACTTCCATTTGTAAAGAACTTAAACCCCAGTCCAACAATTCGCCACGAACACGAGAAGGGGTAAAAGCGTTCAGTTCTTGAGAATAGAAGTTAGTCTTCGTAATACTCATTTTTTACACTCCTTATTAAAGTTTTACGTTTGGGATTTGAACCACTACTTTCTTTTCCGATGAATTGTCAGCCTTGGTCAAATCTTTTTTCAAGGACTCGTCTGTCGAAGCAGGTTGCCCTTGCGTTTCTTTGGCAACAGCGGCAGCGGCTTCAGCAGCCTTTGTAGCGGCCTCAGCCGCAGCAGCCTTTTCTGCTTCCAAATCTTTTATTTGATTCTCTTGCTCGCTTGTTTTCTCGACCAAGGAATCATATTCTTGTACCAATTCTTCTATGGTTTTATCGCCTTGCGAAGTCGAAACCATAGAGTCTTTGTCTATTTCCGTTTTTACCTTTTTAAACAAGTTCATTGTATTTTCCTTTTCATTATACAGAGTTCCCTCGGAGACAAAGTAATCATCATCAGAGTTCTTCCATACGTCAGTCCCATTATAGCGTGGATTTTTAACTAACGCAAGGTGCTTCATTTCTCCGCCCAGAATCTCTCTTTTGTAGGTCACATTATTTATTGTGACGCTACCTTCGGACAAATCTGCATCATAGGCACAAGAAACATAAGGCACTTCGCCATTGTCAATTTTCTTAATTGCCTTTGGACAGAAAACCACAAAATCAGCAAACCAACTGCCATCTTCGCCACGTTCTACATTAGAAACATAACCAACGGCTTTTTCTTGCATGTCTTTGTAATCCAAAATATCTTGGTGCCCAACAACCACAGGACAGCGTTTTAATGTATATGCAAACGAATCAAGCACGTCTGAACTTAACATATAAACGCCTTCTTTATAGCCAACAGCACCAGGCGCAATAAAACGCGCACGGTATGTTTGCCCTTTTGGAATTTCGTGTTCTTCAATGCGCTGGTTTACCTTATTTATCTTTTTAAAGTAATCACTCATTATTTACCTCCAAAACCAGGTTTAAATACTTGTTTTGCCATTGGGTCTGCAACAAACTTATCTTTGTAAGAAACTTCAATACCCAACAAGTTGTATTTATTTACTGCTTCTTGCCATTCTTTGTTTGTAATACGACCCCAAATGTTAGCCTCGTTCAAATTAGCCAACTTTAAAGTTTTTTGTTTTTCAACCTCGTATTCAGTAGTTCTAATCAAAGAAGCCCACTCAATTTCAAAGTCTAATGTTTTCCCTAAAACTTTACGTCCAACAACTTCTAACAAACGAATAATTGCTGGCTCTGTTGGAATTCTTATTTCTGCTTCAACTGTATCAGCATAAGTTTCACGGTCTGCTTCGCCAGAATTAAAGCCGGCAGGTGATGTTCCGTATAATTTATTCATTGTTATACGTGCATCAGATGCCATATCCACACGGGAATCTTCTTTTAAATCAGCCAAACCGTTAAAATGTATTTGTTTTTGCTGATAATCGTCCTCGGAATCCAATAACAATGCTTTCATATAGTTTTTTACCATTGAAGCATAGCCTACACGCTTGGTAATTGCTTCGGTGGCGTTTTCGTCCTGCAAAGCATCGTTTAGCCCGTAGAAACGGAAAATATCGATTTTTGCTTCATCTAACAGTTCAAATATTACATTTTCGTTTTTTACACCTTTATTTAAGGTTCTAACCAACGATTCCAATATTGACATTCCCCAGCCACGGCCAATCGTTTTATACAAAGGTGGAAATGCTTTTCCCTTCAATGTAATAACACGAGTTTTGTGAACAGGATGACCACGAAGCATAAATGGTGTATCGGATAACCAGTCTGTTTCTTTTGCATGAGCTGTTGATTTTTCATCTGTATAACCACACAATTCCCAGTTATCTGTTACATAAAACTCAATGTCGGTATCTTGATTAATACTTTCAAGGTCTAATGGCGTTTTTGGGTCTTTGCCATCCAAAATAACAATACCTGCACCGCCATACAGTCTTTTCCAGAATAATGCCTGTTTTAATGTTTCCCACAACTGCGAACGGCGAATGTAAATTTCTAAACGTCTTGCTTCTTCTCTTGAAATTTCATCTCTAAAATAAGCATCTTCGCTTTTTCTGGCTTCTTCGTCTTTTTTTACCTGTTCTGCTTCCCAGTTTTCGCGCTTTTTCATCATTTCCATTAAAAAGTCGTTCTGGGTGTTTTGTGTATTCTGGTTGTCTTCCTTTGTGTTCCAGAAGTGCCATTTGCTCTTTTTTATGGGTTTTGGCAACACAACTTTCTTTTCATACGCAGAAAAGCGCACGCCACCCCTAAAAGCATCTAAAACAGGAACTTCTATCAACGCTTGTATTAAACCAAACTGTTGATATAAAAAAGATAACAGTGTGTAATCCATTGTTATCCAATCATGACGAACCTGCTGACGTAAAGAACTAATATAATTGATGCCGTTTGGTGTTTGCTTTAAATTAACACCACCATTAGGCACAATGCCAGCAACTAACTGTTGCATAGAATTAGTTAGTTTTTCATTATTTATTGAAGTTTTTTTATTATTAGCCATAAATAACCCTTTAATTCAAAGTATAAATATGTATTTGACATTTTACAAGAAAGATTTTAGCATCTGATTCGTAAGGGAGTCAAAATGAAATTATCAGGGCCTTGTTTCGTTGCAGTGCACCTAGGTAGACCCTGCAACAAATGGCAACTAAACCGCACGTTCGTGCGTAACAATAAAATCACCACTGAAAGTTATTACTTTAATACTCAAGAAGAAGCAGAAATTTACTACGATTACTTTATTCAAGAAGATGCACGAAATGATTTGGAAAAAGCAATCAAGAGTAACAGAATGTATAAATGGGAAAAAGAAGAACTTATTGAGTTTAAAAAAACATTGGATTTTTCTATTTTAGAAAATAAAATAAAAAATATAACCTTTACCAAAGAAATTAACTATTGTGAAATAAGGAGACGCTAATGAACCCAAAAGCATTAGAACTGCTTTACAAAAATGTTAAAGCAGAAGCAGAAGCCATCGAGGAATATACCGAATTGTTGGCTTTATTAGACGGCGAAGCCAAACGCGCAGTCGAAGAAATCGTGTCTGATGAAAAACAACACTTATTAAAGTTGTTGACAATTGCAACAGACTCTGATAAAATTAAAATTGCCAAAGATGATATGGATGAAATTCTGTTGAGTCTTAAAGCACACACTATAAAATAGTTTGGCATCTCGACATCCTTCCCCAGGTTTTTTCATTTCCCTGGGGTTTTATATTACCTCTTGAAACAAGATTTTCTTGTATTTTAACATAAATAACTTGATTTTTATGCGATATTCCGCTTTTTTGCGCGTAATCTTCGATTTTACGTCTTCTGCAACATATTTGTTCTTTTCTACGTCAAAATAGTAAAAATCAGCAACCCAAGTCACACCTTGATACTTTTTTCCATAATAAACATACGGATCTATCAGTTGAAACCGTTTTTGACGCTCTAATTCCCTTATTTTTCCAAACCGCTGTAATTCTTCTAAATATTGCCCCCTACGCGATTCTTTCTTCGAATCGTATGTTATTCCATCTACGGTCGTTTTTACCGCGTGGTACTTGTTTTTTTTGGGTTCTGGTTCATGTGTAATGTACTTTCTTCTAAATTCTGCAGAAGTCATTTCAAGAAAACGTTTCTCTTTTTGTATCATTCTCATTCCTTTATATTTGACAAATACTCTGTTAATGAATTTTTTATTAAATAATTTTTACGCGCTTCTTTTGCTTCTTCAAGCGTATCATAAAATCCAATGGTTTTTTTGCTAACGTATGCTTGATATGGATGCTTTCTGCCGTTTTTATAAACATATACGCCTTTTACGCCACTTGTGTTTCTTAAAGACCTTTTATTTGCATTTTGTATATGAGCGTTTACCCATCTGCAATTTTTTGGTCTGTAACCATCATTGTTGTCAATTCTATCTATAGATAGCCCTATTTTATAACCATTATTTATAGCCCAATTATAAAAACATTCGTAAGAATCGCGCCATTCTTCGCAAACAAATATACCACGCGCCCCATAATTTTGATATTCTTTGTTTTTTTTGTTTGAACATCTTCCTTTCATTTGTGCCCAAACAAAATAAAGTTTCGAACCGTATTTCCCGTGTTTTATATGCGAACAAGATCTACACATTGGAGATTGCTTTAAACATTCATAACGCCTTTCATATTCTTTCCCGCATTTGCACCTACAAATACAATATGTTTTTTTGTCTTTTGTGTATTTTTTTATAATAGTCCAACCATTTATTTGTTCCATTGCAAATCCTTTTTACGCATTATAACAATTTCACAAACAATATGCAAGCCTAAATAAAAATACTTGATGTACGGGTGTTGAAAGATATTTCGCATGCGTCACCTATGTTATCTATCCATTCATCATGCGGATTCTTGTCATTTGGGTTATAACTTAATACTTCTGCCCTCATTAAAACAAAATTCGGGTCGCCTTCACGAAAATAAACCCTTCCACCTTCCATCCAAGTAGAAGCACTTTCTGCTCGATTCAATTTGTTCTTCTTCGCACCTCTTCGTAATGGAATTATTGCCATTTTTGGATTCTCACGCTTCATGTCCTGTATAAAGCCTATTCCTGAAAGAGTTTGTTCAACATAAACCCTTCTGCACATAGAAAACGCTGAACTACACCTGTTGAAAAAATCAATACAGTGCTTCTTCGCATCAGGACTTTCCCATTTGCCTTGCAAACTTCTTAATAAATACAAATTCTCATCATTGGCTAAACCCCAACAACAAAATAAACTCTTATCCCCATTAGTTGTAAAACCAAAGTCAGTGGTTATAAATATCTTCTTGAACTTGTCTGGTATCGTTCGATAACTTCTAATCCATTCTTCGTGAAAATACAGCCCCTGGTTGCTTAATGGCTTCTGCATATACATTGCAGCAAATAAATACGGATTCTGCTTCTGTAGCCGTTCTAATTCTTCTTTAGGGTATCTTTTTGGGTAATAACTTTCCCCTTGTTCATTTAACGCAGGCACAATGAAAAACTCCCATTCGTCCGCTTCATTCTGTTCTACCCAACCAGCAAAATCATTCTCACAATGCCGCTGCATAATACATATAGTAGGAACTTTTGGGGTTCTTCTACGAGTTGCCAGTTTTCTTTGATATGTTTCAGGGACTTCGTATTGCTCGTGTAAACTAGTTCTTACTTCTGGACTATTAATATCGTCTAATAACAATGCGCCAGTGAATTCTTCGTCAGGACTTGAAGGATTACCAGCATCCAAACCCAAAATAGCACTAGAAATAGTACCAGCAGTTAAACCTGACCTTACACCACCACTTAACAAATGATAATTCAAAATACTTTTGTCGCCAGGATCCATCTCTTTGCCAAACAAAAACTCCCATTCTGGCATCATCATAAGGTTACGAGATTCCCTTGATAACTTCTTAATCAGTCTTTCCCCATACGCAATGTAACAAAACATACAATGTTTACTTCTGGCAAAACACCAAGTTATGAAATATTGAAGCAACAAACTCTTCCCAAACCCAGGACTCACGTTTACCATCAGGTTTCTTTTCTCATTCTTACCTTCAGCATATTGTTGTAACTTTTTACAAAGAGCCCTGTGAGAGTCCGTCATATCATAAACCGACCCCTGAGCCAGTTTGTGTATCCATAATACGTATTTATCAAAATTGAGTAACAAAACTTCAACAAGTCTGGTTAACTCATCTTGATTCAATGACTTTAGTTCCTCCAGCATCTTCTTCCCTTATGTCTATAATGTCTCTCAAACCACCAACAACACCACCAGTTTTCGATGTATTATTCACAGTCACATTATTTACTTGAACAGTAGGCTTCACTTCCTTCTTAGTAGCAGCAGCAGTCTTCATTAAACCTATTAAAGAATTAGAGATTAATACCAAGTCCTTTAACTCAAGATTAGCAACATCCCTTGCACCTCTCTTCGCCAATTCCTTCGCAATTACATTTATACAATTAGCAACTAATTCAGACGTAGTTACCCCGTCTTCACGCATAGTTAGTTTTTCTAATAATAAGACTTCGGTAGTGTCACTGGTCTTGTGAGCCTCGGCAACCCTTTCTTCCCACGATTTCTTCATAACAATGGAAGATGCTTTGCGCCCTTCATCAGTAGTACGCCACTTGTTGCTTACTTGCAGCCCACGCTTGAACCTTTCACGATTAAATGCTACCTTCGATTCAAAATCTTCTTCCTTTAAACCATAGTTGTTCTTCTTCGACCACCCGTTCCATTCAAAGTCATCAGGAACCTTCATCGTCACTTTTTCCACAACAACCACCTTTTTCATAAAAAAAATAAACCACCAGCCCGCTTCTATAAAAAGCAAGTTAGTACCATTACCAAATAACCCATTCCCTGCCTTCTAAACGCTGGTTTAGCCTCCGCTTCGCAATGCCCAAAGTCTCAACAGTTTTCAATGACTTATTCAATAATTCAATGGAACCTTAATTACAACCCCCACTGACCGTGCACCTTACACCATTACCTGTAGTAGTATTATAATTCAAAGTTCATACATTATTCTATGCGATTTTCCCTGAGTTGTCAAGCGACTTCTACCACCCCCTCCCCATTGATGTCAGTCTAAAATAGGTTCCCCTATTCAAAGAATGCTTTTTTTGGCGGATTTCTGGGCATTTCACAAATTGAATCGAATCGGGGCGAATCGGTGAATTCAGACATAAAACGAATCGGTTTAATGGTGCATAATATATAATGTAAAGCAAGCGGGGTTAAAAAGCAAAACAAAACAACACTTGTTTTATATATAAAAGTGAAACATAAAAACAAGGGGGTTAAAATGCAAAACAATGCAAGTATATATAGTATATGTTGTGCATATATATTTTTTGGTATATTGCCAGCGGTTGCGATTTTGTATTGCTTTATAGCATAGAGTCGCAAGGCATAGATAAAAAGTATTTTGAGCAGGTATAGAGTCCTATTCATCGGGGATTGGCGGTGGAGTGCTGTGGGGTGGCGTATTCCTGAGTTGTGTTGCTTTCTTCAAGGGCTTGAGGTGAGTCCTTGACAAAAAGCAATATAACCAAAGGAGTATAAAATGTTGCTGACATATGATAAAATCAACTTGAGTCACTTTGCGAGTCGCAAACGGTATAAAACCGACGACAACGGTAATAAGGTTATTAGTTATGACCGATTGCTGATTGGGTTGCGTGTTGCTGGGCGTGGCTGGTTAGAGTCTCATTATGATGATACAGATGCGATTGTGACTACCTTTATGCTGGGTGATAAAAATGTGGTATTCACTTGGTTGAAAGGCGCGACTACTATGTTCGTGAATCGCAATGCTGGAGCACAAGCGATGGAATACGCAAAATATTGGGCTGAGACCAACGGCTGTGAGATGGAATTTGTTGACGACTTTCCTACGGCTGAGAGAGCGAGTCGTGAATCTGCGCCAAAGACTATGGACTCACTGGTTGAGGCGGCGATGATGAAGGCTGACACTGTGGACTGTGGTCTGTAAAGACCACGAGTCCGCTGGGACTAAGAAAGGGGGATAATATGTATATAAAAATTGGTGACGGGCTACTGAGCTCGTATGACGGGAATATTGTCAAAATTACACGATACCGTTCAGACGCTAGGTATTTGAGTCCTGCTGACGCTGGGTTGGTTGTGATGAAATTACGATGGCTTGGGATACCTATGGACATACTGCACGAGTATGAACTTGACGAATACGGACTTTAAGGGAGGATACTATGTATATCAAGGTATTTGCGATACCCTGCTACGACGGGTCGGGTGACTTTATGGATAAATTTTGGCGATTCGAGAAGAATACGGGACAGACTAAGGGTCAAGACTGGGTTGAATTGACTGGATTACGGTCTGACAACGAACGAGATATGCAGATGATGAGACATATCTTGAAGATGAAGAAGGACATACTACTGGATACGAAAGCCAAGAGTTTTCAGAGTATGCACGACAATGCAGTTTGTCGGGCTATGAGACGTGCTGAGAGACTGATGAAATGGGAAAACGGACTGAAACGGAGCAGTTTATAACTGACCTACGGTTTATGATGAGGCAATACAGACGGTTTGATACTGCGCTGGCTGGTTGTCTACGGTATATGAAAAGGAGGAAGATATGATTAGACGTTTTAATAGACGCTCTACGATGGACTATCGTGGAAAAGATTTGGCTACTGTGATTAAAGATATTGATACAAGTTATAACCACTACGGATTATTGACACGTATGGACAGGGTATTGGCATTGGCAAAGAAAGGATTTTCACAATCTGATGTTGAATACGGATTGAGATACTTTGCAAATATGTGTGACAACAAGTCAATACGCAAAGTCTTATTGGATTCATACGGAGTCAAAAGATAAAAAAGGGAGGAGATTATGATGACATTATTATACGCAATTTTAATATGTGCCGTTTTTGGATTGTTTTACGGACTATTTGGCGAAGATTAGTCAGCACTCCTTGGTTGCTGACATACCAACCGCTGACTTATGTATGTCCGATGTATTACGGATGAGTCGCCCCCTTGACTCATCTGCAATCCATTGTGGATTGAACTCAAAAAACCAAAGGAGTAAAAAATGAGTAAAACTACAGATAAAAAAACAGAAAAAATTGATGTGACAGCGGCAGTTGTGTTCTTTAATGATACATTGAAGAAGATGACCAAACCACAATTAAAATCGATGGCTACTGCGATTTCAGTATTAAAAGACCGCGGTATTTACCGTATGATTGGCTTATTGTTGGGCGAATAATATGACAGTCAATCAGTTGGTTAAGATTTTATCACAATTACCGCAGGATGCGACTGTTTATACAGAAGACGGCGAAGGACATGAATACTGCGTAATTACAAAAGTAGTCTTGCATACAGAGACTATGATTACAAAGTGCAACAAGAAAGTGACGCTATTATGGACTTACGACCGTTAATAAAAAAAGGAGATAAAAATGAAAATTAAACGTTTTGAAAAGATTAATACACCAACGTCGTATGACGACATCAAAGACATTAAAATAAAATACAAAGTTGGAACAATTTTAGAAGATAAAAACAAGGCTTGCTTGTGGTGTCGAGACAACCGTTCTGTTGTGGCGCTTATGATAAGTCCTTCAGGATTACGCGGGAACTCAATTGAGACGCCTGCTTTTGAAAAAGAAATTTGTGAAGCATTGTGGAGAATGAGAACAAGATGCTCCGATTTTGGTTCTTATGGAGTTTTTGATGCTGGTGATTTTAGAACAGTATATTCACGTTTGTTAGACAAAGATGATTTGTCAAAACAAAATAAAAAGACTTGGCTGCAATTACGCAAAGTTGTAAGCGGGATACCAGTTTCAGACTTTAAAGAGGAAGTCCAAAAAGTTATGGAGTTTGGTGTGGAACTTGAATTAGAATCAGACGAAAGCATAGACGGAGATGATAGAGAAAAATTACAAAGAAAATATAAAAATTTAATTCAAGATGTTGGCACTGATGGTTCTGTTGCTAATGGTGTAGAAATTCGTTTTAGACACCCAACATTACGCGGTTGGAAATTAGACCAAGTAAAATCTATTTTGGATGATGCAAAAGCATTAGGATTAAAGTCTGAGTGGGGAACCGCTGGGATGCATATTCATATTTCGCACAAAGATATACGAAAAGCAATTCCAAAGTTTATTAGAAACTTATACGAGATGGAAAACATTTTGTATCCAATTGGATGTCGCACAAAAAAAGTTGGCAGAAGTCATACTAGTGACAGATGCTATGGAATTGGGAGCGATTTATATCGAAATCAAGAGGATACTTTTGGAACTTTGGAAATTCGTGCGTGGAACGCGACTACAAACCCAGATGTATTCTTGGCAAGAATTCGTATTGCAAAGGCATTGGTTGAGTTTTTGTTGACCGATTTGCCTGTGAATATAAGCGAATTTTTCAGATGGATGCCAAAAGCACGCAAGAAAGACTATAAATTCTTGTTAGAAACTGAAAATCCACGCGAATACGGATTACCTAATGATGTGTTGTTGGGTATGTTAAAATAAAAGGAGATTTTTATGCAAGTAAAGATTCAAAGAGCAGGTAGCGCAGATATTTCTGTTATAAATGCACCTGACTACCTTAATGTATTCCATGTTGTGCGAATGGCAGTGTCGCCAGAAGAAATGGAGACAGATACAGGAAAGTTTATAGTTAGTGACGTCACAATTTATGACTATACATTTGAAGATATGAATCTGTTGGCAACAAGATATGTATTTAAGAATGTGTCGTTTGTAAATTGCAAGTTTATACGGTGCGACTTTGAACATGCTGAGTTTGAAGGCTGTCATTGTGTGAATTGTGAATTTGTTTATACTTCGGGGAGCATTTTAAGTGTTCCAAACGATGAAGAAACACCAAGAACAGCGACTAGATTACGCACAAATGATGAAATTGAAAAATTATTTAAGTGTAAATGTAAGACTTTACAGAATAAAAAGTATGTAAAGTGTATATTTACTTGTGATTTTTGTCACAAAGAAACTGTTGCGATTTTTCATCGTAATAGTATTCGGAGCCCTTTTTTAGACGTTCCAAATTGTGACAGAAAGGTTTGTCGTGATTGTTATTCAAATTACAATCTGACAGACAAATTCTATGGTCATAGACATTATGGTTATGCTGGTCCTGTGAGTCGTTATACAACGCCAATAGACAAGCCAAATACCGTAATTCTTGGTCTAGAAATGGAGTTTGAAGGCGATTTTTATGGCTGGAAAGAACTCCAAGATGCCCACAAGGGCTACCTGCATTATGGGTATGATAGTTCCGTGGACGGACAGAACGAATTGAGTTGGGATTGTGGTTCATATTCGTGGTGGAAGTATGTCGCCCCGCTAAAAGAGGTGTGTAATGCACTGAAAAAATATGGCGGTCGGGCAGGAGACACTGCTGGGATTCACGTTCACGCAAGTATTAGGGATTTAAGTATGCGTGAATTATCCCACAAGATAAATGTTAAATGTCGTTCTGGTAAATGGAATTCGCTGATGAAGGCTGTTTCTATGCGTAATGATTTGGAAAGATTCAATAGATACGCAAATTTGGAGACAGCAGAAACAGAGCATCATGCTGGAATTTCATATAACGGACACGGAACGGTAGAGTTTCGTATATTCAATAGTTCAGTTGACCACAATGAGATACTGCACATATTGAAATTTGTAAAAGAGACATTTTTGTTCTTTTCAAATGGAAGGAAGAAGGTGATTTATTCTCCAGAGAGTAAATCATACATTAAAAAATGTGCTGATGCGCAGTTAGCCAAAGGCTTTATAACTGATGCAGAACACAAAACTGTATTGAGAGAATTTTGCTAAAAGGAGTAAAAAAGATGTGTGTTATTATTGCAAAACAAGCAGGTGTTGAACCTGTAAAACCAGAATACTTGAGCAAGGCTTGGGATTCTAATTCGCATGGTGGTGGTGTTGTGTTTAAGAGACCAAACGAAGAGGTAAAAATCAAAAAAGGTTTTATGAACAAAGAAGAGTTTATGAAATTTTTGGAAGATATAAACACCAAAGATACGGCTTTTATTGCGCATTTTAGAATTAAAAGTGTTGGCGATGTAAAACCAGAGAATTGTCATCCATTTGTGGCTAAAAATGTGACTTATGCACATAATGGAACTTTACATATTCAACCTTTTGAGGGAAAAACAGATACAGAAACATTTGGGACTATTGTTTTCAAAAATCATACATTGAATTGGATTAAAGAAAACCAGTTCTTGATTGAAATGGCATTAGGAACGAGCAAGTTTGCTGTTATGGACAATAAAACAGGCGAAATCTTTATTTTGAATAAAGATTGTGGCAAAGAACGCGATGGTGTTTGGTATTCAAACGAGAGCGCTTTTCCACAACCAAAGCCTTCTTATAATTGGAACTATCAATCACAAGGAGGTAATCGGTCGTCACAATACGACCGTTCCTTTTGGGAATCTGAAGATACTTGGTCACAACCTTATAGACCACAAAGAAATTGGGGAACAAAAAAGTGGAATCAATACGGTTGTGAGTTTAAAGACGACACAAAATGCTGGTGGAACAACTATACACACGCAAAACAAAGCCCGTTGTGGTGTGATGGCAAGATTGTTATCAATAAACAAGGATTTTATGTGTTGGATAAAGAAATTGTTCCAGACAAAGAACTGCCAACAGTAGAATACAAACCAAATGATGATGTTATTCAAATGATGGTAGATGAAGGAAGATTGATTCGTGCTTCGTTAGAAGAATACAAAGAATCAACTTTCGAATCATATCAAGACCGTTGTGATGCAGAAATGCAAATACAAGAGAGATATTTCGTGTTAAACGGAATTAGACGTTTGGTTGCAGCGAAAAAGAAAGTCGATGCAGAGTCTTTATACAAGTATATTTATGGCAATTTGTGTAAAAAATCTGCCATAATGAGCCAATATTTAGATAAAGAATTCTCTGAATTCGATGAAAGTGTTGCGTATATTATTGAAGAGTGGGTTGAACAACTTGCTATTGCTGATGAGGCACAAAACTTGCAAGTTGCATAAGCCGAAACGGGCGATGAGCCCGTATGCAAGAGGTGGCGTCTTTTGCACTGATGAGGCACGCCAAATAACAACTTAAACAGAGAGGAAAAAAATGAAAGTATTAAAAGGTGTTTTGACAAACCATACAGTGAGCAACACATTGGCAAAAGAAGTCCGTTTCTATGCAACAACTGTTGAAGATGTAAAAGCGGGTGATATTTTTGCCGTGTGGGCACATAGCAAATTGACTTATGTGAAAGTGACTGATGTGTTTGAAAAATATAACTACTTGAAAGCAGAAAACGGTGGTGTTGATTTTGAACACTTGCCATTGGCATTGAATCGTATTGACTTTGATGCTTACAAAGATATCAAAGAAAAACGCGAAAAGAAAGACCGTTTGATTGCTTGTTTGAACGAACGCATTGCGGAAGGCACAAAGAACGCAGAGGTTGAAAAGTTGATTTCTGCTGTGTCTGGTTCTGCAAAAGCAGAAATTAAAGCCTTGCGTGACGAAATCAAAGCATTGACTGCCGAAGGTATTTAATCTTTGTTAAAATTAAGCGACAGAAAGCGAAAATGATTTTAGTGGAATAACTATACCTAAAATTTGTTTTCGCCTTTCTGGAGGCAAATTTAGCACAATAGTGTCGATTTTATGCGGTGATGTTTATTGTTGTTTTGTTAAAAACACAAAAAGTGTTGAAAAACGACAAAATGTAAGTTAAAATAACAAGCGGTTAAAAGGTAAGGAGTTTTTATGTCGGATGTTATAACTGTTAAAAAATTCGATTGTGGTTTTACGCAAATTCCAAATACCGTTTTGGTTGATCCAAAACTTTCGATAAAAGCGAAAGGACTGTATTGTTATTTATTATCAAAACCAGATAACTGGGAGTTTTATACCTCCAGTATGGAAAAAGAACTCGGTTTGTCTTTTAGACAGATACGAGTTCTTTTGCAAGAACTTACAAATTATGGACTTGTAGTTCGTCACCAAATAAACAAAGACGGGTCTTTCGGTGGTGTTGTTTATGAATTTATCAACCCTACCAATATACCAAAAACACCGACGACGCAAAAATGCGTCGACGGTAAAACCGTATCACAGAGTAATACTTATATAGAGAGTAATACTAATAATAGAGATAATAATATATCTCTTGCAGGTCAAAATTTGACCGAAAATGGTAATACGGTTAAACCAAAAAAAGAAAAAGACTTTCACGCGGAGGTTCTTGCAGAGATGTTGGAAATACACCTCAATGATGCTTATAACAGGAAATTTACAACAAATGACTGGTATAAACAAATGGAGTTGTTAATCCAACACGATGGAATAGAATTTGAACGAGCAAGAGATGTCATGAACTGGCATTTTGAAAACTTAGATAGAAAATATTGCCACGTGATTCTGTCCGCAAGAGCGTTTCGTGAGAAATTCTTGGCTCTGGAAACACAAATGAAAAGAAACCAAACAGAAAGACTGTTTTAGGAGAGCAAAATGATATCACAACTTTATATCGAGAAGATATTACAGTTATATTCATTAACTGATAGACAAAAAGGTGATTTACTCAAAAAAGCATCCAAAGCAGACGATTTGTTTGCTGAATATTCTTGGGTAGATGTTGAAAGGGGAATAAATGAGTTCTTTAAAAAGAAAAGCACAGATGTTCCACCAACACCAGAGCAAGTGTATGCCTTTGTTAGCACGTCTTCAAAGGCAAAAAAGACAGAGAAAAGCGATGTCGAAGATATTGTAAAGCCATACACAAACATTAAAATGATTCAAGATTGTTATTACGACGTGTGCAGGCTCAAGTATATGTATGGCATCGCTTACTCTGACTATTTTGATAAAATTGAACATTTGCGTTTTGGTAATAAAATGCGAATTGTTGTTAAAACGGCTCCTACAGGCGAGAAAGATTACAGGCTGGTAAATTTATCGTGGTTGTGGGAAGATGCGCTTCTGGAGGCAAAAAAACGCTTCCCAGAGGTATTTGAAAAGTTTAAGTATGCAAACGAAAACGAATTATATGCGATTGCATACAAAATGGGTGTGCTAAAATTAGATTTGAATCGAGGAAAAAGTTGACTTAATCTAATTTTTAGTGTATAGTAGTTTTGTCGGTTAGAGTTGATTTTTTCCCTCCTTTGGCTATCAACATAACTGACAAGTTTAATTGCATGAAGGTTTTTCTCCCCCTCGCATGCAATTAAAACAAGATGTGGCGAGAGACCTTTCCTTCCTTTATTCTTCTCTCTCCGATTCTCTCGCCACATCGCCTTTAAATAAAGGATTAAAAATGAAAAAAATATTTATGATTTTACTTTGTTTTTTCTGTATGACAACAGCAAATGCAAAAGTCGTTGTGCCAACATATTCACAAGGCTACAATGCAGGTTATTCTGTTGGACATAGAGATGGAAAAAGTGATGCTTACAACAATGTTGGCAGAACTGTGTTCTTTGTTGGGACTGCAATTGTTGTTGGCGCAATAATTTATACATTAGGACAAGAATCAAATTGGACTGCTCATAACGGGCAGGTGGGTTATAGATTCTAAAAGTTTTATGCGCGGGCTTTCTTTCTTGACTTCGTTTATTGAGTCCGCGCGCCAAGATAACGCGACTATGATGAAGTGGTTATCATACAACCTTGCCAAGGTTGATTCGGCAGTTCGAGTCTGCCTAGTCGCACCAAGTTTTGCAGGTGCTCCACATAGTGTTGCCTACGATTTAACTCCTAAAAATTTCGTGTTATCCATTATTATGGGACACTAAACAGATAAGTGATGGGGGCTTAATAAAACGACTACAAAAACCGACAACCTGCAAAAAGTTATGACCTATATAATATATTAAGTGTGTCTACACAGTCTGGGATACCTTGGTTGTCGTGCGCCAGATGTTTATATTTGATTGGTCATATTGGCTAGTAGTTCAGTCGGCAGAACACTTGACTGTTAATCAAGATGTCGTTGGTTCGAGTCCAACCTAGCCAGCCAATAAAAAAAACGACACATTTTTAATGTGTCGTTTTGTGTCAAAAAACAAGAGATAACAACGTCAGCGTCATTACGATAATGATCGTAATGATTTGTATTTCTTTTGTCAATAAAAAAAAAGGATGAAAAATGGCTTACAAAAATAAAGATATGTCTGTAATTGCGTATGCAAATGGTTTCACATTGTGGCACTATAAAACAAACGTAGATACCACAAAAGATATTTTGGAAAACCCACAATATTTTGGCACAATTTATACATTGTGCAATGCTGGTGATATAATTATTCTTAACTCAAAAGACGAAACTGCATTTTTAGTTATTGATTCTGTTGCAGAAAAAACAGTAAGAACTCGGAGGATGTAATGTTCAAAAGAAAACCAAAAATTTCACAATGGAATATTCTTGATTATTTGACAACGACAAAAGAAATCGCCGCATATTTAGAAACTGCGTTAGAAGAAAACGATGACGAATACTTAAAAATCGCAGTTAGGGATGCAATACAGGCATTAAGGAGTAAATAATGCCAGACATTAGTAAATGTGCAAATAATCTGTGTCCGTTGCGCTTAAAGTGTTATAGGTATAGATGTATGCCAGACATTATAATGCAAACCTACGCAGATTTTAAGCCAACTAAAACTAAAAATAAAACAGTGTGTGACGCCTTCTGGTCAATAAAAGGTTATGATGTTAAAACTTTGATGCCAGAAAGTTTTGTTCCTAAAAACATTTGGGATGAAAAATGAGTTTATGTGATACATTTTTGATGTTATTAACAGCAATGTTTTTAACAATGTTGTTGTTAGGTTGTAGCAACACAACATACATAAACGATTGTAATTACAGTATTTTTACTGGTTATGATTGTAATGGGTAGGCGGCGCAGATGGTGAGGCGCGGCAGACTGTAAATCTGTTCTCTTCGGGGTTAGTTGGTTCGAATCCAACCCTACCCACCAAATTAAAAGGATTAAAAATGGAAGATTATGTTTTTAGAGATGTTCCAAATAGAAAAAAAATAACACTCAGAGCCGTTGATAACGGAACAAGTCCTACGACTAACATTCATGAAGAGTGTAACACTAATTCGCCGTTGGATGGTTATTTAAGAACTTTTGTGTTAGAATTTGGACACGTAACAGAAAGATACAGGGTGACAGTAATGTCAACACAAACAGATAAATTTGAAGCATTTTTAGGACATAATGTTATTAAAATAGTAGAAGAATTACATATTGAGGAGGAAAACGAATGTTCAGAGCCGTTTTAAGAAATCTTCCCGATGCAGTAATTGATACCGCTAAGTCAAAAGCAGAATTAAAACGCCGTTGCGTTCAAATTCACAAACTTAATCTTGATTTTGTTCAAATTGAGGAGGTGTAAAATGCCAACAAGAATAGGAAGACTAAGCGCAAATGAATATCACTCTGTTGATTGGTTTGGAACTGATACTGAATATAAAGTAATAGAAACACCATGCACAGACGAAACCACAAATGTTGTGCTCTTAGAGGACACAACAGCCGACAGAGCCCAGCATGGTTGGTTTTGGCAAGCGTATGCACGATTTAAAATAAACGACGAAGTAATTGGCGCGGTTTACAGTGAGGATTACGATTCTGCATATCAATTTTTTAAATTCTGTGTTGGAAAAACTGTGATTGTTATTAAAAAAGAAAGGCAGGAGATTCCAAATGAATATTGAAATAACTTATCAAGACGGTAAAGAACTAGCGACCCAGACGGCTCCTATTCCTACTGTGACTGATGATTTATGGGAAGATGTTGCAAGGTTCTTTGGTTGGAAAGAAAATATGAAAAAACCATGCGACCCTATGTGGTATCTTTCACAAAAAAACATTAAAAGAATAAAAAGAGTTAAAGAAAATGATACAGATTGATAAAAAAACACTAGAAAGGTGGCTGGATGTATTAAATTATTTCGACAGCGATGTGTGTGATGTCGCAGAACGAACACGTAAAATGGGCATGTATCTCGAATACGAAATAGTTCAGGATGAGATTTACATTTTTTTAAAAAAAGAGGATAAAAATGGACATAAAAAAACTAATTGAACTCAAAATAGAGTTTATTAAAGAATTGAAAAAACTTGAAAAAGAGTGTGCCAACGAATCGGATTTTGATGAATTAGTTTATGCAGTAGAAGATATTTTGAACTCTACCCCACACACGCTTTTACACACAGATTATATACCACGCTCAATATGCAGATCGTATTTGAACGATGGCGAATCGATACAATTTGTGAACAAGTTTATGGAACAATTGTATTTAGATGATGTGTTTCATTTAGATGACGATAAATTATGCGACGATATAGAGTATGCAAAAAACGAATTTTATAAAGCATATGGAGAAACAAAATGAAAATAATATTAGCAATTATTACATTACTTTTTAGCCTTTCACTAGGTTATTTTGGTGGAATACACGATGGTTTATACAGAGGCGCAATAGAATACCAAAATTGTGCAAATAACGGTGCAACAGGTTGGTATGTAGAGCGTGACCAGTTTAACTGCGTTTTTTAAACAATGGTAGCAACAATGAATGAAATAAAGTGCTTTTGTCCAATTTGCCATGAACCATTGGATACAAGTAAGTTTTATATCGATTGTAAAAACCCTAAATGTAAAAAGAAAGAATTGATGTCTGCTACTAAAAGAGTATGGGAAGAGATTGCAACCCTACAAGCAGTCATTGAGACAAAAACAAACGCTTTTAACTTGGCTTGTTCCAAGTTATCTGTAGCCCAATGGTGGTTAGAAAAGATAAGTGTTTTGCCAAATGTAGGATTAGACACTTCATACCTTGCACCACTGTGGGCTTCGGAGGCAATAAAACAAATAAAACAAATAGAAGGAGGAATAAAATGACTATAACACCAGCAACAATGTATTGGTTTACAAGATTAAACGGAATAACAACGTTATTTGCTGTAATAACGTTTGTTGGTGCATTTGCTTTATTGTTTTTAATTATTGGTTATTATGCAACAAAGGCCGGAACGTCTACAAATGATGAGAACGACCATAAAACTATTTCTGGCATCTTAAAATGGTTTGTCCCTATTTGGGTTGTTGCCTTGTTAGGTTTGTTGTTTGTTCCAAATACTAAACAAATGGCTATGATTTATGTTGTGCCTGCATTGACAGAGTCACAGGTTGTTAAACAAGACATACCAGAACTATATGATTTGGGTGTAAACGCATTAAAAGATTGGTTAAAAAAGGACAAAGAAAATGCTAACGAGAAAATGTAATTGTTTTCATTGTTTGTTCAACCGTTCAAGACACGGTTTTGACGCAGTTCAAAAACGATTCGTGTTTGCTGTGTATTACGCAACTTTAATGGCGAGCAAAAACCAAGAAATTAAGAATTTAGAGTCGTTGGGAATAAAAGCAGGTTCTATTTCTGGTGACGGAGTTGAAGGGTATTTAGCCGCATTAAAAGCAGACTTGGAATTTGAAGCGTGTATTCTGGATGACTTGTTGTCCAGAATACCCAAAAAATTGCACAAGTTTATTCATGCAATAATTAAAGAGGACGAGTTATAAACAAAAGGTGGCAACAATGAGTGATACAGAAATTCGTATGATGCGCTATACAATAGAACAATTATCGGAAGAATTACGGGCAACAAGACAATATGTGAGTGATATAAAATCAGAATTGGAACGCACACGCAAGGCATTGGATGCCACAAAAGATACCATAAGACACGCAGATTGGTTTTTTGATGGCGATTATAATGTTGACGCTAAAACTATGCACAACGAAATAAAATGTGCCATAAAAGCCATAACAGCACTAGAACAAAAGGATGTAAAATGAGCGATATTTGGCACAACCCCCCACAAACACCAGATGTTTTCAAATCGCATCCAATCATTGTAGTTTATGAAGCAGGCGACCAAATTGAGCAAATGGATTCAAAAGAATATAGTGACTTGGTTGGCGAAAGATATGTGAACCGTTGGTGTTATGTTGATGAGTTAATAAAAGAAAATGACCGCACACTCAAGGCATTGTATGTCGCAACTAAATGTATAAATTGGGTAATAGATACTTTCCAAAAAGGACTTGAACACGAATCTGATGTTATTGGTTGTTGCGAATTAAGCCTTGAACGAATTGAAGAACTGGAACAAAAGGACAAGTGATGAACCTGTGGAAAATTATACCACACAGACACATATACCGCTTGGGTGATTATGGTGGCAAACGATGCAGACGGTGCGGAAGATTTAGGAAATTGGAACAAAAGGATGAATAATGATGGATTACCAAAGTTTTATATGTAAAAAATGCGGTAAGGTGGTATTACGAACAGAAGGCACAAATTATTGCCAGTATTGTGGAGCAAAACTACCAGAGTTAAAAGAGATGCCAAAGGTTTGTTGTCCTATGTGTCATGGGACGGGCAAGGTAGAAGCACAAGTGGCTCAACCGTTTAACCCGGCATCGCCATATTTTAATGTAACGACAAACGCAGAACAAAAGGACAAATAATGGATGACTGGCGTAAAATAAAATGCAAAGGATGCGGTTTTACAATCTTTCAATCAGAAAATGTTAAATTTTGCCAAAACTGTGGACATAAATTGCCAGAGTTCAAACCAACTCTAGTTGTGTGTCCTTGTTGTAACGGTGTTGGCGGAGTGACCAAAACTCGTGCGCGGCGTTATTGCCCGCTATATATGTGGACTCCTAGATTTTGGAACAAAAAGGATTAAAAAATGAAAGAAATATTTTTAGGTATTAAACATTACTTTGAAGATTGTTACCACGATAGATTAATGCGCAAAGCACAAAAAATTGGCTGTGTGTTGGCAGATGGTTGTGAAGGAACAGATGAAACTACACGCAAACCGTTCTTCTACACAGAAGGACATTCTTGGAAAGAAGGTAATATTTTTTATTACATTCGTGAAGAATTTGTGGTAAAATCGATTCGCAAGAAATTAGAAGGAGATGTAAATGCCAGAGGAACAGCCAGTAAGACTTCAAATAGACGTTAATGATAAAGAAATTGGTTTATATACACAGGTTGTCAAATTCGACAACTTGAAGTCTTTGCTTAATTATTTGCAGGTTGTTCTTAATGAAAAGAAAAAGTAATTTGGGGTTCCTCCGCCACCGGTATTAGGGATGGAGGGTAAAAAAGACCGGAGCTCCCGCCAGTGAGTATTGCCCCAAGAACTGGCACAAAAAAACAAAAAGGATTAACGATGAAAGCGATTATAAAATACCCGTTCACTTTGTTGGCGATTTTTATTTCTTTGTTTTTGATTTTTGTGATGGCAATCTTCCATCCAACTTTCGTGAAAAAAGGAATTTTGTTCTTAACTAAAAAATGGGACAAAATGTTAAAACCAACAAAAAAGAGAAAATAATATGTTAGAACCCTGGATTCCATATAAAGGCAATAAAGCCGGCATAATGGACAATATTTGGGCATCTATACGTTCTGTCGCTATACCAGAGCCCAAAGGCTTCGTTTGCCCTTTTTGTGGAGGCGGGGCTTTTGAATACTTTTTGGCACAACATGGCTACAAAGTGTTGATGTCAGATATTGAAAAAGGCGTAGTTGACTTGCATAAGTTGTGCGCCTCAAAAGAAGGATTGGAAATACTCCGCAGTTGGAAACAACACGCATTCACAAAAGAGCAGTTCAACGCAATTAAAAACGAAGATACTGCTTTTTCTGCCTATGTGCGTTCGTTGTGGAGTTTTTCTAATGATGGCAAAACTTACTTAACATCGCTGGAAAACCAAGATAATAAAATCCAGCAATATTTTGACGGTTGTGCCGAACCAAATACTCGATACAAACATATCGAGGATATATGTATTCTGCACCTTCAAAAGAATATAGATGTTGAACAACAATGTTGCTCATACCAAGACATCAAAATTCCAGAAGGTTTTGTCTGCTATTGCGACCCACCCTATGCAGGCACTTGGGAATACAAAGCCGGTGGGTTTGACCACCAAGCATTTTATGATTGGTGTTTAAAACAGGAAGCCTTGGTCTTCATTAGCGAATATTCAATGCCAGATGACTTTTTCTTGGTAGATGAATATTTCAAGTTTAATGAAGGCGGAGGCGCGATTAAACGAAAGCCAGCAGTTGAGCGTTTGTATGCAAACAAACCAGTTCACAAGTTGGCATTATTTTAACAAAAAGGATGTAATATGGCATATACAAATTATGCGTTTAAAGGCGTCGTAACAATAAACGATTACGATAAAGAAACAAAAACAATTAAATACTCTATGGTAGTTTTGAATGCGCGTTCAAACTCTTTGATTTTCCGCGCTCCAGAACTGTCTTACACAACAACCTCATCGGGACGCAAGGCTTTGATTAATTTGAACCAAGCGGCTAGAGTTGTTTGCTGGAAAGAAATGGGTTTGCCTCGTAGCACTAAAATTCGTATTGAGGTAGCAAATACCGCAAAAGCGTTAGAAATGTTACCAAAACAATCGACAGTTGTTATTAAAGGCACACCTGCAAAAGCAGAAAAAACAGAACCAGAAACAAAATATGCTGTTGTTATGGTTAATGGCGTTTGGACAATTAAAGCATTCCAAGTGCCAAAGTTAATGACTAAAGACGAAGCGTTTGCAGAGTTGATGAGCAAAGCATGTTAAAAGATGTAACTTGTTGGGATGTGTTGCAGTGGTATTGGCGACACATCCCTGTTAATGATAAATAAAGGAGATAAGTATGGCTGAAACTAAAAAAAGTTTGTTTAGCGAATTGTTCGTAATTGATGTTAACGAACATACCGAAAAGAAAAAAAGTGGCAATGGTAGGGAGCTCACTTATCTTTCTTGGGCTTGGGCTTATGCAGAATTTGTAAAGCGTTGCCCAGATATGACTTACGAAATTAAACATTGGGATGGCAAACCATATTTGTACGATGAAGATTTGGGCTATATGGTCGAAACTTCAGTTACAGCAGGTGGCGAAACCAAAACAATGTGGTTGCCTGTTATGGATGGTGCAAATAAGGCAATGAAAAACAAACCATACACATACGAAACAAAGTATAACGGACAAAAAACCGTTGAAGCGGCAACTATGTTCGATATCAATACAACAATTATGCGTTGTTTGGTTAAAAACCTTGGTATGTTTGGTTTGGGCTTGTATATTTATGCAGGCGAAGATTTGCCAGAAACACCGTTTGAACCAATGACAGAAATTCAAAAGAAAACTTTGCTGGATTTGGGTGCAAATTTTGATGTTATGCTGAATTATTTGAAAGTAAAATCTATTGATGAAATTTCAAAACAACAGGCAGATACTTTAATTGATGCAAAAAGAAAACAATTAGCAAGCAAGGGTGAGTAACATGAGTGCTTTAGATGATTTTGTAAAAGAGTGGAAACCGATAGCAGATATCGCTTTCTTAATGTGGGTTTTTGATTCAGGAGGTTCAAAATGTCCGTGTCCGACCAACCATTCTACAACTTTGATTTAGAACAAAAATCAGATGAATGGCATTATGCTAGACTTGGTCTTTTTACCGGCAGTGATTTTCACGTCTTCCTTGGTGATTCAAAAACCAAGGAAGATAAACTGTGGGAAAAAATGGCTGAAAGACGTTACCAAGATTCAGACAATGAAGAATTCTTTTCCCCATATACTGAACGCGGTAATGTTTTAGAAAACGAAGCCAGACGCATTTATTCCGCTATTAACGAATGCGAAGTAAAGTTGCCAGGTTTAGTTGAATGCAGAAACAAATATAAAGATTGGGTGGCGTGTTCGCCAGATGGTATTGTTGGGGAAGACGGTATTATCGAAATTAAATGTTTGGTTGCCAAATTCTTTACACAATACACAGAAGGAAAACACAAAAACGATTTTTATATTAGACCAGAATACAAGACACAAGTGCAATTCAATTTAATGGTCACACAACGCAAGTGGTGTGATTTTGTGTATTACCACCCACGCGGAGGAATTCGCGTTCAGCGTATTTTCCGCGATGACAAATACATAGAAAAGATTGAAGATACCCTTGATGCTTGTATAATTAAAATTAAGGAGATGTTAGATGAAAATAACTAAAGACGTTTTAGATGGTTTTGCAAAGGCTTTTAACGAAGCAAACACCAATGACGACGTCGAAATGCAAAACCGTGCAAAAGACGGTGCATCAATAGTCCTTGGCGCAATGAACGGTTATTTGTGGTTGTTGCGAAAAGACGAACCAACCGGAAAAGAACCAGAAGGCTACGCCTATATTCGTAACGCTTTTCAAGACATTTGCTCTTGGTTTATTGCAGAATGGGACTTGGAAGAATGGAAACACGTCAAAAACAGGGGTATAGACCGTGTTCAAATTGAAGTAGAACCAAAGGAAAAACAATGATTAAATTTGAAGCAAAAGTAAAAGTGTTATCTACTGAAAAGAAAACACTAAAAACTTCTTCTGGGAATGATTTTTCGTTTACAGAAGTGGTAGTTGTTGATTTGGATGAAAAACGTCCAACAAAAATGACTACAAGATTAGGAAACTTTATTGAAGAAAATGAAATTCATGTCGGTTCAGTAGTAGATGCAATTATTTTAGTTATGTCTAACGAAGGTCGAGATGGAAGAATTTGGAATAATTTTATTCTGTCTTCAATAAAAGAACAACCAAGAGAAATACCTGCAGAAGTCCAAAACATTGGAAAAGAAAAAACTAATGACGATGTTTTAGCAGATGCACAGGATTTTATGGATCAGATACCCTTTTAGGGAGTAAATAATGGACAAAGAGGAATATTGGTTTAATAAGTGTGAAAAACTTTACCCAAAATTGAGTTATGGGCGTTGCTGTGCTGTGTGTGCATCTAAATGGAAAGTCGTTCCAGCAACAGAAATACACCACATACAACCGCGTATGCACAAAATGCTCAGATTCCACCCGTTAAACCTTGTTCCCCTTTGTCATTCTTGCCACCAGTTGATAACCGATAAAAAACTTGATGAACCAATTACAACCAAACATAGAGAATGGTTGCAAAAAATGGCTACCAAAGATTTCAAAGGTTATTTAATTGCCAAGGGTATGACAAAGGCAGAATATTACGAATGGTGTTATAAACAACTAAAAGAACTAATTTTGTACTAAACCAAAAGGATTAAAAATGTCAAACATTATTACAAATTTAAAAGAAATTAACGATATGGGCAAATATATTAAAGACGCATTTGGAGCAGATGAATTTTTTGTTGATGATTTTCACTTTTTTGAAGCAAAAGATGGAATGTGGTTGCAAGTTTTATAATTCGACCAAATAATGGAAGGAAGGGGTGGCAAATGGAACTTGTTTTAAGAAGAAAATTCAAAGGGAAACACTACACTATTGGCGATTTAACAGTCAATGGTGCGTTTTTTTGCAATACAATCGAAGATGTCGTACGCCCTAATGGCGTTAAAATATACGGTGAGACCGCTATACCTTACGGAACATACAAAGTTGTAATGCGTTATTCCCCTAAATATAAAAAAGTATTGCCGCTTCTTCTTGATGTCCCTATGTTTGAGGGTATTAGAATTCATTCCGGTAACACACAGTTGGATTCGCTTGGCTGTATTATTGTTGGCGAAAACAAAGTTAAAGGAAGAGTAATAAATTCCCGCAAAACTATGGACAAATTAAACAAACTGTTCGAATTGCACAAAGGCGAACAACATACAATTCAAATTATTTAGGAGGAAATCATGGCAAGAACAAAATGCGAGGTATTCTCTCGCGCAATGGGTTATTATCGCCCAGTTGAAAACTTTAATACAGGAAAACACCAAGAATACAAAGAACGCGCTTCTTTTAAAGAGGAATATTCTTTAACTACAGGCGCTCGACACATAGAGTTAATGAAGGCTGAATAATGTATATAAACCCAATCGTTAGTTTTGGTTGTGGCATAGCAAGAGATATAGAATTAACAAGAGAAAGGTTCCAGACTGCAATCGTTTGGAACCTTTTGCCTAAAGAATTATTCTTTGCTACATTGGTGCCAAATTCCTACGAAGATGTTCAGGTTTTGCTGGACAAACTAGATGCCATGGGATTACCCGCTGTATTTAATTGCCCTGACAAAACAACGGAGTTTGTTCTACAAAAGAACTTTTACAGAAAAAAGAAACTTCAAGCAGGATGTGAAATTTGGACAAAATGAAAACAGGCAACCTAAGCCGCCTGTTTTCCCCTATGTTTTATGGAAAAAGAATTACTCGAATAGTAACCAAAACATACTTTATACGAATAACAAACAAACGTCAATTACTTTTTTGAAGTTATTACTAACGCACCTAACAACATAAAAATAACACCCCACAAAGCAGAGTTAGTGTTTTTGACAGCCTTTACGTCTGCTTTGCAACTAACTGTTACTTTTTCGATCGTTTTGCTAACGTCATCAAAACGTTTTTCTACTTCTTCGGTCTTACATTCTGTTGGTAAAGTTTCTTTTATTAAATTAAGGCTATTTACTGCCTCGCTAATAGCCGTTTCTGTTGCAGGGGTAGAACTACACCCAAAAAGTAAAAACACGCACACAAGGGCAAATTTATGCATAATACGTTCCTTTTAATTTTAAAGGGCATTTTTCGCACTACGGTAGCCCTAGACCGATAATGAAGGAGGAAAACAAAGGAACAAAACCCCCCGTGCTAAACTTATCTAACCTTCTGCCAGAACTTTGTTATATTAACAGCGTCGTTTTCTAACAACATACGCAAAATCTTTTCGTTTTCAGCAGTTCTGGTTACACCTTTGGTAATTGGCGTGGCTTCAAGCCATTTCTCTCCACCAGCGTCAACTTCCCAAATCTGGTAATTATAATAGTTAGCAATACACCATGTTTTTAAAAATGTTTTCTTTACTTGGTGTTTGGTCGCCATTATTTCGCCTTTTTCTTTAATGCTTTTGCAATGGTTTCTGCATCTTCTTTTGTGAACACAACAGAAAATACATCAGCCCATTTAACAATTTTTGCTAAAATGTTGTCGTCTTTTTGGGTTGGCGTTGCTTTAACTATGATAGAGCATAATGCTACTAACATACCCCAAGCAGCCGCAATGTTAACCCAGTTTTCTAAAATCCAATCAATCATATTTTACTCCTTTATTGGATGTTCTTTGTAGTAGTTTAATAATCTTTCACGCATATATGAGTTGTATCCCCTCTCTAAATATATATCACCAACTTCGTGAACGGCTTTTATGTCACCGCGTTGCATATTTTGTTCTATTTCAACTTTTAATACGCGTTTTTGAACGTCAAAAAGCATTTCTTCAATGCGTTGCTTGTATGTTATTTGTTTAACAACCCAGCGAAAAAGTCCTAAAAGCCATTTCATTGTTCCCTCTTTTGGTATTGGGCTTCCAGTTCTAACCCATCCAAACTCGCCTGTGTGATTTCCAGTGTGTTGTCGCCTGCCTGCACTTGTAATGTCTGCCCTGTAACAGATTCTGTGGTTTCTGTGGCAAGTGGGTAGACAATAATTACTGGTGTGCCTGCGGCGTATTGGTTGGTAAGGAATTGTTTGAAAGCAGCAACATTCGCGGCGGCAGTATTACGCAAATACAAACGATGTGATGTAACTACGGGGGGTGTTACTGAGGTCTGTTGAAATCTTAAAGTCCCATTGTTTTCCAAAGTTGACGAATCTGTCGCCGCAAAATGTGTACTAGCAATTTCCAAAGACAACGCACCAATTTTATTATTCGTTATTGCATCTTCGGAATAATATAGTCCCGATATACCAGAATACGCTGTCCACGTTTCCGTCCCATCAAGCACCTTTATGCCAATTTTTCTCGTGACAACACCGTCAATAATGCTTTGGACATCTTGATAATTGCCCACCTTTAACAGCATTTCCGCCGTTGCTGTGTTGTTCAAGGAATCTTTAATGGTTTCAACTGTGCCGTCGGTATAAACTTTGTTCAAATTAGAAACAGTGTTCCCCTCAACCAAAACCGCTGTTGCGGTTGCGTTTCTAAACGCAACATATTTGATGCTTGGGTCGTTTGGAACAGTAAATGTTGTTTCTTGGGTCACAATTCTGTTAGAATTATAAGAAACAGAACCAAGGACAGGTTTTGAAGTATAATATGCCAAAGTAGCCAGAGAATCACAAGCATATGTTTTTCCTGGGACAACAGGGGCTGTATGTGTTGTGAACACAGGTGAGACTGTTACAATTGTTCCAGAAACATCAATATTTGCACCAGGTATATCATTATCAACCAGATTAGTATATGCTTTCAACACACCGTTATTAGAATTAATTTCCAGTGGTATATCTGGTGTTGGGACTGTATGTTCGGTTGATGTAACTCTTACAGTTAAATCTTCCAAAGAACCCGTCACCGTCAATGGTGCTTTTTTCAAAGTCTGTCCTGCCACGCTTTCTGTTGCCTGGTTTGCAATACGAACAACAATTACAGGTGTGCCATTTGCATATTGTTCAGCCAAAAATGCTTTCCATTTTGCAAGCGTATCATACGCTGTCATATCTGGTCTGATTGTAATATTACCATTGGACGATTGTGTCGTTGAATCAATGTTATAACCAATAGAATTTGTTGCCATTGGTCTTGAATTGTCAGCCCAAACGACAAAATTAAAGTGTGTGCAATACATTTGCTGTGATTGTAATGGAACACCAACTCTACAAATATCATCGTCTGCATAGCCATAAAAGAAACCACGATTGTTTGTCATTTGTGTCCAGTTTTCTGTTCCATTAAACACTTTGATATCAAGATTTCTTGTGACCTGCCCACTGATAATTTCTTGTTCATCGGCGTATGTGTTTGCGTTCAACAACATTTCAGCAGTCGCAGTATTACCCAAAGCATCAGTTATTGTTTCAACCGTGCCATTTGTGTAAATGCCTGTTGGCTTGTATGACACTTCTGCTATTCCTTGCTGGAACACCCAGTTATAACTATCAATTAACTCTTGTGTGACATCAGTGCCGTTTATATTACAATGAAAACGAGCAAAAGCAGCGTTGGTTGGTGCCACATCTATACCAGGTTGATTCTGTGTGTATGTGCTATTGCGAATCCATACGCCATTTGCGTCATACCACGCAATACGATTATAACCAGATATTGTGTTTGTTTCCTTGTTTCGTCCAAAACAAACATACGAAACATTTGGCTTTACGGGCATCATATTTGTATAAAAATTAGCAGGCGATGCTTCTGGTTGCCCGTCAGAATTACGCAACCAATAACCCAAAACAACATTTTTGGCAATATAGTTTGCCTCATTTGGCGAAACTTTAAGCACCCCATTATTGCACCAAATATCAATAGGTTTGTCTGGGGTTGGTGTTGGAATTATTGCTGGTCCAGCAACAAGTTCTGCATCTGTATAAAACACGCCATTTACTGTATCATACAAACCAACGACATTTGATGAGTTCTTGCACGGAACAAAATCTCTTACCAACACATCGTTGTCGTATATTTTCATATAATAAAGATTACCAGCAAAATATCTTGTTCCTGTCGCACCATTACAATTACCAATAGTTAAAGTTCTGTCGCAAGTAAAGTCACCTGCTGTCCCACTATTCCAAGAAATTAGTGTGCTATTAGAAACTATACCGTTTTTATCTTGAACAAATGTGTATTCTGTATCTGCAACAAAACCAACATTTGACCTACTTTGTTCACCCCAACGACAAGTTCCAGTGTTACTATGATATAAAGTCACACGAGGATTTGACGGACTTGCACCATAAAACCAACAATCAGCCCCAGTCCTATAACATTTACTCTCAATTCTTGAATTGTTATTTGGTGTAAAACCAGTATCTATTATTTGTGTGCCGTTAAATACAATATATTCTAACTGTGTGTATTCTTCTGGTATTGTCACAGCAGGACCAGCAATAAGTTCGCCTGTGCCTTGATTGGTCAAGAACTGTCCGCTGACTTTATCATACATACCAACTACACCACTTGCATTTTTTGCAGGAATACCATTAAACACTAACACGCCTTGTGTTTTGATTTTTAATGAATAAACCCTTGAACCAGTTGGGTCAACAGCGTTTGCTTCGCCTAAAAAGTTTCCCTTAAAAATCCACAAAGGCAAAGTATCTTCAAAACCTATGTTCTGTCTTGTAATAGAATAAGTGCGTGTGTTTATTTGGACTGAACTTTCATCAAGTTTATATTCAACATATTGATTTGCATTTAATTTTAAATTCACATCATTTTGATATAAACCCTCGCTATATCTTCCAAAGTATGAAACTATGTTTGAAGATGTAGAAGATACAATTACACCAAATGTATCTGCGGCTGGCGAATTTGTCCAACGGGACAAGACTGTAAATGTTTTATTGTTGCCAGTTCTAAATTTTGCGTCTATTTCAGTTGTCCAGTCAGGCAATATATTTGTTGTTATATACTGGGATTCGTTAGATGCTTCAATATACTCTAATTCCACATAACCCTTTGGCAGATTCCGCTGTTCTGTTTTACCCAACGCTGTCACAGAATCTATATATTCTTCTGGTTTTATTTCCGTTCCACCAAAGGCTTTGACATAAGATAGAGAATTTGCCACAGCAGATGGCAAAGACAACGGGGAAGCGCCGTGAACAGTCGCCGTAACAACTGCTGAATGCGATATCTTTTTGCCCAACAGAACAGCGTCCGTTATAAACAAACCATTAAAATCCTTTGTGGCAGATTCTTTTTTGCCTAAAATAACAGTAGACAAGACGTTTATGCCAGAAAAATCTGCTGGTTCAACACCTTTGCCTAATCTTACTATAGATTCGGTTCCCCGTTTCATAGGTCGTTCCTTTTATGATAACTCACTAACTTTTAACCATACTTCATCTTTGCCAGATTCTGTTCTTGCGTACAATGTTCCAGAATCTTTTGTGTATAAAGCAACTTGTGTGTTTGCAATTCTTTCGCCGTCATTATCTTCTGTTGGTTTTGCAGAAGCATTTGCTAATCTAACACCAGAAGGACCTTCGCCTTGCAATTGGTATGTATTCGAACCAAAAGTCAAAGAAACACCTTGTGCAGAAGCCAAAGACTCAACGCTTTCCCATTCGTTGCTTAATTTGATTTTACCTAAATACATATTAAAACTCCTATTTATATTAGTATATTATAGTGGCGTTTGTTTGTTATCGCAATTGTTATTTATCTTTCCATACAAAACCGCCAGCAGTTTGTTTTTTGTTTTTTAAACATTTACAAATTGCGTTTGCGTTTATACCAGTGGTTTTTGCGGCAAGCGAGATGCTTTTATATTCGGCAATAACATTGCCGTTTTTTATTTGTTTCACAGGTCTTGGATTTTTGGTTGGTTGCTGATAGCCTAAAAATGCGAATTTGTGTTTTAAATTTTCAGACCTTGTTACCCATTCTAAATTTTCAACACGGTTGTCTGTTTTTATTCCGTTTTTGTGATTAACCTCTGGTTTATTTTCTGGATTTGGAATAAACGCTTCTGCCACAAGTCTATGTACTGTTTTGTGGTACAGTTTGTTTTTTTTGCATAAAACAACACTTAAATATTCGCCTCTTTTTTTATCTTGTTTGAGTTGTTTTGTTTTGTTTTGACTGTTTCTGTATGGGTTTTTGCTATATACGTTTCCAGCATCAGACACATAATAAAAAGGGAAACTTTTTATTTCTTTGATTTCTTCCATATTATACTCCTATAATAACTCAAAAATTTAGTGGCAATGCAATGAGTTGTTGCACTTTCGGCGGCCAACCTAGCCACAACTTTTATTATATTGTTGTTTTGCGTTATTGACAATGTTTAATTTGCAGCCATACCACTGACTTGCCAATCAACAGCCAGACCATTATTAAATAGCCCATTAAATCTAGCGCCTATTCCTAACCGGGTTGTTTGTTTAACAAATTGAAATCCAACTGTTCCTTCTGATGCGCCAGAATAAAGAATAGCACCAGTAGCGGTATATCCTACGCTTGCCATCTGAACAGGTAATGTAACATAGGTTATTCCTGAACTAGCAACACCTTGTCCACCTTGTTCAACCCAACCAGATTTATATTTGCGATACCAGGTATAATTGTTTGATGGTGTTGGGGTTTGGAATTCAACAACATAATCAATCATATTAGTATTATTAAAATCAGTATCCGCTTTGCCTGATATGTCTTGTAATCCTGCGATAATTTTATTTCCTTGCCGCATACTCATTGTTGACTCCTATTCGTTTGGGTAAAAAAACATACTGTTGTTTTGAATTGTTGCGTATGCATCATATCGAAATGTTTGCCCTGCCTTTATTGGCATTTGCACAGATGCTACCCCCCATATATTAGCATTAGGACACCAATTGCCCACTGCAACTTGTAAATTGTTTACAACAATTTCTATACCCAGATTTTCCCCGCTGTATGCAATAAAACCAACCAACCAACCATTTTTTGGTGCAGTTTGATTGCTTGATGTAATTTGAGTTCGTGTAGCACTACTATTCCAAAAGCCTGGGTTGTTTGCCGCCTGTGCTGCCAATAAAGCATCAACCTGTGCTTTCGTATAAACACTTTCGCCACCACTCACATCGTCCGTGATATAACAAATCCAATCAGGATGCAGAGTTTCAATATTTTGTGCCTGATATTCCGCAAGTGTTCCAACCCAATCAAACACAGGATTTGTTGCGCCTGTTGCAGTATTTTGATTTACTGTTGCAACTGCTTGGATTTTGTCGGCTGTATTTTTAGTAATAGTCACATTATCAATATCTTTTACAGCGCCGCTGCCCAAACCTGCAATTTCTGCATCACCTAATTTTAATGACATAATTTATCTCCTTATGCTGTCCGCCGCCATACATTAGCACGATATGCAGGCGGTTGAACTGTTGTTACATCGTTACGATATACAGATGATGAACGAGAAGCATCTATTGAAAAACCATGATTAAAAGTGCTTCTTGCAGAGTTTCCTGCCTGCGAGACACCAGATGCTGATCCTTTCGCTTGTACGCAACCACTGTAATTACCAGTCTTTAATAAAAAGTCACTTTGACCTAAAACATCTCCAGAACCAACAATGTTCGGCAATCCTGCTTCTATTGTTGTGTTGGCGTTACTTCCATTACCACCCCATAATGCTCTATCTTGTGCTACCAATGTCCAAGTGGAATTAGGAATTAAAGCCGCCATAGGACAAGTGCTTTGTGTGCCTATATACAAACTTCCAACAGGATATAAACTTCCCAATAAATTTGCAACTGCAGTTGATATTTGATTGTTAACTTCTAACTGTGTATATGTCTCGGACTTTGTATAAACAGAATTTGCGTTTGCCTTGGTCGCTAACAACGCATTCATTTCGGTCTTTGTGTAAACGTTTACAGGGTCTGCATCATCAGTTATATTATATAAAGTTAACGAATCGTGTGTTGGTATTGCATCGTATTGTGCTTTCGTACCAGACCAGAACTTAAGTATTGTACCATTCGAGTCAAGAATTGCCGCCGTCTGAATTTCATCACTTGCGTTTTTAGTAATCGTTAAATTATCAATCGCATCTATTGAACCGCCACCTGTTGCAGAAATAACATTGTTTTCATCTATTGTTATGTTTTCGCCAGCAGTAAGTTTATCTTGTTTGCTGTTTAATGCGTTTTTTAAATCTAGCTGATTATTTATGCTTCCAGTTATATTTCCCCAAGAAATGTTTTGTATTTGCGTAACACTAATAACGTCATTTTCAATGGTAACGCCAGTTCCTGCCGTTAAAACATTTTGTTTCCCTGCCAGCGCCGTATTTAATGTTTGTGTGGTAACATAATTGCCTTTTAATTGGTATGTCGCTTGTGCGTGCGAAATAGTTTCATAAGGTGCCAAATCTGCCTGTTGAACAGCCGTAGCGCCTAATGCAGCGCCGCTCCTTATTGTTTCTAAATCTGCTATTATGTTTTGTTTTAAATTCAATGCAGCCTGTTGCAAAGTGGAAACAGGTTTAGCCATGTCTGATGTATTGTTGACGTTTCCAAGTCCAACTTGTTCAGCAGTTACTTCGTGTGGGTTATTTGTATCAATTATGTGTGCATCATACGAATCGACCTTGCTCTTTGTAATAGTCGAATTTATTGCATCTATTTGTGCTTGCGTAAATTCCGTATTGTTTAATGTATATTGAAAAGCCCATTGAATGCCATCAAATAAATACCTTGCACTTTTATTATCGTGTGTTTCATCCGCAACAACCAGCGCATAGTCGTTCATGGTTGGTGTTCTTAATTGTCCTTGAAAATACCAAGGTCCGCTTATCAATCTTGCGTGGTTTCCAAAAGCATTTCCAGATGCACTTGCTGTTATATAATAAGCAGCCATGTTGTTGATTGAAGAATTGACAAAAGCCACGTCTGCCAACATGTTATCTGTTGAGGCTGTTGAAGGTATTATTTCTTCAATGCCTGTTATTCTTCCGCCTAAAACAGCATCCGCAGACATTCTTGCTGCTTCTTCAACCGTAACAGATTGTGCAACATTGCTTATTTCTACACGGATTTGCGAATCTATTAAATCTTGTGCAGCAGAAGTTCTGTAATTGCTTAAATCTGCATCTGTTGACGCTATTCTTGCACTTAATTCATCTAAAGCCTGCTGTGTCAAAGTAGAAATAGGTTTGTCTAAATCCGCAGTATTATTTACATTTCCTAACCCAACTTGCGCTTTTGTTACTTGATGAGGGTTGTTGTAATCAGATGTATGCAAAACTAATCTTCCGTTTATAGAAGTTATGTTGTTTGCCATAGATGAGTCTGCTGCAATACGCTCCGTTTGTTCGGCTGTTAAATCGGCGGACAGCGAATCAATTCGAG
>ODAJ012092772.1_pt1 | contig 53439 bp, 51 predicted proteins | sample 1539241 | NCBI WGS metagenome assembly ODAJ01 (sample SAMN02144231, study PRJEB22623) | gut metagenome | biome: sheep rumen | host: Ovis aries | place: New Zealand | reverse complement strand
GGTATAGCTCAGACCATAGCCGAAGGGATAAGCCACCTGTTTGTCGAAGGTATCGAAATAGCGGTAACCCACATAGATATCTTCCTCATGATTGGTATAATCCTCATTGGGAATACTACCATTACCCCATCCTTTCATCTCACGATAGGAGTACATATCCATCTCCTGCGGGAAGTTCTTTGTTGAAGGATGGTCAGTAGCAGCAATCGGCCATGTCATGGTCAGCTTACCGCTTGGGTTAGCCTTACCTGTCAGCACATCAGCAACACTATTGCCTCCCTCCTCACCGGGCTGCCAGGCACAGAGGATAGCATCTACACGGTCACGCCAAGAAGCGGTCTCCATCACACTGCCTGAATTCAGAATAACAATGACTGGCTTGCCTGCGGCGCGGAACTGGTTGCTCACGCGGAATATCATATCCTGCTCTATCTGTGTCAGGTTGAACTCTCCCTCAATTTTACGGTCCATACCCTCACCAGCCTGACGGCCAATAGTAATAATAGCAGCATCAGCCTCTTTGATTTCGTGCGCTACGCAGCGATCAGAAATCTCTATCTCGTCCAGCTTAGGCTGACCCTGGTCGAGGAACCACATCATCGGGTTCTTGTCGGCTTTCAGCTTCACCTTGGCATACTTCACATAGTTCTGGTAGATCTCGGTAAGCAGCGGAGTAGTCTTCACACCGATATTCTTCAGCCCTTGCACCATGTCGACAACATAAGGTACGTTGACGCAGCCAGAGCCCAAACCACCCGACATGAAGTCATAGCTATTAACACCAAACAGAGCTACTGTCTTCAGGTTTTTCATTGGCAGCACAGGTTCGTCACCTATCTTATTATTCTTCAGCAGCACCATGCCCTCTGTAGACGACTGGCGGGTTACCTTGGCATGAGCCTGCAAGTCAGGCTTGCTGTACTGGTATTTTCTGAAACGGGGTGTCTTGACAATATATGCCAGCATGTTGCGGACGTTGCGGTCTACATACTTAATATCCAGACGACCTGCCTTCACAGCCTCAACAATATCCTTAGCCTGAGCAGGATAGCCTGGCGTCATTAGGTCGTTGCCTGCCTCAACCTCCATCTCTGTGGGCAGGTCGGCACGTTTGCCTATCCAGTCTGTCATTACGATACCCTTGAAACCCCACTCATCACGCAGGATGGTGGTCAACAGGTCTTTGTTGCCTTGAGCATAAAGTCCGTTGATTTTGTTATAGGACGACATGATGGTCCAGGGGTCACTCTTGCGTACCACAATCTCAAAGCCCTTCAGATAGAGTTCACGGAGAGCACGCTGTGAGAGTCGCTCATCACACTTCGTACGTGAGGTCTCCTGTGAGTTGACGGCAAAGTGCTTAGCTGACACGCCCACGCCTTGGCTCTGTATGCCCTTGGTCACAGCAGCGCCAATGAGTCCTGTCACGATGGGGTCCTCTGAGTAGTACTCAAAATTACGCCCACACAACGGACTACGATGCAAGTTCAGACCAGGACCCAGCACCACATCACAGCCATACTCCAGTGTCTCGTTACCGATGGCACGGCCCACCTCTTCGACAAGCTGTGTGTTCCATGTTGATGCCAAACAGGTTCCTACGGGGAAACCAGTGGCATAGTATGTATTGGGATCACCCTCACGACGGGGGTCAATGTGTACGCCGGCAGGACCGTCAGTCAGCACGGTAGCAGGAATGCCCAGACGCGGAATAGCCACCGTGATGCCAGCAGCACCAGCCACCAGCTTTTTCTGGTGTCCCATCATAGCACCAGAACCTACGAAGGAGTCGTTACCACCACCCACCAGCAGTTGGGCTTTCTCTTCCAGAGTCATCGCCTGCAATACTTCGTCAATATTCGAAGCACTCAGTTGCGGAGCTTGCGCTTTCATTGTCATTGTCGTTGTTAACATGGCCGTCAGGCCCAGGATAATAAGTCGCTTGGTTTTCATATAATTAGTTAATTAGTTTTGTTAGTCACTCTCAAGTGCGAAAGAGTGTACAAATGTACATCTTTTTTCTGACATGACAAAATTTCGCGCCCATTTCTTTTGCATTTCGTTCAGTTTACACTACCTTTGCAGTCAGAAAACAAGAACTACCCAACAAAACTATGAATAAGAAAACACTTCTTTTAGCTATCGTGGTAGCAGCAGCTACTGCCGTACAAGCCAAGGTGCGCCTGCACCGTTTGGTCAGTGACAACATGATTATCCAGCAGCAGACGGATGTGCGTCTGTGGGGCTGGACAAAACCTGGTAAAAAAGTGACAGCCACCGTATCGTGGTCTGACAAGAAGAGCGAGGCTAAGGCCGACAAGCAGGGGCGCTGGCTGCTCACGGTACAGTCGCCCAAGGCCTCCTACGAACCACTGAGCATCACCTTCGACGATGGTGACGGAAAAGTAACTATAAATAATGTACTCGCGGGTGAAGTATGGGTGTGTGCCGGTCAGTCGAACATGGAGATGCCTGTCAGGGGCTTCGGCAACTGTCCCGTCGACAACTACCTGCAAGAAGTTATCAATGCTGCTGGCAGCCAACAGGTGCGCTCTGCCAAGATTCCCAGCATCATGCGTATGACACCGCAAGAGGATGCTAATACCCATTGGCGCGAGTGCTCGCCAGCTACTGTCAGCGACTTCTCGGCAACTGGCTATTTTTTTGCCAAGCTACTCAACAAAATGCTCAACACCCCCATCGGTTTGATAGAAGCCAACAAAGGCGGCTCGCGTGTAGAGAGTTGGCTGACCAAAGAGAACCTGGAGAAGTATACTCAGGAGCCTACTGACTCTATGGGCATCGTCAACTTCAAGAAGGAGTGGGACTATCACCGCGCCATGCTGTGGGGCAATGGCACCTTCAACCCCATTCTGAACTATACCGTCAAAGGCATCATCTTCTATCAAGGCTGTTCGAATGTGGGCGATCCAGGCAACCAGTATTCTGAGCGTCTGAAACTGCTGGTTGAGCAGTGGAGGAAGCAGTTCGGACTGGGCGAATTGCCGTTCTTCTTTGTACAGATAGCACCCTTCGACAGTGGCGACAAACAGGGCACATGGAATGCCATTCTGCAGGAACAGCAGTTCAGGGCCTCGCAGATAATCCCCAACAGCGGACTGGTCTGTCTGAACGATGCTGTCTACCCTTATGAGGGTACACAGATTCATCCTGCCCAAAAGCGGAAGGTGGGCGAGCGTTTGGCTCTGCAAGCACTTAACAAGACCTACGGCATGCAGTGGTTGATGTGCGAGAGCATGTCGTTCCGCGATATGCAGATCAAGGACGACAAAGTAATGCTCCACTTCAACAATGACTATGGCGCCATCAGTCGTTTCGAAGACATCCAAGGCTTTGAGGTGGCCGGCAACGACCGTGTGTTCCACCCTGCCAAGGCCAGCCACTTCTGGCAACCGGGTGGTGGCTATTGGGACGAATGCGTCGTGGTCAGCAGCGACGAGGTAAAAGCCCCCGTAGCTGTACGCTACTGTTTCCGCAACTGGCAGTTGGGTAATCTGGCCAATGCTGCCGGACTGCCTCTATTCCCTTTCCGTTCAGACAACTGGTAATGGAGCATCCTTTAGAATTATTCAAGTACTGTCCCATCTGTGGCAGTTGCCATTTTGAAGTCCACAACTTCAAAAGCAAAAAGTGCAGCGACTGTGGTTTTACCTACTATGCCAATCCCTGTTCAGCAACAGCAGCCTTCATAGTCAACGACCGTAACGAACTGCTGGTAGTCCGTCGTGCCAAGGAACCCGCCAAGGGCACCCTTGACCTGCCAGGCGGTTTCTGCGACATGTACGAAACAGTAGAGGAGGGTATGCGCCGAGAAATCAAGGAAGAAACAGGACTGGAGGTCGACAACATCCAATACCTTTTTTCCTCGCCTAATGTCTATATGTACAGCGGCATGGGTATCCACACACTGGACATGGACTACCTTGTCAGGGTTCATGGTGATGTATCTGTTGTGAAAGCTGCTGACGATGCTGCCGAAGCACTTTGGCTACCTATTAATGACATTAACCCTGCCGACTTCGGACTGACCAGCATCCGTAATGCGGTCATTCGGTTCTTGGCAGAAAAATGTTAAGAAAATAAAAAATTATATATATATATAAGGTGTAACCAAAACTTTTGCCTACTTTTGCAGCCCAAAAGTATAAAAATAAACTTGTAAAAAGACAGAATAATGCAAAAGAATTTGGTGATAGTAGAGTCTCCTGCCAAGGCCAAAACCATTGAGAAGTTCCTGGGCAGCGACTACAAGGTTATGTCAAGCTATGGTCATATCCGCGACTTGAAAAAGAAGGAGATGAGTATAGACACTGGCACCCTCGAACCCGAATATGAGATTCCCGAAGAGAAGGAGAAACTCGTTAAAGAACTGAAGAACAACGCAGAAAAGGCAGAGAAGGTCTGGCTCGCATCCGATGAGGACCGCGAGGGAGAGGCCATCTCATGGCACCTGTGCGAAGTACTGGGTCTGGACGAGGAGAAAACTAACCGTATCGTATTCCACGAAATCACCAAACCGGCTATTCTGAAGGCTATTGAGACACCACGACACCTGGATATGAACCTGGTAAACGCCCAGCAAGCACGTCGTGTATTGGACCGTCTGGTAGGTTTTAAATTGTCGCCCGTATTGTGGCGCAAGGTAAAACCCGCCCTGTCAGCAGGTCGTGTACAGAGTGTTGCCGTTCGACTCATCGTTGAGCGCGAGCGCGAAATACAGAATTTCCAGAGCGAGGCTTACTATAGTATTTCCGGTATCTTTGCCATCACCAATAAAGACGGATCACAGACGGAGGTCAAGGCTACACTGGCCCAGCGCATGAAGACACACGACGAGGTAGAGCATTTCCTACAGCAGTGCATCGACGCCACCTATACCGTCCAGTCTGTCAGCAAGAAACCCATGAAGCGCACGCCTGCTCCTCCTTTCACCACTTCTACGCTGCAACAGGAGGCCGCCCGCAAGTTAGGCTTCACCGTCAGTCAGACAATGATGGTTGCCCAGCACCTCTACGAACACGGACAGATTACCTATATGCGTACAGACTCGGTCAACCTGTCAGACCTATGTATCAATGCCAGCAAAGAAGAGATCAGCAAGCTCTACGGTGTGGAATATAGCAAGGTGCGCAAGTATCACACGAATTCAAAGGGTGCCCAAGAGGCTCACGAGGCTATCCGTCCCACCTATATGGACCGCACAGAGATTGAGGGAACTTCTCAGGAGCGCAAACTTTACGACCTCATCTGGAAGCGTACCATTGCTAGTCAGATGGCTGATGCAGAAATCGAAAAGACTACAGTGGATATAGAAATCGTAGATGCCAACGGCCAAAAGCAGAATGCCAACTTTGTGGCACAGGGCGAGGTCATCAAGTTCGACGGCTTCTTCAAGGTCTACCGAGAGTCCGTCGATGATGACGACACACAAGATGAAGAGTCTCACGTACTGCCCCCGCTGAAGAAAGACATGCAGCTCACTCGCCGCGAGATACAAGCTACCGAGCGTTTCAGCCAGGGTCCACAGCGCTACACGGAGGCTTCGCTGGTTCACAAGTTGGAGGAACTGGGTATTGGCCGTCCGTCAACCTATGCGCCCACCATCTCCACCATCCAGCAGCGTGAATATGTGCACAAGGGTGACAAGAAGGGCGAAGAGCGCAAGTACACCATCGACACACTGAAGGGCAAGATTATCACCCAGAAGACACGTACGGAGATGGCTGGCTCTGACAAGGGCAAGCTACTGCCTTCCGACATCGGTATCGTGGTTAACGACTTCCTCATGAAGTCTTTCCCCAACATCATGGACTATAACTTCACTGCCAAGGTGGAGCAAGACTTCGATAAAATTGCCGAGGGCAACGAATCGTGGACAGATATGCTGAAGGGCTTCTATAAGAAGTTCGAGCCAACAGTAGAGAAAACCATGAATGCGCGTCAAGAGCGTAAGGCTGGAGAACGACAGTTGGGCACCGACCCCAAGAGTGGCAAGCCCGTCTTCGTCAAGATTGGACGCTTCGGCCCTGTGGTGCAGATTGGTTCTGCAGACGACAGCGAGAAGCCTCTGTTTGCCCAGTTACCCAGCGACAAGAGCATGGAAACACTGACACTTGAGGAAGCATTGGATCTATTCCAGTTGCCACGTACTTTGGGTGACTACGAGGGTACCCCTGTGGTCATCGGTGCCGGCCGTTTCGGTCCCTACATCCTTCATCAGAAGAAGTACACTTCACTACCTAAAGGTGCCAACCCCATGACAATCACACTGGACGAGGCCATCGCCCTGATTAGCGAGAAACGTCAGCAGGAGGACCAGAAGCACATGAAGATATTCGTAGAAGACGACAAACTGGAACTTTTGAATGGTCGCTACGGCCCTTACTTGGCTTACGACGGCAAGAACTACCGCATCCCCAAGAACCTGCATGCTAAGGCCACAGAGTTGACCTACACAGAGTGCATGGCCATCATAGAAAAACAAAAGAAATGAGGCGAATCATCCTGATAGGTTATATGGGGTCTGGCAAGACCACTGTTGGCAAAGCTCTCTCCAAGGAGACGGGCATGATGTTCTACGACTTGGACTGGTATATCGAGAGCCGCATGCACAAGACCGTTTCACAGCTCTTTGCCGAACGTGGCGAGGAAGGCTTCCGACAAATAGAACACAACATGCTGCACGAGGTGGCAGAGTTCGAGGATGTCATCATCAGCTGCGGCGGTGGCACACCGTGTTTCTTCGACAACATGGACTACCTAAACCAGCAGGGCGACGTAATTTATCTGAAGGCTACTCCAGAGACGCTCTACAAGCACCTGCTAATGGCTAAGGTGGAGCGCCCATTACTGAAAGACAAGACTCAGGAAGAACTGATAGACTATATCACGCAACACCTGAAGGAGCGTTCACCTTTCTATGAGAAGGCACGTTATGTCCTCGACGTCAACGTGCTTGACAACTACGACAAAATAGCCACCAGCGTGGAACATGTCAAATCCCTATTAGACCTATAATTCCATTAGACCTATTAAACCCATTAGCCCCTTAAAGAACAGAAACAATGAAGAAATGGACCATCGATGACTCTAAGGAGTTGTACAACATCAACGGTTGGGGAACCAGCTACTTCGGTATTAATGACGAAGGTGACATCTATGTGACACCCTGCAAGGACGACACACAGATTGATTTGCGCGAAGTGATGGACGAACTGGCACTGCGCGACGTGCAGGCGCCTGTGCTGTTACGTTTCCCCGACATTTTGGACAACCGTATCGAGAAGACATGGAGCTGTTTTAAAAAGGCCGCCAAGGAGTATGACTACAAGTCAGAAAACTATGTGGTGTTCCCCATCAAGGTCAACCAGATGCAGCCTGTCGTGGAAGAAATCATCTCGCATGGCCGTAAATTTAACTTAGGCATCGAGGCTGGTTCTAAACCTGAACTGCATGCGGTTATTGCCGTACAGTGTCAGAGTGACAGCATCATCATCTGTAACGGCTACAAAGACCAGTCATATATCGAACTGGCCCTGTTGGCACAAAAGATGGGAAAGCGCATCTTCATTGTCGTTGAGAAACTGAACGAGTTGGATATCATTGCCCGCGAGGCTAAGAAGTTGGGTGTACGCCCCAATATCGGCATCCGTATCAAGCTGGCCAGCAGTGGCAGTGGCAAATGGGAAGAAAGCGGCGGCGATGCCTCGAAATTCGGACTGACCAGTGCCGAGTTGTTGGAGGCGCTGGACCTGCTGGAGAAGAAGGACATGAAAGACTGTCTGCGACTTATCCACTTTCATATCGGTTCTCAAATTACAAAGATTCGCCGCATACAGACCGCCCTCCGCGAGGCTTCACAGTTCTATGTGCAACTGCACAAGATGGGCTATAATGTAGACTTCGTAGACTGCGGTGGTGGACTGGGTGTCGACTACGACGGCACACGCTCACCATCGAGTGAGTCTTCTGTCAACTACTCTATTCAAGAGTATGTCAACGACTGTATCTACACCTTTGTTGATGCTGCCAACAAGAACGGCCTGCCCCACCCCAACCTGATTACAGAGAGCGGGCGCTCGCTGGCTGCCCATCACTCGGTTCTCGTTATTGACGTACTGGAGACGGCCTCGCTGCCAGAGATGCCGGAAGAGTTTGAGCCCGACGAGAACTCTCACCAGCTGGTCAAGGACCTTTATGAGATATGGGACAACCTGTCACCACGCAACGTACTCGAAGACTGGCACGACGCTGAACAGATTCGTGAGGAGGTGCTCGACCTCTTCTCCCATGGTATTGTAGACCTGAAAACGCGTGCTGAGATAGAAGCAATGTACTGGAGCGTATGTCACGAAATTCACGCATTGGCCAAAAACTTAAAGCATGTACCGGAAGAGCTGATGAACATCGACAAACTATTGGCAGATAAATATTTCTGTAACTTCTCGCTGTTCCAGTCGCTGCCTGACTCATGGGCCATCGACCAGATATTCCCCATCATGCCTATCCAGCGCCTCAACGAGCGTCCCACGCGCAACGCCACCATCCAAGATATCACCTGCGACTCTGATGGTAAGATAGCCAACTTCGCTACCAACCGCCATAACTCGCACTCGCTGCCTGTACACACGCTGAAGAAGAATGAGAAATACTATCTGGGCGTATTCTTAGTGGGTGCTTATCAGGAGATACTGGGCGATATGCACAACCTCTTTGGTGACACCACAGCAGTACATATCTCGGTGAAGGATGGCAAGTACCACATCGACCAGATATTCGATGGCGAGACCGTCGAGGAGGTGTTGGAGTATGTGCAGTACAATCCCAAGAAGCTGGTGCGCCAACTGGAAATATGGGTTACCAAGAGTGTCAAGGATGGGCGCATTACCTTGGAAGAAGGTAAGGAGTTCCTCTCGAACTACCGCTCAGGACTTTATGGTTACACTTATCTGGAATAACGCTATCACGTGATAACGATATAACGCAATTGGAATGAAAGAAAAACTGACAATAGTAAAGGTTGGAGGAGCTGTGGTCGAAGACGAACTACAGCTCTCTCAATTGTTGCGCGACTTCTCAGCGATAGAAGGTCGCAAGGTGCTGGTACATGGTGGTGGTCGTAAGGCCACTAAGATGGCTGAACGACTGGGCATAGAAACACAGATGGTCAATGGACGCCGCATCACTGACGCCAATATGCTGGAAGTGGTCACGATGGTCTATGGCGGACTGGTCAACAAAAACCTCGTAGCGCGCCTGCAGGCCAATGGTGTAAATGCCCTTGGATTGACGGGCGCCGATGCCAATGCCATCCTTAGCCACAAGCGCCCTGTCAAAATGGTCGACGGTTCCCCCGTCGACTACGGCTTCGTAGGCGACGTAGACCACGCTGACGGTCAGATGCTAAGCCGGCTCATCGAGGCTGGCATCACCCCTGTCATGGCTCCACTTACTCACGACAGCAAAGGACATATCCTCAACACCAATGCCGACACCATAGCCTCTGAAACTGCCAAGGCACTGGCACCCTACTACGATGTCACCCTCATCTTCTCCTTTGAGAAGAAAGGAGTACTCCGCAATCCGGACGATGACGACAGTGTGATACCCGTCATCACCCATACCGACCTCGAACGCTACAAGGCTGACGGCACCATCAGCGGTGGTATGCTGCCCAAGATAGAGAACGCCCTCAGTGCGGTCGATGCTGGTGTCGGACGCGTCATCATAACCTTGGCTACAGCCATCGACGGCAACCACGGCACCGTGATAACAAAATAGTCAACAGCCCCAAACTAATAACCAAAAGCCAATGATCACTTTCCAAGCCGATATCCTCCCACTGAAGAACGAGCTTTACCGCTTGGCACTCCGCATCACAATGAATGCTGCGGAGGCAGAGGATGTCGTCCAGGAAACAATGATGAAGGTATGGAATCGACGTGAACAGTGGGAGCAAATAGAATCTATTGAGGCCTTCTGCCTCACCATCTGCCGCAACCTTTCACTTGACAAACTGCGCCGCATGGACAACCAGACACAATCACTGGATGCCGCCTACGACCCTAAAGACTTTCATGTCGCCTCAAATCCTGAAGAACAGGCCGTCCAGCGCGACCGCATCCAACTGGTGCGTCAACTCATCAACATGCTACCTGAAAAACAGCGTAGCTGTATGCAGTTGCGCGACATGGAGGGCAAGAGCTACAAGGACATTGCCGCCATCCTTGGCATTACCGAAGAACAGGTGAAAGTCAACATCTTCCGCGCCCGACAAACCATCAAGGAACGCTTTCAGAAGATAGAGAAAATAAAAAAATGAGAGAAAAACGAAAAAAAAATGAGAGAATACTGTAACTTTCCTTTTTAACAAACGTCTTTGAATATAGAGAACGGCCAAAAGCGAATAGCCAAAGGCCAAAAACAAAGCATTATGGACTACAAGTACATCGAACAACTCATGGAGCGCTATTGGAATGCGGAGACCTCTCGCGAAGAGGAGAACATCCTGCGTTCGTTCTTCCGTCAGGAGAACATCCCTGCGGAGATGGAGCCTATGCGTGCCCTTTTTGCCGATGAGGCAACTAACCAGCAGCTGGGCGATGACTTCGATGCCCGCATGCTAAAGATGATTGGTCAGGAGGAAGCTCCTCAGACCGTCAAGGCCCGCGAGATTTCATTGACTCAGCGACTCTTGCCTCTCTTCAAGGCTGCCGCCGTCATTGCCATCATCCTTACCGTTGGTGGAGCTCTGCAGGCACCATGGGACAACACTTGGAATAGTCCGAGCGACTATGCTCACTACCAGCAAGACCTTGACAGCGTCGCAGCTGTCAATCCCGTACAAGCCGAGAACATGAGCGACTGGTCTGCCGACAGCACAAAAACCCTCGTGGAACGACCCAAGAATTAGATAATTTTTTCTATGCTTTCTCTATATTTACAAATCATGTTTAGTTAAAACACCGAAACTGTGAAGTTTCATTTCTCTCAAATTTTTCATAACATACTAACGAAGAACGGGCTACCCATCTGATGCGTCAGAGAGTAGCCCGTTCAATTTTTTACTTTTCACTGGAATATTTGGATGTTTCGGGAAGAATTCCTATCTTTGCAACCATATTCATACCAATACTCATCGAGGAAACTATCCTTTCGGAAAAACCCTAAAATTATGAAAGCTATCGCTAGAATGCTCTTTTCATCGCTGCTGTTGTTCTGCTCCACTATTGTATGGGCGGCAGACCCAATCAGTATTACCAGCGAAAAAACAGACTCCACCAAACAGGTTCTCACAGGTGATGCCGTTTATCAATGGGTAAGCGAACATCTGGACTCGCTGGCCAACTCATACTTGATGAAGAGCGGCAACATTCTTGATCCAGATAATGTACGCGAGGAGTTGAAAAGCATTGGCTACAACGGTCTGAATGTCACCAACTATATCATGGCAAGCAGACAGATAGACAGCCTGGTGCTCATCAAGCTAATAGACCGTGCCGAATCAGAAGGCAACAAGACCATCTTCTTTATGATGGGTTCGACTGCAGCAGGTAAGTCGACGGCCCTGAGGAACAATCCCAAGCTGAAAGAGTTGGTCAATAGTGCAGGGCTGGTGTACGACGGTGCCTTCATAAGTCTACCGTCATTTGAAGGACGCCTGAAAATGGTTCAGGACCGTGGTTTCAAAGCCAGTATTATTTTTGTACACAACGACCCAGAGACGGGTTTCACAAACATGATAAACCGACTCATCAGGTCCAACCGCGCCATGAGCTACCATTTTTACGTCTATTGCTATCCGCTTTTCCAGAGGCGTATCGCCTACCTGCAGAAAGAGCATCCAGACATCACGCTCTACTGCCTAGACAACAGCCACAACCAAGGAGGCACCCGCGTCAGCATAGAAGAGGCCATGACGTGGGACTATACCATCACCGAGGAGATGAAGCAAACCCTCCAAGACATCATGCAGAAGTTCATCAACTCTGGCCAGCTCACCCCCGCACAAGTGCGGGCGTTAACAGGACGCTAGCCAATTTCCATATCTAAAATTTGGAAGTTTCAACAATAATGACTATATTTGCAATTGAAACAATATAATAAAGTCAATTATGCCAAAGATTTTTGAATATTTCGGATTTATCTTTTACTTCTTCTCCAACGAACATGAACCTATCCATGTGCATGTTCTTCATGGAGATAAGGAGAGTATCTTTGACCTTATTATGATGGATGGGAATCTGGCTGATATTCATGTACGAGAGAAGAAAGGGGCAGATCCATTACCTGAAAAAGATAAACGTACAGCAGAGGAATTTATCAGAAAGTATCATAAGAACATCATTCAGAAATGGGTAAAGTTCTTCGTGTTAAAGCAAAGTGTTCGTAGTACGAGAATCAACAAAAAGCTATAAGGAGGAATAGAAATGGAAAGATTGTATATCACAAAGGCTGAAAATGCAGGAAATCTGACGATAAACCTGACATTTAGCGATAATACTACGCAGACTGTGGATGTTGGTGACTATATACGTCGTCACCCGCACCCCCAATACAACAAGTACCTTGACCCTCGCAAATTTAGTCGCTTCACTATTGACAACGGCAATATTGTTTGGGGAAAGAGCTGGGACTTGATATTCCCAATCGAACAGTTGCACGCAGGTACAATACTATAATAACAAATAGAAGTTTAACCCTAAAATCGCAGATGCCTATGGGCTGAGAGAAATAACTGACAATAAGGACATATAGGATTTTGAATATCCACTTTTAGATTCTTGTTTCTGAAAATCTCCTAATTCAAGAAACCATCAAGAACTGAAGTAGATAGTTCACGCTTGGTAGCGTGGGCATTTACTCGTTTAAGATGGTTAGGTGTTGGGAGATACCTCAGAAACGTAGACGAAGTAAATTGTCCACGTTTTCTTTTTGTGTTTAACGAATAATACCTGTCAATATCGCAAAAAAATACAAGCCTAAAATAAATATTATGATTATGAACAAAGATTATCTATTCCGCAGGAGCCGATGGCTATGGCTATTGGCTCTGCTCACGCTCGTGCCGATAGGCAGCAGGGCGCAAAGCGATAGTTATGAAATGGTGATATCACAGAAGGGTGGCTCCGAAGTGGCTGTTCCTATTACAGAAGGATATCCTAAGCTGTTTGACCAACCTACTTTTTATGGTGACGAAACCATAGACGAGCTTTTCGTTGAATATGAGGCGAATACTTACTATATCGTTAAGGCAAGAGAAGTGCAGCGACTTTTTACAAGACCAACCCAGCTGCTTCCGTCTATAGAGCCAATTACTAAAACTCTTGAAATCGACTTCGCCAATAAATTTACTGGAGGCGAAAACTTGTTCAATCAGGTTGTTGATAATGTCTATATGTCATTTGACTCTCAATATGGCAATGGTTATACCCCAACAACTAAAGGCTTAGTGCTCAATACGTATTTTGCTGATTGGGGGAATAAACTTTTTGATATGCGCCCATTGAAGGTGGGAGATTCTCGACTAAGCCTGCAGTATCAAGGCTTAATAGTTGAGGTTCCTGCTGGCAGTGGTGAAGTGAAGGTTGATATGGAGACCCATGGCATCTATTCTTTAATCATATTTAATTTTGCCAATATGGGTGTGTTATATAAATCGGAGGAACGCAGTGAAGTTGTATACTCCTATAATGTCAGTGAACCGACTTATATCTATATCTTCCCTGAAGGCTATATGAGCGCAGAAAAATCTTCTGTTGTGTTATACGGTCTTACGGTTACCACGAATGCTACTGATGGTATACAGAATGTGAAGAAGCAGACAGATACGTTTACGTATGATATTTACACTACTGACGGACGCCTTGTAAGCAAAGCTGCTCAATCGTTAGGCAATCTTTCTAAAGGCGTGTATGTGATCAAGCAGGACAATCGTAGAACCTTTAAATATATCAGCCGATGAAACGTATGGTATTATTGCTCACGATGGTTGTAGCAACCATGATGAGTGTACAGGCCCAACCTTTGGCTATCACGAAGAGTGACGGTAGCAAGATATTCTATGATAACAACCTCACTTTTTTGCCTCAGGTAGTTGACGGAAAGCCTGTGTGGCAATTTTTGGGCATTGCACGTGATGAACATGGTGGAGATTTACTTGATGAACATGGTGTTGCCCTTGGGTATGAAGTCCGCTTTACGATAGATAATGTTGAAGACATCAAATTACCTCAAGCTGACGAAGAGGCAGAGGGTCAGCGACAGGCTTTGATGGAACTCTATCAGGAAATGAATGGTGACAACTGGACCCACAATGATTATTGGGGGACAGAGTGGCCCATCCGTAAGTGGTATGGTAATCAATACAACGAATCTTTTATAAACCATCTCTATCTTCATGAAAATAACCTGCAAGGATCATTCCCGTCCAGCTTGGAGAAAATGCCCTTCCTTGCCTCTTTATGGTTACATGATAATCAAATCACAGGAGAACTTCCTGCCTATCTGGCAAATATGTATAGCTTGAAGTGGTTATCATTAAGTGGTAACCAATTGAGTGGTACTATTCCGGAGAAGATAGTGGAACTCCCGTTCTTGCATGATTTCAGTTTGGGAGGTAACAACTATTCCGGTCCATTCCCTGAGAGCATTATTCTTAAGTTAATGGACAGACGTTTACATGAGGGTGTCTATTTTAACCTCAACGGAAATGACTTTAGTGGCAAAGTGCCCGATGCCATCAAGAACCATCCTGCATTTGTAGATGAATGGCCTTGCATTCTGATACAAAACGGACACGTAGATCTGTCTGATGTCACCCTGAAGGCTCCCGTCTTCGACTGTACCGATATCAATGGTAATACGTTCAATCTGGCAGATGTCTATAGTTCCCATAAATACACTCTGCTCTATGATTGGGGCTGGTGGTGCCCATGGTCGGAATTGTTCAACCAGCAATTGCTTCCTGCTTATGAAGCCTATAAGGATAAGGGCTTCGAAGTGATAGCTATCAATTATACTGAGGATGAAGGCTTGGCATCCTATGTGAAAGAACATAATATCCCGTGGGTAAATGTCAGAGGTGATATAGGGCATAATTACGATGGGGCTGTTTTCTCTTTTGATTATACACCTTATTATTATTTGGTAGACCAAAAAGGAAATATAGTCTATACAAGCGTAATGGACGATACAGGAAAAGGGCATACAGACCCTGAATACCGCCTTAGTCTGTTTCCTTATCTGGAGAAAGCTATGGGTAAAGCTGAATACGACTATTACACCTCAACAGACTATTCAAAGGATGGAGAAGTCATGACGCTGCAGACAGCAACTGCTGGACAGGGTGTTGATATTGTCTTTGTCGGCGAGGGCTTTGTAGATAAGGATATGGACGAAGGAGGAAAATACGAACAGCGCATGAATGAGGCTATGGAGCAGTTCTTTGCCTATGAGCCCTTGAAATCCCTGCGTAATCGTTTCAATGTCTATACTGTGAAGGCTGTGTCACCCAATGCCGAGTTCCTTGATGGTGCTAAGCATGCTATTGAAGAGGAGGATGCCAAGGCTTTTGAGTATGCTCAGAAGGTTACAACTTTGATTCCTAATCGTCCGTTGCACGTCAATGTAATCTATAGCTCCTTCAGTGGTGGTCGTGATGTCACTTGGATGTACGATGACAATTCTTACGTGGCATATATGATGGATGGTGTCAGCATGGCTTTAAACCACGAAGCGGGAGGTCATGGTCTTGGTAGATTGTTAGACGAATATGTCGAACCTGGCAATGAATCCCTTTCGTTACCTGAAGAAAAGAAAACTGAGGCTGATGCTGTTTGGACGAGCAATGGCCGTGGTGCCAACATCGACTGGCGTTCAGACCCGACACAGGTTAAGTGGGCTAAGTTTATGAATGATACTCGCTATGCTAGTGAAGGTCTTGGCCTCTATGAAGGTAGCTGGCTCTATGCCTATGACGCTTATCGTCCTACCCAGAACAGTATGATGCGCTTTAACGACTGTCCTTTCAATGCTCCTTCGCGTGAAGCTATCTACAAATACGTGATGCAGGAGTCTGAAGGTTCAGAATGGACATACGACTATGAGACCTTCGTAGCCTTTGATGAGGCTGGTCGCGCAGAATTTGTCAATGCACTTAATAGCAGTGCTCGTCAGAAAGCGCCTAGAAAGGGTGTGAAGAAAACGCCGCAACTCAGTGCTCCTCCAGTATTCGTAAAAGGTACTTGGCGTGATGCACTTAAGAAGAGATAGTATATTCAATTTCATAACCCAGCTTTCTTGAATGAGAAGGCTGGGTTATTACATGATAACAGAAACAAATCATGGTCTCAAGCCCGAAGCAACCGAACTATTAGTTTAATTGGATGTCAAGGGGAAGGGAGTGACATCAGACAGGTTTTGATTCCCCATTGGTTCCCCATACTGGACTTTTCCAAATAGACCTAACATCCCTACCATAGATCTTCTGAAACCCGCGTAAATTCAGGGAATGTGGAGTCTGGACGGCTCGCCATCCCTACCATCAGACCTAACATTATCCCTAACGTGACACCTAACGCCAGACCTTAGGTCAGGACTTCAGATCAGGACTTGGAAAATGTTATCCTTTATGGTAGGAATCATGGTAGGGATCATGGTAGGTCTACAAAAGAAGCGGTCTTTGTAATGATTTGTATTACAATGGATTACTATTTTTATGTTAGGAATGTTAGGTCTTTTAAAAAATACAACTAATACAGATACTGGAACAGCTAAGCCAGCGCTGGCTTAGTTGTATTTAGTATGCTAGTACAACTGTCTTGCAGTGCTAATACTGCTGTCTCGCGGTGCTAATACAACTGACTAATCATGCTACTACAGCCGTCCTGTCTCCTGATAGCTGAAGTAGCTACCGTCTGTAAGGATAACATGATCCATGAAGTGGATGCGCATGAGCTTACAAGCCCGCTGGATCTGAACAGTAAGATCATTGTCGTGCGTGCTAGGGCGTAGGTTGCCAGATGGATGGTTATGGCATACGGCAAGGATGGTGGCGTTGGCAAGAACGGCCTCGCGCATAATGATGCGGATGTCTACAGCGGTCTCGGTAATGCCGCCATGCGAAATGCGTATCTTTTTTATAAGTCGGTAGTTCTGGTTCATCAAGAGCAGCCAGAACTCTTCTACGTCGCAGTCCTGAAGGAGAGGATGCATGTGGTTGTATATCTTGGTAGCCGTACCCAGGTCAGGACGCTCCTCAGGTCTATCCATTTGACGGCGCTTCCCCAGTTCACAGGCAGCAAGAATTGTGATGGCCTTAGCAGGTCCCACCCCATTATACAGGCATAGGTCACGGATGGTCAATTTTCCCAAGGTATTGAGATTGTTGTTACAGTCAGCAAGAATACGCTTCATCAGCGAGACAGCATCCTCTTGTGGCGAACCAGAACCTACAAGGATAGCAAGGAGTTCAGCATCTGTCAATGCCTGTGCTCCTTGTCGCTCCATCTTCTCACGCGGTCTGTCCTCCTCAGCCCACTGGTTGATATTGAGTTTATCCATCATTTATAGAAGTTCTTTTCGAAAGCCGTAAACTCGTCCTGCTTCAGCACGCAGCGTTTCCACCACGACTCTATGAATCCGAAACCATAGCCCATCAGTTGGGTGAAGGCGGCAGGAATAGAGAGCATGCCTACCCATAAGCTCTTGTTCTGCATCGACGAGTCTACAAAGATGAGCAGACAGTACAGCAGAAGGGGCAACAGGGTCAGACCATAGCAGAACGGTGCCAACAGCAGACAGCCGATAACACCAAGGGTGAAAACCATCGGCAACAGATGAACCAGTTTCATAGTTCCCGGGTGGCGCTTCTCCAGGTTGATGCGGGCAATACCACTGTTGTATACCTGACGGAAGAACTTACGGAAGTCGGTACGGCGCTTATGCCACACCCATGCATCTGGAAACAGCTGCGGCTGATAACCAGCCTCAACGATGCGGTAGGAAAAGTCGATATCTTCTCCAAAGCGCATCTTGGAAAATCCGCCCAACAGCAAGTAGACATCGCGACGGATGCCCATATTGAAGGAGCGGGGAAAGAACTTGTCGAGTTTTTTCTTGCCACCACGGATACCACCTGTAGTGAAGAATGACGTCATAGAGTAGCTGATAGCCTTCTGAACAGGCGTAAAGGACGGATGCGCAGCGTCAGGACCGCCCCATGCCGCTATTGGCTTTTGAATATTGGCAGTCAACTCTTTCTCTGTTGCCTCCATATAGCCGTCTGGCAGCACGACGTCGGAGTCAAGAATGATGACATAGTCACCTTGGGCACGCTCCACACCGTAGTTGCGACTTTGACCGGGGCCACTATTCTCTTTGTAGTAATAATGCAAATCAAGGATGCTTGCGTACTTGTCGCAAACATCCTTGCAAGGTTTCTTCGATCCGTCTTCAACAATAATGACTTCAAAATCCTTTACTGTTTGGGAGCAGAGGCTCTCAAGCAATTCGTCGACTTCGTCAGGACGATTGAAGACAGGAACAATAATCGAATACTTCATGGCCAATAGCCAACAGCTAAGTGCTAAGAGCCAAGATTACTCCTTAGCGCGAGCCAAGTAAGAACCATCGCGGGTGTCAACCTGGATAAGGTCACCCTCGTTGATGAACAGGGGAACGCGAACCTCGACACCAGTCTCCAGCGTAGCGGGCTTCAAGGTATTGGTTGCAGTGTCACCCTTGATGCCAGGCTCAGAGTGAGTCACGCGGAGAATGGTCTTCACGGGCATCTCAGCATAGAGGATGGTACCATCGGTGGTGTCAGAAACAACAGACACTACGTCACCCTCCTTCATGTACTCGTGACCGATAACGAGGTCGTTAGCAATGGGAATCTGCTCGAAAGTCTCCTGGTTCATGAAGATACGACCTTCCTGGTCCTCATAGAGGTACTGATAGTCGCGATGCTCGATGACAACGTCCTCCAGTTTTTCACCGATGTTGTAGCGACGCTCCAACACGCGGCCGTCAGTGACGTTCTTCATCTTAATGTTCATGATTGTGTTTCCCTTACCGGGCTTACGATGCTGGAAATCGATGCAAACCCAGATAGCACCGTCCATGCGAATGGCGGTTCCTTTCTTGATGTCTTGTGAGTTAATCATAAAAATATGCTATTATAATATGTAAAATGTCATTTTGCGGGTGCAAAGGTACGAAAAAAAGTGAAAAGTGAAAAGTGAAAAGTGAAAAATTTCGCTCAAAACTTGCACAATTAGAAATAATTATGTAATTTTGCAGCCCGAAACTGTGATTAGGTAGCTTCCCAAGCACCGATTTCACCGATTAAAAGATTAATAATTTAAATAAGATATCACAATGAAAAGAACATTTCAGCCGCACAATCGTCGCCGCGTGAACAAGCATGGTTTCCGTGAGCGCATGGCAACAAAGAATGGTCGTCGCGTACTGGCTTCTCGCCGTGCTAAGGGCCGCAAGAAGTTAACTGTATCTGACGAGCACCACGGAAAGTAATCCTGGCTGTTAGCTATTGGCTATGGCTATTGGCCAAAAGCCAGATGCAATAAGAATTGGGTATGTTTTTTAGAAATATACCCAATTTTTTTTGCGTTTATCAATAATTCTTTGTACTTTTGCGAAATCATTGCAGAAGAGAGAAAAGCATGAATATAAAAGAATCATTGCGTAAGGTGTTCGACCGCTTTGTGGTAATCAACTTGTCAGCCATGCTGGCGGTAGTCATTTTGCTGTGCATCGGCGTGGCCTTCGGTCTAGACCTCTACACGCATCATGGCGAAAACATTGCCGTGCCCAATCTGAAAGGCGTGGATGTTGACAAAGCCGAGCGTCAGCTGTATCTGCTGGGGCTGGACATGGTGGTCAATGACTCAGGTTATAACAAGCAGATGGCAGCAGACTGCATTCTGCTGCAAACCCCAGGACCAGGCCAGAGAGTAAAGAAAGGACACATTATCTATGTTACCGTGAACTCTCCCTCGTCGCCTTCCTTCGCCATACCCGACATCATAGACAACTGCAGTGTTCGCGAGGCAGAAGCCCGACTGACTGCCATGGGGTTCCGGCTGAATCCGCACAAGATGGTGGACGGTGAGAAAGACTGGGTCTACGGCATCCTGTGTCATGGTCGCCACGTTTCTAATGGCGACCGCATATCTACCGACAATGCACTGACACTGATGGTAGGCCAGGGCACCATTGAGGACTTGGATGACATCAATATGGTTGGTAGCGAAGACGCGGAAGAAGCCATGAGCGGTGAAACCGACGACTTCGAGGAAGTAAAAGAACCATATTAAAAAGTGGGGAAGATGGCGGAAGAACTGGACGACATAGAACTGATAGAGGGCGAGGGCGACGGCCAACTCTATGAGCACATGCGCATGGAGGTAGACCGCGGGCAAGAGCCTGTGCGCATAGACAAATACATGTCAGAACACGTGCAGCATTCTTCACGCAACCGCATCCAGAAGGCTGCCGACGCAGGATTCATACAGGTTAACGGTTCGCCTGTCAAGAGCAACTACAAGGTACGTCCAGGCGACATCATCACCTTGATGCTGGACCGTCCGCACTATGACACGACAATAGAACCAGAGGACATCCCACTGGACGTGGTCTACGAGGATGACCAACTGATGGTCATCAACAAACCTGCTGGACTGGTGGTACACCCAGGAGTGGGCAACTTCCACGGCACACTGGTCAACGCCATAGCCTGGCATCTGAGAAATTTGCCATCGTACGACCCTAATGACCCGAGTGTAGGACTGGTGCACCGCATAGACAAAGATACCAGCGGACTGCTGGTGATAGCCAAGACCCCTGATGCCAAAACAGAGTTGGGGGCCCAATTCTTTAATCACGACACACATCGTTCGTATCAGGCACTGGTGTGGGGTAACTTCACTGAAGACACTGGACGCATAGAAGGCAATATAGGGCGCGACCCCAAGGACCGCCAGCGTATGGCTGTTTTTCCACCAGGTTCAGACATTGGCAAGAGTGCCGTGACGCACTACAAGGTACTAGAGCGCTATGGCTACACAACCTTGGTCGAGTGCCGGTTGGAGACAGGCCGCACACACCAGATTCGCGCACACATGAAGCACATCGGGCACCCGCTGTTTGCCGATGAGCGCTATGGCGGAACAGAGATTCTGCGCGGTGAGCGTACAGCCAGCTACAAAGCATACATACAGAACTGCTTTAAGCTCTGCGGTCGTCAAGCACTACACGCTAAAACACTGGGGTTTGTACATCCTACGACAAAGGAGCAGATGGACTTCACCAGCGAGTTGGCTGACGACATGCAGGCACTGATAGAGAAATGGCGCAACTACACCCGAAATACAGACATCACGAAATAACGATAAACATTAATAACATAAATGAAGCACTTGAAACGTAACATCGCCATTGTATGTGGCGGAGACTCCTCAGAACACGACGTTTCCCTGCGCTCAGCACAGGGACTGTACTCTTTCTTCGACAAGGAACGCTACAACGTCTATATAGTCGACATCAAAGGACAGGACTGGCACGTAGAACTGCCTGGCGGCATCACAGCACGCATAGACCGCAACGACTTCTCGTTTGTAGAAGATGGCAAGGCCAAACTTTTCGATTATGCCTATATCACCATTCATGGCACACCTGGCGAGAATGGCATTCTGCAGGGTTACTTCGACCTGATAGACCTGCCCTACTCCACCAGCGGTGTACTCGTCGAGGCTATGACCTTTGACAAGTTTGTACTGAATCAGTATCTGCGCGGCTATGGTGTCAGCGTGGCCGACTCACTGCTGATTCGTCAAGGCTACGAGCAACTGGTCAGCGACGACGAGATAGAGCAGCGCCTCGGCATGCCCTGCTTCGTGAAGCCTGCTGCTGATGGTTCGTCATTTGGCGTCAGCAAGGTCAAGAATAAGGACCAGTTAGCTCCTGCCATCCGTAAGGCCATGTTGGAGAGCTCAGAGATTATGGTGGAGCAGTTCCTAGAGGGTACCGAGATTTCTATCGGTATCTACAAGACGCGCGAAAAATCTGTCGTCTTTCCCGCTACGGAGGTGGTGACCCAAAACGAGTTCTTCGACTATGACGCCAAGTACAATGGCCAGGTGCAGGAGATAACCCCTGCCCGTCTGAGCGAGGACGTCACCCGTCGAGTACGCGAGATAACAAGTCACATCTACGACATCTTGCACTGCAACGGCATCATCCGCATAGACTACATCATCTCCAAGGAGGGTAAGATATCAATGCTGGAGGTGAACACCACACCGGGTATGACACCCACCAGCTTCATTCCGCAGCAGGTAAAGGCCGCCGGACTGGAGATGAAGGATGTGTTGACCGACATCGTAGAGAATCAGTTTGATTAATGTTCCATGCGTAATGACCCAAAGCTAACTGCCAAATGCTAACAGCTATGGATATAAAGGAGTTTGACGAGATACGACCTTATGAGGCTGGAGAGATGAAGCAAGCCTTCAACGACTTGCTGAACGACCGCCAGTTCTCTATGATACTGAAGGGCTTTGCCCCTTGGTTGCCGAAGACAGTTCGCAACGGTTTCTTGAAACTGATGTTTACAGGCATCAAGACACCACTCGACTTCCAGCAGCGCTTTATGAAGCCCGTCGTCAAGTGGATCATTCGCAAACACACTGACGGCTGCACGTTCGAAGATGCCCTGCTGCCAGCTGACAAGTCACTACGCTACACCTTCCTTAGCAACCATCGCGACATCGTACTGGACTCAGCCTTCCTGGATGTAAAACTCGTGGAAGCAGGCTATCCCACCACGGTAGAGATAGGCATTGGCGACAACCTGCTCATCTACCCTTGGATTAAGCGACTGGTAAGGATGAACAAAGCTTTCACCGTACGCCGTGGACTGACAGCTCACGAGATGATGCGCTCCAGTCAGCTGATGAGCCGCTACATACACTATGCCGTCGCCGAGAAGAAGGAGAACATCTGGATAGCTCAGCGTGAAGGCCGTGCCAAGGACTCCAGCGACCACACACAGGATGCCGTGCTGAAAATGCTGGCAATGGGTGGCGACCTCAGCGAGTTGAATATCTGTCCACTAACCATCAGCTATGAGTATGACCCTTGTGACTACTTGAAGGCACAGGAGTTTCAACAGAAGCGCGACAACCCTGCATTCAAGAAGTCACGCCAGGACGATCTAGAAAATATGAAGACAGGCATCTTCGGTTACAAGGGTCGTGTACATTACCACTGTGGAACACCCATCAACGAGTGGCTCTCTGAGTTGGACGGAATGCCTCGCAACGAGTTTTTCCAGCAGTTGAGTCTGCGTATAGACAAGGAAATACACCAAGGCTACCGGCTGTATCCCTGCAACTACATTGCCTTGGACCGCCTGGAGGGTACCACGGTACATACTGACCAATATACACAAAAGGATGTGAAAAGCTTCGACCAGTATCTGGCTGGCCAACTGGCCAAAATTGATATTGCCAATAAGGATGAAGCCTTCCTGACGGAGCGTATGTTGACGATGTATGCTAATCCGGTACGCAACTACTTTAAAGTGAAGGATAAAGAGTGAAGAGCAAGAAGTCAACTACCGCATCTAAAGCGATGCTATATGTAGCCATATTATTATGGCTGCCTCTCTTTGTAGCGTGCGAAACTGACAGCTACGAAAAGGGAGAAGGACGATACTCTTCATTACTGGCAGACTTTGCCTGTCTTACTGTCAACAGCGAGAAAGCTGGTGTGGCGTTTCTTACCGATGAAGGTGAGAACTACCAGATTAGCAATCCGCAGAAAGCGTCATGGATACAAACGGCCGATACCGTCTATCGCACATACCTATATTATAATAAGGTAGAGAATGGTAAGGCACGCGTGACATCCATGGGAAGCCTGCCCACCTTAAAGCCGCGTGACGCCAAAGAGTTTAAACGCCAGCCACAGGACCCACTAGGCCTGGAGAGTTCCTGGCTAACACGCGACGGCAAATATATCAACATGGGACTGCTGTTGAAGAACGGTCGTGATGACAATGGTAAAGAGGGGACCCATGCGTTGTCACTCATCTGTGACGAAGTACGCCAGAATGACGACCAGACACAGACAGCCTATTACCGTCTGTTGCACGATCAGGGTAACGTCCCCGAATACTACACCAATCGCCGCTATGTGTGCATCCTGCTACCAACAAAAGAACGGCCAGACAGCGTTTGTCTAACCGTTAATACCTACGACGGTGTTGTCGTTAGGAAATTTAAATTGTAGCTGTTACTCTTCAGGAGAGAATTCGTCCTTACCGACACCACAGATAGGGCATACCCAGTCATCTGGAATGTCTTCAAAGGCTGTTCCAGGAGCAATACCGCCATCGGGGTCTCCTACTGCAGGGTCATAAACATAGCCACAAGTGTCACAAACATACTTTTTCATAAGCTATTAAATTTAAAGGGTTAGTAAATATTATATCATTCGCTATTCACTCTTCACTCCCAACACCTTCTCAACCTTGTCTACAATGGTCTCTGGTGGTATATTGCGCATGCAAGCATAGTCGCCACGCAGACAGGGTTTCTGGCCATAGACGCTGCATGGACGACAGTCAAGCGGTATCTGTACAGCAGACTCTTCCGTCTGCCCCCAACCCATAAAGCCTGCATAGGGATGAGTAGCCCCCCAAACACTGACTACCGGTGTACCAGTAAGAGAGGCCAGATGCATGTTCGAAGAGTCCATAGACAGCATCACATCAAGATGGCTCATCAAAATGAGTTCCTGATGCAAAGACTCCAACAATGCTCCCGTATGTACACAGGCAGAATGCTGCTGGCACCACTCTGTAAAATACTTTTCTTCCTGCATGCCACGCCCAAAGAGGAAGATGCGGGCATGAGGATACTTGGCAAGAATCAGCTCTATAACCTGGTGCATCAGACGTGGCGGATAGGTCTTACCCTCATGAGCAGCAAAGGGAGCTATACCTACCCACTGCTCGAAAGACTTCTTGACGCACATACAAGCCGGCAGCATATTCAGGTTACCACCTTCCTCAGGGAAAATGCTCTTAAACTGCATCGTTACAGGATAGCCCAACTTAGCAAAGACATCCAGATAGTTTTGGAAGGAGGAAGGCTGCTGCACCAGTTCCTTGTTAGTCGATGACGTAAGGCGACGGCGCCCCTTTCGATGCTTGTCGATGTGTGCCACACGATAGTGACCTAAGTTGAAGCGCATACGCAGATACTCGGAGCGCAACACACTATGCAAGTCGGCAACTGCCGTAAACTGCTTAGCTGCCAATCGGCGATAGAGGGCATTGAGGCCTTTGATGCCTCTATACTCATTCTTCAAGTCAGCAGACATGAAACCTACATTAGGTGCCAAGTCCTCAAAGAAAGGACGTGCGAAGGCTCTGCTCAGCACAGTGATACGGATGTCAGGATACTGGTGAGCCAGTGAATAGATAACGGGCACCATCATAGCGACATCGCCCATAGCTGAGAATCGAATAACAAGTATGTGCTCTTTTTTCATGTTGGTTGTTTAGCAATTAGCAGTTCTCTGCAAGCAGGGTGTAGTGTTGCGAATTGCTGTTAGCTATTTCTTATAAAGAACAGGATTGGTTGCGGGGTCATTGTACATCTTCATCTGGCGGTACACTTTCATGTACTTCCTGCCAGCCTCAATATCTTCGAGGAGCTGGTCAATAGCTGTCGACAGGTCCACCTGCTGCTCCAGCAGTACATCAAGCTTAGCCTGACACTTCTGGATATGTTCAGCATCAGCATCCTTGCGTTCGGTCTGCTCCTGCATGTGCCATATCTTTAGAGCCAAAATGCTCAGACGGTCAATAGCCCATGCGGGACTCTCCGTATTCAGACGGGCATCAACCTGCGACTTTACATCGGCATAGACTTTACGGAAATAGGTGTCTATCTCTTCTACCAAGTCTGTGCGGTCCTGATTGGAACGGTCAATGCGGCGCTTCAAGCCCAAAGCCTCAACGGGGTCAATGTGCGGATCGCGGATAATATCCTCCAGATGCCACTGTACGGTGTCTATCCAGCACTTCAGATAGAGACTGTACTCTATTGTTTCACGCTCGTACGGATTGTTGATAGGAGTATCAACATCATCTTTCAAGTGATAGTCGCGAATGGCCTGGTTAAATATCTTATTCGCTTTTTCTATAAATGACATAGTGTTTGTTTTTATTGTTTATTTTGCAAAGATAATACAAATATATGAGAACACCGCATTTTTGGAGAATATTTTTTATGACAGTCAAGTAATTTAAAGATGATTTGGTCATGTTATCGTTTTTTTGTATCTTTGCACAACATTCCTTATGAACATACATCCACTTCATAATACCAACAGTGAGCGACCGGAAAGATTCACCTATCCGTTTAACTACGAACCGCACCCCTTATGCCGGGAGGCTGCTGCGGAAGTGCAGCAGTACATAGCTACACATGAGGAGATACGCCAGGATGCAGACAATGGCAAGATGTTTGGTGTGCTAGTGGTTAGTCTGGGACCTTCCTCATCACACGAACACGGAGACTTAGCCTTTCTTGCTGCCTACAGCGGTCTACTGGCAGGGCGCAACGACTGGCCGTATTTTGTGCCTCCCATCTACGATGCCCAGCAACCCGATGGCTATTTCAAGATGACTGAGCGGGAAATATCTGCCAGAGGTGGCGACAAGGAGATGTCACAAGACCTACAGACATGGCTGTTTCACCAATATCAACTGCTCAACGCCCATGGCGAGGTGAAAGACTTGGTAGATGTATGGCAGTCTTACTATAGTCGGGAGAAGCTGCGCAAGAAGTTCCCATTACCCCCAGGTGGAACAGGCGACTGCTGTGCACCCAAGCTACTACAGTATGCCTATCTGCAGGGATTGTACCCTGTCTGTATGGCAGAATTCTGGTGGGGTGCTCCCACGAGGACTGAACTGCGCCAGCACCTAAACTACTACCCCGCCTGTCGCGGAAAATGTAAGCCTATCCTGACGTGGATGCTGCAAGGTCTGGATGTTGACCCCAACCCAGAGACATTAGGTTTTGAGCACAAGAAGGTTCCCGTCGTCTACGAAGATGACGACCTGTTGGTTGTCGACAAACCCAGCGGTATGTTGTCTGTGCCTGGACGTATTGAGGACTACAGCATAGAAACTCTGATGCAAGAACGCTATCCAAGCTGTTTCGTGGCCCATCGTTTGGACATGGGTACTAGTGGTCTGCTCATTGTTGCCAAGAACATCGAAGCATACCACCATTTACAACAGCAGTTCGTTCGCCATGAGGTCAGAAAGAAATATGTAGCGAAATTGGAGCATGCTGGACATGGTACAGGTATTATTAGCTTGCCGCTCCGTCCAGATCCCATGAATCGCCCTCGTCAGATGGTAGATATGGAACACGGCAAGCGGTCCGTTACCCGCTATGAATTTATCAGCGACCGTCTGGTGGCACTATGGCCAGAAACGGGACGCACCCACCAACTGCGTATTCATTGTGCTCACCCCGACGGACTGGGCAGACCTATCATAGGCGACGAGCTATATGGCACCAAGGCAGAACGGCTCTGTCTGCACGCTGCCGAGATATGGTTTACACATCCGTCAACTAACAGGGAGATGCACTTCACATCCCCTATTCCTTTTCAAATTTAATCATTCACACATAAGCATTATGGTCAAACACATTATTCTCTGGACACTGAATCCAGAGCTCTCAGAAGAAGAGAAAAACACCGTCAAGGCAGGCATCAAGGAAGGACTGGAAGGACTGGTAGGCAAGGTTCCCGGTCTCATAGATGTCAAGGTACATATTGACGGCAGACTGGCATCGTCAAACGCAGACGTCATGCTCGACAGCACCCTGGAGAGCGAAGAGGCATTGAAAGGCTACGCAGTACATCCGGAACATGTAGCAGTAGCCAACGGCAAGGTACGTCCCTACACCGTACAGCGTAGTTGTCTGGACTTCGAAGTATGACGGCATCACCCATACAGGCATTACAGCAGCAACGCTTGCTTCTGCAGTTGGAATATGAGACTGAGAAGGAGGCTTTCCGCCAACAAGCCCAGCAGACGGGTATGGAGCGGAAGGTCAAACGTGGCGATGCCTGGTGGCCTGTCAAGTGCAGCAAGAGCTACTACAACTCGCTAAACCAGCTGGCAATAGAGGTGATACGCTCTACAGATACAGATATAGAACACAACTTTGAGTTTGGACGTCCAGTAGCCTTTTTCTGGATTGATACCAGGGAAGGAGCTATCCACCATTTCCGCTATACAGCCACTGTCAGCTATGTCGACGGCGACCGAATGGTAATTACCATTCCTGACGGCACCAGCATCATTGACCTACAGAGTGCAGAGGGGCTAGGCGTGCAGCTGTCGTTCGACGAGACCTGCTACCGACTGATGATGGAGGCACTGGACCGTGCCATCAAGGGCAAGGGCCGGTTGGGCGAGCTACGTAATTTGTTCTACACGCCCTCAAAACCTTCTGCCTCCTCTCCCTCAGGGAGATCGGGCGGGGTGTCTACCTTCGTCTTTCCATCCATGCACTTCCCCTACCTGAACCAGACACAGGAAGATGCCGTCAACATGGTGCTACGTGCCAAGGATGTAGCCATCGTCCATGGTCCTCCAGGAACTGGCAAGACCACCACACTGGTGGAGGCCATCCGTGAAACACTGATGCGGGAAAGCCAGGTACTGGTATGCGCACAGAGTAATATGGCTGTCGACTGGATTTCGGAAAAGCTCGTAGACCGTGGCATCAATGTGTTGCGCATAGGCAACCCCACGCGTGTCAATGACAAGATGCTGTCGTTCACCTATGAGCGACGCTTCGAAGCACACCCAGACTATCCACACTTGTGGGCCATCCGTAAAGCTATTCGCGACTTGCGTAGTCACCGCAAGCGGGGTGACGAGAAATTCCACCAGAAGTTGGAAAGTCTGAAAAGCCGTGCCACCGAATTGGAGATACGCATCAATAGCGACCTCTTTGGCGAGGCACGTGTCATCGCATCAACACTGGTGGGTGCTGCCAACAGACTCTTAGACGGTCAAAAGTTTGGCACCTTGTTCATCGATGAGGCAGCACAGGCTTTAGAGGCTGCCTGCTGGATACCTATGCGCCGTATCAGTCGAGTGGTGCTGGCTGGTGACCATTGCCAGTTGCCGCCAACGGTTAAAAGTATTGCCGCTCTGAAAGCTGGATTGGGCAAGACTCTCATGGAACGCATCGTAGAGACACACCCCGAGGCAGTCACGCTGCTGAAGATACAGTACCGCATGAACGACGATATCATGCGCTTCTCCAGCGACTATTTCTATGGCGGAGAGGTGGAGAGTGCACCAGAGGTGCGCTATCGTAGTATTCTCGACTTAGACACCCCGATGACATGGATAGACACCTCACAGTTTGAGCTACCTGCCGACAGTGAGCTGACCTTCAAGGAAGAGTTCGTTGGTGAGAACTTTGGGCGCATCAACAAGGCAGAAGCCGAGGTGACGCTGTTGGCCCTGCAACACTACTTCAACCGGATTGGCAAGCAGCGCTTGTTGGATGAGCGTATCGATGTGGGCATCATTTCGCCTTACCGTGCCCAGGTGCAGTACCTGCGGCGCCTGCTAATGAAACGCGAGGTTTTTAAGCCCTTCCGCAGGCTCATCAGCGTCAACACTGTTGACGGCTTCCAAGGTCAAGAGCGCGACGTCATTGTTATCTCCATGGTACGTTCCAATGATGAGGGCCAGATAGGCTTCTTGCGCGACCTACGCCGCATGAATGTCGCCATTACCCGGGCCCGCATGAAACTTATCATTCTTGGTGATGCTCCCACGTTGACGCGTCATCCTTTCTATCGTCAACTGTGGCAGTACATTGAATCGCTACAAGAGAAATAAAGAGCTTTTTTTGTTGATAGTGGCATTTTTTTTACTTTTCACTTTTCACTTTTCACTTTATTTAGTACCTTTGCACAGTGAAAAGCAATATGCGCAATGAGCAATATAGAAATTAGACCAGTGACTACTCGCAGGGAACTGCAGCAGTTTGTGCAATTCTACTACGACCTCTATCGTGGCAACGACCATGCCGTACCCTACCTGTACAGTGAAGAAATGTCCGTACTTCGCGAAGACCGCAACTCTTCTTTTGAGTGCTGCGAAGCCCAGTATTTCATGGCTTTCAAAGACGACAAAATGGTAGGCCGCGTGGCAGCTATCATCAACAACCGGGCCAACAAGCGTTGGGACCGCAAGCAGGTCCGTTTCAGTTGGTTTGACTTTGTCGACGACCAAGAAGTCAGCGCAGCCCTCCTCAAGGCTGTCGAGGACTGGGGACGCTCCAAAGGTATGACAGAGATAACTGGTCCGATAGGTTTTATCGATACGGACCGTGAGGGTATGCTCGTCGATGGTTTCGACAGGCTCTCCACCATGTATATCAACTACAACTACCCCTACTACCCGCAACACATGGAACAGTTTGCTGGCTACGAGAAAGCCAACGACTGGATAGAGCTGCGCGTCAAGGTTCCAGAGGTGGTGCCCGACAAGTTTGCCAAGATTACCGAGATGGTACGCAAGCGCTATGGGCTGCGCGTCCATAAGTTCTCACGCAAGGAACTGATTGCTGATGGTTGGGGCAAGCGCATTTTCGACCTGCTCAACGAGACCTATAAAGACCTCTATGGCTTCAGCCAACTCTCCAACCGCCAGATAGAACAGTTGGTCAACGACTACATCAAAATTGCCGACCTTAACCTCGTAACTGGTGTGATGGATGGCGACAAACTGGTTGGTTTCGGCATTACCTTCCCTTCATTCTCCCGTGCATTGCAGAAGACACACGATGGCCGTTATCTACCCTTTGGCTGGTGGCACCTGCTGAAGATACTAAAATGGCACAAGACAGACACCGTAGACCTGCTGCTCATTGGTGTGCTACCAGAATATCGCAGCAAGGGTGCCAATGCGCTCATCTTCGACGATCTCATCCGTCAGTTCCAGCGCTATGGCTTCGACTGGGCAGAGACAGGTCCGCAAATGGAAAGCAACGAGGGCGTCTTGTCGCAGTGGCAATACTTAGAGTCCACCCCACACCGTCGCCATCGTTGCTATCGGAAACTGCTATAATGTGAGAATAGCGTTAGACTAAATCACTTCGATACCTTGTTCTTCGCAGAGTTTCAAACTCATTTCCTTGAGTTTGAACTTTTGAATCTTGCCAGAACCCGTCAGTGGGAACTGGTCAATGAAAAACACATACTTTGGTATCTTGTAACGGGCTATCTTGCCACGGCAGAACAGCTGTACATCCTCGGCCGTCATCTTGGCACCCTCTTCCAGGATGATAAAGGCACCAACAGCCTCACCATACTTCTTAGAAGGAACGGCAGCCACCTGTACGTCGCGAATGCCTGGCATGTGATAGAGGAATTCCTCAATCTCTCGTGGATAGATATTCTCACCACCACGGATAATCATATCTTTGATACGACCGGTAATCTTATAGAATCCCTGTTCGTCCTTCACGCCCAGGTCGCCCGAATGCAGATAGCCGTTCTTGTCGATGACTTCTGCAGTGGCCGTGGGGTTCTTATAATAGCCCTTCATCACATTGAAGCCCTTACAGCACATCTCGCCCTGTACACCTACGGGGCACTCCTCGCCTGTCTCAGGGTCAAGCACCTTGACATCGACAAATGGGAAGTCGCGACCGACGGTCGTGCAGCGCTGTTCGAAGGTATCGTTCAGACAGGTCTGGGTCATACCAGGCGAACTCTCGGTAAGTCCATACACACTGGTAATGGTCATAAACATCTTCTCCGACACCTGTCTCATTAACTCCACAGGACAGAGCGAACCTGCCATGATACCAGTACGCAGACAACTCAGGTCGAACATTGAGAACATAGGGTGGTTCAGCTCGGCGATAAACATCGTGGGCACACCATATACGGCGGTACACCGCTCTTTGTGGATGGATGCCAGCACAACCAGTGGGTCAAACTTCTCAACCATCACCTCCGTACAGCCGTGAGTCAGACAGTTCATCGTAGCCAGCACCACGCCAAAACAGTGGAACAAAGGTACACATACGCAGAGCTTGTCATCCTGGGTAAATCCCATATTCTCTCCCGTAAAGTATCCATCGTTCGAAATACCGTAGTGCGTCAGCATCACACCCTTAGGAAATCCTGTAGTACCACTGGTGTACTGCATATTGCAAACGTCGTGGCAGTTCACATTCTTCTTCATCTCGTTGAGTGTCTCGTCTTCAACGTTTTGTCCCAACAGCAGCAACTCAGCCGTATTGTACATGCCACGATATTTCTCCATACCTATGTACACGACATTCTTCAGGTAGGGGAATCGCTCGCTGTTCAAATGACCGCGTTCACAAGTCTTCAACTCAGGTAGCATCGTGTAGGTCATGTCTACATAGTTACAGTCCCATGTACCATCGGTGATACAGAGCACCTCCATATCAGAGTCCTTACATAGATACTCCAACTCGTTCTGCTTGTAGTTCGTGTTCACCGTCACCAACACTGCACCTATCTTAGCGGTGGCATAGAGGAAGGTGAGCCAGTCGGGCACATTAGTAGCCCAAATGCCGACATTCGAGCCTTTCTTCACACCAATGGAGATAAGGCCTTTAGCCAGATTGTCCACACGCTCGTTAAACTTGCTCCAGGTGAATCTCAGGTCACGGTCACTATATACAATATACTCCTTGTCGGGAGTCTTCTCCGCCCAATATTCCAGCCACTGTCCGAGTGTCTTCTCGTGCAACTGGTACCCTTCTGAGCCAGTCTCAGCCGGGTATGTCCTCTCTGGCAATGGACGGCCCGCCATATCAAGTTTTGCCATTTTTATAACTTTTTTCGTTATCTCGTTATACCGTTTTCGCACTATAACGAATATTTAAAATGGAATATAAACTACTGCCAGTATTTTTGCACTCTTTCCAGGGGCACCATGCACATGATGCTTGACAATAGAGTCATAGTAGATAGTGTCACCCTCATACAGATGATAGGTTTCCTTGCCATACACTAGTTCTACCTCACCCTGCATGACGAAGATAAACTCTTCACCCTCGTGTGCGGAAAGTTGGAAGTTGGGCGATTCTTCAGGATTGATGTCAATAATGAACGGCTCCATGTGACGACCGGCTTTCTGCTGAGCCAACGGATGATATTCCATATGCTTGCGAGCATCAGTAGCTCCGTTAGAGAAACTGATACTGCTATCGCGCTCACGGTCAGCGGCATGAGTCACAACAGGACCCAGCGCATCGTTGTCGTCCATAAATGTGCCCAGACGCACTCCCAAGGCACGGGCTATCTTGATCAGCGGGCCCAGTGAAGGCATCGTCTGTCCATTCTCAATGGATGATATCTGGTCTACTGAGAGACCACTACTTTCTGCTATTTCCTCAATAGAGAGGTTCTTGGATTCCCTGATTCCTTTGATCTTGGATCCTACAAAACTATTGTTATCTGACATACCTTATTAATTATAACACAGGAGAACAATCCCCACATGTCGTCAATATTGGGCGCAAAGTTACAAAAATTCTCTTATTCCGCCAATATTTTTTCATTTTTTCAGTAAAAAAACGGAAAATACGTCAAAACGGAAGAGTTAAGTGACCCTTCCTCATGCTCTTTCCCCAAAAAATCATCTGCCCTTTCTACTCTTCTGCTGAGACGGAGACGATACATTCTGCTGTGACTTGCGCGGCTGCGACTCTTTCTTTTGCGACTTAGTGTGTTCTTTCTGCTGCTGTGCCTGCAATTGGTCTTCTTTCATATCCTTCCAGAACGGGATGAGCGCAGGTGCAGACTCGGTGGTTTCCAGTTCCAAATCAGGAATTTCTATCTCGTCAGAAGGTAAGAAAGGCACAACAAAAGCATTGGCCTTCGTCACAAAAACAGTAGCAACGCCATGGCCAATGATGCCTAACTCCTTGGCAGCACGCCATGATAAATCGATGATTCTACCACGCACAAAAGGACCACGATCTGTTACGCGAACGACGACACTACGTCCGTTGGCAGGGTTATAGACACGCAACATGGTACCAAAAGGGAAACTCCTGTGTGCACACGTCAGACTGTCAGGATGCAGACGCTCGCCACTGGCCGTTTTACGCCCCTTGAAATGCTTGGCATAAAACGAGGCCTTACCACGCTGGAAGTCTTGCGCAGCAGCCTCTCCACACCTCCCTTCAAATAGAGGGAGTACAAACAAGAGTATGCCAATAACAAGCACACAATAAAAACATACTGCGTGCCTGCTGTTGGCATATCTTTTATTATTCTTCATTCTTCTCCATAGCCCCTTCCTCCGTGGGGAGGGGTTGGGGTGGGCATTATACTATTCCCTGCGCAAGCATGGCCTTGGCGACCTTCATGAACCCTGCCACGTTAGCACCTTTGACATAGTTTACATAGTTACCTTCCTTGCCGTACTTCACGCACTGCTCATGGATGCCCGACATGATCTGGTGCAGCCGCTGGTCGACCTCTGCGGCACTCCATGCCATGCGCATAGAGTTCTGCGTCATCTCCAGACCGCTGGTAGCTACGCCACCGGCATTGACTGCCTTGCCAGGGGCAAAGAGCTGTCCGGCAGCAATAAACTTGTTGACAGCCTCGGCTGTACATCCCATATTTGACACCTCTGCCACACACAGCGGCTTATTGGCAAGTATCATGTCGGCGTCGTCACCATTCAACTCGTTCTGGGTAGCACATGGCAGATAGATATCGGCCTTCTGCTCCCATGGCTTCTTGCCTGCGAAGAACTTAGAGCCGGGGAACTCCTCAGCATAAGGCTGGCAGACGTCGTTGCCACTGGCTCGCAGCTCCAGCAGATAGTCAATCTTCTCGGCATCCAAGCCTGCGGGGTCATAGATATAGCCGTCAGGACCACTGATGGTAATCACCTTGGCACCCAGTTCGGTGGCCTTCTTGGCTGCACCCCATGCCACATTGCCGAAGCCTGACAGGGCAACGGTCTTGCCCTTGATGTCGAGACCGTGGGTGTCCATCATCTGATGTACAAAATACAAAGCGCCATAACCTGTAGCCTCGGGGCGCAGGATGCTACCACCCCACTCTATGCCCTTACCCGTCAGGGTGGCACCGTGGAACTGGCTGGTCAGCTTCTTATACATACCAAAGAGATAGCCTATCTCGCGACCGCCCACACCGATGTCTCCGGCAGGAACGTCAACGTCAGGACCTATCACCTTATATAATTCACACATAAAGGCCTGGCAGAAACGCATAATCTCGGCGTCGCTCTTGCCACGCGGTGAGAAGTCGGAACCGCCCTTACCGCCACCCATGGGCAGCGTGGTCAGTGCATTCTTGAAGGTCTGCTCGAAGCCCAGGAACTTCAGAATGCTCAGATTCACTGAGGCATGGAAGCGCAAACCTCCCTTGTACGGGCCAATGGCACTATTGAACTGCACACGGTAACCGATGTTTACCTGTACTTCGCCCTTGTCATCAACCCAAGGCACTCGAAAAGTGATGATGCGCTCCGGCTCTACGAGGCGCTCCACAATCTTTGCCTTTTCAAACTCCGGATGCTGGTTGTAGACATCCTTGATGCTTTCCAACACTTCACGTACTGCTTGTAAGAATTCTACTTCACCTGGATGTTTACGTTCCAGGTCTTGCATGATTTTCTCTACGTTCATAGTATATAGGTTTTAAAGATAGTTTTAGTTGCATTATGTCAGTTCGACAACGCAAAAATAACAAATATCTTTGACATAACAATGAAAAAATGGAATTATTTTACCAAAAACGTTACATTTTATTAAAAATGTTGTATCTTTGTGGCACAAAAACCGATTATGATGAGTGATAATATCCCGCAGGAGTTTAATAATTTCTTTCTGAAAGACGTCTCGTTCATCAACCTGATGACGCGCCGCATCTTCAACGTTTTGATAGTGGCCAATCCCTATGATGCCTTCATGCTGGAGGATGACGGACGCGTCGATGAGAAAATTTTTGACGAGTATATGGAACTGGGTATGCGCTATCCACCCACGTTCACCCAGGTGTCGACCACAGAAGAGGCCTGCAATGTGTTGGAGACCACTGATATAGACCTCGTCATCTGTATGCCTGGCAACGCCGACAACGATGCCTTTGCCGTGGCCCGCGACGTGAAGATGCGTGCGCCCCACGTCCCCTGTGTGGTACTGACGCCTTTCTCGCATGGCATCACCAAACGCATAGAGAACGAGGACATGACCGCCTTCGACTATGTCTTCTGCTGGCTGGGCAACACCAACCTCATCCTGTCTATCATCAAACTGATAGAAGACCAGATGAACATTGAGCACGACATCAAGGAGGCTGGTGTACAGATGATTTTGCTGGTGGAGGACAACATCCGCTTCTACTCATCGGTACTGCCAAATCTGTATAACTACATCCTCGCACAGTCGAAGAACTTCTCGACGGAGGCCCTGAACCCCCATGCTGCAGCACAGCGCAAGCGCGGACGTCCGAAAGTTGTGCTGGCAACAACCTACGAGGAGGCCATCCACTGGTACAACATGTATCACGACAACGTGCTGGGTGTCATCAGCGACACACGTTTCCCGTTGGTTGGTGTCAATGGCCGCTTGCCACACGTAGAAGAAGGCGACCCCGAGGCGGGTCTGAAGCTGCTGCGCGAGATACGCCGTCGCGACGAGTATGTCCCCTTGATTCTGGAGAGTTCGGAGATAGCCAACCGCGACAAAGCATGGGCTGAGGGTTTCGACTTCCTCGACAAGAACTCCAAGAAGTTCAATGTCGACCTGCGCCACATGATTGAGGAGCACATGGGCTTTGGCGACTTCGTCTTCCGCGACCCCAAGACTCACGAGGAGGTGTTCCGCATCAAGTCACTGAAGGAGTTGCAGGACAACATCTTCAACATCCCTGCCGAGTCGTTCCAGTATCACGTGTCGCGCAACCACATGAGCCGCTGGCTCTGTGCCCGTGCCATCTTCCCCGTCAGCCAGTTCCTGAAGACGGTGACATGGCACAAGTTGCAAGACCTCAATGCCCACCGTCAGATCATCTTCGACGCCATCGTGCAGTATCGTCGCATGAAGAACATCGGCGTCGTGGCTGTCTTCGACCGTCTGAAGTATGACCGCTTTGCTCACTTCGCACGCATCGGCGACGGTTCGCTGGGCGGCAAAGGGCGTGGCCTGGCATTCCTCGACAACATCATCAAGCGCCATCCCGAACTGAACCAGTTTGAGAATGCCACCGTACAGATACCGAAGACCGTCGTGCTCTGTACCGACATCTTCGACAAGTTTATGGACGAGAACAACCTCTGGGGTATAGCCTTGAGCGATGCCCCAGACGATGAGATACTGCGACACTTCATGCGAGCACAGTTGCCCGATGCACTGATAGCCGACTTCTTTACCTTCTTCAACGCCATCAACGCACCTATCGCCGTGCGGTCGTCGTCGCTATTGGAGGACTCGCACTATCAGCCCTTCGCAGGCATCTACAGCACCTATATGGTACCCTACCTGGAGGACAAATACGAGATGCTGCGCATGGTGGCCTGCGCCATCAAGGGTGTCTATGCCTCTGTCTACTATAAAGACTCGAAGGCCTATATGACGGCTACGTCGAACGTCATCGACCAGGAGAAGATGGCGGTCATCATGCAGGAGGTGGTTGGACAACAGCACGACACGCGCTTCTACCCCACATTCAGTGGTGTGTTGCGCTCGCTGAACTACTACCCCATTGGCGACGAACAGGCAGAAGAGGGTATTGCCTCGCTGGCATTAGGATTAGGAAAATATATCGTTGACGGCGGACAGACCCTGCGCGTCAGCCCCTATCACCCTAAACAGGTGCTGCAGACCTCGGAGATGGAGACAGCGCTGCGCGAGACACAGACGCGCTTCTATGCCTTGGATATCTCGCATGTGGGCGACGACTTCAAGGTGGACGACGGTTTCAACATCCTGAACCTGCGTGTCAAGGAGGCCGACAAAGACGGTTCGCTGCAAGGTATCGCATCGACCTACGACCCTGTCGACCAGATTATCCGCGACGGCATCTATGAGGGGGGCCGCAAGGTTATCTCGTTCAGTGGTGTACTGCAACACGGTGTCTTCCCACTACCCGAAATCCTGCAAATGGCACAGAAGTTGGGATCTGAGGAGATGCGCCGACCCGTGGAGATTGAGTTTGCCTGCAACCTATATAACCAACAGCAAACAGCCAACGGCAAACAACCCAAAGGTGATTTCTATCTCCTCCAGATACGACCCATCGTCGACTCAAAGCAGGTGCTTGACGAAGACCTCGCCGCCATTCCCGACGAGCAGTGCCTGCTGCGTTCGCACAACTCGCTGGGTCATGGTATCTCAGAGGATGTCGTCGACGTGGTTTATGTCAAGACCGACGACGACTTTACGGCTGTCAACAATCCGAAGATTGCCGACGAGATAGAGCAGATCAACCGCAAATTCCTGAACGAGGACAAGAACTATGTGCTGATAGGTCCTGGACGTTGGGGCTCCAGCGACTACTGGCTGGGCATCCCCGTCAAGTGGCCGCACATCTCGGCAGCCCGTGTCATCGTCGAGGCAGGACTGAAGAACTACCATGTAGACCCCTCGCAGGGTACCCACTTCTTCCAGAACCTGACATCGTTCGGCGTAGGCTACTTCACCATCAACACCTATACAGGCGATGGCGTACTGCAGAAAGAACTGCTCGACCAGATGCCTGCCGTCGAAGAGACTGAGTTTGTGCGCCACGTGCGTTTTGACCGCCCACTGAAAATCATGATGGATGGCAAAAAGCAACAAGGTGTAGTGCTGCTGCCCTCGACAAACAACTAACAGCTAACCGCCAACAGCTAATTGCTAAGAAATGAATCGCTATCTCGTCTGGCTAAGTCGCATCCATTGCTGTCGGGGGTTTGGCATACAGTCGCCCACCGACTATGCGTTCGTTCGCTATGTGGTGAACGAGCACTGGCCATACTATGCCTACGACGTGTTGCGCGAAGGCGACTGGCTGCGCGAGAAACTGGGACGGCTCTACATGCGGTTAGCCAACTGGCGACAACCCACAGTCATCCTTTCTGACGACTACCTGCAGTGGCTCCATGCTGGCTGTCACCAGTCAGACATCATACCTCTTACATCAGACATCAGACATCAGACATCGAGCATCGAACTTGCTCGCATTACTATCGACCAGTGGGACCGTTTTCTGCCACTGCTGCCCCACTGTGACCAACAGTCTGTACTGGTTGTCGAGGACATTCAACGCGACAAGGCGCTATGGCAACAGATAGCCAGCGACCCACGGACAGGAACAACCTTCGACCTGTACTACTGTGGCATCGTCTTTTTTGATACCAAACGTTATAAACATAACTATAAAATTAACTTTTAACCGACTATGAAAATTACAAAGGTATACACCCGCAGGGGCGACAAGGGACAGACCTCGCTGGTAGGCGGTCAGCGCGTATCGAAAGCCAGTGCCCGCCTGGAGGCTTATGGCACCGTCGACGAGCTCAACTCCCACCTGGGACTCCTTGCCGCCATGCTACCCGAGGGCCATGAGAAGTCGTTCGTAGAGCGCATACAAAACAACCTCTTCAACGTCTGCACCAACCTGGCAACAGACCAGGACCATGACGAACTGATTCCTTCAGCCTATCTGCCAGAAGGCGCCGTCAAGGAAGTGGAACAAGAGGTCGACAGCATTACGTACGAACTGCCCGAACGTCACGGATTCATCCTTCCTGGTGGCACACAGGCTGCAGCACAGGCACACGTCTGCCGCACCGTCTGCCGTCGTGCCGAGCGCCGCATTGTAGCCCTTGCCGAAACGGCTACCGTCACACCCGAAGTACAACAATACGTCAACCGGCTAAGTGATTATCTCTTTATTTTAGCCAAAAAGTTGAATTTTATTGCTGGTAATAGCGAAAAAATATGGCAGAATGCTTGCAAATAAGAAAAAATATATTACTTTTGCGGGCAAATTAGAAATGAGAACCGAAAAACAAGAATTGTTAATTATTAAATTGTAAATATTATTATGTATTGGACACTAGAATTAGCATCAAAACTGGAAGATGCTCCCTGGCCCGCTACCAAGGACGAACTGATAGATTATGCCATCCGCTCAGGCGCTCCCCTTGAAGTATTGGAGAACCTGCAGGAAATAGAAGATGAGGGCGACGTCTACGAGAGTATCGAAGAGATATGGCCCGACTATCCCACCAAGGAAGACTTCCTGTTCAACGAGGATGAGTATTAGTCCGAGAAATAGGACGAAGTATGCGTAAAAAGAGCGAAGAAAACGGCTGGAAATCAGCGCTTTCCTCGCTCTTTTCATTTTGACGACTGTTTATATCCAATAATGGAGAATCCTTTATTAGCGTGTACCAGATGACGACCATTCTTCATTCCGACATACTTACATGTATAGCATATTTTCCAGTATCTCAACAGCCTTGGTGATGTCTTCTTTAAACCGTTTGTGGTCTCTCAGGAAGTCAGCCCTGCCACCAGAAATAACATCAAGTAGTTCCTGGCTCATTTCATCTGCATACGAGGCAATAGCGATTTCAATGTCATCCTTTTGCCAGTCAAGCGTCGAATGAATATAGATTCTCTGCTTCTGATGCAGGAAACTGTAGGCTGTCTCTATACTGTCTTTCGTTATCATTTGTTTTTGTCATAGCCTATCGGACGGAACTGTTTTTGCTTGTCGCTGTAAACGAATCCATGTCCGTATAGGTATTTTTTTATATCCTTTGGCTCTGTTCCAAAATTATAGCACAACGATTCCAACGTGTCAAACTCTTCATCCCTCAGAAGCATGTTGACGCTTGAAACCAGTATTGCAGGGTCTTTCGGTAAGAAATCCATTTCACAAATTCTATTAAAACACACTGCAAAGGTACTCATTTTTCCTTTATTATTCGTATCTTTGCAGCCAACATTACAATACTTTAAGAGAATTATAGCACATCATTGTGAAAACTGCAAAAAGAAATACTAAGTGGATATGAATTTGTTGGAATTAGTAAAAGCGAGATATAGCTGTAGGAGCTATCAGCCTACGAGTATTGAACAAGAAAAACTGGACTACATCATGGAGTGTGTCAGGTTTGCCCCCTCTGCGGTGAACAAGCAGCCCTGGAGGTTCCATATAGTCAGGAGCGAAGCCGATAAGGCGAAACTTCAGGAATGCTACAACCGCGAGTGGTTCCAAACGGCTCCAATGTACGTCATCTGCTCTATCCTCCATGACGAGGAGTGGGTACGCTCTGACGGGAAGCATCATGGCGATATTGATATAGCCATTGCAGTAGAGCATCTTTGTCTGGCAGCAACAGAACAGGGACTTGGCACTTGCTGGGTTTGCAACTTTGATGCTGAACTGTGCAAGAAGTCCTTTGGTCTAGGTGAGCATGAAGAGCCTGCTGTCCTAATTCCAATCGGCTATCCTGCCGATGACTTGAAGGAAAAGAAGCGTAAGGCCATTGAAGAAATATGCAAATAATCACTTCTTCTCTTTTGCCTTTTTTGCAAACTCGAATAGAGCGAGAGGCAGATGGCAATAGCCATCTGGATTCTTGTCAAGATAGTCCTGATGGTATTCTTCGGCCGTATAGAAGTTCTGAAGAGGAAGTTTTTCCACCACTAAAGGCTGCTCATAGTTCTTCTGCTCTTCGGCAAAGACCTTCTCGATGACAGGCAGATCTGCAGGATCTGTGTAATAGACACCAGTGCGATAGCGAGTGCCTTCATCGTGTCCTTGCTTGTTCAGACTCGTCGGATCGATGGCCTTGAAAAACATCTGCAGCAAAAATTCAAGACTGACCACATCAGGATAGAACCTTACAAAAACCGTTTCGGCAAAACCTGTCTGGTCGGTATACACCTCCTTATACGTCGGATTCTCCGTATGTCCATTGGCAAAGCCCACTTCCGTCATGACCACACCCTCCATCTGCTTGAAGTAATGTTCTGTTCCCCAAAAGCAGCCACCAGCAAGATAAATATCCTTGGTAGGTTTCGTTTTCAACTTATCTCCTGTCGTTTTCATTATTTTATTACTATGTTCTAAGCGGCTACAAAAATACTCATTTTCCATCAGAAATGAATATTTTTCCTTTTTTTTGTGTAATTTTGTCCCAAAATTGACAATACATTATTAAATAAAGCATCAAGCGCATGACTCTAATTATCGGTTTGCTCATCCCCCTCTTGGGAACCATGCTCGGTGCAGCATTCGTCTTCTTCATGAAAGACGACCTGTCGCCCCGAGTACAGAAGACACTGTTGGGCTTTGCCTCTGGCGTGATGGTGGCGGTCTCAGTATGGTCGCTGCTGATACCCGCCATGGAGATGGTGACAGACAGTGGCAAATGGAGCGTACTGCCAGCAGCCGCAGGATTTCTGTTGGGCATCTTCTTCCTGTTAGCACTCGACGAACTGACCCCACACCTTCATGTAGGTTCTGACGCACCAGAAGGTCCCCGATCACGACTGTCGCGCACCGCTATGCTGGCGCTGGCTGTCACTATTCACAACCTACCAGAAGGCATGGCCGTCGGCGTCGTGTTTGCAGGAGCTGAGCAGGGTGCCGCAGGACTGTCCATTGCTTCGGCAGTAGCAGTATCATTGGGTATCGCCATCCAGAACATTCCCGAAGGAGCCATCATCTCCATGCCCATGCGTGCAGAGGGCAACTCTAAGTGGCGCTCATTCCTGATAGGCAGTCTGAGCGGAGCTGTCGAACCTGCTGGAGCCGTTGCCGTCCTCTTGTTGGCCTCGCTGTTGATGCCCGTCATGCCCTATATGCTGGCCTTTGCCGCAGGAGCCATGTTCTACGTTGTCGTCGAGGAGCTCATCCCCGAAACCTCCAACGGTCAGCACTCCAACCTCAGCACCATCGGCTTTGCCGTCGGTTTTGTGCTGATGATGGTACTCGACGTGGTGATGGGCTGATTTGAGACCTTCTTGGATAAGTTACAGACTCTGGCGATACTCTTTGGGAGTTATGCCCGTGAGTCGACGGAAGTACTTGGCGAAGAAGGCGGGATTGGCAAAATGGAAATCATAGGCTATCTGCGCTGCACTCTTATCGGTGTGGCGCAGTTCTATTTTGATGCGGGTGACTAGAGCCCTGTCTATCCAGTCCTTGGCAGTGGTACCACTGGTCTGACGCACAATAGTGCCCAGATAGCGCTGTGTGAGACACATACGGTCAGCGTAGTAAGCCAATTGGTGGTGCTCGTTGCAATGCTGGTTCACCAACTGGAGGAAGCGGTCAAAGATGGTCTGTTCGCGTGAACGAGTGACCAATAGCTGGTCAGCCTGCTGGTGGTAGAGCTTGTTATAATGCTGCATCAAGGCGGCCACGAGGGCTGTGGCGGTAGGACGGTAATAGTCGGTTTGGTGGACAAGATGCCAGAGGGCATCGAAGATATGACATGCCGTCAAGGCGTCACCCTCAGAGACTGGCAGTTGGAAGTCGCGCACATGGCCCATGAATGCCGACGGCATCTGTTCTTGAGCAAACGGCATGGGAAACTGTGAAAAGAGGGCCATGCCGTAAATCTCAAGGTCAGGAGAAAAGCGGATAGGATTGATGATAGTACCTGGACCGATATAGACGAGCGTGCCAGCGCTGACATGGCGATTCTGCAAATTTAAGTTCACGTCGCCCTCACCTCGGGTGATGATGCCAAAGCGGTGGTCATTGATGATAAAAGGTGGGGCCTGCTGGATAATCAGTTGGAACACACGAGAATCGCCATGAACCATTATCAGTTCGTTGCTGAAATATATGCAGTCGCGAATTTCGTCATAGTGAGAGGAAAGGATTTCCTTCATCCTCCATAGGTCCATCAGTTTCGGTTTCTTGTCCATCGTTTCTTTTCTTTTATGCCAAGATTCGGTGGCAAAGATAATAAATTCCAACGGATTAAATTACTTTTCATGCAGAAATCGTACAAAAAGAATATTTTTGTATGCTAATGGATAACGTGAGATGGAACAAAAGGGCGTACCTTTGCACCACGAAATCAATAACAACTATGAATAAGAGAAAGATTATGTTGAGCCTTGTGATGCTTCCAACAGCAATAATGGCTCAGACATTGGAAGAGTGCCAGCAGGCTGCAGAACGTAACTACCCGTTAATCAAGCAGTATGGCCTCATCGAGAAGACGACGCAACTGACGGTAGCCAACATCCAGAAAGGCTGGCTACCACAGGTGTCGGCATCGGCACAGGCTACGTATCAGAGTGATGTCATGTCGTGGCCTGACCAGATGAAGACGATGATGACTGGTATGGGCACCGACATGAAGGGGCTGACTAAAGACCAGTATCGTGTGGGAATCGATGTCAACCAGACCCTCTTCGACGGTGGTGTCATCAGCAGTCAGAAGGCGATAGCCCGTCAGCAGGGGAAGGTGCAGGAAGCGCAGACAGAGGTTCAGTTATATAATGTTCGCAAGCGCGTGAACGAGATGTATTTCTCGTTGCTGATGCTCGACGAACAGATTGTGCTGAACCACGACATGCAGGAACTGCTGGCTGGCAACGAGCGAAAACTGCAAGCGATGATGAAGAGCGGAACGGCTGCCGAGAGCGATTGGCAGAGCGTGAAGGCCGAACGTCTGAAAGTGATGCAGCAGGCCACCAGTCTGGAGTCGCAGAAACGGATGCTGACAATGATGCTAAGCACGTTCTGCGGGATTGAGACCAACAACATACAAAAACCGCTGGTAAAGGCAGAGAACGGAGAACTGATGTCTGAGAGCCTTCGTCCGGAACTGCGAGCATTGGATGCACAGATAGGACTGCTCAATGCGCAGGAAAAGGCACTGAACGCTGCGCTGATGCCTAAACTCGGTGTATTCGCTCAGGGCTATTACGGCTATCCTGGTCTGAATATGTTTGAAGACATGATGTCGCACAAGTGGAGTCTGAATGGCATCATTGGTGCTCGTCTCACCTGGAATATCGGTGCACTCTACACACGCAAGAACGACAAGGCGAAGCTACAGCTGCAGCGCGACCTGACAGAATCGAACCGCGAGGTATTTCTCTTCAACAACCGTATGGAACAGCTGCAACAGAGCGAGGAAATCAGCCGCTATAAGCAACTGATGAATGACGACGCAGAGATTATCTCCCTACGCGCTGCTGTCCGCAAAGCCGCAGAGTCTAAACTCTCTCATGGTATCATCGACGTGAACGACCTGCTACGCGAAATCAATCAGGAGAATGCTGCCCGTGTACAGCAGTCGATGCACGAGATTGAGATGCTGAAAGAGATATACGACAACAAATTTACCACGAACAATTAAAACAAACAAAATATGAGAAAGATATTAGCACTGGCAAGCATAGCACTGCTGATGGCCGCTTGCGGAAACAACGAGAAAATATATGATGCAACAGGTACGTTTGAGGCTACGGAAACCACCGTATTTGCCGAGCAGAGCGGAGCACTCTTGATGTTTAATGTCAACGAGGGTGACTCTCTGCCTATGGGGTGCGAAGTAGGACTCATCGACACTACACAAACCTGGCTGAAGATTCAGCAGTTGGGTGCGACAAAGGAAGTATACCAGAGTCAGAAGCCCGATATGGAACGCCAGATTGCTGCCACACGCCAGCAGTTGGCGAAGGCGCAGCAGGACGAGCAGCGCTATCGTGAACTGGTGGCCGACGGAGCCGCTCCCTCGAAGATGCTCGACGATGCCGCCAGTCAGGTGAAGGTGCTACAGCGACAGCTCGACGCACAGATCTCGTCGCTATCGACCAGCACAAAAGCACTGGATAAGCAGACCGCTGCTGCCAACGTGCAGATAGACCAGTTGCGCGACATGCTGCGCAAGTGTCATGTGGTAACACCTGCCAAAGGCACCGTTCTCGAGAAATATGTGGAACGTGGCGAGTTCGTCAGCGTTGGCAAACCGCTGTTCAAGATGGCAGATACGCAGGATATGCACCTGCGTGCATACGTCACCTCGGCTCAACTACAGAACATCCAGTTGGGCCAGAAGGTAAAGGTATTTGCCGACTATGGCGACAACCAGCGGAAGGAGTATGACGGCACCATCTCGTGGATTTCCTCGCGCTCGGAGTTTACACCTAAGACCATCCTCACTGACGACGAACGTGCTGACCTGGTGTATGCCGTGAAGATTGCCATCAAGAACGACGGTTTCGTGAAGATGGGGATGTACGGTGAAGCCAAATTCTAATTGACAATTGAAAATTGAGAATTGACAATGATGAATGCCATTGATGTAAAGAACGTCAGCAAGAGCTACGGCAAGGTGCAGGCACTCAGCGATGTGTCGTTTGCTGTCGGCAAGGGCGAGGTGTTCGGCCTCATCGGTCCTGACGGCGCCGGCAAGACATCGATGTTCCGCATTCTCTCTTCGCTGCTTTTGCCAGAGACGGGAACGGCAAGCGTTGACGGCTTCGATGTGGTAAAGCAGATGCGCGAGGTGCGTTGCCGGGTAGGTTATATGCCAGGCAAGTTCTCGCTTTATCAAGATTTGACTATTGAGGAGAATCTGAACTTCTTCGCTACGCTGTTTGGCACCACCGTCGAGGAGGGCTACGACTCGATAAAGGCCATCTACTCGCAGATAGAGCGCTTCAAAGACCGCAAGGCGGGGGCGCTATCGGGTGGTATGAAACAGAAACTAGCCCTGTCGTGTGCACTGGTACACCAGCCAAGCGTACTCTTCCTCGACGAACCGACTACGGGTGTTGACCCCGTGAGCCGCAAGGAGTTCTGGGAGATGCTCCTGATGTTGAAGGAGCGCGGCATCACCATCGTGGCCTCTACGCCCTATCTTGACGAGGTGCGCTGTTGTGAGCGGGTGGCATTCCTTGACCAAGGGAAGATCAGAGGCATTGACACTCCTGAGGTTATCCTTGACCGCTTTAAGGACGTCTTCAATCCTCCTGGCATTGAGCACAAGAAAACCACGGAGACAAAAGACGAGAATGTGATTGAGGTCTCGCACTTAGTAAAGGCCTTCGGTTCGTTCCATGCCGTTGACGACATCAGTTTCTCGGTGAAGCGAGGCGAGATATTCGGTTTCCTTGGTGCCAACGGTGCGGGCAAGACCACTGCCATGCACATGCTAACGGGTCTGAACCAGCCAACCAGCGGCACAGGCACCGTGGTGGGCTACGACATCCGCACGCAGCATGAAGAGATCAAGAAGCATATCGGTTACATGTCGCAGAAGTTCTCGCTCTACGAAGACCTGACGGTAGCAGAGAATATCCGCCTCTTTGCTGGCATCTACGGCATGAAAAGTGAAGAGATAAGAGTGAAGAGTGAAGAGTTGCTGAGCCGTCTCAAGTTCGAGGACCATCGCGACGACTTGGTGGGTTCTTTGCCATTGGGTTGGAAACAGAAGCTGGCCTTCTCCGTGTCCATCTTCCACGAGCCGGGTGTGGTGTTTCTCGACGAACCCACGGGTGGTGTCGACCCTGCTACACGCCGCCAGTTCTGGGAACTCATCTACGATGCTGCCGCACGCGGCATTACCGTCTTCGTGACGACCCACTATATGGACGAGGCAGAATACTGCGATCGTATCTCCATTATGGTGGACGGTAAAATCAGTGCCCTCGGCACACCGGACGAACTAAAGGAACGATTCCACCAGCCCGACATGGACCACGTCTTTACCTATTTAGCACGACAGGCAACAAGAAGCAGCGACTAATTTTGAAACGTTATGAAACAGTTTATATCATTCGTCATCAAGGAAGCCAAACACATCCTGCGCGACAAGCGCACGATGCTCATCCTCTTCGGTATGCCGGTAGTGATGATGATACTCTTCGGCTTTGCCATCACAACAGATGTGAAGAATGTACGCACCGTAGTGGTTACCTCGCAGATGGACCATCTGACGCAGACGGCTGTTGAGCGGTTGGCACAGTCGGAGTACTTTACCATCACACAAACCGTCAGCACGCCACAGGAGGCTGAGAGGCTCATACGTAGTCAGAAGGCTGATATGGCCATGGTGTTCTCACACGATTTCGCCAGCAAAAAGGACGGTATTCAGCTGATAGTGGACGGCTCCGACCCCAACATGGCAGCGCAGTGGACGAACTATGCGCAGGGCGTGCTGGCAAACATGCAGGGCAGTATGGTAAACTCCAAAATGCTCTACAATCCGCAGATGAAGTCAGCCTACAACTTCGTGCCTGCCATCATGGGTATGCTGATGATGCTGATCTGTGCTATGATGACCTCTATCTCTATTGTCCGCGAGAAGGAAAGGGGCACAATGGAGGTGTTGCTCGTCTCGCCCGTCCGTCCGCTGATGGTAATTATTGCCAAGGCCGTACCCTATCTGGTGCTCGCCTTCGGCATTCTCATCACCATCCTGCTGATGGCTCGCTTTGTGCTGGATGTGCCGTTGCAAGGCTCGCTGTTCTGGATTCTTGCCATTTCCACCTTATATATATTATTAGCGCTCTCGCTGGGACTGCTCATCTCGAATGTGGCACAGACACAACTCGTTGCCCTGCTACTCTCGGCCATGGTGCTGCTGATGCCTGTGCTGATGCTCTCCGGCATGATGTTTCCAATAGAGTCGATGCCCAACATTCTGCAATGGATATCCATCGTCATTCCACCGCGCTACTATATCGAGGCCATGCGCAAGCTGATGATAATGGGTGTGGGTGTCGGTGAAGTGATGAAGGAAATCGCCGTCCTTGCAGGCTTCACTACGTTCTTCCTCATACTTGCCCTCATGAAGTTTAACACGAGACTGGAATAATAATTATCAATTGTCAATTCTCAATTATGTTAAAGCATCTCATACAAAAGGAGTTCCTGCAGATTCGCCGTAATCCGTTTCTGCCCAAACTCATACTCTTATTTCCCATCGTGATTATGTGCATTATGCCATGGGTGATGCAGATGGAGGTGAAGAACATCGTGGTAGATGTGGTTGACATAGACCACACCGTTGAGTCACAGCGATTGGTACAGCAGATTGCAGCTTCCAACTATTTCATCTTTGGTGGACAGAAGGCCTCCTACGCTGAAGCGATAAAGGACATCGAGAAAGGTAAGGCAGATGTTATCCTCGAGATTCGCGATGGCAAGTATCTCATTGCAGCCAATGCCGTCAACGGCACCAAGGGCTCAATGGGCAGCGCCTATCTGAGCCAGATAGTTACCTCGCGGCAGCCAATTGCCAATTCTCCATTGTCTGTTCTCAATTTGTACAACAAGCATCAGAACTACAAGCTCTTCATGATTCCTGCCCTGTTGGCTATCGTGATGATGCTGATGACGGGATTCCTGCCCACGCTCAACATCGTTGGCGAGAAGGAAACGGGCACCATTGAGCAGATGAATGTCACGCCCGTGTCGAAGTGGGCGTTCATCCTCTCCAAACTCATTCCTTACTGGCTCATCGCCCTCTTTGTCATCACCGTGTGCCTCCTGTTGGCCTGGCTTATCTATGGTCTTACACCAGCAGGTCCGTTATGGCTTGTCTATGTGCTCGCCATGTTGCTGGCGCTATTCTTCTCGTCGTTCGGACTCATCGTCTCAAACTATAGCGAAACCATGCAACAGGCCGTCTTCGTCATGTGGTTCTTCGTGGTTACCATCATGCTGCTCAGTGGACTCTTCACCCCTACCCGTTCCATGCCAGAATGGGCGTACGTCACCACTTACGTCAACCCCATGCACTACTTCATCGATGCCATCCGCACCGTCTTCATCCGTGGCGGGGGCTTCCGCGAGGTGGCTTATCAGGTGTTCGCGCTTCTCAGCATTGGCATCGTCATGGGAGGCTGGGCTGTGCAGAGTTATAAGAAAAACCATTAATCCCTAAAATACAGCTGATAATGATGAAATTCTCTAGAGAATTTTTGCTAAATACAGCTAATACAGAAACGATACGTTATTTCTCCAGTTCAAAGACAGGAATGAAGGTCTTGTCAATCTGTGTGGTTACAGTCTGACCGCCCTCATAATATTTTCCGCTATGGCGGTCGCGCCAGCGGCCACGGGTCTTGGGCAGGTAGGTCTTCCACTCTGTGACGTCAGGCTCCGTGACAGGACTGATGAGCAGCTTGGGGCCGAACATATACTCGTACTTCTGAGCCAGCGCTTGCGGGTCGTCGGCAAAGTCGAAGACCAGAGGACGCATCAACGTGTAACCCTCCTCGCTGACGCGACGGGCACACTCCTCGATATACGGACGCAGCGCCTCGCGCTCCTTGATGCAGTTGGCAATAACGGTCTGAGCCTCCTTGCCGTAGTTCCACGGCTCCGTATTGCTCATATAGCCATGAACACGCATCAGGGGAAGATAGACCGACAGCTCTATCCAGCGCAACATGCGGTCGATGTAAGCCTGGTCCTGATACTGATTTTGCGGGCGGAAGAAGCCACCAGCATCGTAGGTCCACCAAGGCATGCCGGCAGCTTGTACTCCCAGTCCGGCAGTAATCTGTCGGCGCAGTGTTTCCCAGTCGTTGCCCACATCGCCACTCCATACCGCAGCACCATAGCGCTGGATACCAGGATAGGCACAACGGGTCAAGATGAAAGGTTCTTGCTGACCGCAGGCCTTCAGCCCTTCATAAACGGTCTTGTTGACCAGCAGGGGGAAGACGTTACGCACGGCATTGCCACGCCAACGGCCTGCATTGACCATGCGCCCTGCCAGGTCGTCGTTCTCGGGCTCCGTAGCATCCTGCCACCAGGCGTCGATGCCCAGTGGCACCAGTCGCTCGGCAAAGTTTTTCCAGTAGGCAGCAGCGGCCTCACTGTTGAAGAAGTCTATCCAGTCGGTATGAGGGATATAGTAGTTGTTGGCGAGCATTTGTTTTCCCACCTCTGAGTTCTTGTCTATCTTCGACCATACGCTGACCATGAAGCGGATGCCCATGTGGTGCAGATAGTCCGTCAGCGCCTTGGGGTCGGGGTAGTTGTCTTCGTCAAAACGCATGGCATTCCATCCGTACTTGCCCCAGTACTGCCAGTCCTGTACCAGCATACCTACGGGGATGCGCTCCTTCTTAAAGCGGTTTGCCGTCTGCAGAATTTCGTCAGATGAGTGGAAGCGCTCACGGCAGTGGATATAACCCAATGCCCACGATGGCATGGGTGCACAAGGGCCTGTCAGTTCGCGATAGGTTGCTACCACTTCGTCGGGGGAACCGACGAACACCGTGTAGTCCACTTTGTCGGCTACGGGCGACTGGAACGTTGTCTCATTCTTCACCAAATGATAGAACAGTACGGGTTTGTCGCCACCAGTCAGTTCTGCGGAAACTTTATGATTGCCTGCCTTCAGATGGACGATAACCGAACTCGTAGGCGGCAGCCATACGTTCTGCATGTCCATCACCTTCTTGCCGTCAATTTCCAGATGGTGGCGGCGTGCCATCTTCTGACCGACGTCCAGCAGCAGGGCATAGTCGCCCTCCTTGGCAATACGTAGCGTAGCCCCAAAGATGTTTTGTTGGCGCACCTCCCTCTTGTTACCCTCTGTCGTCGTCACGTCGACGGTCTGTTGGCTGTTAGCTGTTGGCTGTTGTTTCTTGACAAGCGTCACGCTTTCGCTGCTGGGGTTATACTCCGCCATACCGTAATTGTTCCACAGCATGCCATAGCCCTTGCTCGACAGCACCATAGGCAGCGAAATCTGTGTGTTAACCTGAGTCAGACGACGCGAGAGTCCGCGTACATTGGTATAGCCGTCCTGAAACTGTCCCAGACCATAGAGGTATTCATCCTTGGGCGACACGAAGGTCATCGTGGCCTGTTCACCCTCCATGTCGTGGCGTGTGGCGGTAAAGACGACACGTCCCTGTTTATCCTTGACCTGCAACAACTGCCGCTTCTTGTCTATCTTCACACTGATGTCGTGCTGTGCCACCTCATCCTGGCGCACATAGCTCCAGTCGGGCAGTTGCTCGGGCAGTTTGCCACCCTCGTCATACTGGATGCGTACGGCATTACGTGCCACATACTTCACTGTCAGTTGTCCCTGTCCAAAGGGCACTGTCTCAGCCCACAACGGCTGCATCGTCAACAAGAAGAAAGTTGATAATATCAGATTTCTCATTCCTTATAATAATAGTTAGTTAGCTTTCAGCTGCAAAAGTACACAAAACAACTGAGACAAACAAATATTCCTGGCTTTTTTCTCGCATAGCACGCAGTTCCTGCAGGGTGCCGCCGTGGAAGAGTTGGCTGGGACGGATTCTTTTTCCCCTCTGTGCGAAAAAACATATTCCAAAATATGGTGTTTTGAAGTTATTTTGTTACTTTTGCAAGCAGTTTTTCATGTGTGCATACATGGCACTATAACATTTTTCAGAATGTACTATATTGACTCTTTCTTCGCCTGGCTAAGTGCTACACTATGGGGGTGGCCCATGATTATCTTGTTGTTAGGAACACATATCTTCCTAACTTTCCGCCTGCGTATTCCCCAGCGCAAACTCTTTACCGGCATCCGACTATCGGTCACCAAAGAGCCTGGTGCCAAGGGCGACGTCAGTCAGTTTGCCGCCTTGGCTACTGCCTTGGCAGGAACCATCGGCACGGGTAACATTGTCGGTGTGGCAACAGCCATAACCTTGGGAGGTCCAGGGGCTGTGCTCTGGTGCTGGCTCTCAGGTATCTTCGGCATCGCAACGAAATATGCAGAGGGTCTCTTAGCCGTGAAATACCGTGTCATGGAGTCCAATGGCAATCACTATGGCGGACCGATGTATGCCTTAGAGCGCGGACTGAACATGAAGTGGCTGGCCGTCTTATTTGCCATCTTCACCACATTGGCATCTTTTGGTATCGGTGCGACAGTACAGGCCAACTCTATGGCGCTATTAGCAAACAAGACTTGGGGATTCCCCGATTGGGGTGTCGGCATCATTGCCTGTTTCCTGACAGGACTGGTTATCATCGGCGGTGTCAAGTATATAGCTCGCGTATGCTCATATCTAGTACCCTTCATGGCCATCTTCTATATGTTAGGGTGCTTCGTCATCCTCTTCATCAACCAGGACTATGTTTGGCCCGCCATCAAACTGATAGTCGAGTCTGCCTTCCATCCAGCTGCTGCTGGGGGTGGCTTTGTAGGGACGACCATCATGATGGCTGCACGCTATGGTATCGCACGAGGGCTCTTTTCCAACGAGAGCGGCTTGGGTTCTTCTCCCATCGTAGCGGCAGCAGCACAGACGCGCAATCCTGTGCGTC
>ODAJ012181991.1_pt1 | contig 53474 bp, 37 predicted proteins | sample 1539241 | NCBI WGS metagenome assembly ODAJ01 (sample SAMN02144231, study PRJEB22623) | gut metagenome | biome: sheep rumen | host: Ovis aries | place: New Zealand | reverse complement strand
ACTATGGCAAAGCTTAAGATTACCCAGGTCCGCTCCAAGAATGGAGAGACCAAGCGTCAGATCGCTAACCTCAAGACTCTCGGTATCCGCAGGATGCACCAGACCGTTATCGTAGAGGATACCCCTATCACCAGGGGCATGCTTGAGAAGGTCCAGCATCTGGTTTCTTATGAAGTAATTGACTAAGAGGAGGATTAGAGATGAAACTTGAAAATCTGAAGCCCGCAAAGGGCGCAACCCATAACAGCAAGCGCGTTGGCCGCGGCCAGGGTTCCGGTAAAGGTGGCACCGCCACCCGTGGTACCAAGGGTGCACAGGCACGTGCCGGCTATGAGCACAAGATTGGTTTCGAAGGTGGCCAGATGCCTATGCAGAGGCGTCTTCCCAAGTTCGGCTTCAAGAACCCTACCCGTGTAGCCTACAAGGGTGTCAACGTTTCCACAATTCAGGCCCTCAGCGAAAAGCTGGGCATCGCCGAATTCGACGTCGAGACTTTCATCAGCGCAGGTATCGCCTCCAAGGGAGAACTTGTAAAGGTGCTTGGCAACGGTGAAATCACCGCAAAGGTAGAGGTTAAGGCAAACGCTTTCTCCAAGAGCGCCATCGAGAAAATCGAGGCCGCCGGCGGAAAGGCAACCGTAATCGAATAATTCCCAGTCACAATGAAGAAGTTTATTGAGACAATTCGAAACATTTACAACATCGAAGAACTGCGCAAGCGGATAGGTTACACTATCCTGCTTGTGCTGGTTTACCGTCTGGGCAGCTTCATTCTCCTTCCCGGTCTGGACCCCGAGGTCCTCAAGGGTGGTATTGCAGGTACCCAGGAAGGCCTCGTAGGACTTCTCAACATGTTCTCCGGCGGCGCCTTCGGTAACGCCAGTATCTTCGCTCTCGGTGTGATGCCCTACATTTCGGCATCCATCGTGGTCCAGCTCCTCGGCATGTTCGTTCCCGCCTTCCGCAAAATGCAGATGGAAGGAGAGAGCGGCCGAAGGAAGATGAACCAGATCACCCGCTACCTCACCGTGGCCATTCTCGCCATCCAGGGCCCTGCCTATGTTGCCGGCATGATTCCCGCAGCAGCTCGCACCGTCACCTGGAGCCCCTTCATGTTCAACCTGGTTTCCACCATCATCCTGATGGCCGGTTCCATGTTCGTAATGTGGCTCGGCGAGCGCATCACAGACCGCGGTATCGGTAACGGTATCTCCCTTATCATCATGATCGGTATCGTTGCCCGCCTTCCTTACGCCCTCTTCGCAGAGGCTGCACAGAAGTTCACCGGCAACGGTGTCGGCGGTCCCCTCATGTTCGTTGTTGAAATGGTAGTATGGGTGCTCGTCATCCTTGCAGCCATCGCACTCGTACAGGCAGTCCGCAGGGTCCCCGTGCAGTATGCAAAGCGTGTCATCGGCAACAAGCAGTACGGCGGTGTGCGTCAGTACATCCCCCTCAAGATCAATGCTGCCGGCGTTATGCCTATCATCTTCGCACAGGCCCTCATGATGTTCCCTATGCTGCTTGGCCGCTATGACGCCACCCGTGGCATCGCAGCCGCCTTCTCCAGCTACACTTCCGTCTGGTACAATATCGTATTCGGCCTCCTCGTCATCATCTTCACCTACTTCTACACCGCCGTCACCGTGAACCCCACCATGATGGCCGAAGACATGAAGAAGAACGGCGGCTTCATCCCCGGCGTAAAGCCCGGCAAGAAGACTGCCGAATACCTTGACAGCATTATGACCAAAGTGACCCTCCCGGGCTCCATCTTCCTGGCCATCATCGCCTGTCTGCCGGCCCTGGCAAACGTGATGGGTGTGAACAATCAGTTCGCCTCCTTCTTCGGCGGCACCTCGCTGCTGATCATGGTTGGCGTAATCCTGGATACCCTCCAGCAGATTGAGAGCTACCTTCTCATGCGCCACTACGACGGACTTATGAAAACCGGCCGCCTCACCGGCAGGTCCGGAATGTAATTTTTGAATGTACTATCGAAGTTCGATATGGTAAGGCCTAAAACCAGCGAAGAGATAGAACTGCTGAGGATCAACGGAGACCTTGTGTCCCGTACTTTGGCGGAGGTCGGAAAACTGGTCGCCCCAGGTGTGACAACCGCGAGGTTGAATGAGGTGGCCGAGACCTTTATCCGCGATCACGGAGCAGAACCTTCCTTCAAAGGCTTTGAAGGCTTCCCGGCAGCGCTCTGCATGTCAGTGAACGATGTTGTAGTCCATGGTTTCCCCTCCGACTACGTCCTCAAAGAGGGAGACATCGTTTCTGTAGACTGCGGAACCCTGTACAAAGGATATAACGGAGATTCGGCCTACACCTTCCCTGTGGGGGAGGTGGACGCCGAAACCCGGAAACTCCTGGATGTCACCAAGGCATCCCTGTACAAGGGCATTGAAGCGGCTGTGGCAGGAGGTCGCACAGGCGATATCGGATACGCGGTGCAGTCGTACGCAGAATCATTCGGTTTTTCCGTTGTCCGCGAACTCGAAGGACACGGCCTTGGCAGGGAAATGCACGAGGAACCCGGAGTTCCCAATTACGGGAGAAGGGGTCACGGCGCCCGCCTCATTGACGGAATGGTTATTTGTATTGAGCCTATGATCTGTGCAGGCGGCAGAGGTGTGTATCTTGCAAGAAATGGTTGGGCAGTACACACCGCCGATCACAAGAACGCGGCGCACTATGAGCTTACGGTTGTTATCCGGAAAGGCCGGGCCGAACAACTCTCTACCTTCGATTACATTGAGAAAGATGGTTTGATTAAATTTTAAGGAAAAACGTTTCGCCTATGTCCAAACAAGTAGCTATCGAGCAGGATGGTACTGTGATTGAGACCCTCCCCAACGCGATGTTCCGCGTGGAGCTGGAGAATGGTCACGTCCTCCTCTGCAACATTTCAGGTAAGATGAGGATGAACTTTATCCATATCCTTCTCGGTGACCGGGTAAAGGTAGAAATCTCACCCTATGATTTAACCAAAGGAAGAATTTCTTTCAGATACAAATAAAAACTAGATAACGATGAAAGTCAAGACCTCCATCAAGAAACGCAGTGAAGACTGCAAAATTGTCCGGCGTAAAGGCCGCCTGTACGTTATCTGCAAGAAGAACCCCAAGTTCAAGATGCGCCAGGGTTAATTAAGTGTAACTAATAAAAGTACAGATAGAATATGGCAAGAATAGCCGGTGTTGATTTACCCAACAACAAACACGGAGTTATAGGTCTTACCTATATCTACGGAATCGGCCGCAGCAGCGCCCAGAGGATTCTGAGCACTTGTGGCATCGACCCTACTATCAAAGTCGGAGACTGGAACGACGATCAGATCGCTGCTATCCGTACCCTCATCAACGACGAGTTCAAGATTGAGGGTGAGCTCCGTTCCTCAGTCCAGATGGACATCAAGCGCCTTATGGATATCGGTTGCTACCGTGGTATCCGCCACCGTGCAGGTCTCCCTGTACGCGGCCAGAGCACCAAGAACAACGCCCGTACCCGTAAAGGTAAGAAGAAGACCGTTGCTAACAAGAAGAAAGCAACCAAGTAATCTCACAGACTAGCTATGGCAAAGAAAACAACAACTACCAAGAAAAGAGTTGTGAAGGTAGAAGCCTATGGCCAGGCCCATATCTCCTCCACCTTCAACAACGTGATCGTGTCCCTGACCAACGCTCAGGGCCAGGTGATCAGCTGGTCTTCTGCCGGCAAGTGCGGTTTCCGTGGTTCCAAGAAGAACACTCCGTACGCCGCCCAGATGGCAGCAGAAGATGCCGCCAAGACCGCTTTCGATGCCGGTCTTCGCAAGGTTAAGTGCTACGTAAAGGGCCCGGGTGCAGGACGTGAGTCCGCCATCCGCACCATTAACAACGCAGGTATCGTGGTAACTGAGATCATCGACGTAACCCCTATGCCGCACAATGGTTGCCGTCCCAAGGGTCGCCGTAAAGTTTAATTTTAATTGAAGTAGAATTATGGCAAGATATACTGGTCCTACCACTCGTATCGCCCGTAAATTCGGCGAACCCATCTATGGCCCCGACAAAGCCTTTGAAAAGAGAAACACTCCTCCGGGACAGCACGGTCTGGCTGCAAAGCGCAAGAAGCAGAAAGAATACGGCACCCAGCTCAAGGAGAAGCAGAAAGTAAAATACATGTACGGTGTTCTGGAGCGTCAGTTCCGTAACACATACGCCCGTGCAGCCCGCATGAAGGGCCAGACCGGTGAGAACCTCATTCTCCTCCTCGAGAGCCGCCTCGACAACCTCGTGTACCGTCTTGGCTTCGCTCCCACCCGTCCCGCCGCACGTCAGCTTGTCCTCCACCGTCATATCACCCTGGACGGCGTGGTTTGCAACGTTCCTTCATGCCAGGTTAAGCCCGGTCAGGTAATTGCAGTCCGCGAGCGTTCCAAGAGCCTTGAGGTTATCCAGGCTTCCGTAGCATCCGCTACCAAGTACTCCTGGCTTGAGGCCGATATGAACGCCCTCTCCGGCAAGTTCCTTAATGTTCCCGCCCGCGAAGAGATTCCCGAGACCATTAACGAGCAGCTCATCGTTGACCTCTACTCCAAGTAATAGACTTTAACACCGTAAACTTATGGCAATCTTAGCATTTCAGAAACCCGACAAGGTGATCATGCTCGAAGGCACCGATACCGTTGGTCGTTTTGAGTTCAGACCTCTTGAGCCCGGATACGGCCAGACCATCGGCAATGCACTCCGTCGCATTCTCCTCGCCTCATTGGAGGGATTTGCCATTTCTGAGATCCGGATTGAGGGTGTTCAGGATGAATTCCAGACCATCCCCGGCGTGATCGAGGGAATGCAGGACATTATCCTCAACCTCAAGCAGGTTCGCCTGCGCAGGATGGTGGACACTGTAGACTCCGAAGTGGCAAATATCACAATCAGCGGCAAATCCGAATTCACCGCTGAGGACATCTCAAAAGGATTGTCTTCTTTCAAGGTGTTGAATCCTGAGCTGCACATCTGCTCCCTGGAGCCTTCAGTAAAGATCGTAATCTCCCTTACAGTCACCAAGGGCCGCGGCTTTGTCCCCGCAGAGGAAGAAAGGGATGAGAACACGCCCATCGGCACAATTCCCGTGGACGCCATCTACACCCCTATCCGTAAAGTCAACTGGACCGTGGAGAACTACCGCGTAGAACAGAAGACCGACTACGAAAAACTCAACCTTGAGATTGTAACGGACGGTTCCATCTCCCCCGAGGCCGCCCTGCAGGATGCAGCAAATATCCTCATCTATCATTTCAAGCTCTTCACAGATGACAAGAAGATCGCCATCGAGTCTGCCGTTGAAACCGACACCAAGGAGCTTGACGAGGAGTCACTGAGGATGCGTCATCTCCTCCTTACCAAGCTTTCAGACATGGGCCTGAGCGTTCGCGCTTTCAACTGCCTGAAGGCCGCCGACATCGACACTTTCGCAGACCTTGTGTCCTACAGCCGCGCAGAACTCATGAAGTTCCGCAACTTCGGCCGCAAGTCCCTCAACGAAATCGACCTCCTTGTAGAGAAGATGAAGCTTTCCTTCGGTATGGATGTCACCAAGTACAATATTGAACCTAAGAAAAAGATCGTTTAACAATGAGACACAATAGAGCAGTCAATCATCTTGGTCGTCAGAGCGGTCACCGCAAGGCGATGCTCGCCAACATGGCATCCTCCCTCATCCTGAAGAAGAGGATCACCACCACCGAGGCTAAGGCAAAGGCTCTCAAGCCCTACCTTGAGCCCCTCGTGACCAAGTCAAAAGAAGATACAACTCACTCCCGCCGCATTGTCTTCAGCTACCTGAAAGACAAAGAGGCTACTGCCGAACTTTTCCGCACCATCGCCCCTAAGGTGGCCGACCGTCCCGGTGGATACCTCCGTATCCTCCACACCGGTTTCCGCCAGGGTGACGCTTCAGAAATGGTGCTTGTAGAATTCGTGGACTTCAACGAGGCCGCCCTTGCTTCCGGCAAGAAAGAGGCCAAGAAGACCACCCGCCGCAGCCGCGCAAAGAAGGCCGAAGAAGCCGCTCCCGCAGCTGAAGCAGAAGCTCCTGCAGCAGAGTAAGGAATAACTCTCAAAAAGAAAAACCCGGTCTCACTCAAGAGGCCGGGCTTTTCTTTTATGCTTCAATTAGGGGGAAGGCCAGCACAAACCGGGCGCCGTCCGTGTGCTCCGTATCCAGCCATACATGGCCGTTGAGATTGGCGGCGATAAGGCGGCATACGCTGAGGCCCAGCCCGGCTCCCTGCTTGTTGTTGTCCAGTTTCACAAAGCGGTCGAAGATTTCTTCGGCTTTTTCGGCGGGCACACCGGGACCGGTATCGGCCACATAGAAGGTTATCTCCCCGGGATTCTCCACCAGGGAACTGCCAATCACAATTTCTCCGCTGGTGGTGTGCTTGCAGGCGTTTGTGAGGAAGTTCACAAGGATCTGCTGCACGCGGAGGCCGTCAGTGATATAGCGCGCGTCCTCATCAATTCCGGGCTGGCGCACGATGGCGACGCCAAGGGGGATGTTGTGGTCTATGGATTTTATGGCCATGCGCGCTATCTCGTTGAGGTTGGTGGGGCCCATGTTTACGGCATACCGCCCGTTCTCCATGTCCGACAGGTTGAGCATGTCGTTGACCATCACCATGAGCATCTGCGCGTTGTTCATTATGTAATCCAGGTATTCGGACTTCTCTTCGTCGGAATTGTAGCCGTCCGGCATGCACAGGAGCTGGGAGAAGCCGATGATGGAGTTGAGCGGAGTGCGGATTTCATGGCTCATGTTCTGGACGAACGCCACTTTCATGTCATTGGCTTTTTCGGCCATGTTGCGGGCCTTCATGAGGGAAGACAAGCTGTGGCTCATTGTTATCACTATTATTGCGCCGATGCCAACGAGAATGAAGAACAACGCCCACATGATTGCTTTTTTGTGTGCCTGCCACAGGGTTTGGGGGCCTTCCACCACGCGGGCGTCTTCCGGAATCAGGGCGGTATTAAGGCCGAAGTGCTTCATGGCTCTGTAGTTGAGGGAAGCGATGCCGGCCTCCATGTGGGAAAGATGCATCTGGGAAGGCTGCAACCCGTGATCCAGGACATCCAGGACGCGCTGCCTGGTTATGCGCCTGTACTCCATTGGAGAGTAGGTGTAGAATCCAATCAGATGGGGGTGCGTATTCATGTCGGCCTCATAGAGCGTATATGTGGGGGCCAGGGATTCTATGAGACGCAGCGTATTGTGCCTGGTGGAAACGTTTCCAAGGTAGTCTTTCCTCACCAGCCATGAGCCGAAAAGGACAGCGGTGTCCGGGCCGGAATCCTCCCTGAGGGCGGCAAGGAGTTCGTCCGTGCTTGAGTAGAGGGAATGGATTACCCTATACGAGACATTCGGATAAGTGTCCGTGATGTACTGCTCTATCCTCCACTGGTATTCCTTGCACATGTAATTCTCCCCGGCCACGAAGATAAACTTCTTGAGCCCGGGCTGCACCCTGAATATGAGGTCTATGGTGCGCCGGTACATGAACGGGACCTCAATGAGGGTATAGTTAATGCCCAGATTGTCAAAGGTGGATATTGGGTATCTTTTGGCCGAAGGGTCTCCGGGGCCGTTGAGAGTGTATCCTACCGCGCAGTAGTAGTCCTGCTCTCCTATAAGGATAATAGGGACTCCCTCCCAGCGCTTGTGTACGTAAAAAGTGAAATTGAAGATGCTTCCGCCCACCATTATGACAAGGGATGGACGCGTCTTTTGTGCCTCCAGGGCCTCCTGCACGCTGCCGATAAGCGAGCTTACGTTGGGGTGGGACAGGAGCTGGAAACGGTTGATGTTGACGGAGATATCCTCCCTTTCCCGGTCCAGTTCAAGTATTGGCTCCAGGATACCTTGTTCCCACTCACTTGACGCAGTGTGTGAAGACAGGATTAGAATATCCTTGTCTGTCTGAGCAAAAGATGCCAGCGGAGCAGCAAATAATGCCATCAGGAGAATGCACAGGTGAAAGTGGCGCAGCATAACGGTGTGGTCTTCCCTGCAAAGATAGGAAAAACTTTCTGATTTTGCGGCATTTAACTCACGGGAATAATCCAATTCTTATGAAAAAATGGTTCAGGCCGAATCTGAATTTGAATCAGTTGGATTATAATCCTTTGGCGACACTCCAAATTTGTCCCGGAAACAGCGTGAGAAGTAAGACAGCGAGTTGAAGCCTACCATCGTGGCGATTTCGGCGATGGGCCAGGTATTCTCCGAAATGAGTTTTGCAGCTTTTGCAAGGCGGTATTCCTTGATGTAGTCGTTTACCGGGATGTCTGTAATTACTTTCATCTTCCGGTAAAGGGTGGACCGGCTCATGTGAAGTTTATCGGCCAGGGTATTTACGTTCAGGGCCGGGTCTCCGATATTTGCCTCCAGGACATTTGTGACGCGGTCTTTGAACCGCAGATTCTCCGGTGTGGCGGCGCGCCTTGCGAGCTCCCGTTGGAGCGCTTCCATATTCATTTGACGCAGTTTTTTTATCAAAACCCTGACAGCCAACGCAAGAAGGAGAAGCAGCAGTACTATTTCTCCTATAATTGCCGGAACCGTCAGATACCACGGCGGCAGTATCCTGATATCCAGGCCCTTTACCGGCTCCCCGGGAGAGGAATTCAGGGGATTTGCCCTCACTTCCAGTCTGTAACGTCCCGGGCGCAGGTTAGAGAAACTAAGAAGGTGGCTCTGTTCTATGTCTATCCAGTCTTCACCCTGCCCAAGGAGCCTGTACTGATATGTCTTTATACCGGAAGAAGAGTAATCAAGGTCGGCAAAACCTATACTGAACATCTTCTGGCTTGGCCCAAGCACAACTTCGTCTGTGGGACCGGGTTTTACCTCTGAATTATATATATTAAAGCGGGTGAACACAATCTTGGAGGGCCGGGGCGGGAAGTTGAAGGCTTCCGGCCGAAAACTTACAAAGCCCTTTACCCCGCCAAAATAGAACGTGCCGTCCGGGGCCTTCATCCCCGATTTGAAGTTGAACTGGTCTCCCGCAAGGCCGCTCCGGTGGTCGAAGCGCAGCACCCTGTCACGTTTGGGAGTTATATGGAAAAGACCGTGGTTGGTACTGCCCCAGATGCCACCTGCAGCGTCTTCCAGCAGCATATAAATCATGTTGTTGGGCAGTCCGTCTTCCTCTGTCCACTGTTTTTCCGGCGTTCTTGAAGTCTGGTTGTAAAATATGAGCCCGGAGTCTTCCGTCCCAAACCAAAGGTGGTGGGTAGAATCTTCCAGCATGCAAGTTATATACGGGTCTATATTGTCCGGACTGATCCAGATTCCGGTGTCGGGGTCCAGGCGGAAAACCCCTTGTCCCATGGTGGCAAACCACAGAATGCCGTAGAAATCCTGCAGGATGTCTATCACATTTGTGCTGATAAGGTTTTCGGCCACCCTTGAAAAGCGGTCCGTGGAGGCGTTATATTTGAAAAGGCCCTTTTCCGTTCCTACCCAGATTGTTCCTGAAAGGTCTTTATAAATGGAGTAGGCACTGTTTTCTCCTGGGCTGCCGCCTTCAGAGGCCAGGGTGTACCGCCGATAAGATTTGGTGGCGGGGTTAAGCACAAACAGTCCCTGGCCGTAAGAACCAGCCCACAACTTGCCGTCAATGATTTCCAGCGCATGGATGTTGCCGGCGGGGAGAAATCCGGATTCAAAACTGCCGTCTTCCGGGTGGAAGCGGTGAAGGCCGGCATCTTCCGTGCCTATCCAGATACTCCCGTCATCGGCCTGGCAGAATTCGCTGATATTCTTGCCGCGGAGCTGGTTTTTTCCCGGAATTGGCCTGTACCTTTGAAACAGTGAAGCATAAGGCGAATAATAGTTTACTCCACCGAAATAGGTGCCAATCCATACTCCGCCATCATTGTCTTCGGTGAGGCAGAAGACAGCGTTGTCGGATAGTGGATTGGAGATGTCGGCCGTATGAATCAACCGGGTGATGCCGGAGGCGTCTTTGATGTGTACCCCGTTTTCTGCACCAACCCATACTTTACCGTCCGATGCAACCAGGATATCGTGCACAAAGTTGACGTCCTCAGGGCCCATCCCGGCCATCTCTGTGTAGGACTTGTTACGGAGGTCGAATTTCAGGACGCCGTGGTCTACGGAACCAATCAGCAGGGACTCGTTGTCAAAGGGCACCACTTTGGAAAACATCTGCGGAGCTTTTCCCCTGGAGGGAAACTTCTTCACTTTGTCAAATTTCCCGCCCTGAAGCTCAAATAGTCCCCCGGTATAAGAAGCCACCCAGAGGTTTCCGGATTCATCGGTCTGAAGGTCCCTGATGTTTATTCCTTCCCCTATTTTCCCAAGAGGGATTTGGCTTGCTGTGAGCTTGGTATCTATATGGATAATGCAAGTGTCGGCAATGGCTACAAAAGCGTCTCCATGCGGGCCGAATTCTATATCACGGACCAATCCTTCCACCGGCACTCCGGAAGCGTCCCTGAGAGGGATATAGCGGAAGGTTTCGGTGGCGGGGTTGAAAATGTGAAGCCCCAGGAGGGTTCCAACCCAGATATTGCCGTCCGGACTTTCCTTAAGTGAACATACTGCGTCGTGAAGGAGGCCGCTGCCATCCCTTTTCTTGTAAATCCTGAATGAATTGCCATCGTACCTGTTAAGGCCGTTCTGGGTTCCTATCCAAATATACTCGCTCCTGTCCTGGATTATACAGTAAACCATGTTTTGCGAGAGCCCGTCTTCTACTTCCAGGCTGCGGAGTGTGTAAGGCTGCGCGAAAACGAAACCGCTCGAAATGAGGGCCGGCAGCAGAATAATGAATGCGAATATTTTTTTCATTTCACGGCAAAGATAATTAATATGGAACAATATTTAAAAAAAATGAGACAATTGTAGTTTCTAGTAGAAAAACTGTTTCATAACTTTGTGTTAGACTAACTGCGTAAGCTATGCTTGGCCACAAACTATTCAGCACATTCGCAGCCACAATTCTAATTGCGGCATGCTCTTCTCCCGTCAAGGTAGGTATCGTTCCCCCGGACGCCGGTGTCAGGGAAATCCTTGAGGGGAAAGGATATGTCTGTGAGGAGATCACCCCTGGCAGTGCCCTGGAATCCTATGACCTTGTCTGGTGGAACCGCCCGGATTCATCGGCCCTTACCCCGGAGGAAATTTCGGCCGGCCCCGCCTTTATAAGCTATATGGAAAAGGGCGGCAAAGTTGTGCTTTCCATGGATGCGGTCCGGCTTGGTAATGCGTGGGGTCTTGAGCCAAATCCCGTAGAAGAAAACGTATGGAATGCGGAAGATTATGGATTTGGCCGAAAAGTAGGCTTCCACTCTTTCCGCAGCCATCCCCTGTTTGACGGAATGCACGGCGGCGCCTATGTGTGGCACGGCCATGAGGACAATGTGAACCGCGTTCTGGGATATTCCGGAAAGAATGCCCCGGCGCGTGAGGGAACCCGGATTGTAGCCACTCTTTGGGAACTCATATTCTATCATCCGGACTATAAAGTTATCTGGGAGCAGAAAGTAGGGAAGGGCTCTATGCTTTCCATTGGCTGCTTCCTCTATTACGGCCGCCCCAATTTCAATACTAAAATCCTGAACCGCTTTACGGCCAACGTGGTCAACTGGCTTACGGGCGGCAAGACTGAGAGTGAGGAGCGCTACTGGACATACGCACCCGCAGAGGTCCTTACGGGCTCGGCCGTACCCGCTTCCGGTGTTTCGGCCGGAGACCCCGGCCACTGGGCACATGCAGCCGGCGTAGACTCTCTTGTCTTTGCGCCGGCCGCCCAGGAGATTGTGGTGCCATCGAGAAGATGCATGACGGTCTGCGACGAGCGTGGCGGAATCAAGGAAATCTGGACGCATCCAGTCATGTCACTGAAAGACATGAATGTGTCTGTTTTCGTTGGTGGAGATACCTATAAACTATATAATGCCGACAGTGTCACGCTGAGGGCCGGCAGTATTTCAAGGTACTTTACCGCAGGACCTGCCCGTATCACGGAAATAATTACTGCGGATCCCGAATCACCCGCCGTCGTTGCCCACTATCAGTGGGAAGGAGAGGTGGACAGCCTTCTTGTCGGTTTTTCCACTAACATGCGTTTCATGTGGCCTTACGATTCCGAGGCCCTTGGCTCAATTTGCGGCGGCTGGTCTCAAAAGGCCGGGCTTTATGCTGTTACGGCCGGGGACGGGGAGTTTGTCTCACTCATTGGGTCCAACCTTCCAGGAAAACTCATCTCCGAAGGCCCGGCTCCAAAACTTCTGCAGCTTAACGCCACCCTTTCCCTGGACGCTTCCGGGCAACAGGCCTGCGACATTGTGATGGCTGCCGGCAGCGAGGGCGTGAACCCGGCGCTTTCGGCCTATAAAAAGGCGATTAAGAACCCTCTGGGGGTATATGAGCGCAATACAGTATGCTGGCAGGAATACCTGGAGAACACTGTGAGCGTGGAATCCCCGGATCCCGTTTTCAATGAAGGTTACCGCTGGGCTACGGTTTCTGCGGGCCAGTTCATGGCCGAAACTCCGGGAATCGGAGCGGCTCTGATGGCAGGCTACGCTTCATCGCTCCGCGGATGGGGCGGCGGACACCGCGTAAGCGGCCGTCCCGGATACGCCTGGTACTTCGGCCGGGATTCCGAAATTGCCGGCTTTGCGTATCTTGGAATGGGAGATTTCCAGGCGGTAAAGTCTACTCTGGAGGTCCTGTCCAATTTCCAGGGCGAAGATGGTCCCATCTTCCATGAGCTCACCACCAGCGGATCGGACCACTTCGACGCCTCTGACGCTACGCCTCTTTACGTGATCCTCATGGCCGATTACCTGAGGGCCACCGGCGACACCCGCTTTGTGAAGGAGCATATGCCGAACATTTACAAGGCCATGGATTTCTGCTTCTCTACCGATACTGACGGAGACCATTTCATTGAAATCCGTCACGTTGGGCACGGATGGCTTGAAGGAGGGGATTACTTTGCGGACAATACTGAGTTCTATCTCTGCGGAATCTGGGCCAGGGCGCTTGCTGATGCCGCATACCTTGCCGGCCTCTTTGGCAACACCGACAAATCAAAGGCCTGGGCAGAGGAGTCAGAGGTGGTGAAAAAGGAACTGGACCGTTTCTGGAACCCCAATGGCTATTATAATTATGGTATATATAATGACGGGACCTTCACCACTTCACTGCTGGCGCTGGAATCATTCCCCGTATGGCTTGGCGTGACAGACCCCGTGAAGGCCCTCAGCACCATGCAGTGGTATTCGGCAGAGAATTTCACAAAGCCCTGGGGCGTCCGCCAGAGCGGAGATCCCCGTGACGAAGAAAATGTGGGCCCTTACGACGAAAGCAATATCTGGCCTCTTCTCACCGGTTCTGTTTCCCTTGCCGAGTACATCACCGGACTCAAGGACCCCGCCTTCTACCACCTTATGGGGAACCTCAACTGCTACAGCGGTTCAACGCACGGGCGTGTTCCGGAAGTGCTCAGGGGCAACGCCTACCGCAGCGGAGGAATCACGGCGTTCCAGTGCTGGTCTGAAACCGGTGTAACCGGACCCGTCATCCGTGGCATGCTGGGTTGGACCTGCAATGCCCTTGACGGTACTTGCACATTGACACCGCAGCTCCCGGACCAGTGGGACAGCCTCAAAGTGCGCGGTCTCCGCATAGGCGGGGATTATGTGGGCTTTGACATGACCACAAACGGTGACAAGGTTACTTTTGACTTTACCTCAACCGGTGCTCCAAAGAAACTCACCTTCACTTATGGGGGAGAGACCCAGGTTGTGACGATACACAAAAACACTAAACTAATACTAAACAAATGAAGCGTTTGATAATTATGGCACTTTCAGCTGCTGCCCTATTTTCATGCGCCCCTCCCTCAAATCAGGAAGGAGTGTACAGGAACAATCGCTCACCGCTTGTCATCAAACCGTATATCGAGCTCCCGCTTGGCGCCGTCAAGCCCGGCTCATGGCTCAAAGACCAACTTCTAAGTCAGGCTTCCGGCCTTACCGGACATCTGGACGAGGCTGTTCCCAACATCATGGGAGACCGCAACGGATGGTTGGGCGGAGACGGAGACAAGTGGGAACGCGGCCCTTACTGGATAGACGGACTTGTACCTCTGGCATATATTCTTGACGACAAGGCTCTAAAGGAAAAGGCGCAGCGCTGGATAGAGTGGACCCTGTCCAGCCAACAGGAAAACGGCTTTTTCGGCCCTTCCGAGGACCTTCCCAACGTGGATGGCCTCCAACGTGACCGAACCCATGACTGGTGGCCCCGTATAGTGGTACTGAAATTCCTACAGCAGTACTACGATGCCACCGGAGACCAAAGGGTCATAACCTTCATGACCAAATACTTCCGCTATCAGCTTGAAAGGCTTCCGGAAGAGCCTCTGGGGCAGTGGAGTTACTGGGCCGTAGAACGCGGTGCAGACAATATTATGGTTGTCTACTGGCTGTATAACATAACCGGAGAATCCTTCCTTCTGGACCTTGGAAAGCTTTTGGCAGAGCAGACCGCTCCCTGGAAAGACCGTCTTTCAGACCACAGCACCCTCTTTACGCGCTATGCCCTTCACTGCGTAAACCTTGCCCAGGGCTTCAAGGCCCCGGTCATAGAATATCAGGGCAACGGAGACAAGTCTTATGTAGATGCCGTCATAACCGGATACGAGGATCTCATGAAACAGCTTGGGTGGCCAAACGGCATGTATGGGTCGGACGAACTCCTCCACAGCGGCTCTCCCACCCAGGGCTCGGAGTTCTGCTCGGCGGTTGAACTGATGTTCTCCCTGGAGCGCATGATAGAGATTACGGGCCGGACAGACCTTGCCGACTGGCTGGAGAAAGTGGCTTACAACGCCCTTCCCACCCAGGCTACCGACGCCTTTGACGCCCGCCAGTATTACCAGCAGCTCAATCAGGTTGAGGTGTCTCGCAAGATGCGCAATTTCATGACCAGCTACAATGGCACGGAAGGCACCTTCGGCCCGCTGACCGGTTTCCCGTGTTGCACCGCCAATATGCACCAGGGCTGGCCCAAGTTTGTAAGGGACCTTTGGTTTGCTTCGGCCGATTCCGGACTTGCCGCAATGTATTACGGCCCCTGCACGGTTACGGCCAAGGTTTCCGGAGAAACCGAGGTGACAATTGCCGAATCTGGCGGATATCCTTTCTCGGAGGTTGTACTGTTTGACATAACCGCGCTCGAATCTCCCGCGTCCTTCCCGCTGCATTTACGCGTTCCTGGATGGTGCGAAAAAGGCTCTGTAAAGGTTAACGGCACTGAAGTGGCCGCCGCCGCCGGAGGAGAGACCATTGTCGTGAACCGTGAATGGAGCGAAGGCGACCATATCGAGCTTTCACTTCCGCTGGAAATCAAGGTTTCACGCTGGTACGAAAATTCCGCCGCCGTAGAGCGCGGACCCCTTGTGTTCGCTCTCAAGATGCAGGAAAACTGGACCAAGGTTCAGAATGACGGCAAGTTCGGCCCGCGTTACGGAGACTGGTACTATGAAGTCCACAGCCCCAGCGCCTGGAATTACGCACTCCTTCGTGAAGATGTTGAGGGAGATGCGCCCAAGCAGGCCTTTACGCTTGAAGAAACGCCCACTGATGCCTATCCCTGGAATGTGGAGAATGCTCCGCTCCAGATCAAGGCGCGCGCACGTACAATGACAGACTGGAAGCCTTACGGCGGTTCCACCGGCCCTCTGCCCTATAGTGACCAGTATCAGGCCGACCTTGGCCCCATCCAGGAGATAATCCTTATCCCTTATGGCTGTACAACACTGAGAATTACTGAATTCCCTGTCACTTACTAGATATGAAAAAAAGAATACTGATACTCATTCTTCTGGCTTGTCCCTTCCTCATGAACGGGTCATGTACCCCCACGCCCGTAGAGCAGCCCGAGGAAAAGCCCGGGGAAACCCGGGATCCTGAGTCCGGCCAGGTTACCCCCGGCCCGGAAATAGCCTTGGTGGCTCCTGCAGACGGTTTCTCCATTGAACTTTGGTATAACCAGGACTACGTTTTTGAGTGGGAGCCCATGGAGAATCAGAATTTCTACAACCTTCGCTTCAGCGCAAGCTCCGACATGAAAGATGCCGCTTCCGTGGTCGTTAACGGCAACAAGGCGTCTGTGAGCTGGCGGGACCTTGGCGAGGCCTTCAAGAAGATAGGCCTTGAGCCCGCAAGCGAGTCGGACGTCTGGTGGAGCGTGTCTCCTTGGACGGACGGGACGCCGTATACCCCCAAGGTGCGCCGTCTTAAAGTGACTACTCTCAAGGAAGACGGTGTTGCCGAACCCGTGACGGATCCTGTCAAAGTAAAGGTTGCAGTGGTGTATGAAGACCCTGTATATTCAGACCCTTCAAATCCCTCGGACCCCAGAAACGGCAAACGTATCCATGAGATAGAGGGCTGGAACAACCCCAGGGCCCAGATGCTGGAATATGCTGCGGCTTTTGAGGAAATCTCCCACGGTGCCGTGGACATTGAGATTGTGGAGGAATATGACTCGGATAAATTGTTCTGCTATACAACATCAACGGCCAATTCATCTTCCAGGGAATACATGACGCCGGTGCTTCTCTACCAGCGCTATCTGGATCCCGACCCCGTAAGCGGTAAAGCTCACATAGACATAGATGGCCGAACCCTGTCTTATGATTATGTGGCCATGATGGACGCCTTCGGTCTTTCGGCAAAAGTGGACAACGGCACCATCAACGAGGTTTGGGTGTACAACCATCCTGCCTGCAAGATGAACGAATCCCGTTTTATGGGTAAGGGCGGCTTCTGGTGCAACTCCTATCCCATAGAGTACGGTGTGGGAAAGAACTACGCCCACAACAAAAAGCTTGTATGCGTGATGTTCTGCAACTATGAGCGTACCGTAGACCTTGCGCTTCACAGTTTTGCCCATAGGACAGAATCCATCATGAGCCAGCTCTACTACACCAATTACGACACGCAGGCTAAGACCTTCCGTGATTACGGCCGCTACGGCGTGTTTACATATGTCTATGACCGAGACTGGTTCAATGGCACAACGCGTGACCTCAACAAGTTTGACATGTTCTTCTCTCACGGAACCGCCTATGACAAGGTAGGGGAGAGCGGATATGCACATATCGGCATATGCCATTCCCCTTGCAACACAGACGTGGACTATGGATATGAGGAGTCAACCTCCATATACACTTTTGCCGATGAGTGGGACAACTACCCTTATGTCCACGGTATCAAGGCCGACGCCAGGAGGGTTTCCTGCCGTGAGTGGGAAGACCCTAAGGGATATCAGTACGGCTATATGAAGTGGTTCTACCGCCATATCCCCCATTTCAAGGGTATAAACACTTTTGATGAGGGAGACCTTCACCTGAATAACTGGTGGCACTATCTCTTTGATTATTACGGCGCCCTGGAAGAAGAGAAGAGACTCCGTTCTGAAATTGGAAAGTAAAATAATATGAAAAGATTTCTTGCATTCACATTGATTCCTCTTGCGGTGCTTGCCTGTGCAGGCCCCCAGATTAACGTTGAGGAGGAAGAAGTCATAGAGACAAAAACCTATAATCTGGACCTCATTGAGCCGGAGAATGCGGTTGTCTGGACCTTGGAGCCCGACAAGTCCTACAACTTCTCCTGGCAGGCCGTCCCGGGCCAGACCAACTATAAGCTCCTGTTCAGCAAGAGCCAGGATATGTCTGACCCCTGCACTGTGAGCATGAGGAAAACCTCGCAGACACTTGACGCCAAAACCCTTGACGGTTATATGCAGGAGCTGGGAATTGCCTCCGAGGCTACGGCCGATATCTGGTGGAGCGTACTGCCTTATAAGGAGGTCCCCCACACTGAGTATACAACCTCGGTGCGTAAGCTTACAATTACCCGTATGTCCGAAGAAAAACCCGACTGGGGCCCCATTGATGAGCCTCTTAAGGTAAAAGTGGCCGTAATCTATGAGAATCCGTATTATACCAACCCTGAAAACGAGTCGGATCCCTGGAACGGAAAGCGTATAAGCGAGATATTCAATTATAACGATCCCCACGCCCAGATGAAGGAATATGCCGCAGACTTCGAGGAAATTTCCCATGGCGCCGTGGATATTGAGATTGTCCATGAATTCTCCCTGGACGACCGCCTGTTTTGTTATTATTCCACGGACGAAACCGAAACCTCGGAACGTCGCTACGTCACCCCTTACGCCATTTGCAACGACTTTATCAAAGACCACAAGAACATTGATGGAGTGGGCCTTGACTACGACTATCCCGGTGTACTGGATTATTTTGGCATCTCGGAGATGATAGACGCCGGAGAAGTGACCGAGGTGTGGATTTACAATCATCCTTCATGCCGAATGAACGAGTCCCGTTTCCTTGGCCAGGGTGGCTTCTGGTGCAACAGCGGCCCCATTGATTACGGTACAGACCGCTACCATGCGCATAACAAGAAACTGGTATGCGTGATGTTCTGCAACTACGAACGTACCGTAGACCTGGCGCTTCACAGCTTTGCCCACAGGGTTGAGTCCATCATGAGCCACCTGTATTACAACGAGACCTTCCACTGGTTCCCCAACGACAGCCATTTCTCCGGCCTCAAGAAGGACCTCAGGACCTTTGACAAGTTCTTCTCGCACGGCGTGGCCTATGAGAAGGTCAATGACAAGGGATATGCCCATATAGGCACTTGTCACTCTCCCTGCAACACAGACGTAAATTACGGCTACTCCGAATATTCTTCCATTAAGACCTTTGCCGATGAATGGGACAACTACCCTTACATTGACGATGATCCTGAAAAGGCCCGCACGGTAAACTGCAGCGAATGGAAAGGTTCGCAGTACGGATACATGAAGTGGTTCTACAGTCACATCCCTCACTTCAAGGGCATCAACACCCACGATCCCAACGACCTCCACCTTAACAACTGGTGGTACTACCTGTTTGACTATTACGGGGCCGTAGAATACGAAAAACGCCTCCAGAGAGATTTACTTTAACCCATAAATAACGCTATGTCAACTAAACTACAAAGAATCGGAACCTTTCTTCTGGGAACACTCCTCCTCCTTCTGGCTCCGGCCATAAGGGTGGATGCCCAGAAGATGGTTACGGCCAAAGGAACGGTCATCGACCAAGAGGGCGATCCGGTCCCTGCCGCCGTATTCTATGTCAAGGGGAACAAGGACAACGGCGGTGTGGCCAAGGACAACGGTACGTTCAGTATTACTGTCCCCAGAGGCTCCACCCTGGTGTTCACAAGCCTTGGTTACGCCGACGTAGAGCAGACGGCATCGTCCAACATGGTTGTCCAGATGAAGACGGAGAACCAGATGCTGAATGAACTGGTTGTGGTTGGTTACACCAAAGAGAACCTGAGGAACATTTCCGCCGCTGTCCAGCGCGTGGATATGCAGGCTCTGGAAAACAACCAGTCCGTGTCTCTTGCGTCCATGCTTGCCGGTCAGGCGGCGGGTCTTCAGACCGTCACCCGAAGCGGTGTCCCCGGTGCTTCCAACACGGGTCTTGTCATCCGTGGTAACAGCTCCCTGTCATCGGCCAATGACATTACCGGTATTTCCAACCCGCTCTATATCATAGACGGTATCCCTATGTCCCTTCAGGATTTTGCCGGCTACAATGTCACGGACAATGACTTCCTGTCTTCCCTGAACCCTCAGGACATCCAGAGCATCGACATCCTGAAGGATGCCGCCGCAACGGCCATCTACGGTTCCAGGGGTGCTAACGGCGTTGTCATCATCACCACCCGCAAAGGTACTTCCGGCGCCGCCCGTATTACCGCCCGCGTGAGCCACGGTTTCACCGTAAAGCCGGCCAAGATTCCGGTTTATGTGGGTGAGGAAGAACGTCAGGCCAAGATAGATCTCCTGAAGAAGACGTGGACCAACCTGTTCCAGGGGGCCGAATGGTACGACCAGCGTACAAGCGGTAACGGTGCCACTTATGTGGAAGCCATTGCCTACCCTTCGGTTCTCAGTGACAAGTACAACCCGTACTTCAACAACGCCTACGACTTCCAGAACATGTTCTACCAGACCGGCCAGACCGGGAATTACGACCTTTCCATGGAAGGCGGTAACGAGAACAATTCGTACCGCGTGTCGCTGGCCCACTACAACGAAAAAGGTGTCCTGGTAGGCTACGGCCTTTCCCGTACCAACCTCTCCATGTCCCTGGTCACGGACGTGAACAAATGGATCCACAACGAGGTTGTCATGCGTTACTCCTTCGTCAACCGTGAAGGCGGTATGGGAGATGTCATGAAGGCTATGCCTACAAGCCCCACAAACCTTCCTTCATCGCTGTTCTACCGCACACCTACGGAACTCAACCAGATGTCCGGTGAGCTTGGAGACGCCTACAACAAGAACATTTCCCATAACCTCACCGTGGGTGAAACGCTTCGTCTGAAGTTTGCCGAATGGCTCACCATGGACAACCAGGTTTCAATGGTCTTGGACTTTGGTAAGAGAGACTACTCGGTCCCTTCCGTAGCGCGCACCGACAACAAGAGCATAGCCTATTCCTATGCCAGCATGACCACCACGTACAACGTGAACTCCGTGCTCAACTTCAACAAATCCTTCGGCAAGGACAAGAAGCACACGGTCATCGCCCTCCTTGGTGCTGAAGTCAACATCAACGACCTCAACACCCTGAGGGCCGAAGCCCAGTCCGGTATGTCGGACCACCTGAAGGTTATCCAAGGCTACACCAAGGAAAACACCTTTGCTTACTCGGACATAGTGACGTCCAGGATGTTCTCCGTGTTCGGCCTGCTTTCCTACGGCTTTGCCGGCAACCGTTACAAGATTGAAGGCGTGTATCGCCGTGACGGTTCCTCCAGGTTCGGCGCCAATACCAGGTGGGCGAACTTCCCTTCCGTAAAAGCACAGTGGGCATTCAGCGAAGAGCCCTGGCTCAAGCCTGTTACCGGGGCATGGCTGGATTTCGGTAAGTTCCGCGTGTCGTACGGTACTTCCGGCGAAATCTACTACGATCCCCTGCTCCAGTACAACTCCCTCATCGCCCCCGGAGGCTTCGGCGCAGGAGTCCTTTGGGCCGGCAGCAACAAGATGGATGTCAAAACCTACGGCGGCAGCCTTTCACTTGTCTCGGACTTTGACAAGATTGCAAACAAGGACCTCACCTGGAGCTGGTCCAAGGAAGTGGACTACGGTCTGGACCTTGAACTGTTCGGCCGAAGGCTTAACATGACCTTCGATATCTACTCCAGATATATCTCCAACCTGGTTTACACATCCTCGCTTCCTGCCTATGTGGGATTCAACAGAATCTCATCCAACCTGGTAGACATGGTGGGACACGGCTTTGAGGCATCCCTCACCGCCTATCTCTTCCCCCGTACCAGCAAAGTGCAGTGGGACTGGACCCTCAACCTTGGCAACAACCACATGGTCATAGCCAAGATGGGTAACGGCGGAAAGGACTACATCAACACTGATGAGAACTATGCGTTCATCCAGGGCGCTCCCGCCTTCCAGTACTATATGCACGAGTATCAGGGCGCTCTTGACAACTTCTCGGACCTTCCGGTGAACCCGCTTACCGGTGAGGCTCTTACCTATTATATGGTGGATATGGGCCTTGCCCGCAACCTCCAGGGACGTATTTTCCCGGGTTGTTCGCTGTACACCGACGTCGATGGTGACTACTACCTCCGCAACGACGAAAGCGACATGAAGGTGATTGAAGGAAAAACTGCAGAGCCCAAGATTACCGGCGGTCTGTCCACCGGCTTCAAGTACAAGAATTTCTCCTTCAGGATTAACACTTCCTTCGCCTTCGGCCACTGGATTTTCAACACCACCCTGTATGAACAGCTGAGCCGTCTGGACAATTCTTCGGACTTCTACCAGTATGCCCTGTACAGGTTTGACGAATCCAAGTTCTGGTCCGGCCCCGGAGACAACTCCTACTATCCAATGCTTTACGTGAACTACTGGGAAGGCGGCGGCGCAAGCATCTACCGCAAGTCCAGCATGTACCTGGAAAGGGGAGACTACTGGAGCATAGACAATATCAACATCTCCTACAATCTGCCCGACAAATGGATGAGCAAGATTCGCCTCCGCGGAATCAACGTTTATCTGAATATAAGCAATGTGGCCATGTTCAAGGCCTCTTCAGTGCTTGATCCCCGCAAGGTCTCACGTGTCGGTTTTTACAACGGTGAGGGTTATCCGCTGTCCCAGACCTTCGTCATTGGTACACAGATTCAGTTCTAACGCTTAAAGGAAAAGAAAAATGAAAAAGTACATCATCATACTTATGGCAGCAGTGACGGCGTTGACTGTCTCTTCCTGCAAGGATTTCCTTGAGCCTACCCAGATTGACCTTATCTATAATGAAGCCTTCTGGGAATCCCAGGCCGATGCCGAGGTTGGTGTCACGGGTATATACTCCCTCTACCGCGGCCTCATGTCTTCCAGCGCCAACTGGTATCAGAGGGCCGATGTAACCTGCGGTTTTGTCAAGAACGGCTGGTCCGGAGGCTCCAACAGGAATTATTACACCGTGGGCAATTACTCCGACGTCTCTTCCGTAGACAGGATGTGGGGCTCCATGGACAGCGCCTGTGACTGGGGAACCTTCTACAAGGTGATTGCCCAGGCCAATCTTGTAATCAGCAAGATACTTGCAATGGACCCGAAGAGCTTCAACAGCCAGGAAGACTATAACCGCCTTCTCGGAGAAGCCTATTTCCTCCGCGCCCTCACGTATTTCGACATCCTGAGAGTATGGGGCGACGCTCCACTTATCACGGAGGCGATCGAATCCTCAAGCCAGGTTATCAACAAGGACCACTCTCCCATCCTGATAGGCCGAAGCTCCGACTTCGAAATCGCCAGCCAGGTGCTCAGTGATGCCGAACAGGCCGTGGCCCTTCTGGATTACGGCACCTTCGGCACAGCCAACTGGGGAATCCGTGCCAACAAGGGCTCTGCCCTTCAGCTTTACGCCCATGCCAACATGTGGGCCAATTTCCTGGCTCGCCGCGACCGCCTTCCCAATCCGCTCAGCTATGTGCAGGAAGCCATCACCGCCCTTGAAGACCTCAGGGATCACGGCGGCTACTCATACGTGGATTACAGCAACGCAGACGCAGTCAAGGGTATGTTCCGTGGCCAGTCCTCCGAGGCTGTCTTTGAACTCTACGTGGGAACGGAGAACAACGAGTCTTACAGGGCCGACCAGTCTGGCGTACAGGCGTTCACCTGCAAGATGAACCCTTTGGATGACGACCCCACGCATGACCGTTCGGCCGGTATAGACTGGATCCCTTACAGCCAGAAACCCAAACTCTATCCGGAGTACGACTTTTCCATTGGCGGCCCGGACATCCGTCCGCACCTGTTCTTCGGCGCATGGGACTCTACTTACAACGAGCCTTTCAACGAAACCCAGGGGTCGGCCACAAATGACCGCACAAAGGTGACATGGCTCACAAAATGGTCTCAGCTTACGGAAGATACGGAGCGTGAACAGGGGTCTTACATCGCATATTTTGCCGAGTGCAATATCCCGGTGTTCCGCTATACAGACGCCATGCTTCTTCTTGCCGAGGCTTATTACAAGAACGGCGACGACGGCAAGGCCTTGCCTATAGTGAACGATATCCGTCATCGCGCAGGCCTTGGAGACTACTCCGGCTCTGACCTCATCTCCGAAATCATGCAGCAGAGGGTGAGCGAACTCTTCGGCGAAGGTTACCTCTATTACGACTTCGTACGTAACAACTACTGGCCAAACGCCCACCTGATGGGTGCCGTGAAGTACCGCCAGAAAGGTTACTACTGGCCGGTCTCTTCCAACGTGCTTTCCACGAACACCCTTATTGACCAGACTCCATACTGGAATGGCAAGTGCAACTGGTAAAAAAAGGAGGATGCTATGAAAAGAATTGTATTATTTGTAATTGCGCTCAGCGCTCTCCTGTCTGTTTCCTGCAAGAAGGACGACTCCATCGGCGGCACCGTCAATTCCACCGAGCAGATGGATATCAATACCTATGAATGGATGAGCCAGACCGATGAGACGGCAGTTGTGGCATGGCTCTTTGACAGGGCCGGCCTCAAGGATGTGATCAACGGTGAAGATGTCACTATCGTGGGCCCCAGCAAGTGGTCCGTGATGCGTTATGTCTACCGTCGTAACAAAGCACACCGCAACGGTACGGCTCCTGAGTTCAAGATTGAAGACATTGAAGACGAAGAGGTTGCAAAGATGGGTATGTACATTTTCCCTGGCCGATGGGATTCCAACGCGCTCAGGGAGAAAGGCCCTCAGTACCTCACCTCGCTGGACGGCAGCCAGGAGATTTACCTCTCCCTTGAGAAGGCTTCGGCCGACCCTGGCGCTTCCTGGAACGGCGAAGGCAATGCCGGCGCCGGCTACCAGTACGGTAACTTCATGATGTCCAATCCGGAACTTGTGTACGTGGTGTTCAAGCGCGGAGACAGCTGGGAGGTTGACGAACGCACCGGCAAGCCCGCATATCTTGCCCGCTATGCCAAAGGCCTTGCCAACCCCGACTGCGACCAGGCCTACCGCATGTACCTGTCCGACGTCCGCACTTCCAACGGCGTTGTGCACATAGTGGTTATGGGCAATGATGCCTACACAGAGCGTTATCAGTATCATACGCTCTTCTTCTATGGAGTTAGAAACGACGATTATTAGTAGAGAGAGATTATGAAAAAGATAGTTATTCCCATAATGATCATTGCCCTTTCCTGCCTCACCTCCTGCTTCAAGGAGTCTCAGGAGCAGGGGTATCTGGGCTCCAACATCTACCTTCAGGGATCGGACACCCTTGTGGTCCCCATCGGCCAGCAGGTTTCCACCCAGAAAGCATGGTTGGACAATTCCACCAAGCCGGTGAAGTTTGAGATCACCAACATCCGCGACAAGTTCGGCAACCGGAAGGAAGAATTTTTCCAGACGGCTCCGCTCACGGTTTGGAATGTGCCCTACGACCACCTCACCGACACCACCCGTGCGCTCATTGAAGCCAAACTTGGAAATGCCATCATATCTCCAATCATGATCAATGAGGTAAACGGCCAGATTTACACCATGCCATCTACGGCCGAATGCGGCCTTACCGCTGGAGATGTTTTCAACGTGGATGTGAGGATGTCAAACAGCAAGGGGTCCATCGATATCCCGGACTATGCCGTGATAGCCTTCGCCACCGGTTCCTCCAACGACAAGTTCTTCATCGAGGACTTTGTCAACGGCATATGCGTAGAGTATTTTGACGAGAAGGAGAACCAGGTTGTGAACGTGTTCCCGTTCTATGACCAAATTAACAACTCCGACCCCGATTTCGAAACCCGCCGGGCCAATGTCATTGCCGACAACGGCAAGGAATCCGGTATGGTATTCCACAAGATTGCCGATACTCCGGAGAAGGGCGTCACCGTGTGGTATAAGATTTTGGACAAGAACGGCAAGCTTTACGATCCCGCGAAATACGCAAATTACACCACCACACTTTCACCTTTCGACCTGGGCATCGAGCGTGTCAACGATTCCGAAAAAGGAATGGGCGTGTCTTTCCCCATGACTCCATGGCCTGTGCTTGACCAGCACATGTACATGAGGGGCGAATACAATTCCAACCTTTCCAATCTTGACACGGATGCTCTTCGCTCATATTACATGTCACATACGGACAAGGCTTCCGCTTCTTGGACGCCATCCATATTCGACAGCGCTCACTTTAGGGGCTGGTATGTACGTCTCCGTACAAAGATACGTATCTACGACCCCGGTACTTATGAACTCATCATCACTGTGCCATTTACCACGGCACAATAGAGTAGAGTATTCACCACAAACACTATCATTAACCTTTTAAAAAATCAAACTTATGGAATTAAAACTCAAATGGTTTGGTGTATTGGTCCTGTCGCTTTTCGTTGCAGCGTCCTGCAATAAGCCGGAAAACACTCCCGGCAAAGACGACCCGGACAATACAAAGCCCGTTGACGAGGTGACAGTTCCTGACAAGCAGGAAATCAACCTCACAGTTGGCCCTGGCGGATCCACCACTCTCACCCAGGACATTGAGGCTTATGCCGACTGGACAGTCTCTCCGGACGAGAACTACAAGTGGATTTCCGTAAATCCCACCAGCGGCAGCAAGGGTAAGACCACTCTTACTTTTGCAGTTTCCCCTAACACCGAAGAAGGTGCAAAGGAGCGTGCAGCATCTTTCGCAGTCTTCCAGGGTACGGCAGTCATCTACGACATCTTTGTGGTTCAGTCAAGTCCTGAGTCAAAGGTTGCCGAAGGTGACCTTGAGTTCCTTCAGGCCATTGTTGCCGGAAAGCTCTTCGGCGATGCCACCCCTGTCATTTCCGACTGGGTGACAGCAGAAGATGCCGAACTTACCGCCTTCCCCGGCATCGTGTTCGGCAACGACGACAATGGAAAGATCACAATCGTAGAGATCAAGGAAGAGGCTCCGTTCATTTCCTTCCCTGAAGTGGTGAAGCTTCCCAACGTTGTGAGAATCCGTCAGAACAACAACGGCAACCTTGCAGGCACCCTGTTCCCTAAGGAATGGGATACACCTAAGCTCCAGCACATTGCCCTGTCTCACACCAAGATGACAGGTGTCATCGCCGACGGTTTCGCCGCAAGCCCCATGCTCTCCGAAATCTATTTCGATGACACTGATTTCTATGGTGCACTGCCTCACATCTGGGCCTCCAAGGTTCTGGAAGTGGCGCTCATAAGCACCGCACGTAACTGCACCTTCACCGGAGAGAACCCTTACGAGGGAGATACCGAGTGCCCGTACCTTGGTTACATAGTCCCCGCTACCCTGGATGTAGTCCTCAATTCCGAGCGTTCTGTTCAGGGAGACAAGACCCAGATGAAGGTTGGCGGCGTGAAGGAAGGCCACTGGCTTGGCTTTGAAAAGGGCTGGGGCCAGGTTCGCTATGAACTCTTTGACGAGAATGCCGAAAAAGGCAACACCGAAATCTGGAGCGACTGGCGTCTTCTTATCGGCAAGATCATCGGCGACGATGCTACCAACACCTGGGAGTGGTACTTCTCCAGCATGGGTTATGCTGCCGAGGCCGGTTACAAGACCTTCATTCCCAAGAAGATGCTTGATTGGGATCAGGCCGTGGCCGACAAGTTCACTGCTGCCGCAAAGGCCGCCCACGACGCCAAGGTCCCTATCGACATGACAGAGTTCGGCGTTGTCGTGGAGCATCACGATGACAATATCGATCACGCTGAGGTTGTCCCGGTAGACGGTGACTTCTGGACTGCTCAGTAATGTTCAACCTCTAACAGATAAGTGATATGAAAAAAGTATTTGTTGCAATATTTGCAGCTGCCGCATTGCTGTTAGCAGGATGCGCCAAGACAGAGAATTCCGCTCCCGCCTCAACAAGCAGGACCGTCCGTGTCTCCGTGGGCGTTGATGAAACCATTTCCAAGGTCGTGAGCAGCACCACGGGGCGCTTCACCTGGAAAGCCGGTGACGCCATTGGTATCTGGACTGGAAACGGAATCACCAAATTTACCCTTGACCCCGAATGGGACAACTTCGGCTATGGTGAGTTTGTAGGTGAGCTTCCCGAAGGAGGCGCCATCAACGAGAATTCCTATGCCGTATATCCTTATGCCGAAGGCGCCGAAGCAACGGCATCTTCCTACACTTTCCCGCCTGTCAGCAAATGGGAAATCCCCACAGCTAATTACATGCTGTACGGAGACGCCGCAGAAGAGGTTGACGGAAAGTACACCTTCAAGTTCCATCACACAACCGCTTATTTCCGCGTCAACGTAAAGAATATCCGCCAGGCTTGCGGCGGCCTCTATATCGAGACTGCCAGCCCTGGTTGTTTTGCCCTGGGTGCAACTGTGGACTTCTCCGGCGAGACTCCGTCCATCACCTATGCAAGCGACGAAAGCGTTATCTATGCCGTGCCGGAGCACACAGGAGCTACGGATGTTTCACTGATAATTCCCATTATTCCCCAGACCTATGCCCAGCAGTGGGGCAAGGGCGGTCTCAAGTTCCGCATTGCCTGCTACAGCGAGCCCAACTGGTGGAGCACCAAGTTTGACGACTTCGCCGGCTTCCTCACCGGAGAGGCGGGTTACACCGTGAGCGTTGGTGAATACTATCTGTTCCCCGACATCAAGTGCGAAAACGCCAAGTCTGCCGATGACAGCGGTACCGGCGTCAACGACGGTATTGAGGATTCCAATGTCAATGTACAGGATCCTAACGACTTCTGGACAATTTCACAAAATTAATCTGATTGTACTATGAAGAAAGTTATATTTTCAGTTCTCACTCTGGCAGTTGCCGCTATGATTGCCGGGTGCGCAAAGCAGCAGTCTGTAGAAAGCGTTCCTGCTACCAGGACCGTTACAGTTACAGCAGCTCTGGAGAATGCGGTCACCAAAGTTACCACCGGATCCGAAGTCGGCAAATTCGCTTGGGAAAAGGGAGATGTGATTGGTGTATGGGTAGGTGATGCATTCGTCCCCTTCACACTTGATGACAGTGCCGCAGGAACGGTAGCCGGCAAGTTTACCGGTGAAGTTCCCGAAGGCAAGGAAATCGACTTTGCAGTATATCCTTATGCCGAAGGTGACACCTTTGCAGATGGAGTCTATACGTCTACTTACAGCGCAGACTGGTGGGATTACAAGAATGCCGTTCATCTTTATGCCCCCAAGGCAAATTCTGCCGGCGAGTACAAATTCCAGCACCTTTGCGCCTATGCTCTTATAACAATCAAGAATGTCCGTGCAGACTGTAAGTATGCATATCTTGAGTCTCCCGGCGGATCCATGTTCCTCCAGGGCGGCCAGACCGCAGACCTTACCGCGGAGTATCCTAAGTTCAAGGACGGAGCCGCAGAGCAGGTATTCGTGGAACTTCCCGAAGACCACTCCAAGATTGTCCTCTACATCCCTATCCTTCCCGGCGAGTGGCAGGACGGCAAGGCTTTCAAGGTGAAATTCTTCCGCGATAAAGACTGGGGCCAGGAATATGGCAAGGGTGAACTTGAGGGTGAGCCTGTCATCAACCATGTGGGTAAGATTGTCACGGGCGGTATTGTAAACCGCGGTGAAATCATCGTATTCCCCGACATCGTGTTTGAAGGCGGAGCAGCTTCCGGCATCAGCGCCACCATCGAGGGCGGTCTCACCTGGCTGTCAGGTTCTACCATCGGCCTTTGGGATGGCACAACCCTTACTGAGAAGACCGTTGCCAGCGGTAATGTGGCCGTGGGTGAGTTCGAAGGTGACATTCCGGAAGGCGCCACATATGCCGTTACCCCTGTTTCCTGCGTGACTCTTGAAGGCACAACTCTCAAATACACCAATGATCAGTGGGGCATTACTCCCGGAGCGTTCCTCTTTGGTGAAATTGGAGAACCTGCATCCTCGGAATACCTCAAGAGCATTGCCTTCAAGAACCTCTGCGCTACCATTCGTGTAACGCTGAAGAACATCCCTGCTGCAGCGAAGTCTGTCTTCCTGGAGTGCGGCGCCCGTCCGTTCTTCTTCTTTGATGCTACGGTGAATCCTCTGGACGAGAATCCTGTAGTCGAAGCGACGTCAACTAACGAATGGTGCCTCTTGGCACTTCCCGAGCATAGCGGAGACATTGCATCCCTCACGTTTGACATTCCTATCCTCACAGGCGAGTACGCTACTCCGCCGTGGGGCTTCAAGGCCGAATGCTACTCTGTGACGGCTGATGAGTGGGATTGGGGCGCTAAGGCTTCCAATAAACCTCAGAGTAACGAGATTGAGACCGACGGCACTATCAAGCGCGGTGACATCTTTAACGTGAACCTCACCTTCGAGGCTCTGTAGCATGATTGACCGTTAACTTTTTTCGGGCGGCGTCCCCTGACCGGGACGCCGTCTGCCAATAACCGGAACTATGAAGAAACATTTTGTCTGTGTTGTCCTTCTGGCGTTGGCAATGACCATGCCTTCATGCCGTAAACCTGAAAGCCTGATTCCGGAAAAGGGTCAGGAAGAGGGGACACCGGGTGATAACCCCTCGGCCCCCAAAGTATATCCATACATATCACTGACAACGGAAGAGGAGATTGTGGGCCCCACGAGGCACGGGAAAGACGTTGACAAGTCGGCCTACTATGTCCGCGGACGCATGCTCCTCAACGACCCCGACGGTTTTTACAGAGGAGAGCCCCTTGTGGAGGCGGGGCTCAATATCCGCTGGAGAGGGCACTCCACACTTACTTGTGAAAAGAAGTCGTACCGCATAAAGCTGGATGAAAAGACCAGTCTTCTTGGCATGAATTCAGACCGTGACTGGTACCTGATTGCCAATCATCCTGACAAGACGCTCATGCGCAACATGGTGGCCATGCGGATTTCGGAGATTTGCGGCATGTCATGGACTCCGGAGATGCTGCCCGTAGAACTATGGCTCAACGGCGACTACAAGGGAAATTACATGCTCAGCGAGCACAAGGAAGTGAACGACAACAAAGTGAAAATCACTCCCGCCGGGCCCAAAGACAATGAAGGGGAGGCGCTTACCGGAGACTATTATTTTGAGATAGAGTCCGACATGGACCAGCCTGCAGGCTTCTGGACTCCGGTATATAGGGAACCCGTAATGTTCCGTGAGCCTGAAGAGCCCACCGAGGCCCAGATAGAGTATTGCCGCCAGTACTTTACGGATATGGAAACCGCACTCCGTGACGGAGACTTTTCAGGGAGCGGCCACCGTGCCTATGAAGACTACATAGACGTTGATTCGTTTGTGAATCACTATATCTTACAGGAGTTCTGTAAACCAGTGGATGTGCTCAGAAAGAGCACCTTCCTTACCAAGACAAGAGGCGGGAAACTGGCATTCTGCCATGTCTGGGACTTTGACCTCGCCCTTGGCAACTGCTCTTACCTTCATGCCGACCCAGGGGCCGAAGACGGTCCTGAAGGGTGGTGGGTAAAGACCATAGCCCCGTGGAGAATGAAAACCGGATGGTACCTCAGGCTCTTTGAGGACCCCCGGTTCTGCGAGGCCGTAAAAACCCGTTGGAATGAGGTGAAAGGGCAGTTGGGGACACTTCCGGAGTACATAGACGGCCTTCTTGCCTTGCATAGGAAGTCTTTTGACCGTAACTTTGAACGCTGGCCGGTTATTGGCACCAATGTGTGGCCTAACTCCTGGCCGGAAGAAGAGCTCCCCAAAACCTACGACGAAGAGGTGGAACTCCTGAAAAACTTCTGCGAGAAACGTCTCGCATGGCTTGATGCAAATATAAACGGCTTATAGTATGAAACGTAGACACATCCTTCTCCTTGCCCTGGCACTTACGGCGTGTAGCGGTAAAGAAACCCGGCAACCCGTAGATTTCTCCGACGTCCTCATTGAGGACTCCTTCTGGACGCCCCGTCTGGACCGTCACAAGAGCGCCACAATCCCAATCTGTATAGACCAGATTGAGAAGGAGACGGGAAGGATGCGAAACTTTGAAAAGGCCGCCGCCGGGGAAGGGGAGCACGAGGGCTTCTTCTTTGACGACTCCGATGTCTACAAGGCCCTTGAAGGACTGGCCTATTCGCTTATTCAGCACCCGGATCCCGTCCTTGAGGCAAAGTGCGACGAGTGGATAGACAAGATAGCCGGAGCCCAGCAGGAAGACGGCTACATCAACACGTTCTTCACCCTGCCCTGCCCCATAGAGCGCTGGACCGACATGGATAAACATGAGCTCTACTGCACCGGTCACATGATTGAAGCCGCCATCGCCTACTATCATGCAACCGGAAAAACCAAGCTCCTGGACGTGGCTACCCGCATGGTGGACCATGCGATGACTGTAATGGGCCCGGGGCTTCGGCACTGGGTTCCCGGCCATGAGGAAATAGAACTTGCCCTGGTGAAGCTCTACCGCGAAACCGGCAATAAGAAATATCTGAATTTTGCCGATTGGCTCCTTGACCAGCGTGGCCACGGTTACGGCGTGTACGGAGACCCCCTTGAGCCCGTGGACGACGGCACCCGTCTCTATTACCAGGACAACGTTCCGGTGAGGGAAATTACGGATATCGTCGGTCATGCCGTCCGAGCCATGTACCTGTACTGCGGAATGGCCGATGTAGCCTCCTTCACCGAGGACAAGGGCTATATGGAGGCTCTGGACCGTGTTTGGGAAGATGTGGTGCTCCGGAACATGTACGTGACGGGTGGCATCGGCTCTTCATACGCCAACGAAGGCTTCACCGAAGACTATGACCTTCCCAACCTGGAAGCCTATTGCGAGACCTGCGCATCTATCGGCATGATTCTCTGGAACTCCCGCATGAACCGCCTCACCGGGGATGTCCGTTATGCCGACGTAATGGAGCGCACCCTCTACAACGCCGCCCTTGCCGGAATGTCCCTTTCCGGAGACCGTTTCTTCTATGTGAATCCACTGGAATCCAAGGGTACCCATCACAGGAAAGCGTGGTTCGGCTGCGCCTGCTGTCCCAGCAACATGTGCCGATTCCTCCCTTCGGTTGGCGGCTACATCTACTCTGTTGAGGGGAAAAACGTGTATACCAACCTTTATATCGGCGGCACTGCAACATTCAATGTGGACGGAAAGCCGGTCACGCTCAAGCAGGAAACCGATTATCCCTGGGACGGTACAGTATGCATGACCGTAGCGTCTGATTCCCGCGCCAGGATTATGCTGCGCATCCCCGGCTGGTGCACCAGCTGGAGCCTGGATGTGAATGGGAAGCAGGTGTCGTCTTCGGAAACCGGAGCTTCGGCCTATGTTGAGGCCGGCAGCAAGTGGAAAGCCGGCGACAAGATAACCCTCCGCATGGACATGCCGGTAAGGCTTGAGGCCGCCGATCCCGCCGTCAAGGCCGATGTCGGGAAGCGCACTGTATGCCGCGGTCCTCTTGTATACTGCATGGAAGAGGTGGACAACCCTGGCGTTTATGATACGGCCCTGCTGTCCGACGCCACCAGCTTCAAGGAGACTTGGGAGCCGGACCTTCTTGGCGGCGTTACCACAATCCGCACCTCCGACGGCGCCGTATTCGTACCCTACTATGCTTGGGACAACCGTGAGCCCGGCAGGATGAAGGTATGGGTGGACTTCAAATAGAGCCTATGAAAAAGCTTCTTTTGATGGCTCTCGGAGCCGTTTTGCTGGCCGGATGCGCCGCCGATAAGGATGTTCGGGAAGCCCGCGCCCTGGCCGAAAGGGTGCTGGACGGGAACGGTGTCAAGTTCCTGGAATTCCGTAAGGAACCGGCCGATACAGATTTCTATCGCATTGAGTCCGATGGCGGGAAAACCGTTATCACCGGCAACAATGCCAATTCAATGGCTGCCGGCCTTGGGTACTACCTTCGCAATTACTGCAACATAAGCATAGGCTGGATGGATAAGGGTAAGGCCGGTCTGGAAGCCCCGCTCCCGAAGGTTGAGGAGGCGGTAGAGTCTTCGGCCCTTGTCCCCAACCGTTTTTTCCTAAATTACTGCACCTTCGGCTACACCCTCCCATGGTGGAAGTGGGCCGATTGGGAGAGGCTTATTGACTGGATGGCCCTGAACGGGGTGAACCTGCCCCTTGCCATTACCGGCCAGGAGTCTGTCTGGTACGAGGTCTGGCGGGAAATGGGCCTTTCCGACAATCAAATCCGCGGCTTCTTCTCCGGGCCGGCGCACCTTCCCTGGCACAGGATGATCAATATCGATGGCTGGCAGGGACCGCTGCCTCACTCCTGGCTGGCGGGTCAGAAAGAGCTCCAGAAAAAGATTCTTTCCCGAGAACGGGCCCTCAACATGAGACCTGTGCTGCCCGCATTCAGCGGCCATGTTCCCCCGGCGCTCCGGGAGGTTTATCCGGATGCCGATATTATGCAGATTGAGCCCTGGGCGGGTTTCTCAAAGGAGTATACGCCTTATTGCCTCAATCCTACCGACAGTCTTTTTCCTGTTATTCAGAAAAAATTTATTGAAAAGCAGAAGAAGATATACGGAACAGATCACATCTACGGCATAGACCTTTTCAATGAGATTCAGCCACGTAGCTGGGACAATGAGTGGCTTGCCCAGGCCGGCTCCGGTGTTTACGCCTCCCTTGAAGCCGCAGATCCGGAGGCTGTATGGCTTCAGATGACCTGGTTGTTCTGGTATCAGGGCAGGGATTGGACTCAGGACAGAATAAAGGCCTACATTACATCATACCCTGCCTCCAGACAGCTTCTTCTGGACTATTTCTGTGAGTCCAGCGAGATTTGGAAAAGGACCGACAGCTACTTCGGAGTGCCTTTCATCTGGTGCTATCTTGGCAACTTCGGCGGAAATACAACGCTTACCGGAAACATCCCGGATGTTGACAGGCGCATTAACGAAGCCTTTGCCAATGCCGGCCCCTCAATGCAGGGAATCGGTTGCACCCTGGAGGCTCTTGACTGCAATCCCTATGTGTTTGAATATGTCCTTGGAAAAGCCTGGGAGCACTCCGCCAACCCTGAATCCTATGCCAGGCTCCTTGCCGACTGCCGGACAGGCAAACCCGACGAAAACGCCCGGGAAGCCTGGAAAATCCTGGTTGAAGATGTATACGGTAAAACCGTTCCCTCAGGGTTCAGCTGCACGGTACATGAGAAGCCGTCGCTTGGGATGAACATGACATGGCTGCATCCAAGGTACGACGATGCCGCCCTGGAGCGGGCTCTGGAGCTACTACGGAAAGCCGGCGGCTCCGGGGAAGCCTATGAATTTGACCTTGCCAACCTTGAAAGGCAGGTGCTTGCAAATAAGTCGGCCATGATTTATGAAGACTTCATGGAGGCGTATAACGGTTCTGACATTGACGGCATGAAAGACTCTGCCGGAGAATTCCTCTCCCTCATAGACAAGATGGAGGAAGCCGTCTCCGGGCAGCCATATTTCTCGCTGGATAAATGGATTGCCGATGCCCGCTCCTGGGCCGACACCCCCGAGGAAGCCGATTACTACGAGGGAAACGCCCGCTGCATCCTTTCCACATGGGGAGACTTCCGCTCCGGCCTCACGGACTACGCCTGCCGGTCCTTTAGCGGCATGCTATCTACTTATTACAAACCTCGCTGGGAGAAGTTCTTCTCAGAAGTCATCTCTTCGGCCGAAAGCGGGAAACCCTTTGACAATGAGTCCTTCCAGTCCTGGTGCTGCTCCTTCGAATTCGATTGGTGGCACGTAGAATAAACGCAAAACAAAAACGCCAACCGTAAAGGCTGGCGTTTTGTTTTGGAGCGGAAAACGAGACTCGAACTCGCGACCCCGACCTTGGCAAGGTCGTGCTCTACCAACTGAGCTATTTCCGCGTTGGGAATGCAAAGGTAATGCTTTTTTTTGAAAGCGCAAACATTTCTTCGATTTTTTTTCAATCTTTACTGAAGCGGGATAAAGTGAGAAAAATTTGATTATATTTGTATGACTAGAACTCAAACTAAAACAATCTTTTATATGAAAAAAGTAATCTCCATTCTTCTTTGCGGCATCATGGTACTGAGCTGCGGCATGTCAAATCTTGGCAAGGGTTCCCTCATCGGCTCCGGTGCAGGTGCTGCCCTTGGTGCAGGTATCGGCTATCTGATTGGCCGTGACGGTCAGGGTGCAGCCATCGGTGCAGCCATCGGTACTGCAGTTGGTGCCGGTTCTGGAGCTCTTATCGGCAACGCTATGGACAAGAAGGCCAAGGAGCTTGCAGAGCTTGCAAACGCCCAGGTAGAAACCGTAGAGGACGTCAACGGTCTCAAGGCCATCAAGGTCACCTTCGACAACGGTATCCTCTTCGACTTCAACAAGTCTTCCCTCAAGCCCGAAGCCAAGAAAGAACTTGACAAGTTCACCGCCGACATGGCCGACATGCCTCTTGCCAACATCAACGTTTACGGTCACACCGACAACGTAGGCTCCGAGGCCGCCAACCAGAAGGTTTCCAACCAGCGCGCAGACGCAGTTGCCTCCTACCTCCAGAAGAAGGGCATCGCCAAGGACCGCATCACCTCCGAAGGCCTTTCCTTCAACTTCCCTGTGGCCGACAACGACACCGAGGCTGGCCGTGCACAGAACCGCCGCGTTGAGATTTACATCAGCGCCTCCGAGGAAATGGTTAAAGAAGCTGAAGCCGCTGCATCAGCAAAATAATTAACCCTTGATTGATTCGTGGCTATGAGTACACTGCATGTTATAGACCATCCCATGATTCAGCATAAGCTCACAATCATGCGAATGAAGGAAACCGGTTCAAAGGATTTCCGTGAGCTTCTTAAGGAAATTGCCCTTCTCATGGGATATGAAGTTACAAGGGACCTTCCCCTGGAGGATATTCCCATTGAAACTCCCATCTGCAAGATGATGGCAAAGCGGATTGGTGGCCGAAAACTGGCCATCGTTCCCATCCTCAGGGCCGGTCTTGGCATGGTAGACGGTCTCCAGACCCTGGTTCCCGTTGCAAAGGTTGGTCATATCGGCCTGTACCGCAATGAGGAAACCCACAAGCCTGTGGTGTACTACTGCAAACTCCCCGAAGACATCCAGGACCGTCTGGTCATTGTGACGGACCCCATGCTTGCCACCGGCGGCAGCGCCTGCGACGCCATTGCGATGCTCAAGGAGCGCGGCTGCTGCAATATCCGCCTCATGTGCCTTGTAGGTGCCCCTGAGGGCATTGCACGCGTTCAGAAAGAGCATCCGGACGTAGACATCTATCTTGCGGCCGTGGATGAGAAGCTCAATGAGAACGCCTACATCGTTCCGGGCCTTGGAGATGCCGGAGACCGTATATTCGGGACCAAGTAAAGCTTATCCGGTTACTCCGGAAAGCTGGAGTTTAATAAGTTCGCGTTTGACGTCGGGGCCATATGCATAGGCCCCGACGTCTATGCTATCAAGAAGATACAAGTCACGGCCCTGGAACAGGGTGCCTTCTGCGGCAGAGCGGATGTCGCGGGCCTTGTCCATGGACTCCTTAGGTATTACCAGGTGGCAGGGAATCACAAACGCCACGGGGTTGTATGCAACCACATGTGCAACAGGACGCACTCCATGAGGAGTTCCGGCAAGCGCGGCAATCTCTGAGTAGCTGTAGAGTTTGCGGGGGAGGTCGTAGAGGGTTTTCCAAACCTTCAGTTGGAACGGGGTGCCGAAGAGCATGAGGTCGTCCCAGGTAAGGTGTTTGGAAAACTCCATGAGTTCTTCCGTGGAGATTTTGCGTGTGCCTACGCTGCCAACTTCTTCAGGTGGCAGCAGTGCAACCTGCGCCCCTATGTGGGCCAGGTGACGGTAGTCCGTGGCAATGGATGCCACCTTCCCGTCAATCTCAGTAACAATCCATTGTGTGCTCATATACTAAATTTTAAGATTCTTCGACTTCGCTCAGAATGACATGTTGTATCGTGCCGACTTCGCTCAGAATGACAAGGGGCGTTAAAATCGGCCTTCAAGGGCGGCAATGGCGGCCTCAATCTTGTCTGTCTGGGCATGGAGCCACTCTGAAGACAATCCTTCGGCCGGCATGGTGTCTATGTGGAAAGGCTCTCCAATTGCAAGGCGGTAGCGGCCGGGGAAGTTCCAGAACTGGTTGTAAACGGGGATGAGCTGGGCCCCGCTATGGGCGGCAAGCACCGCCGCGCCAACGTGGAACGGAAGCATCCCCACCCCGGTTTTGTTGCGTTTGCCTTCCGGGTAAATGCCCTCAGGAAGGCCGTGTAGCTTTTTCCGGCGCCAATAGGGGGCAGGCAAATCCCTGCGGCCAGGGTAGGGGCAGCCATTATGGCCAGTGCCCACCACGGCGTACCCCTCAAGATTGTGAGGCCGATAACGGTGTCGGCCACAACCCCGAAAAGGAACCAAAAAAGCACGTAAGTCCTGAATTTCATATTACTACAAATATAATAATAATATCTTAATGATGTTGCAGGTCAGTGCTTGAAACGTTGCCGGTCCACCGGCAAACTGTTGCAGGTCTCCTAGTAAACCGTAGCAGGTTGGCCGGCAAACTGTCGCAGGTCTCCTGACAAACCGTAGCAGGTCTGCAAAAAAACCTTGACCTGCGACGGTATTTGTCTCCTGTGGCCATTTTGCGTCGCAGTTTGGCCGAAAAATACAGACCTGCGACGTTCTGCGCCCTGACCTGCGACGGTTGGCGCCGTGTCGGGCACAGAATTGGCGTTATGATGTCCGTGCGGGAAAAACCGCTTGCGCGCATGAAAACGGGGCCGTCGGGCACATGATAATTGCAGATTACGGTCTTTTTGAGTATCTTCGCAATAGATATGAAACAGACCATAACAATAATAGCACTTCTTGCGGCGGCGCTGAGCGCCGCAGCGCAGCCTGCGGGCCGGGAATCCTGGAACAGCGGGTGGGATTTCACCAAGGACGGCCAGACCAAAACCGTAAATCTTCCACACGACTGGGGCGTGGAGGGTGAATTCAATCAGGAATACCCCGGAGAAACCGGAAAACTCCCCTGGTGGGGCAGGGCCCGCTATGGCAAAACGCTGGAAGTAAGCGCGGAGGACCTTGCAAAGGACATCCGCCTGGAAGTTGACGGCGCCATGTCCAATGCCTCCGTATTTGTGAACGGTATCAAGGCCGGTGGCTGGGCATACGGCTACAGCAGCTGGGCCGTAGACATTACGGACAGGCTCCAGGAAGGCAAAAACCGCATAGAGATTGTCCTTGACAACAAGCCGGAAAGTTCCCGCTGGTATCCCGGCGGCGGCATTTACCGCAATGTCTGGATTACCAAAACGGAAAAGACGTCCGTGGCTCACTGGGGCACCTTCATCACCACCCAGATGGCCGCCGGCAAGGCAATAGTTTATAATAAAGTCACCCTCAAGGCCCCCGGAACGTGCATCGCGCGCATCTCCACCCGTATCCTCTACAGGGATGGCAACACAGAATACATTGTGGCCGAAACCCGATCCGTGGTTGAGGCCTATAACGGCCGCACGGAAGTCCAGGACTTTGAAATCCTGAATCCCCGTCTTTGGAGCCCGGAGAATCCCCAGATGTACATTGCCCGCACCGTGGTGGAAACGGAAGACACCAAGGATGTCTACGAAACTCCCTTCGGCATAAGGACCGCCGAATTCCGCCCTGGCGGCTTCTACCTTAATGGAAAGAAGACTTTCCTCAAAGGCGTGTGCCTGCACCACGACGCCGGAGCCCTTGGTGCCGCATGGAATGAGGACGCTTGGCAGCGCCGCCTTGAAATGCTCAAGGAAATGGGCTGCAACGCCATCCGCATGAGCCACAACCCTCCTGCACCGGAACTCCTTGACATGTGCGACCGTATGGGTTTCATGGTTATAGACGAGCTCACGGACACCTGGACCGTACCCAAAAAGGATAACGGCTACGCCACGCTCTTTGAGGAGTGGGCCGAAAAAGACCTCACGGCCATGATTCGCCGGGACCGCAACCATCCCAGCATTGTGCTCTGGAGCATCGGCAACGAATGCGGAGAGCAGGGCTGGCCCGAAAGATGGGACATTCCCCGCCGTCTCACGGACCTCTGCCATAGGGAAGACCCCACGCGCCTTACAACCGCCGGCAACGACAATCCCGGCGCGGCCTTCACAGGTTATGCCGAAACCATAGATGTGTACGGCTTCAACTACAAACCCCATCTCTATGAGAAGTTTGTTGAGGAGCACCCTACCCAGCCCGTGTACGGCTCCGAAACCGCATCCTGCATATCCACACGTGGGTTCTACCGCTTCCCCGTAGAGCAGGAAAAGGGAAAAGGCTGGACAATGGAAGCCCCCTTCCAGGTGAGTTCCTACGACCTCTACGCTCCCGGCTGGGCCTCCAAGCCGGACTATGAGTGGGAATACGAAGACAAGGTTCCGGAGTGCGCCGGAGAGTTTGTCTGGACCGGCTACGACTACCTTGGGGAGCCCACTCCCTTCAACATGGACCCATCCGTTTTCACAAACTTCCACACGGAGGAAGAGAAAGAGGCTTACCGTAAAATGGTTGCCGGATGGGGCCAGCAGATCTCAGATGTCCCGCTTCCGTCCCGCAGCTCCTACTTCGGCATAATGGACCTTGCGGGCTTCCCCAAGGACCGCTACTGGCTGTATCAGTCCCGCTGGCGCCCGGAAAAGCCTGTGGCCCACATACTTCCGCACTGGACCTGGCCCGGCAGGGAAGGGAAAGTAACCCCTGTCCACGTATATACCTCCGGAGATGAGGCCGAACTTTTCCTCAACGGCAAGTCCCTTGGCCGAAAGCAGAAGGACGGCTACCGCATAGTTTGGGACAATGTCCTGTACGCCCCCGGAACGCTGGAAGTGGTGTGCTACAAAAACGGCCGCGAGTGGGCCCGTGACAAGGTTCAGACCGCAGGCAAGGCCGCAAAACTCAGCGCCTACACTGATTATGAGGGGAAAGACCTCTGCTTTGTTGCCGTAGACGTACTTGACAAGGCCGGCGTGCTGTGCCCGGGAGCATCGGCCACAATAGAATTCAAGGTTAATGGCCCGGCCGAAATTGTTGCCACGGACGCCGGAGACCCCACCTCCCATGTGCCTTTCTACAGCCACGAGCTGCCTGCATTTGCCGGCAAGGCCTCCGTCATTGTACGCCGTACCGGGAATGGCCCCATTACGGTATCGGCCTCGTCAAAAGGACTCAAAAAAGCAAAGATAACATTATGAAAAGGTTAGTTCCCGCCATTTTTGCGGCCATTCTCCTTGTGAGCGCCTGCGACACCTTCAAAGTGGGCGTGTATGAGGACGAGATGATTCTGCCCCTGGAGGGCTCCCAGGAAGACTCCCTGTTCTACAATGTGTCCATCCAGTATGCCTCTGGCGGCATGCTCATCCCCGCCATGGAACGGATCAACAATACAATCGTGGCCCAGGCCTTCGACATGGAAGATTCAGATGCTGCCAACCTTGAGGAAACGGCCGTGCAGTATCGTGAGAACCTCATTGACGAATACATCACGGAGAACTCCGGCATGATAGGCAAGATGCCCGTACTCTCCTGGGAAGACAATATCATAGGGGAATTCACCGGAAAGTACAAGGGCTGGAGAAACTACCAGATAAACTATTACTTCTACAGGGGCGGCGCCCATGGCTCCTCCACCTGCTCCCAGATAGTGTTCGACGCCAAAACCGGAGAACCCCTCACGGAGGACACTCTCTTTGCCGAAGGATATTTTGAGAACGTGGCCGCCCTCATGCAGGCCCAGGCGAAGGCCGATATGGAGGCCGAAAACCCCGATGTCCTGGACCTCCTTGAACTGGACCTGGTGGTTCCCAACGGCAATTTCTCCGTGGGCCAGAGCGGCGTCATGTGGCTCTTCCAGCCCGACGACCTCCTGCCGCACGCCTTCGGCCCGCTATGCGTAACCGTGTCCTGGGACAAGCTGAAGCCTTATCTCAGGTAGTATTTATTTCTTTTTAAGGTTTTTTTAACCGGCGTTAACTACGGGGTAAAGTGCATTTTTAGGTCATGAGGCTATTTTTGCTTCATGATAATAACCTTGCTAGTAACCGCCCTAATGGCCTTCGCCCCGTCAGAAGGCTTCACAAACCGTCTTGAAAAACCATGGCGGGAAGACATTTGTCTTAACGGATACTGGGACCTCCAACCCGGAGAACAATTCACGGGTGAATGGGAGCACACCAGGATAAAAATCCCTTCTCCCTGGAATGTCAACAGTTTTTCCTATGAAGGGCTTGAGGGACCGGACCACCGGAACTATCCCTCTTATCCGGAGCGCTGGGACACCCTTTCCGCCGCGTGGCTCCATAAGACCGTGGAAATCCCGCGAGAATGGGCCGGAGACCGTATTTTCCTCCATTTTGAGGCTGTTGCAGGCAAGGCCCAGGTGTTTGTGGGGCAAACCCTGGTTGCAGAAAACTTTGACCTTTTCCTTCCTTTTGAGGCCGATATAACCCCACTTGTAACACCCGGCGTCCGTGCCGAAATCTTTGTGAGGGTAATCTCACAGCAGTGCTTTGAAGACCATGGCGGGGTGGGGCGCCGTGTCATCCCCGCCGGTTCCATGTGGGGAACCCATATAGCTGGTATCTGGCAGGACGTATATCTGGTACGCCGCCCTGCGGTGAGGGTGGAGGATGTCTATATCCAGCCCATGGTGGCAAGCGGCCTCCTGAAAGCTACGGTCACCCTGAAAAATGATTCCGATAAGCCTGTCAGGCTGCGGGTGGGCGGCATTGTGAACGAATGGCTGAACAGGGCCGGAACCACCGTGGAAGAAGCTCCGGTGCCCGCTTGGGAGCCCGGTGCGGAAGCGCTGCTATTTCCGGAGTATCCCATAAACCTTGCCGTCGGTGCTACTGAAACCATCACCATGGAAGTCCGGGCCGATGCCCTTGAAAAATGGACTCCGGAGCATCCCCGCCTCTACATCCTGCAAGTGGGGCTTTATCAGGGAAAAACCCAGACAGACAACAAATACGAACGCTTCGGCTACAGGGAATGGACCTTGGAAGCCGACAAACTCTGCCTTAACGGGGAGCCTTATCCCTTACGTGGAGACTCCTGGCACTTCATGGGTATTCCCCAGATGACCCGCCGCTATGCCTGGGCATGGTTTACGGCCATCAAAGCCATGAACGGAAATGCCGTACGCCCGCACGCCCAGGTATATCCCCGTTTCTATCTGGATATGGCCGATGAAATGGGCATATGTGTCCTTGCCGAAACCGCCAACTGGGCCAGCGACGGCGGCCCTGCTTTGGAGAATCCCATATTCTGGGAGCATTCCAAAGACCACTTGAGGCGTATGGTGATGAGGGACCGGAACCATGCATCCGTCTTTGGCTGGAGCATTTCCAACGAGAACAAACCGGTAATCCTGTATGTGCATAAGCGCCCGGACCTCATGCCTCTCCAGGAGCAGGCATGGCGTGACTGGGTGGAGATAGTCCGCCAGGCCGATCCTTCCCGCCCCTGGATTTCCTCAGACGGAGAGGAGGACGGGGAAGGCATCCTTCCCGTGACCATGGGCCACTACGGGGATGCCGGCAGCATGCGGGAATGGAAGGCCATCGGCAAGCCCTGGGGAGTAGGAGAGCACAGCATGGCCTATTACGGTACGCCGGAAGAGGTGAGCCGATACAACGGTAACAGGGCCTACGAAAGTGCCCTGGGCCGCATGGAAGGCCTTGCCTATGAGAGTTACGCCCTTATCAAGGCCATGCGCGAAGCCGGAGCCTCCTACAGCACGGTTTTCAATATGGTGTGGTATGCGCTGAAGCCGCTTCCGCTTGGGAAAAAGGACCTCTCAAGCGCTCCTACGCTTGATGACGGTATTTTCTTCGGCCCATACGAAGAAGGTGTGCCGGGAGTGCAGCCGGAGCGTATCGGCCCATATTCATCCACGCTCAATCCGGGCTATGACCCTTCCCTTCCGCTCTATGATCCATGGCCGATGTTCGATGCCATGAGGGCTGCCAATGCCCCCGACGGCCCGGCCTGGTGTCCCTGGGCGGAGAAATACTTAGTCCCTCAGGACAGCGAATGTCATTCTGAGCGGAGCGAAGAATCTTACGACTCAGTAGTCCTTGTGGCCGCCCCGGACAGCCGCCTCTGCCGCATTATGGAAGCCCAGGGTGTGGCCCTTTCCACAAAGCCGAAGGGCCGTACGCTGTACATTGTGGATGCATCGGCCCGGAATGAACTGCCCAAAGCGGCGGCCTCAAACGATATCTGGTATTGGGGCCTTACACCTGAAACGGCGCCTTACTACGGACTGGAGTTGACGCTTACTCCGCTTTGCCGCTCCTCCTTCCTCCCGGAGCAGCGCTCCTGGACCCGCGGTATGTCCAATGCCGATTTCTACTTCTGCGAAGTCCAGTCACAGGATGCCGCACGCTATACCCTCTGCGGCCCATTCGTTGAGGAGGGTGAAGTCCTCTTGAATGCCTGCAAGGCCGACTGGCGACGCTGGAACAAGCGTGCCGAGGCCCTTAAGACAGCGGCCCTCCTTCGCAGCGAAAACGAATGCACGGCCCCGCTTCCGGTCATGGTGAAAAACGGCCGCCGGTGGGTAAGTACCCTGGACGATTTCCTGTCATCGGAAAAGGGCTATACCGCGCTTCACACCCTTCTGGAGCACGCGGGAGTTCCCTGCCGGGAGGTGAAATCGGCCTCTTTTGCCTCCTTTGACGACGGCATCTATCAACCTGGAATCCTGACAAGACCTGTAAAGTGAATTGGTTATGAAAAAATGGTTATTATTATTGTTGTTTCCGTTGCTGGCGCCTTCTTTACAGGCGCAGACTAAAGTTGTCTTTGTGGGTGCCAGCATCACCGAAGGGGCCGGAACGTCTGACCCTGCCCGCCTTTCCTATCCAGCCCGCACTGCGGAACTGCTCGGGGAGGGTTACACAGTAGAAAACTATGGCGTGGGAGGATGTACCATGCTGAGGCATTCAGACTGCCCGTATTGGACAAGGGGACGGCTTGGAGAGGCCCTCACAAGCAATCCTGATATAGTTTTCATAGACCTTGGAGGCAATGACAGCAAGCCGTGGAATGCCACGCACCTGGACGAATTCCAGGACGATGCCGTCATTCTCACCACCATGTTTCAGAACCTCCCTTCCCGGCCGCGCGTGATACTAATGACACCCACCCTTTTCACCAGGGACTCCTACGGAATCTCCGACAAAGTGTCCCAGGAGCAGGTGTGTCCGGCCCTGTATGCCGCCGCTACGGAAACCGGGGCAGAAGTCCTGGACATGTATCCCGTCCTCCAGGAAGCCCGCCACACCCTGGATGGTGACGGCATCCATCCCAGTGATGAAGGGGCCCTCCTTCTGGCTAGGAAAGTGGCCTGGTACCTAAAGGCTTATCCTGAGAAGCCGGCAGAATTCATGACCATTGACGGCATGGCCGACAACCCCTTTATCACAGAGCTCTACACGGCCGATCCATCGGCCCACGTGTGGGAAGATGGGCGCCTGTACGTTTACGCCTCCCACGACATCGACCCGCCCCGCGGATGCGACCTCATGGACCAGTATCATGTCTTTTCCACCGACGATATGATCCACTGGACAGACCACGGGGAAATCCTCCGCGCCTCTGACGTGCCCTGGGGCCGTAAGGAAGGCGGTTTCATGTGGGCTCCGGACTGCGCCTACCGCAACGGCAAATACTACTATTACTTTCCCCATCCCTCAGGCACCCATACCGGCAGCACCTGGAAGATAGGCATAGCCATTTCAGATAAGCCCGCAGAGGGTTTCAAGGTGCAGGGCTACATCAAGGGAATGACCTCACATATAGACCCTTGCGTCTTTGTGGACGATGACGGAAAGGCCTACATCTACAACGGCGGGGGCGGGGAGTGCTACGGCGCCCGTCTCAAGAAAAACATGATAGAGCTGGCCTCCAAGCCGCATCGGATGGAAGGCCTGGTGGACTTCCATGAAGGCACTTGGGTACACAAGTACAACGGGAAATACTACCTCTCATATCCGGACAATTACATAGATGGAAATGGAAAACAGTACAACCGGATGCATTATGCCATGAGCGACAGCCCTCTGGGCCCCTGGGAGTACAAGGGAATTATCCTTGACGCGACTGACTGCGACACCTCTCACGGCAGCATCGTAGAGTACAAGGGCCAGTGGTACCTCTTCTACCACGGCTGCCAGCTCTCCCAGATGGGGAACCTCCGTTCCATCTGCGTGGACAGGCTCTACTACAATGCCGACGGCACCATCCGCAAGGTATACCAGCGGCACCACAGCTACAAACTCCGTAAATAAGAACTACCAAGAATATGAAAACTGTTGTCAAACTGTTGGCGTTGGCGCTGGTGCTTGGCGCCTGTACGGCCAAGAAAGAACCGGTGGACTACGTGAATCCGTATATCGGCAACGTGAGCCACCTCCTGGTGCCCACTTTCCCCACGGTCCAGCTGCCAAATTCCATGCTCCGCGTATATCCGGAGAGGGCCGATTACACATCCGAGTACCTGAACGGCCTTCCGGTGATTGTGACAAACCACCGGGAGAGGTCGGCTTTCAAACTAAGCGTCACCTCGCGGGGACAGCTTGCGCCCGTTATTCCCGTAACGTATGACAATGAGCACATTACGCCCTACGGATTCTCCGTGGACCTGGAGGACGGTGCCATTCATGCCGATTATGCCGTGAACCATCAGAGCGCCGTTTACAGCATCACATTCCGGGAGGGCGAACCGGCGGTGCTGCTGTCTTCCGGAAACGGGTCGGTGGCGCTTAACGGCAACCTTCTCACCGGCTGGCAGACGGTATCCGGCCAAACCCGCGTGTATGTGGCCATGGAATTCCAGGAGACGCCCTCCGAAGCCGGAGCCCTGGCCCATGGACAGATAACGGAGAGGAAAAGCGACGAAGGCCGCAGCGCCTGTATCGGCCTGAGGTTCAAGGAGAAGGAAATCCATCTCCGCTACGGGGTTTCGTTCATCAGCACAGAGCAGGCACTGAAGAACCTGCGCCGTGAAACTGATACCTATGACGTTGGGATAGTTGCTGCCGCAGGCCGAAAGATCTGGAACGAAAAACTTGGCCGAATTGCGGTCAAGGGCGGCACCGAGGAGCAGAAGACGGTCTTTTACACCTCCTATTACAGGACCTTCGAGCGCCCCATATGCATGAGCGAAGACGGTCTCTACTGGAGCGCTTTTGATGGTAAGGTGCATGAGGACGGCGGCGTCCCCTTCTACAATGACGACTGGATTTGGGACACCTACCGCGCCGCCCATCCGCTCAGGGTGGTGATGGACCGTCCCGTGGAGGAAGCCGTCCTGGCCTCTTTCCTCAGGATGGCGGACCAGAACGGCACCGGCTGGGCTCCCACCTTCCCGGAAGTTGACGGTGATACCCGCAGGATGAATTCCAATCACACTATCGCTACCTTTGCCGATGCCATAGTGAAGGGCCTGGACCTTGATGTCCAGAAAGCCCGTGACGCCTCCTATGGTGCCCTGCAGCATAAGACGCTGGCCCCCTGGTGCGGAAATCCCGCCGGCGCCATAGACAGCTTCTTCTGGGCCAACGGCTATATGCCGGCTCTTGCCGAAGGGGAGACGGAGACCGATCCCAACGTCCATCCCTTCGAGAAACGCCAGCCGGTGGCAGTTACCCTTGGCACATCCTACGACTGCTGGTGCATGGCCCGCATAGCCGAGGCCGCAGGAGACGCCGTGCTGGTTTCCCTTGCCACAAAGGCGGCGTCCTTCTACAAAAACCTCTACAACCCGGCCACGGGCTTTTTCCATCCCAAGGACGCGCGCGGGAACTTTATCGAACCCTTCGACTACAGTTTTCCCGGCGGCATGGGCGCCCGTGAGTATTACGGTGAGAACAACGGCTGGGTGTATCGCTGGGACGTGCAGCACGACATCGAGGGCCTGATCAGCCTCATGGGCGGTCCTGAGGCCTTTGTGCGTAAGTTGGACGAAACCTTCGCCACCCCTCTGGGCCGAAGCAAGTACGAGTTCTTTGCCAAGCTCCCGGACCATACCGGCAATGTGGGACAGTTCTCCATGGCAAATGAGCCTTCCCTCCACGTGCCTTACCTGTACAATTACGCCGGCGCCGCCTGGAAGACTCAGAAGCGTATCCGCCAGCTCCTGGACACCTGGTTCAGGGCCGACCTCATGGGCGTTCCCGGCGACGAAGACGGCGGCGGCATGACATCCTTCGTGGTGTGGTCGTCCGTAGGCCTGTACCCCGTTACTCCGGGCAAGGCCGAATACGCCATAGGCAGCCCCCTCTTTACGGAAGCCAGCCTGCATCTCTCTAACGGAAAGACGTTTACGGTGAAGGCCGATGGCGCCTCCCGCGACAATAAATACATCCAGGGCGCCAGACTCAACGGAAAGGAGTGGAACAGAGCCTTCCTCAGCCACGAAGACCTGATGGCTGGTGGCGTACTGGAACTCACTATGGGGAATGAACCTAATAAAGAATGGGGAAAATGAAAAGAGGATTAGGAATACTGTTGGCCCTTATGGCCGTGGCTTGCGGCCCCAGAGGGCCATGGCACAAGACCGCCCATGGCCTTTCGGCCGATGGAAGTAAGGCCCGGGTGGAAGTCATTTGCTACACCCCTGAGATTATCCGGGTGGTGAAATCTCCGCTGTATGCGCCGGAGGATTTATCGGCCTCAGGGTCGGTTGTGCTTAAGCCCGGCAAGGTGAGCTTCCAGGTGCGGGAGACGGCGCCCGGAACAGTGGAACTCACTACGTCGGCCCTGAAGGTGAAACTGGACATGGGGAGCTGCACGGTGGCATTCTATACCACTGAAGGGAAGCTTCTTACCGGAGAACTCTCCGATGCCATGCATTTAGGGTCTTCGTCGGAGCACTTCCGCGTCTGTCAGTCCTTTTCCCTGGAGGCCGATGAAGCGGTCTTCGGCCTGGGCCAGCACAAAGGGAGCGGTCTCAACCAGCATGGAAAGCACTGGCATCTGGAGAACGTGAATACGGAGATCGGCATACCCCTGCTGCATTCGGTCAAGGGCTATGCCCTTTTCTGGGACAACGCTTCGCCAACGGAGTTCCACTGCAACCAGACGGATTATTACTTCGATTCCCAGGCGGGCGAGCACTGCGATTATTACCTGCTGTATGGCGGAGATGCCGACGGCGTGGTGCGGCAGATCCGTACCCTCACCGGCGCGGCTCCCATGAACCCGCTCTGGGCTTTTGGTTTCCACCAGTCAAGGGAGCGCTATGTCTCGCAGGATGAGCTTGTTTCCGTGGTTAAGCGTTACCGTGAACTTGAGGTGCCGCTTGACGGCATAATCCAGGACTGGCAGTACTGGGGAGACCATGACCACTGGAACGCCGTGCAGTTCCTGAATCCGCAGTTCCCGGATCCTTCCGGCATGATGGACGAGGTTCACTCCCTGGGGGCGCACGCACTTATATCCGTGTGGCCTTCCTTCGGCCCTCAAACGCAGATTTTCAAGGACTTGGAGGCGGAGAACCTGCTTCTTCCCCAGAGCACTTTCCCGCAGGGATACGGTGTGAAGGTGTATGACCCCTGGAACGCGCGCGCCCGCGATATTTATTGGTCATATATGGAGAAATACCTCTGGAACGCCGGACTGGACGGCTGGTGGCTGGATGCCACGGAACCGGAACACCAGCCCGTAGAGCCCGGGGATTATGACTATAAGAGCCCTCTGGGAACTTACCGGGCCCTCCGCAACAGTTTCCCTCTGTATAGCGTGGGCGGAGTGTACGACCACCAACGTGCCCTTACCCGCAGCCGCCGTGTGATGATTCTCACGCGCAGCGCTACCGCAGGTCTTCAGCGTTACGGCGCCCATGTGTGGTCCGGAGACCTTGTTTCCAGCTGGGAAAGCCTCCGGGACCAGATAACATCGGCCCTTAACCTGTCCCTTTGCGGCATCCCTTACCATAATTCCGACATAGGAGGTTTCTTCTGTGCCGAAACTTACCCTGGCGGGAACCGGAATCCCGGTTTCAGGAAGCTCTATGACCGGTGGATGCAGCTGGCGGTGTTTACCGGCATGATGCGAAGCCACGGGACACATACGCCCCGGGAGATTTTCCAGTTTGGAGAGCGTGGAAATGCCGATTTTGATATCCAGGAAAGCGCCATCCGGTTGCGTTACAGGCTGCTTCCCTATATATACAGCCAGGCCTGGAAGGTCACTTCCCAGGGGGCTTCTCTCATGCGTCCGCTCTTTGCGGAATACCCCGGAACAGAAGGCATCGAGGATGAATTCCTGTTCGGCGACCGCCTTCTGGTCGCACCGGTCCTTCGTGAGGACGACATCCTGGAGTCTTATCTTCCCGAAGGAGACTGGGTGGGATTTTGGAACGGCATGCGCTTTAACGGCGGCGTCTCCTTCACCCGCAGCGTGGACCCTGACATAGTCCCGGTTTTTGTAAAATGCGGAACCGTGCTTCCAATCGGCCCGGATGTGCAGTATGCTGCCGAGAAGCCCTGGGACAGCCTTCAGATAAGGGTTTATACCGGGGCCGACGGCGACTTTACCCTCTATGAGGACGAGGGTGACGGCTATGCCTACGAGAAGGGAGCCTTCAGCACCATCGGCTTCCACTGGGACGACGCGTCGGGGAATCTCACCATAGGCTCTCGCAAGGGGACTTTCCCCGGGATGCTGCGGGAACGGGAATTCCGCGTTGTGCTGGTGCGTCCTGACGCCGGTGCAGGTCTGGACAACGAATCCTGTGACACCATCATCCAATATACCGGCAATTCGGTTACCCTGTCATTCTGAGCGAAGCGAAGAATCTAAAACCACACCCATGAATAAGTATCTCATTATCAGTTTCCTCCTTTTCATTCCGGCCCTTCTGGGCGCTCAGGAACTTCCTAAGGACGTTCTCCGGAATCTTGAGGCTTACAACGTAGTCTACTGCCATATGGCCCGTAACGGGTCGGCCGATTCCATGCCGCTTGGTAACGGAGACGTCACCGTGAACGCCTGGGTGGAGGAATCCCGGGACCTCATGCTGTACATCGGCAAGCAGGACAGCTGGTCCGAGGCCGGCCGGCTTCTGAAGGTTGGCCGCGTGCGCCTTCGTCTGGACCCGAACCCCTTCACCGAGGATACCCGTTTTTCACAGACTCTCAATCTTGCCGACGGCTGCATTGACATTGCGGCAAAATCGGCCGTGGGGAATGTTGCGCTGAAGGTTTGGGTGGACGCCAACGCCCCGGTAATCCGGCTGGATGTGAAGGCGGACAGGAAAATGTCCCTTTTCGTGAGCAATGACGGCATGAGGGAGCGGAAGGTGTTCATGGACCGGAAGGTATTTGAGCGCGGAGACACGTTCCGCGGGCTTTCCGGGGCACCATTTGAGGTATCTGAGGATGCCGATATCGTCCTTGAAGACCCTTCGGCCGTGGTATGGGCCCATCACAACGGCCGTTCCTTCTATGAGGAGGTGCTTTCCCGCCAGCATGCGGGCTCTCTTGTCGGCCTGTATGAAGACCCGTACCTTGGCCGCACTTTCGGGGCCGCCATCTCCGGAAAAGGGCTTGTGAAGGCCGATGACCGCACGATGAGGTCGGCCCTGCCCGGAAAGACTTTCTCCGTGGAAGTGGCCGTCCTTACAGAAAAGGCCCCTGTAGATACTTGGAAGGCCGATGTCCTGGCTCTTCTTGGCCGGAAGGCGGACTACAAGGCCCATGTGGGCTGGTGGCGCTCCTTCTGGAACCGAAGCTGGATTTTCATTTCAGGAGACCCAGAGGCCGAAAACCTCACCCGGGGATGGCTGCTGCAGCGCTTCATGATGGCCTGTCAGGGCCGCGGAGCCTGGCCGGTGAAGTTCAACGGCGGCTCCCTCACCTTCGACTACGGCAGCTTCGATGCCGACTACCGCCGCTGGGGGCCGGGCTTCTGGCATCAGAACCAGCGCCTGCTGTACTGGCCCCTCCTTGCAAGCGGAGACGATGATCTCCTGAGGCCGTGGTTCGACTATTATATGCGTCTGCTGCCTTTCCAGAGGGATGTGACAAGGCTACAGTTCGGCCATGGCGGCGCGTACTTCCCGGAGACCATGAATCCCTTCGGCCTGTATATACAGGACGACTGGGGCTGGGACAACCCCGGGCAGGCCTCCGACACACGCTGGATACGCTACCACTGGTCCGGCGGCCTGGAGATGCTGGCAATGATGATAGATGCTTACCATTATTCTCAGGATGAGGCGTTTGCGCGTGACTATGTGATTCCGTTCGCTACGGAAGTGCTGCGCTTTTTTGCCTGCCACTGGCCAAGGATAAACCACACCATCCGCTTTATTCCGGCCAACAGCATAGAGCAGTACTGGGATTGCCTGAATCCTACGGACTACATAGCCGGAATCCTGTACGATGTAGCGCAGCTGCGCGAAATTCCCGGTGTTCCTGCCGACCTTCGGGCCGAATGGGATGCATTGGAAGCGGCCCTGCCGCCGCTTCCTGTCCGGGACGGTAAGATTCTTCCCGCCGAGGAATACGGCAAGGGCCGGAATGCGGAGAATCCGGAGCTTTACGCCGTGTTCCCGTTCCGTCTTTTTGGCAAGGGCAGCGAGCTGGCCATCCGTACATATAAATCCCGCGTATTCCATGAATCAAATGCGTGCTGGAGCCAGGACAATATCCAGGCGGCCCTGCTGGGGCTCACTGACGACGCTGCGCGGTTCTGCGTTAAAAAGGCCCATACGCTGGAGCCTTACGGTGTTTCATTCCCGGGCTTCTGGAAAGCCGGCGGAGACTGGATTCCGGATTTTGACAACGGCGGTTCCCTAGCAATGGGGCTTCAGTACATGCTGCTTTCCCCGGACGGGGAGGTGAAACCGGCCTGCCCCGGAAACTGGAAAGTTTACTTCAAGTTGAGGGCGAGGGGCGGAAAAACCGTTGTGCATAAGGATTAAAAAAACCTTAAAACGTGAAATTAAGCGCTTTGTTAAGGGCGCTTTCGTGAAGTTTTTAACAATGCCCGGCTTACTTTGTAAGCAAACACGGCACTTTGAACGCCATTTATAAACCAACACATAATTAATCCATTATTTATGAAAAAACAACTAGTCAGCGTGCTCCTTGCCGGAGCCATGGTTGCTCCCGTGTTCTTTTCCTGCGAGAGCAGTAAACTCACTGAACTGGACAAGCGTGTCACCGCACTTGAGGGTGCCTGGCACGAGACCGAAGTAATTGTCAAGGAAGCTGTTGTCGCAGGTTCCACAATTCTTTCGGCAACCCAGGAGAATGGTGTATGGACCCTTAAGCTCAGCGACGGTAAAGAGATTGTCATCGCCCCCGCTACCGGCGGCGGCGCCGACGTTACCGTTGAAGAGAAGGCCGACTGCTTTGTGATTACAATCAACGGAACGGCTTATGCCATTCCCAAGGCTTCGCCTATCGGTTCCCTGGTATTCGTCCCCGAATATGGCACCGACCTTGTGACCGTGGGCAACGACGGCGAAACCGTCAAGTTCCTTGCCACTCCCGCCTTCACTTCCCTTGACGGCATCACCTTCGGCATCGCCGATGCCCGTGAGGTTGCAACCAAGGCCGGCGAGAACCTTTTCAGCGTAAACAGCCCCGCTCTTGTGGACGGCCTTCTTGCCGTTAACCTGAGAGGAACCGGCGCCGAGGCCGGGAAGGTGTACATCGTAGCCCTCAAGGCTACCGTGCAGGGTGCCTCCATCAGCTCCAACTATTTCCGCGTACAGGTGGGCGACGACTTCAGCTTTGATCCCGAAGCCCTTGAAGATCCCGTATTCGCCGACGGCATTTCCGCCGAAAAGGTTGGTGACAGCTACCGTGCCGCCCT
>ODAJ012124285.1_pt1 | contig 53536 bp, 55 predicted proteins | sample 1539241 | NCBI WGS metagenome assembly ODAJ01 (sample SAMN02144231, study PRJEB22623) | gut metagenome | biome: sheep rumen | host: Ovis aries | place: New Zealand | reverse complement strand
CATTTCCAGAATCTTATCCACATAGATCCATTCAGAATCCGACAGTACGCCGTCCATGTCAAATATTACCGCTTTTTTCATGGGAACTCCCTTGTTGTGACAGCCTGTCTGGCTGTCTTTGATGAATATTTACTACATTGCATCTACCAATTAATAAGAGAGTTGCCTGTCACTGCCGGCACCAATTCTTGTCACATAAATCTTCCGGGCATCAGTGTCTACATGGTAGACATCAAATGCCTGCTCTGTAGTGGTTCCTTTTTTTCTTACGCTATTTGGATAATCGTAATTGGCCGCCTGATTTCCGGAGGCATCACAAGTTGTCGTGATGAAGGGATAACCCTTGTCAGTTGTAAACGCATAATCTCTGTGTATATGTCCTGAGATCACACCGACAAAGTCCACTCCATTTTGCTTCATCTTTGAATATTGATTATCAATGGCTTTCTTTGTCAGTAATCCTGAATTATGCAGGGATAACTGGACATTTGCTTTTTTAGTAGTAAAATTAAAGCAAATGTGTTGGAATAGAATTACTTTCCATCCTTTTTCTGTATTTTGCAGGACCTTTTCCAGCCAGTCAGTTTGTGAGGACTTAAGGTAGGCCCCGTTGTCAAAGCCGGTATTGAGGAAAATCATGCGTACTTTCTGGCTTTTATTATCAATAAAGAAGTCTTTTTTATCAGCTGACCACTGGGTTACTCTTTTTTCAATGGGCTTCATCATGATATTATACCATCTGTTATATCCAAGCCATATTGATTGTGATTTGGATTTGTTTGAATTATTGTCATGATTACCATATAGGTTGATCATGCCAAGCCCTTTGACTGCATTCTCCCAGGAATTCAAGACATTCAGCGCACTGTTAACGGTCGGTTCCGCATTAAGAATATCCCCTCCTCCAATTACAGTCTTAACGGAGGTGTGCTCTGTTATGTATTTGATTAAGGTCGGACTGGTTTTATTATTATCCCTCCAATGAAGATCCGTGATAAATACAAAACTAAAACCATGGTTTCCAATCTTCGCATCTAAATTCTTTAAAGTGGAGACCTTATTGTTCAGGTGTGTCTTCCAGTAGCCAGGAACTACCATGCTGACAGTGCCTAAATTATCCGAAGCTGAAGTCTGTTTTAGAGTAGTGGTCTCTGTCTTTTTCGTAGTTTCCTGACTTGTGTTTTTACTGGCAGATTCTCTATTTCTGAAATAATTGATGAATGCTGCTTTACTTACTACAACAATTCTGAGCTTGCTCTTTTTTTTCTGATAATAAGTTGTTTTGGATTTTTTGACCTTAGTCGTTATGGTGATATTAACTGTACCGGTTTTATTTGCTTTAAACTTACCAGATTTAGACAGTTTGATAATTTTCCGTCCTTTTTTGTTACATTTATACTGGTTTGAAATTCTGTATTTTGACAGAGGTCTGGAAAAGGTAGGAGTCACAAAAATTCTTGATTTTTTTCCTTTTACTATATACCATGTGGTTCCCTTTTCTGAAGTTATTGAGCGGACCCAGGTTCCTTTTTTCAAAGATACTTTTATACCTTCAAGCGTAGCTTTTTTTTGTGCCGCCTCAGCCTTTATGGCAGTAGACTCAAACAATAATCCAAAAATAAGACTTAAGGCGATAATCATGCTGAAGAGACTTTTGGTTATTCTGTTTTGTCTTTGATCATAGGAATACATAAATTTTCTCCTTTAATAATATATTGTCAGTGATTTGTTCATATAAATAAATTAGAAAATAGAAAAGCTTCTGAAATATTTAATGGAAGATATGTCTGCGACGGATAAAGCTGGCCGCAACCATCTCCAGCCCCAGGATCCTTAAATGGGTATTGAAATGGTCAAAAGGATCCATCATGAGCATGGCGGCAAAGACTATGGTTACGATAATACTTCCTACACTCAGGAGACTGATATTTTTTGTCTTATAATACTCGTCTATCTCATCAGCCACTTCATGGAGGGATACTACCGCCCAGATCACACCCAGGACGGAGATCGCTTTATCTTTCAGCATGAGGGAGACCAGGCCGATCACTGCTTTGACTACACTGTCTCCCAGGCTTAGACCTGCCTCAGGGAATTTAAGACAGACTAAAAGATTAACAAAAGCATATAATAAGGCAGCTGCCCCTACAATATAAGGAGCAGCATCCCCGATCTGATTGGGAAAGACGATCAAAAGTATGCCGAGAGCGGTAAAAAGATAGGCGTGGCGGGCCTTTTTTAATTCTAAAATAAACCTTTTCATCTCATTTTTATGCTCCTTTTCCTTTCAGGTCTATAATGCAGGCGATCCATTTTCTGATATATTTATAGAAATAAATTCTTATAAGTATTTTAACTTAGAATAGATATAAATACCAGTTGAAATATTGATATTTTAATAAAGATGCTGTCTGTTTGTCCGCAGGAGTTGTGATGACAGCATGAAATGTATTCTGGAAGGGTAAGAATTTATAAATTTTTTTGGTTTTACTGGACAAAACTCACAGAAAACAATAAAATCGGTGTAGGATTTTATCCCGGAAAGGAGCAATATATGAGGAAATATTATCAGCCCGAGATTGAGACGGCATCGAGGGAAGACATCATAAAAATCCAGAATGAAAAAATAGTGAAACAGGTACAGCATGTCTATGACTGTGTGCCATATTACCGTAATCTGATGGACCAGAAGGGAGTCAGACCGGAGGACATCCGCAGTATTGAGGATATAAAGAAACTGCCCTTCCTGACCAAGGATGACCTGAGGGATTCTTATCCCCACGGACTTCTGGGGACAGACCTGAAGAACTGTGTGCGGATTCACTCTACTTCCGGTACTACGGGAAAGAGAGTTGTAGCCTTTTATACCCAGAAGGATGTGGATATGTGGGAAGAATGCTGCGCCAGGGCTATCGTTGCCGCAGGAGGGACAGACGAGGATATCTGTCAGGTATGCTATGGCTACGGGCTCTTTACAGGAGGCTTCGGCCTCCACGGAGGTTCCCATAAGGTGGGCTGCCTTACTCTGCCCATGTCATCGGGGAATACGGACCGGCAGATCCAGTTTATGATGGATATGGGTGCGACTATTCTCTGCTGTACACCTTCCTATGCCGCATATATCGGAGAGTCTTTGGCCGAGAGAGGATACAAGCCTGAGGATAATAAACTGAAAGCGGGCATTTTCGGGGCGGAACCCTGGACAGAGGAAATGCGCCGCAGCATCGAAAAGAGTCTGGGGATCAAGGCCTATGATATCTACGGGCTGACAGAGATTTCCGGTCCCGGTGTCGCCTACGAATGCCAGGCCCAGAAGGGCATGCATATCAACGAGGACCATTTCTATGTGGAAGTAATTAATCCGGAGACCGGCGAGGTTCTTCCTGAGGGAGAAAAGGGAGAGCTGGTTTTCACATCCCTGGACAAGGAAGGATTTCCCCTCCTCCGTTACCGGACGAAGGATATCTGTATCCTGTCCCGCGACAAATGTCCCTGTGGAAGGACCCATGTCAGGATGACCAAACCCCTGGGTCGCAGTGACGATATGATGGTAATCCGTGGTGTGAATGTCTTCCCAAGCCAGATTGAAACAGTCCTCCTTAATGCAGGCTATACACCCAATTATCAGATTGTTGTGGACAGGGTAAACAACACGGATACCTTTGATGTATATATCGAATTCCCGAAAGAGATGTTCTCGGATAAGATTTCAGAGATGCAGAAGAGAGAGCAGGATCTGAAGACAGCCATGAAATCCATGCTGGGCATCAGTCCCAGGATTCATCTCATGGCTCCCAAAACCATTCAACGTTCAGAGGGTAAGGCCGTCCGGGTAATTGACAAACGTAAGTTACATGAATAGTAATTCTGATATAGGTGTATTGCAATTCTGTTATAGATGAATTGTAATTCCGATATATGTAAATAGTAATTCTGTTATAGGTGAATTGTATTTCTGTTATTCATGAAATAGTAATTCAGATATGGGTGAATAGTAATCCTGTTATATATGAATAATAAATCTGGTAAATAAATATCATGTAAAAGGGAGGAATGATCATGGCAATCACACAGTTATCCGCATTTCTTGAAAATACGCCCGGCACCCTTTGCAACGCGGTTGAGGTAATTACTGAAGCGGGTGTTAATATTCGTGCCCTGTCTGTTGCGGAGACCAAGAGTTTTGGGATTCTTAGAATTATCGTTTCTGATGTTGAGAAAACCAAGGAGGCACTGGGCCAGTATACGATCATCAAGGAGACTCCGGTAGTAGTTGTTAAAATGAATGACCAGGCTGGTTCCCTGAAGATGATCCTGGATGTTCTGAAAAAGGCCGATGTGAATATTGAGTATGTTTATGCTTTCACGGCTGCCATTCATGGAAGCGCTTATGTTGTTTTCAGAGTTGACGATGTGGAAGGAGCGGAAAAGATTCTTGGTCAAAATGGAATAAAAACCCTGTCGGATGATGATATGGCCGACTTTCTGTAAAAAACAGTATCATGAAAGATTTTTTGCCTGGTATAGGGATTTGTCCGGCTTGTCCCATTTGTCATGCAGGCAGAGCATAATGTTCTAAGGTATGGGACTAGATTCTGAAATGACAAAGACAGCTAAAAACCGGTCCGGGAAGTCCATGAAAACTTCCAGGTCTGGTTGATTAAACCAGTAAATGAGTAGATATCATATCAGAAAGTAAAAAAGAAATGTTGCAGAAGCGGATAGACTCTTGTAGATAGAGAAAGAAGTCCTCAACATCCAATGGTTTGTGTTTGTTGGTATTGAGGACTTCTTTCCTGTTCTAGATTAGTGTTCTAGGTTAACGGGGGCTCCGCTTTTGAGCGACAGCCTCAGTTTATCTGTTGGTACATCGTTTTCATCATTTTATTTCAGATAATCCAGGAGTCAGCAGCCGGGCTATCCTTCCGCCGATGACAGCGCAGAGGAAGATCCAGAAGAGGAGTCTTGCCGGGAAGCAGATGAGAAGGAGCAGGGAAACAGCGATGGGCTTTTTCAGCTGGGCTCCCAGGGTTACCGCAGTGACCGCTCCTGAGGCAAAGACCACATGGCTGGAGGGGTCAGGGAAGACCAGCATGGCCAGGCCCATACCCAGGCAGACACAGGCAAAGATCAGAGGGAAGAAATGGCCTCCCCTAAGGCCAAACTGGATGCAGAAGGCAGTCATACAAAGCTTGAGGAAACAGATACCGATCAGGAAGAGAGGGGCGTAGCTTCCGTAACTTGTCATCAGTTCTGCCATCTCTTCTTCCCCGGAGAAAAGAACCATGGGGATAAAGAGGCTGGTGATTCTGATGACCAGGCCGCAGAAGGCTCCGCTGACGACCATGGGGATGTGGGAGGCGACTGCTTTCGTAAGCTTTTCTGCATATTCAAAGACCAGCCAGGCCAGTAATCCCGCCGGGATATAAAGGGCTAGCAGCAGATAATCCATGGGCTGGATAGAAACTTCAGAGAAGCTGGGAAAGCCGGCCATGGCTTTGCCAAAGACCTGGTTTAGGGTGCCGATTACCAGAAAGCTGGCTGCTGTGGACAGTCCGTAATATAATAATTTGGAAGATTTTGACAGGGCCGGTTTTTCCCCTTCTGCCTGGGAAGAGCCGGCTTTTTGTGACGGGTCTTCTGTAAAAAGGGAATCCTCTTCCACGGCCAGGATACCGAAAAGAGGGGAGTGGAAAAGGTGACCGAGGGTGATGGCTTCTCCCAATTCCGTGTAAATGGCACTGTTTTCCTTTGCGTAGGCTACATTATCCCCTACCCAGTAGCAAAGGGCGGCTATGATGCCCGTAAGCCCGGCCTCCGGACCGACACTGGACCCCAAAACCAGGGGGAGGAAGGCGCAGGCCAGGATGGCTGGCAAGGGCCGGTAATCATAGTATTTTTCTTTTTTGATCTTGCCCATCACCCGGGCCAGGTCCTCCGGGTAGAGGCCGTAGAGCTTATGCAGGATACCGCAGACTAGTCCACCCAATGTGCACAGAAGAATAGTCAGGTACTGAAAGCCTGTCCTCTCAGGCAGGACTTGCCAGATCAGGATGGTGACCAGAGAAACGGCCTTCAGAAAGCACCATATGACAATTCCTGCGAAGGCTCCAAGGAGGAGGGTGAGCAGAAGCATTTTCAATTGGTTATTAATTTTCAGTGTATTCAAGACGCCATCTCCTTTATCGATCTGGAATCAATGTTAAAAACAGATTATTTTAAATTCTTTGTCGCCTGCTCCAGAATCTGCATCTGGGTCATGGTCTGCTCTTCGGTCACCAGAGGTGGAGCTCCGTTTATTATGGTCTCATAGAGATAATCATAGTAACGGCCGTTATCGCCGCAGACGGTCTCTACGGTTTCTTCGTGATAGTGGCCCTGGTCATCATAGTAGGTGAGGGTTCCGTAATGCTCCGGCAGATCCAGACCGAAATCATCATGGTCCGGCAGATAGAACTTTTTGAGGTCTGCTTCCTGTCTGTCTTTACCGGCCTTGACAAACATACCCCGCCGCCCGTAGACCACGAAGCTTGGCCTTTCTTTCACGCGGAAATAGCTGGATTTCACGGAAACCTTGAGTCCGCCGGGCATGACATCATATTTGTCTGTACCTTCCTTGTAATAGAAGTCCAGGTCAAAATAGTCATTCATCCGGCCCGGTCCCAGAAGCTGACGGACATCGAAGCTGCATTCATCGGGAGTTCCGAAGTAGGACAGGACCTGGTCTACTGTGTGGCAGGCATGGTTGTAGACATAGGAATCTTTTTTAGAGTATCCATTTACACCTTCCGGCACCTCCGGCCGGTAGTAGTCATAGTGCATCTCCACCTCTGCCAGATCCCCCAGCCTGCCGGATTCTATGACTTTCTGGGTCGTCAGGAAATCACTGTCAAAGCGGCGGTTCTGGTAGCACTGGAGCATGACACCGTTTTCCCGGGCCATGGCAAAGAGGGTCTCGGCATTTCTTACATTGTGGACAAAGGGTTTTTCCAGGACTACATTTTTTCCTGCCTCAATCACCTGCTTGGCAATCTGGTAATGAACATGCGGGGGTGTTGTGATTACGACAACATCAATCTCCGGGTCTCCCAGAAGTTCATATACGTCCTCTGTATACCGGACTCCCTCCCATTTAGCCCAGTCATCTCTTATTTTACGGGCATAGATGGTTTTGACCTTGATTTTATCCTGCCGCCGCATCAGCAATGGAATGTGGTAGCGGTTGGTACTTTTGCCGTTGCCATAGTAACCGATGGTTAATTTTTTCATTTTTCTTCTCCTTGTGTGTTCTGCTTTTCAGATGGAAATTTATCCTGTATCAGACCATGGGACTTTAATGTAGTTTCATGATACTGATTCTGATTAAAAGGATAAATCCTTTAAAAAAATAACAAACTGGATTAAAAGTAACAGATTAGGTTAAAAATCACAGACCAGTTTAAAAAAGACAGACCTGGCCGTTCCGGGGAAGGAAAAGCCGGTCGGCAAAGCCATGACTCCTGGCGTAAGCCAAAAGGTCCTGCCGGGACAGGCCCCAATGGTTGAGAGATTCCATGTGGATTCCGACCAAGGCGGCCTGGGGGGCTGCCTGGTGCAGGCAGAGCATATCCTCTTCTCCCATAATTAAGGGTGGATAGCCGTCGACCGTGTTCTTACCGCAGCAGGCGGCTATAACCTGGGGCTGGTAAGATTCTACAGTGGCGGCAACTTCTTCATACCATACCGTATCGCCAGTCACATAGAGGGTCTCTTCCTCAGGATGTAAGAAAATGATGCCGCAGGCCGGACCGCAGAGCCGGGCCATTTCCCCGCAGCTGTGCCGGGCTTCGGTTTTAATTAGCCGGATGCCGGCGAATTCACTGCCGTCAGGAGAAGCAGAAAGTATATGAAGCTGCCTGAAACCATACTTCTTAACTTTTTCAGCGTCTTCTTCATTTTGTACAAAAACCGGCAGGTCTTTCGGCAGCATCCGGGCTGCAGCCCGGTCAAAATGATCCCGGTGGAGGTGGGTGATGATCACAGCATCAGTTCTTTTGATAATTTCCTCTGCAGGCAGGGGAAGGTCTTCTAAAGGGTTGGCCAGGTCGGGCCTGGAGCAGCTTTGAAAAGGCTTTTGTGAGCCCTTTTCCCCCAACATAGGGTCTATGAGAAATTCCTTGTCCGCAAAGCGGACCAGCAGGGTGGCATTTCTGATCAACTGGATACGCATAGGCTACCTCCTGAAAATAAAGTCCTTTTGCTATAGGTCATCTTATTCTATCATACTTGTTTAAGAAAATGCGTGTCTCCAGAGGGTTTTTAATCCTTTTTCATGCATGGGATAAAATGGGGGGAGTTTTCTACCATACAAAAAAACAGCGGGCTTGTCAGGATGGATGACAAAACCCGCTGTCAATGGCTGCATAAAGCTGCCGTTTTGGATATTATCCTCTTTGACGAACCGACCTCCGCCCTTGATCCTACCATGGTAGGAGAGGTGCTGGCGGTAATCCGCAACCTGGCCAGACAGGGGCTCACCATGCTGGTGGTGACTCATGAGATGCGCTTTGCCAGGAATGTATCCAACCGGATATTTTTTATGAACCAGGGGATCATCTATGAAGAGGGCCGGCCTGAACAGATTTTTGAGCATCCGATGAGAGACAAGACCAGGCAGTTCATCAACCACCTGCAGGTATTTGAGACCAGGATGACAGCGAAGGATTGCGATTTCCTGGCTTTGATAACCCGGCTGGAACAATTTGCTTTCGGCCATATGATCAGCAGGAAGCTGGTTAACAGAATGCTGACCTTGACAGAGGAACTTTGCTATGACACGATCCTGCCCACTCTGAAAAATGATGAGGGGATTGATATCAGTTTTGAATACAGTGACAGGGGCAGTGGCAGCGTAGATATGACCATAAGCTATCCGGGTTAGGAAAAAGATCCTCTTACTGAAGCAGACAAGTGGTCCCTTGACCTGATCCGGCATGCCTGCCAGGATATCAGATACCATCACAGTGACGGCTTTTTCTGGGTGAAGGCCAGGTTTTAGCAGGCATTATAAAATATACAGACAGACGGCCTTCCTGCCTGATACAATTGGCGGGGAGGCTGGTTTTGTATCAGGGCGGCAACCCTGGTAAGTCCAGGGTGAAAAATCTTGTAGACGGCTATAGGGTGGATTATAATAATGGCAGCAGAAAAGATAAGCAGACATCGGACAGATAAGGAGACAGGTTGGAGTCATGGAAGATTGGAAAAAAACCTATGAGGAAAAGTTGAGAGGGGCCCATGAGGCGGTAAGGCTGGTAAAGGACGGAGATGTGGTTTACCTTGGAACCTCTGCCAGTACGGCTTACAAACTGGCGGAAGCCCTGTGGGACTGCAGGGATAACTATGAGCATGTTACCATATGTTCTGCCATGACCCAGAGAATCCTCCCTTTTTATAAAGAAGAAGCCAAAGGACATTTTTCAGTGCTTACCTATTTCGCCGGACCGGCAGAGAGGTCTGCCATGAAGGCCGGCAACTGCAGGTATACATCCATGCACCTCAGTGAAAGCCCCCGCTGGGTACGGAACCTGTCCGGGATCAGTGTGTCTTTGCTGGAAGTCTCAAGACCAGACCGTTTCGGTTATATGAGCCTGGGGGCCGTGGGGGTCTCCCTGCACCGGGAAATCATTGACCAGGCCGGCCTGGTGATCCTGCAGGTCAATAAAGAAGTTCCCTATGTCTATGGCAGGGACAACCTGGTTCATGTGTCAGAGGCAGCTGCCATCGTGGAAGCCGATGATCCGCTCCCGGAGTTTCCGGATATGGAACTGACCGATGAAATCAGGCAGCTGTCGGAATACATCGTAGATGAGATTCCCGACGGAGCCACAATCCAGCTGGGCCTGGGAGGAATATCGGAGGCTGTGGGTTATGGACTGGCAGGGAAGAAGGACCTGGGCGTCCACTCAGAAATGCTCAATAATTCCATGCGGCAGCTGATGGAAGAGGGAGTGATCAACAACAGGAAGAAATCCTTCATGCCGGGGAAGGCGGTCAGTGCCTTTGCCATGGGAACGAGAAGTCTCTATGACTATATTGACTGGAATCCGGATATCTTCATGGGGCCCTACTGGTGGGTTAATGATCCCTTTATTATCGCAAAAAATGACCGGATGATGAGTGTGAACACGGCCATGGCCATCGACCTTTATGGCCAGGTGGCCGCCGATAATCTGGGTGGCCGCCAACAGAGTGCCACCGGCGGTCAGCTTGATTATGTCCGGGGAGCCCAGCGGTCTAAGGGAGGTAAGTCCTTTATCGCCCTGACCTCCAGTCTGACCAAAAAAGCTGATGAGACTGGGCGGAGGGAAAAGACCAGCCGGATTCTCCCTGTCCTGCCCCCGGGGACAGCCATCACCACCGGCAGGCAGGATGTGGAATATGTGGCCACCGAGTATGGCTGTGTCAATCTTAAGATCCTCACCATGGAAGAGAGGGCCCGGGCCCTGATTTCCCTGGCTCATCCGGATTTCAGGGAGGAGCTTGGGGACCGGGCCAGGCAGCTGGGGATCATTTGATGTATGCAGGATGATTTGGCGGATATACAGACCCTTGAAATTATGCTATAATCGTTACTACTTCTAAATTCAATACTATTGTAAACCCTTAATAATATATGTAACATCAATACTACTTTTAACAAAAGATCTTTCTGCGGGGGTTGTTTTTTGGCCGGATTTTTCCAGGATAAATCCCTGCAGGACCTGCACCATTGAAAGGATACAGGTGGTTTATGCGTAAAACTAAAATTATATGTACACTTGGACCGGCAACTGACCAGGGGGATGTGCTTGAGCAGCTTATACTGAATGGAATGGATGTTGCAAGATTTAATTTTTCCCATGGAACCCACGAAGAGCATAAAAAAAGACTGGACAAGCTGAAAGAACTCAGGGAGAAGCATGATATTCCTGTGGCTGCCCTCCTCGATACAAAGGGACCGGAAATCAGGATCGGGACCTTCAAAGAGGAAAAAGTAGACCTGGTATCCGGACAGGATTTCTGTCTTACCACCAGACCCGTTGAGGGTACGGATAAGGAAGTCAGCATAACTTATGAGAACCTTCCCAATGAAGTAGCCGTGGGAACTAATATTTTGATTGACGATGGATTGATCGAGATGTGTGTCTGCTCCATTGACGGTCAGGATATCCACTGTACTGTGAAGAATGGTGGTATGATTTCCAACCGTAAGGGTGTCAATGTCCCGGATATTGAATTGAAGATTCCTTATCTGAGTGCCAGGGATAAGGAAGATATTATCTTTGGTATTGAACAGGATGTGGATTTTGTGGCAGCCTCCTTTACCAGGACTGCCAAGGATATCAAACAGCTGCGTCGCCTGCTCAAGGCCAACGGTGGTGAGAACATCCGGATTATCGCCAAGATTGAGAACAGCCAGGGCGTCAATAATATAGATTCCATCATCGAAGCAGCCGATGGCATTATGGTTGCCCGGGGTGACATGGGTGTGGAGATTCCTGAAGAAGACGTGCCGGTAATCCAGAAGGTCATCATCCGTAAGGTATTCCAGGCGGGCAAGATTGTTATCACCGCGACCCAGATGCTCGATTCCATGATCAAGAATCCCCGCCCCACCAGGGCGGAGACCACAGACGTGGCCAACGCGGTATATGACGGTACCAGTGTTCTCATGCTTTCCGGTGAGACAGCCAGCGGGGCTTACCCTGTCGAGGCCTTGAAGACCATGTCAAAGATTGCGGAGCGGGCAGAGAAGGCCATCGATTATAAGAGCAGGTTCCGTACACTGAGTCCCAACGCGGATCCCGACATCACAGACGCTATCTGTCATTCCACCTGTTCCACGGCCTATGACCTTAACGCCACAGCGATCGTGGTAGTAACCCAGAGCGGTTTTTCCGCCCGCATGATCTCCAGATACCGGCCCGGTTGTGATATTATCGGCTGTGCCATCAATAAGAAGGTCTGTCGGCAGCTCAACCTTTCCTGGGGAGTGAAGCCTATTCTGCTTGGTGAGGAATGGGAAGTCTTTGTCCTTATTGACCGGGCTATCTCAGCCGGCAAGAGGATGGGCTATCTGAAAGAGGGGGATGTGACCGTCATCACGGCCGGTGTGCCTATCGGAAGGTCCGGAACCACCAATATGCTGAAGGTGCAGCTGGTCGACTAGGATCTGTCGACCGGGTATGGAGGAAGAAAAACACCAGTAATTAGATATGATCCAGTCATAGAGATAAACAGGCTGATGCCCGGAAGCATGATAGGGTTTGCTTCCGGGCATCAGCCTTGTTTGTCCTGTTTTTTTATTATTTCATTACTTGTTATGATTACCTATGGCGATTGCCTGTGGTCTTTTGCAGATGTCTAAGTTTGCAGTAGTTACACTGGCAGTTCTTTTTATATTACCGGTCCCGGATATCAAAGTCCACCAGACCGGTCTCTATGTCATAGACGGCGCCGATGACCTGGAGACCGTATTTCTCCTCATCCTCCTGAATCAGCAGGCTGGATTCGATCCTGTCACAGCAATGCTTCACATTGAGGCAGCAAGCCTTGTAGGGGTCCTTTTCCTGGCCGATGGCCTCGGCGATATCCTCAGCGATATAGCGGATATAACCGCTGGCATGGCCGCTTAAGACAGCGTCAATGGCACCGCAGTTAGTATGGCCCAGGACTACCACCAGGCCCGTTCCCAGATGGTCCGCCGCATACTCGATACTGCCCAGCTGATGGTCATCAATGACATTTCCTGCCAGCCGGATCACAAAAAGGTCGCCGATGCCTGCCGAAAAGATCAGTTCAGGCACCACCCTTGAATCAGAGCAGGTGATGACGATGGCATAGGGGTGCTGGCCATAATCCTGGAAACGTTTCAGCAGGGCCCTGGAAACATCCGTGGAGGAAAAACTTTCCTTGACATAGCGGAGATTTCCCTCCTTCAGCCTTTCGAGAGCTATTTTTGCCGGGTAACTATAGTGGTTTGTTTCTGACATAGTTGCTTTCTCCTCTCTCCATATTGATTGGCCGGTCTTATATTACCGGCCTTTATATCGTTTAATTATGATTCCTCCGGTCACCTGATCTTCTGCACTCCGTATAGACCATAGGGATTCTGGCTTTCAGAAACTTCTTGTTAAAAGGCTGCCAGCCCCGGCTCTCCAGAAAGGCCAGATAGTCTGTTTCACTCCACTGGTGTTCAAAATGGATCCCTGCCAGCTTTAAGACCCTGTTCCACAGGCTGCTCAGCAAGCCACCCTGATGGTCTACAAAATTGGGAGCGATCAGGATGCCGCCGGGTTTGAGAACCCGGTCGATTTCTTCCAGAACTTTTTCTGGCTTGTCCACCACATGGAGGGCATTGGAAATGATGACCACCTGGAAGGTATGGTCTGCGTAAGGCAGGGCATGGGCGTCTGCCAGCTCATAGACCAGATTTTTTGGGTGAGGACCCTTCCTGGCCTGGGCGATCATACCTGGGGAATAATCTGTGGCAACCATTGTGTGGGCTGCCCAGGCTACATGTCTGGCCAGGAGGCCGGTGCCTGTGGCAATCTCCAGGACATCTTTGTTCTTTATGACTTTTGGAATCCGCCGGTACATAAATTGATAGATCTTTTTGTCGGCACTCATGGCCAGGTCATAGATGGGGGCATAGAGGTCCCAGATGCTGTGTTTCATTCTAGTATAGTCTCCTTTCTCTGGATTCCGGCCGTTGAACACAGGTCTGCTTCTGAATTCCTAGCTGCCGCAGGAATTCACAGGCCTGCATGATATTTACAGAATATGAATAAGATACATTCATTATACTCCCGTTAGTCCCGGCCAACAAGGCTGGCCTTAAAAAACTTCTTTCACTGGCTGGCCCCCTTACGGGGACTGAGACAATCACACACAGCTCGACAGAGCCGTGCATTGGCTGGCCCCTTACGTCGAGATCTGGGGCTGGCCGGTCACCCCTTCTTGTTCGTGGAAAAAAAATGATGTATACTAGGGAGGAAAATAAGCCCTGAAAGGGATAGGATCTTATGAAACTGCAGCGTCTTTATAGCTATATTAGAAAAGCCCTTGATCAGTATCAGATGATTGAAGAGGGAGACAGGATCGCCATAGGTCTGTCAGGAGGTAAGGACAGTCTGACCCTCCTTTATGGCCTCAGTGGTCTCAGACATTTTTACCCGGTTCCTTTTGAACTGACAGCGATCACAGTGGACCTGGGATATGATGGCTTCGACCTTAGCCGGGTCAGTAATCTTTGTGACCGGCTGCAGGTGGATCATCATGTGGTCCATACCCAGATTAAGGACCTGGTGACCAAGGGGGATTGTTCTCTTTGTGCCAGGCTCCGCAAGGGAGCCTTTAATGATAAGGCCCTGGCTTTGGCTTGTAATAAGATAGCCTATGCCCACAATATGGATGATGTGGTAGAGACCATGCTCCTGTCCCTGATTTATGAGGGCCGGTTTTCCAGCTTCTGGCCAGTCACCCATTTCCAGGACAGCGGACTTACTGTAATCAGACCCCTGATCCTGCTGCCGGCTTCCCAGGTGGCAGGCTTTCAGAATAAATATGACCTGCCCCTGGTCGATAATCCCTGCCCCTATGACCGGAAGACAGAGCGGACCTATGTGCGGGAGCTTTTGAGAGAGATCAACCTCCATGCTCCCGGAGTTAAGAAGCGGATGATGACGGCCATAGTTGAGGGTAAGCTGGAAGGCTGGGAAAGGCCGGGACAAGACTGAGCATAATCTGGCAGGGAAAGCCCTGAGACCTGGCCGGTACAGGACTGAGCATAATCTGGCAGGGAAAGCCCTGAGACCTGGCAGGGAGAGCTCTGAGACCTGGCTGGTACAGGACTGAGCAAAACCTGGAAGGGAGAGCCCGGAGATATAGACAGGACAGACAGGAAAGTGGAAAGGGCAGGCGGGCTAAAAATGCCTGCCCTAAGCAGGAAAGACTTATTTAGATCCATAACTATGGCAAAGCAGTGCAGATGGAGAGATAGATATGATGGACCAATCTTCTAATGTTGATAATGCGGATAAAATAATAGACAGGACGTCCCGGGGGATGACCGGGGAGAAGCCCCTGGTCTCTGTGATCATGCCTGTATACAATGGGGAGAAGTATCTGAAAAGGTGCCTTAACTCTATTCTCCGCCAGACCTATGGCAGGCTGGAGATCCTTTGTCTTGATGACGGGTCTTCTGACCGGTCGCCGGAGATTCTCGATGGTTACCAGAAAAGATTTCCAGATAAAATAAGGGTATTTCATCAGGAAAATATGGGAACAGGCCGGACCAGGAACCGGGCCATGACCCTGGCGGAGGGGACCTATCTCATGTTCGCTGATAATGATGATATCTATGACAGGGATTACGTGAGAACTATGGTCTCTTATATAAAAGAGGAAGACCTGGATATGGTAATCGCCGGCTACCGGATGGTGTCGGATAAGGGAAGGATCCTGGCTGAATGTCCCATCAGGAACCAATTTTCCTGGGACAAGTTCCGCCTGCTCACCGCCTGGATCAAGATCCTCCGCCGGGACTATGTCCTGGACCACCAGATCTCCTTTGGTGAGATCCCCCTGGGGGAAGATATCGTATTTTCCATTAGTGCCTGCAATTATACGGACAGGATCCGCTGTGTCGATTATATAGGCTATAACTGGGTCCAGTACCAGGATTCCGTTTTCCATTCTGTCCAGAAGAAGAAGATGCTTGACGGGCTGGAGACCATAGGCCAGCTGGAAAAGGCCAACCCGGTCCTGGTCCATGTGTCAAGGGATGAGTATGATTACAGCACCTACAAGTTTTTAATGTGGCACCTGCTTTATACCAGGAAAAATGTGAATAGAGAGGACTGGGAACGGCAGGAGAAGAGATACAAGGACTGGCTGCAGGCTAATAATGCCATGTACCGGGAGGGGCGAATCCCTCTCTTTGGACCGAGGGGCGAGAAAATGTCTTACCGTCTCCTGCTCTGGCTTTTGTCCGGTCGGCTGCCCGGGGTCTACCGGCTGCTGATGGGATTACTGAGACACCTGTAAAAGACATGGGAGGTTTTGAGATGGATTCTTCGTCAGTGACCCGCCGGCCCGGGGGCCGGATCGGCAAATGGGATAATTTGAAAGGATTTTTGATGATTATGGTGGTGCTGGGCCATTTCAGCAACCAATATGCGGCCTGGTCGTCCATGATGAGGAGCATCAGTCTCCTGATCTATACCTTCCACATGCCCCTGTTTATTTTCCTGGCAGGACTTTTTACGAGAAAATGGGACCAGGATCATCCTTTTAACTGGAGCCGGCCCATCTACTTTTTCCTGCTTGGCTATATTCTGAAGATCCTGATTTACCTGGTCAAGATCCTCTATCATCAGAAGGCCGTATTTACTCCATTAGCCGACACAGGAATCCCCTGGTATATGTTTGCCATGGCTGCCTTTATGATTCTCACATGGCTTTTGAGGAAATGTGATCCATGGATTCTCATGCCGGTCTGGATTGGGGCCGCCTGTCTGGCCGGCTACGCGGAATGGATCAACAGCTTTTTAAATCTGTCACGGATCATCGTATTTTTCCCCTTTTTTTACCTGGGATATATACTGGACCAAGGTCAGGTCAAGACCTTTACGGACAGAATATGGGTCCGGGCTGGAGCGCCCTTTATACTGGCCCTGGCTGCCTGGCTTTGTTTCAGCCGTATTGACAAGCTGTTCCCCTATATCAGACTCTTCACGGCCAGGAATCCCTATTCTACCATCAATGTGCCGGGCTGCGGCTTTGCTGACCGGCTGGCCTTCTACATGATCGGCCTTGTTATGGGTGCGGCTCTGATCAGTCTGACCCCTTCATCCCCGATTCCCCTGCTGAATTTATCGGGGAAGAGAAGCCTGCAGATCTATTTCTGGCACAGGCTGGTTCTTTATGTGCTCATGTTTTCCGGCCTGGTCAGCTGGGTTAATCTCTGCCTCCACCTTCCCCATTGGGAACTTTGGATCCCGGTCTTTTCCGTTCTGCTGACCTTCCTGCTTACGCCGGAGATATTTGGCCGGCCCCTGGATTTGTTGAGAAAAGGGGTAGAAAAGGCCCTGGCTCATTTTACAAATGGACTTGGAACAAGGTAGGCTGTCCAATTGAAGTGGGCGGCCTATCTCCAACATAAAAGGAAGAAGCTCTCAGTGTCCAATAGGTTTGGCATTGAGGGCTTCTTTCTTATTTAGTCAACAGGGCATCCGCTTTTGTGCTTTTGTGGTGGCCCTGCTTATCTTTATTCTAATAGTCTCAGGCATGCTTGATAACCTTGACCTCCAGGTCCCCCAGCATACGCCAGAAGCCTCCGGCGAAAGGACCGCCCAGGTTCTTTGCCAGTTCCTGGAAGAAGATGATCTCTATGGTGACTGGCTCTGCCTGCTCACAGAGGAGATCGGAAAGAGCGTCAAGATTGTTGCCGAAGTAGTCGGGAAGGGATATCTGGCGGCCAAAGGCAGCAAAAAAATCATCTCTGTTCTCAATGGTTCTGCCGTCTATAAATATTCTCATTCTTCATCATCTCCATATAATAAGGTAAAGGTATTGTAATGGTCCTCCGTATAGTAGATCTGGCCGTCGTCAGAGTAGACGATTCTCTTAGGTCCCCGGGACTTGGCACCCAGGGTGTCGATATCGCACTCATAATAGGACCGGCCATCCACTTCCGGAAGGTTGCCTTCATAATTGCCGAAATGGTCACCGCCTATGCACTTACCCGGGGCATAGGGCTCTAAGGAACCGCCGCTCCAGCCCAGCTTCCGGGCTTCTTTTTTTGTGATAAAGTTCTGAGGCAGCTCACCGTACTCTGCCAGGTAGCTTGCCACGTCTTCCTTGCTGGTGTAAGTGCCATCCTTGTCCAGGCTGGCGCCGGAGGTCTGGTCTTTGGAACCATCGGCCTGGTCCTTCTGCTTGTCCTGGTTATAGTCCTGATCATAATCCTGGTCGTCCTGGTCATAATCCTGATCGTAGTCTTGGCCGTCCTGGTCATAATCCTGATCGTAGTCTTTGTCGTTCTGATCATAGTCCTGGCCGTCCTGGTCATAATCCTGATCGTAGTCCTGGTCATCCTGGTCGTAATCCTGGTCCGAGGCTGATTGATCATAGGACTCTTTTTGGGATGCCGCCTGCTTCTGGGCTGAAGCTCCGCAGCCTGCCAGTGGCAGCAGGCAAAGGAGACTGACCAGCAGCAGCGCGAAGATTCTTTTGAAGGATACTTGCATGGGTTTTCGTCCTCCTTAATAAATGATGAGCAAGTCTCTCCGGGACTTGGTCCCGGCTTCCAAAGAAGCGGATGCCAGAAATGACAGCCTGGCAAAAGGGAAGGGAAAGGGACCTGCGGGGTAATAAAGGATCGTTAGTCAGAATCCAGACAGATCTGATTGATGAATCCAGTATAGCAAAAAAAATATAGGGATGCAAAAAAATGGGTGAATTAATAGGAGATGGGAGTTTCTTCAGAATTAACGAATTGTAAATAATTAGAAATTGTGGAAAATAATACTGGTAAATATAGGAAGAATATGGTAATATATGGAAATCGAATGGAAAGGCCGATAGGAGAGTGAATGATACAAGAGTTCATTAATCGAATTAATATTCTAATCAATATTATTTTTTCAATATTGTTTCTATTAATATGAAATGTTGTAAAGAAAGGAGTATTTCTATGAATTATCATGAATTCCAGAATCAGGTGTTGAAAATGATCAGGAGACGGATCCAGCAGGGATGGATCCCTTCTGCCAGTGCGGTCACAGAGATGATGACCAAAAATAACGGTATGGAGGTCTGCGGACTTTTTATCCGTAAGGAGGGAGAGACTATGTCACCTGCCATTTATCTGGAAGCCTATTACGAATTATATATGGCCGGGCAGGGCATGGACCAGATTGTGGATCAGATTTGCCACCACTATGAAGAGGCTTGCAGTAAGTTGCCCGTGGACCTGGTCAGCCCTGAGAATTTTGAAGATGTGAAGCCTTTTATCATTTACAGAATTGTCAACCTGGACAGAAACAGGGACATGCTCCGGTCCTGTCCCTGTATTCCCCTGCTGGACCTGGCGGTCACCTTCCGCTGGCTGGTCCTGTCCGATGAGAACAGCATATCCTCTGCCATGATTACTAATTTCCAGATGGATTTCTGGAAGGTGGGGGTGGCAGACCTGCTGGAACTTGCCAGGGTCAATACCAGCAGGCTTTTCCCCGTGGAGATCCGGCCCATGGAGGAGATGATCCGACAGCTTTACACCGAGGAGATGGGGGAGTCCGGCTGGCAGGATACTGCCGGCTTCCCTGCTTGCGGGAATCCGGACCAGGTTCCTGATGTTCCTATGTTTATTATGACCAACCGGAAGGGGATTAACGGAGCGACCTGCCTTATCTATGAGGATGTGCTCAGGAACTTTGCCGACAGGCTTAGGGAAGGCTTTTATATTCTGCCCAGCAGTGTCCATGAGTTGATTCTGATCCCCGAGTCCATGATACAGGATCCTTTGGATCTTGGTGCTATGGTAAAGGAGGTCAACGAGGCTGTGGTGGCAGACGATGAGATCTTGTCCGACTCAGTCTATCATTTTAACCGGGAAAAGAATTCGCTGGAATTGGCCGTTTGCGCTTGATTCCCATAAGTGGTATGGGCTACAATAAGAATATTCATAGGATTGTTTGAATATTTACAAGAGTTTGTGTGAGAGAAACGAGGAGAGAGTATGAGGATTTATCTTGTGAGACACGGAGAGACTCTTCTTAATCAGAACCATTGCTATTATGGTGTTATGAATGCGGTACTCTCGGAGAAGGGGATAGAGCAGGCCAAGGAGGTTGGGGAGATTCTTAAAGGAGTCAGATTTGATTATATCTTTTCCAGTCCCCTGGTCAGAGCTTATAATACGGCCCAGCTTATACTGGATGCCGGGGAAGAGCCCGGCTTTGGCAAGAATGCCGCGGGGGTTCCCCAACCCAGGATTCTGGTAGACCAGAGACTGTGCGAGCAGAACTTCGGTATTTTTGAAGGTATGGACTACGAGGAGATCAAGGAACGCTATCCCAAGGAACTGGAGGCCTGGAATGAGGACTTTATTAATTACCGGATTCCTGATGGGGAGAGCTTCAGCAGTGTCAGACTGAGGGCGGAGGCCTTCGTTGACCAGATACCGGAGGGTGGCGGAACCATACTGCTTGTGGCCCATAAGGGTACCCTGGGGCATATGCTGGCTACCTGGCTCCATCTTCCCGTTGAGGGTTACTGGAATTTCGTTTTTGAGCAGGGTACGGTAAGTGTAGTGGATATTGAGGACGGATACGCGATCATAAGGAAGCTGAACGCAAAAGAGATATGACCTGGATTGGCCAGGTCCTTAAAGCCCGGAGAGGATCTTGACGGCAGCCGGGCCCTGTTTCCCCAGGCAGTATAGAAGGCTAGAGAAAGTCAGGAATATTTTATGGATTTATTTGAGTACATGAGCATGGAGAGAAGGAAAAAGGAAGCGCCTCTGGCAGACCGGATGAGACCCCGGAGCCTGGAGGAAGTGGTCGGTCAGGGCCATATTATCGGCAGGAACCGGCTTCTATACCGGGCCATTCAGGCAGACCAGATCAGTTCCCTGATCTTTTACGGCCCGCCCGGGACCGGCAAGACTACCCTGGCCAAGGTGATCGCTAACACTACCAGTGCCAGCTTTGTCCAGATGAATGCCACTACCTCCGGTAAGAAAGATATGGAGAGAGCCATAGACCAGGCCCGGGATAATCTTGCCATGACCGGCAGCAGGACCATCCTTTTTATCGATGAGATCCACCGCTTTAACAAGGCCCAGCAGGACTATCTGTTGCCCTACGTGGAGGATGGGACGGTGGTACTGATCGGTGCCACTACAGAGAATCCTTATTTTGAGGTTAACAGCGCTCTGATTTCCAGGTCCATGATATTTCATCTGGAACCCCTGTCTACAGAGGATATCAAGGGGCTTTTAGAGAGGGCGGCTGCCGATGAGGAGAGAGGCCTTGGCCACTACCAGGTGGATGTCACCAAGGAGGCTCTTTACTTTCTGGCGGAGATGGCAGGAGGAGACGCAAGGACTGCCCTCAATGCACTGGAACTGGGAGTGCTGACCACAGACCCGGGAGAGGACGGCCGGGTCAGGATTGATATAGAGGTCGCTCAGGAGTGCATCCAGAGAAAGCATGTGAATTATGACAAAAACGGGGATAATCATTATGATGTAATCTCCGCTTTTATAAAAAGTATGAGAGGGTCTGACCCGGACGCGGCCATCTATTACCTGGCCCGGATGCTTGACGCAGGAGAGGACCCTAAATTTATCGCCAGAAGAATAATTATCTGTGCCGCCGAAGATGTGGGTAACGCAGACCCCTACGCCCTTATGCTGGCAGTTTCAGCCTCGGAAGGAGTAGAGCGGATCGGCATGCCGGAGGGACGTATCCTTTTAGCCCAGGCGGCGGCCTATGTGGCCGGGGCCCCTAAAAGTAACGCGGCCATCAATGCTGTGGACAAGGCACTTTCCATGGTACGGTCCGGGGATACCGGCCAGGTACCTCCCTATCTCAGGGATGCCCACTACGGTGGGGCTAAAAAGCTTGGTCATGGTATCGGCTATAAATATGCCCATAATTACCCGGAGCATTATGTGAAGCAGCAGTACCTGCCGGACAAGATAGCCGGTGAGCGTTTTTACGAGCCGGCCGGAACCGGTTATGAACAGAGGATTGAAGCCAGACTGAAGAGGCTTCGGGAAAGAGAGGGGGATGTCTGATGGACCGGTTGAAAAGAATAGCAGCTCTGGCCCTGGCCATCTTCCTTTTGGCCATGGTTTTCGTCACTCTTTATCTGGCTGTAACCGGAAGTCCCTATTTTATGGCTTCCCTTTTTGTCACCCTTGGCTTGCCCCTGCTCATCTATGTCTACCTTTTTATCTACCGGCTGCTCAAAGGACCAGATGACAGAGAGGGACATTAGTTTAATGATAGAATATTTCTTCTGAGATATTAGTGAGATGTTATTGACAAAAAATGCTCAATAGCATACAATACTATCGTTAGCATTTTGATAACATTTACTAGTTTTGTTTATTCTAATTTTAGTTAGTTTAGAAAAGGAGAATTAATTATGGCAGGATTAAAAGGAACAAAGACAGAGCAAAACCTTATGACAGCTTTTGCCGGTGAGTCCCAGGCAAGGAATAAGTACACCTACTTCGCAAGCAAGGCAAAGAAGGAAGGTTATGTTCAGATCGCGGCCATCTTTGAAGAGACAGCTAACAATGAGAAAGAGCATGCCAAGATGTGGTTTAAGCTTCTTGAGGGCGGCACTATCCGCTCTACCGTTGAGAATCTCCAGGCAGCAGCTGACGGAGAGAACTATGAGTGGACAGATATGTATGCTCAGTTCGCCAAGGAAGCAAGAGAAGAAGGTTTTAATGACATCGCTGCCAAGTTTGAGGGCGTAGCCAAGATCGAGAAGGAGCATGAGGAGAGATATCTCAAGCTTCTTGATAATGTAAAGAAAGAGATCGTATTCTCAAGAGACGGCGAGATGATCTGGCAGTGCGCTAACTGCGGACACATCTGCGTGGGCAAGAAGGCTCCCCAGATCTGCCCGGTATGTGATCATCCCCAGTCCTATTTCCAGCTCAGAGCTGAGAATTACTAGGATCCTGGCTGGCGGTCCGGACCTGCCGATATCCTTCCGTGGAAAAGCAGCCGTGACACAAGCCGGCGGAATGAGTAAAGAGACCAAGGCGGCCCCTGTGGGGCCGCTGTTTTTTTCATTTACGGGAAAAGGCAGCTACCCGGTAACTGCAAGGAAAACTACTTGACAGGATCTGCTCTTTAAAGTATAATCCTTTTTTGTAGAGTCTAACTTGTCAAGTTGTTTTGCTTGACAGGCAGGTCCGGCCGGGACCTGCCCATAATTATACAGATAGAAAGCAGATGAAGCGGCATGGAGAAGATTGTTGAGAAGTCTCTGCTCTATGATTTTTACGGGGAACTGCTGACAGACCACCAGAAGAAGGTCTATGGAGAGTATATCCAGGAAGATCTTTCTGTGACGGAGCTGTCCCAGATACTCGGGATCAGCAGACAGGGCGCCCATGATATGATACGGCGGTGTGACCGGCTTTTGCACGGTTATGAAGATAAGCTTCACCTGGTGGAACATTTTTTACAGATTAAGAAGATGGTCTCCGAGGTTAGGGAGACTGCCCTGAGGGCGGCTGGCGCCGACAGCCGTGACAAGGTCCGTTCCTGCATGGACCGGATCGTGGAGCTGTCCGAGAATATATTGGAAGAGTACTGATATCTGTAAAGGAGTTGAGTACATGGCTTTTGAAAGTCTGACAAGTAAATTACAGAATGTTTTTAAGAATCTGAGGAGCAAGGGACGGCTGACGGAGGCTGATGTCAAGGAGGCCATGAAGGAAGTTAAGCGGGCACTGTTAGAGGCAGACGTTAACTTCCGGGTTGTGAAGTCCTTTGTCAAGTCAGTCCAGGAAAGGGCAGTAGGCCAGGATGTCCTGACCGGCTTGAATCCCGGACAGATGGTGATTAAGATTGTTAAGGAAGAGATGGAGACCCTTATGGGGTCTGATACCACAGAGCTGGTCTTCCTTCCCAATAATGAAGTAACCGTATTTCTTCTGGCTGGTCTCCAGGGTGCCGGTAAGACCACAACGGCGGCCAAGATTGCCGGCCAGCTCAAGAAGAAGGGTAAAAAACCGCTCCTGGTGGCCTGCGATGTCTATCGGCCGGCAGCGATTAAGCAGCTGGAAGTTAATGGCAAGAAGCAGGGGGTTCCGGTTTTCTCCATGGGAGATAAGCAGGACCCGGTGAATATCGCCAGGGCTGGTATTGAGCATGCCCGCCAGCACGGGCTTAATGTTGTGATTCTCGATACAGCAGGCCGCCTTCATGTGGATGAGTCCATGATGGAGGAACTGCAGAATATCAAGGAGGCTGTTGACGTGACCCAGACCATCCTGGTGGTGGATGCCATGACCGGTCAGGATGCCGTCAATGTGGCCAAGACCTTCGAGGACAAGGTAGGCATAGACGGTGTGATCCTCACCAAGCTGGACGGCGACACCCGGGGTGGCGCGGCCCTGTCCATCCGGGCGGTTACGGGCAAGCCCATCCTCTATGTAGGAATGGGAGAGAAGCTGGAAGACCTGCAGCAGTTCTATCCGGACCGTATGACCAGCCGTATCCTGGGTATGGGTGATGTCTTTACCCTGATTGAGAAGGCGGAGAACGCAGTGAACGCGGAGGATGCCAGAAAGCTGGAGGAGAAGATCCGCAAGGCAGAGTATGGCTTTGATGATTTCCTTGACCAGATGCAGCAGATCAAGCAGATGGGCGGTATCTCCGACCTTCTGTCCATGATTCCCGGGATCAGCGGTCAGATGAAGAATATTGATGTGGACGAGAGTGCCATGGGTAAGATTGAGGCCATGATCTATTCCATGACACCGGCCGAGCGGCGTAATCCCAACCTGCTTAATCCTTCCAGAAAGAAGAGGATCGCGGATGGAGCCGGCGTCACCATGCAGGAAGTGAACAAGATGTGCAAGCAGTTTGAGCAGTCCCGCAAGATGATGAAGCAGATGAACGGCATGATGGGCAAGGGAGGCCGCAGAAGAGGCGGCTTCAATTTAGGAGGCATGAAGCTTCCCTTCTGACAGGAACCATGGGAGACCTTCCCTGGTTCAGGCAGGTATGGTCTTTTGCCGGATTTGGCCTTCAGAAATATGAGTGGTCTTATATGAGATGGTTACCGGAATTCCGGTTTCTATATATTATATTTTATAGTAAGAATAAGAAAGAATACTTAAGAGAGGTGGATTAACAATGGCAGTTAAGATGAGATTAAAGAGAATGGGAAAGAAGAAAACACCGATTTACAGAATCGTAGTTGCTGATGCAAGATCTCCCAGAGATGGAAGAAATATCGATGAGATCGGTTTCTATGATCCCAATCAGGAACCTGCTGAAGTCCGCATCGATGCAGATGCAGCAAAAGACTGGCTTGCCAAGGGTGCTCAGCCCACAGATACTGTTGCCAGACTTTTAAAGAACGCAGGCATAGAGAAATAGATACCGGGGGGCATATGGCATGAAAGAACTGGTTAAAGTAATTGCCGTATCTCTGGTGGATCATCCGGAAGAGGTGGTTGTTACTGAGCGAGAGACGGACAAGGCCATCATTATCGAGCTTCACGTGGCCCAGGATGACATGGGTAAGGTGATCGGTAAGCAGGGCAGGATTGCCAAGGCGATCCGTTCCGTCGTAAAAGCAGCAGCTTCCGGAGAAGAGAAAAAGGTTATCGTTGACATCGCCTGATCCATGCCCTTGTCTGACGGGCTTTTTATCAAGATAAGAATATGATTTATACGCCGCGCAGAGAACAGGTACATAAAAAGCCAGCTTCTGGGCGGCGTAAACTATATAGACCGAAGAACTTCTTTAGAAAGAGTGGAGTTTACATATGGAGGATTTACTTCAGGTTGGAATCATCACCGGAACCCACGGCTTGAAGGGCGAAGTGAAGGTATTTCCCACGACAGATGACAAAAACAGATTCCTGGATCTTGACAAGGTCCTTATTGACAAAAACGGTGAGCTGATCGAGAAGAAGGTTGAGGGCTGCAGGTTCTTTAAACAGTTTGTCTTCCTGAAATTCCAGGGAATGAACGATATCAACCAGGTAGAGCAGTTCAAGCGTTGTCCCCTCATGGTCACCCGGGAGGACGCGGTTCCCTTAGAAGAGGACGAATACTTTATTGCTGACCTGATCGGTCTGACGATCGTGGATGATTCCGGCGTGACCATCGGTACCCTGGAAAATGTGATCCAGACCGGGGCTAATGACGTCTACGAGGTACTGACCCAGGATGGGGGAAGGATTCTGCTGCCGGCAATCAAAGATTGTATCCTTGATGTGGACATGGAGGAGAAGATCATCCTGGTTCACCTGCTGAAAGGGCTGACAAAGTGATGAATTTTCACGTATTAACTCTGTTTCCCGATATGATAGAAACTGGCATGCACACCAGTGTGACAGGCCGGGCCTTAGACCAGGGTCTGATCAGTCTGGAGACGGTGAATATCAGAGATTTTGCCTTCAATAAGCACAAGCATGTGGACGATTATCCTTACGGGGGCGGGGCCGGCATGGTCATGCAGGCTGAGCCCATCTACCTGGCCTGGGAAAGTGTCGCGGGAGCCATGGAAAAGAAGCCCAGAGTGATCTATGTCACTCCCCAGGGCAAGGTGTTTAATCAGGTCATGGCCCAGGATTATTCCCGGGAGGAGGACCTGGTCTTCCTCTGTGGCCATTACGAAGGAGTGGACGAGCGGATTCTGGAAGAGATCGTTACGGATTATGTATCTATCGGGGATTATATTTTGAGCGGCGGCGAGCTGGCGGCCATGGTGATCATGGACGCGGTATCCAGGCTGGTGCCTGGAGTCCTTGGCAATGAGGAGTCTGCTGAATTTGAGTCTTTTCATGATTCACTCCTGGAGCATCCCCACTATACAAGGCCGGCCGTCTTTCATGGCAGGCCGGTGCCGGAGGTCCTCTTGAGCGGTCACCATGCCAACATAGACCGCTGGCGCCGCGACCAGTCCTTAAAGAGGACAAAGGAACGGAGACCGGACTTGCTGGACCAGGCTGAGCTTAGCAAAGAGGATATCAAATATTTAAAAACACTTGCACCTGATTCGAATGTATGATATTATTTTGTAGTTGTGAAAAAAGGTGGTCCTCTGTTACAGGACGATAAGACAGAATGATCGTTCCGCTTTTAGTATTAAGAACACCGAGAATATTTAGGAGGTCACACATGAACGATATTATTAAGAGCATTGAGAATGCACAGCTGAAGCCGGAGATTACAGAGTTCCACGTTGGCGATACAGTCCGCGTATCCTCCAAGGTAGTTGAGGGAGCCCGTGAGAGAATCCAGGTGTTCGAGGGCACAGTAATCAAGAGACAGAACGGCGGAGCCAAAGAGACATTTACAGTCAGAAAGTTCTCCAACGGTGTTGGCGTTGAGAAGACATGGCCGGTACATTCCCCGATCGTGACAAAGATTGATGTTGTCCGCAGAGGTAAGGTAAGAAGAGCGAAACTGTTCTATCTGCGTGACAGAGTTGGTAAGAAGGCTAAGGTAAAAGAATTAGTGAAATAGTATCGATTGAAACCGGGGCGAGTAAGGGATTACTTGCCCTGTTTTTCCATCCTGAGTATTGCGGAGGAAAAACCTATGAAGAATTACCGCTATGTCGAGAGAAGGAACCGGATGATCCGTAATATCGGTCTCTGGGTAGGAGAGATTCTCCTCATGATTCTTCTCGCATATCTTCTTGTCCACTATTGTGTGCAGGTGATCGTGGTCCATGGTGAGTCCATGCAGCCGGCCTATTATGACAATGATATGATTCTTGTCAGCAAGCTGGATTACCGGCTTAGAAACCCGGACAGGGGGGACGCGGCTGTCATAGAATTGGAAAATGGCAGCAGTACCCACTATTCCATTAAGCGGGTCGTGGGTCTTCCGGGAGAGACTGTACAGATCAGCGAGGGTAAGCTCTATATTAACGGAGAGGCCATGGATGATCTTTTTGATGAGGATATTCTGTCGGCAGGCCTGGCAGCTTATGAGATCCGGCTGGGAGAAAATGAATATTTTGTTATGGGGGATAACTGTAATAACAGTGAAGATTCCAGAGTAGCTAATATAGGTAATATAGACAGGGAAAGATTTGTGGGCTGTGTAAAGGTCAAACTGAGATCGTCCCAATGAGACCGGCGGCATGTCCGGACAGACTGGTCCTTATGGGACCGGCGGCATGCCCGGACAGACTGGTCCTTATGAGACCGGCGGCATGTCCGGACAGACTGGTCCTTATGCCACTGGCGGCAGAATCGGATGGGCTTGTTCCAGTGAGACCGGCGGTAGAACCAGAGGCAGTTATAATGGAAGCAACCGGCTCCCGGCCCAGGGCCGGGATACAGAAAGGAGACTGACTTAATGCATTTTCAGTGGTATCCGGGTCATATGACAAAGGCCCGCAGGATGATGCAGGAAAATATAAAGCTTATAGATGTAGTTCTTGAACTTTTAGACGCCAGGGTTCCCCAGAGCAGCCGCAATCCGGATATCAACAGTCTTGCCAATAACAAGTACAGGATTATTATTCTGAATAAGGCGGATATGGCAGATCCGGATATTACTGCCCGCTGGGAGGAATACTATAAGAGTCAGGGCTTTTATGTGGCCCGGGTTAATTCCAGGAAGGGCACGGGTATGAAGGAGCTGAGACGGCTGATTGCCGAAGCCTGTAAGGAGAAGAAGGAGAGAGACCGGAAAAGGGGTATCTTAAACCGGCCTGTGAGGGCCATGGTTGCCGGTATTCCCAATGTAGGTAAGTCTACCTTCATTAATTCTTTTGCGGGCAAGGCCTGTACCAAGACCGGCAACAAGCCCGGCGTGACAAAGGGAAAGCAGTGGATTAAGATTAATAAGGACGTGGAATTACTGGATACCCCAGGTATCCTCTGGCCCAAGTTTGAGGACCAGAGGGTAGGTATGCGGCTGGCTATGATCGGGTCCATCAAGGATGAGATCCTCAACACGACAGAACTGGCCTGGCATCTTACGGACTATCTACAGGAAAGCTATCCGGGAGTGCTGGAAGACCGCTATGGTCTCCAGACAGAGGCTGACATGACCAGGGAGGACCTGCTCGCGGCGATCGCCCAGGTCAGGGGCTGCATCATGAAGGGCGGAGAGCCTGACCATGACAAGGCGGCAAGACTGTTGATGGAGGATTTCCGGTCCCTTCGGCTGGGTTGCCTTTCTTTAGAGACGCCTGATGACTGGAATCCGGACAAGAAGGACTGACCCTGGGCCGGCCCGAGGAAGGACATAATATGACAAAGAAGAAAGCAAACAGTAATAAAAAGGGCACAGGAGGCCGGGGGAAAAAAGACCAGGAAAAAGAAGGACTACTGAAAGAATTTTTTATGACAATAGTCTATCTGGCAGTGGTCTGCCTCACGGTTTTTCTCCTTCTCCATTATGTTGGTCAGAGAACTGTGGTGAGAGGCGATTCCATGGAGAATACCCTGGTCAATGGGGAAAATCTGATCATGGATAAGATCTCCTACCGGTTCTCGGATCCCAAGAGATTCGATATTGTTATTTTCCCCGGTCCGGAAGAGTTTGGGGAGCATCCTTACTATATCAAGAGGATTATCGGTCTGCCGGGAGAGACAGTCCAGATTAAGGATGGCCTGGTCTATATAGATGGAGGAGTCCTCACGGAGGATGTCTATGGAATTACAGACTATATCGAGGAGGCCCATGACGCCGCCCGGCCCATCACTCTGGGGGAGGATGAATATTTCTGCCTGGGCGACAACAGACCGGTCAGCTTTGACAGTCGGTATCCGGAAGTGGGACCGGTGACCAGGTCAGAGATCATAGGCAAGGTATGGATCAGAATCTGGCCCTTTAGTAAATTTGGGTCTGTAGACTGACAGGAAAGGGAAAGAGACAGACTGCCCTGGGAGGAATTCCCCGGGGCCGGGAGGTAGTCTGCTGATGAAAAGTATAAGAGAAATCCAGGAAGAGTTCCGGGGACTGGCCCCAGACCAGGTCGCCGATCTGATCAGAGTATATGAAAGTGATGAGAGAAAAGGTGTCCGTAAGCTGCTGGAAACGGAGAGAAAAAAGATAGACCGTTACCAGGCAGAGCTTGCCAGAATAGAGGAACTTTGTTATTTTGAGAAGAAATACCAGGACAGGGGTCTGATCTGTGGGATCGATGAAGTGGGCCGGGGACCCCTTGCCGGGCCAGTGGTGGCCGGAGCGGTGATTCTGCCAAAGGACAGCCGTATTCTTTTTATCAATGATTCCAAAAAGCTTTCTGCCAAAAAGAGGGAGGAGCTTTACGATATTATCGGCAGGGAGGCTGTTTCCTTCAGCCTGGGTATGGCCACGCCGGAAAGAATCGATGAGATTAATATACTCCAGGCCACCTATGAGGCCATGGGCAAGGCCATTGACGGACTTAAGGTCCGGCCGGACCTCCTGCTCAATGATGCTGTAACCATTCCCCAGGTGACCATAGACCAGGTGGCTATCGTCCATGGGGATGCCAGGAGTATATCCATAGGAGCCGCAAGTATTATGGCCAAGGTCTTCAGGGACCGGATGATGGTGGAGTATGACCGGATTTATCCTGGTTATGGCTTTGCATCCAATAAGGGCTATGGGTCAAAGGACCACATAGAGGCCCTGAAAAGGCTGGGACCCTGTCCCATACATAGAAGGAGCTTTATCGGTCATTTCTGCTGATATGGGCTTTTGCGCAAAAGACTGGCCTGGCTGGAAAAACCAGTTTACGCCAGATTATATTCTTTGAACATGGCTGGGAAAAACCAGCTCTTGCCGGATAAGGGCAAAATATTTATCAGGAATGGAATAAATTATATGGATATGCGGAAAAAGACCGGTAAGCTTGGAGAGACTGCCGCAGCTGCCTTTTTAGAGGGGCAGGGAGTTCGCATATTGGAGAGGAATTTTCGCAGCAGATTCGGAGAGATTGATCTCATAGGCCTTGATGGCCCTTATCTGGCTGTGATTGAAGTGAAGACCAGGAAGAGCCGGATATCCGGCCAGGGTGCGGAAGCTGTAGATCTGCGTAAACAACATAAGATCTGCAGCACCTTTAATTATTACCGCATGATAAGGAAGCTGTCAGATTATGTGCCGGTCCGCTTCGATGTGGTCGAAGTGGATGGGGACTGTGACTGCCGCTGGATTAAGAATGCTTTTGAGTTTTTGGAGTGAAGCCGGCAGTGCCTGCAAGAGAGTTTGGCTGAAGCCGGCAGTGGCTGTAAAATAGTTTGGCTGAAACCGGCAGTGCTTCCAGAAGGATATGGAAACTGCTAATCCTTATTCCAATCAGGAGAGTGGATTCATGGGAAAACAGTATCACAGAATCGCCGCCGTGGCCCCGGACAGCATCGGCTGGGAGCTGGGGCTGGAGCCGGGAGACGCGGTTGTGTCCATCAATGGCCAGCAGATTAAGGATATATTTGATTATCAATTTTATATAGAAGATGAATTTCTTCAGGTGGAGGTTCTTACCAAGGAAGGGGAGACCTGTCTGTTGGAGATCGAGAAGGATGAGGATGAGGACCTGGGTATAGCCTTTGACTCCTCCCTCATGGATGATTATCACAGCTGTTGTAATAAATGTGTCTTCTGTTTTATTGATCAGATGCCTCCGGGCATGAGGGAGACCCTTTATTTCAAGGATGATGATTCCAGGCTATCCTTTCTTCAGGGCAATTATATTACCCTGACCAACATGAAGGATGAGGATGTGGACAGACTGATCTACTACCACCTCTCACCCATCAATATTTCCGTCCATGCTACCAATCCCCAGCTGCGCTGTCAGCTGCTCCACAATCGTTTTGCCGGGGATATCCTGGAAAAGATTGAGCGCTTTTATAAGGCGGGGATCCGGATGAACTCCCAGGTGGTCCTCTGCAAGGGCCTCAATGACGGACCTGAACTGGACCGGACCATTGGGGACCTGGGCCGCTTTCTCCCCTATATGGAAAGCCTGTCGGTGGTTCCTGTGGGCCTTACCAGGTACCGGGAGGGCCTGGCCAGGCTGGAGCCCTTTGACGGACAGGAAGCCGGCAGGGTCTTAGACCAGATTATGGGCTGGCAGAAGCATTTTCTAAAAGAAAACGGGACAGCCTTTGTCCATGCCTCCGATGAATGGTTCATCCTGGCGGGCAGGGATTTCCCGGAAGCAGATTATTACGAGGGCTATGGACAGCTGGAAAATGGTGTGGGCATGGTCCGCCTGCTGATTGACGAGGTCATGGAAAGACTGGAGAATCTGGCCGATCTGACCGGGGACGCCGGACAATTTCAGCCACCGGCAGAAGGAGAGCGCAGGGTTTCCATTGCTACAGCCAGACTGGCTTACCCTACCATCCGCAGACTGGCCGGCCAGGTCATGGACCGCTATCCCTGGTTGTCGGTGGAGGTCTACTGCATCCGCAATGATTTCTTCGGGGACCTGATTACCGTGTCAGGCCTCATGACCGGCCAGGATATCATAGGCCAGCTTAAGGGGAAAGACCTGGGCCAGGTCCTCTTCCTGCCGGAAAATGTTCTGCGGGCCGGCGAGGAAGTGCTCCTTGATGACCTGACTCTGGGGGATCTGGAAGAGGCCCTGGGAAGGCCAGTGGAAATAATCGGCTCTGAGGGTAAAAATTTTGTTGATAAATTACTGAATATCTAATATAATTTAGGCAAATCATTAGATTTGTCTGATAAGACATGGAGGATTTTATGAGTAAACCGGTTGTTGCAGTGGTAGGACGACCAAATGTTGGAAAGTCTACATTATTTAATGCATTGGCGGGAAGCCGAATTTCGATTGTGGAGGACACTCCAGGCGTGACGAGGGACCGTATCTATGCGGATGTGACCTGGCTGAACTATCAGTTTACCCTGATTGATACCGGTGGAATCGAGCCGGAGTCCAGTGACCTGATCCTGTCCCGCATGAGGGAGCAGGCCGAGACGGCGATCAATACAGCTGACGTGATTCTGTTTCTTACGGATGTCCGTCAGGGCCTGGTGGATGCGGACTTTAAGGTGGCAGACATGCTCAGAAGGTCCCGGCGCCCCGTAATCCTGGTGGTCAATAAGGTGGACAGTTTTGAGAAGTTCATGCCGGATGTCTATGAGTTTTACAATCTTGGCCTGGGTGATCCGGTACCCATCTCCGCGGCGGGCAAGCTGGGACTTGGCGATATGCTGGACCTGGTGGTGGAGCGTTTTGATGCTGTGCCTGAGGGTGAAGAGGAGGACGACCGGCCTAAGATTGCCGTGATCGGCAAGCCTAATGTGGGCAAGTCATCTATGATCAACAAGCTGCTCGGTGAGGAGCGGGTCATTGTTTCCCCCATAGCCGGAACGACCAGGGATGCCATTGACACAACTGTTATCAGGGACGGCCGGGAATATGTATTCATCGATACTGCCGGTCTGCGCCGTAAAAGCAAGGTCAAGGAAGAACTTGAGCGTTACAGTATCATCCGGACCGTGACTGCCGTAGAGCGGTGTGATGTGGCCATCCTGGTCATTGACGCGGCTGAGGGAGTGACGGAGCAGGATGCCAAGATTGCCGGTATTGCCCATGAGAGGGGCAAGGGCGTCATCATCGCCGTGAACAAGTGGGACCTGATTGAAAAGGATAACCACACCATGAAGAAGTTTACGGAGAAGGTGTGGCAGAAGCTGTCCTACATGCCTTATGCTGAGCTGATCTTTATCTCAGCCCAGACCGGACAGAGGCTCCCCAAGTTATTTGATGTGATAGACGCAGTGATTGAGAACTGCTCACTCCGGGTGCAGACAGGAGTCCTCAATGAGATTTTGACGGAGGCCATGGCTATGAAGCAGCCCCCGTCCGACAAGGGTAAGAGGCTGAGAATCTATTATATTACCCAGGTTTCTGTAAAGCCGCCGACCTTTGTCATGTTCGTCAACGATAAGAATCTTACACATTTTTCCTACACTAGGTATATAGAGAACCAGATCCGTACCACCTTCGGGTTCCGCGGGACGCCGGTTCGCTTTATCTACAGGGAAAGGAAGGAGAAGTAATGGCGATTTATTTTGTATTGGTGATTGTGGCCGGTTACTTATGTGGATGTCTTGAGAGTGGCTACCTTGTTGGAAAGATGAATGGTATCGATATCCGGAATTACGGAAGTGGTAATGCGGGATCTACCAATGTTTTGCGGGTTCTGGGCAAGAACATGGCCCTGTTGACTTTTCTGGGAGATACCCTCAAGGGTTTTATCCCGGTCATGCTGGTTAAGCATGTTCTCTGTCCCAATGTCCCTGTCCTGGCTGATGAGCCGGTGAAGAGCCTGATTGTCCTGGTTACGGGATTTGCTGTCGTTATGGGACATGATTATACCTTCTTTATGAAGTTTAAAGGAGGTAAGGGAGTGGCAACTACCGGAGCGGTCATGATGGCCTTTGACTGGAAGATGGGCTGTGCAAGTCTTCTCATCTTCATTATCGTAGTATCCCTGACACGTTACGTATCCCTTTCATCCATGACCATGTCTGTCTTCCTGCTGCCGGAGATGCTGATCTGGCATCCGGGCCGCTGGGACCTCTTCTTAATGGCCTGCCTTTTCTGTTTCTTTATCGTCTGGCGCCACCGGACCAACATCGGCCGTCTGCTCAATGGTACTGAAAGTAAGCTGGGCCAGAAGGTTAAGGTTAATGGGGACCAGGAGGAAAAGAAATAAGAATTCGTCTCCTGGCTTTTAGACTGCAGAAGAGGAATACCGGGAATAATATATTGATCATGATAAACAGTCTTTATCCTTGGGATAGGGACTGTTTTTTATGGAAAGGACATTTTCTTTTCTGCTGCCGGTCCCGGGCCTGCCGGCTGCCGGGGCCTGGGGAGAGCCGGTCAGCTTTTTTGACTATTTGCAGGAAAATGCAGAAAAATGTTTATAAAATTTCAAACCGTGAAGGATGTTCTCAGAATAATATTCAAATCAATAGGGACAAAACAAGGATTTTAAGAATAATATCCAGTAAACTTGACAAAAATTAGAAGGATGGTAGAATAGATATTGCTTACTGTTGAATTATTTAGAAGTTAATTATTCAAAAACTAAGTATATGACCTGCAGAGTTTTCAAGATCATCCGGCAAAGGCCGGGATGCTTTCCGGCCGGAATGTGCCAAGGCATGGCGGCAGGGCGGATGATTGTAAATAGATATAGATTGGAGTGACAGACATGGAATTTTTAAGTAGAAAAGTTCAGTATAACCAGAAATCCAACCTTCTTCAGTTGGAGGAGTATATGTATCCCCTGGTGGACACGGCCAACCCCAACGTTTTCCGGAACCTTTTTCCCTATAGCGAAGTACCTAAGATTGCTTTCAATGACAGAATCGTGCCTCATGAGATGCCGGAGGAGATCTGGATTACCGATACCACCTTCCGGGATGGCCAGCAGTCCAGGACCCCCTACTCTACGGATCAGATCGTTCATATTTATGACCAGTTCCACCGCTTGGGCGGGCCCAAGGGCCTGATTCGTCAGTGCGAGTTTTTCCTTTACAGCAAGAAGGACAGGGACGCGGTTTACCGCTGTATGGAGAAGGGCTACAAGTTCCCGGAGGTCACCAGCTGGATCCGGGCCAGCAAAAAGGATTTTGAACTGGTCCGGGATATCGGCATGAAGGAAACCGGAATCCTGGTATCCTGCTCCGATTATCATATTTTCTTTAAGATGAAGATGACCAGAAGAGAGGCCATGGAGCATTACCTGTCTGTGGTCCGGGAGTGTCTGGAGACAGGGGTAAGCCCAAGGTGTCACCTGGAGGACATCACCAGGTCCGATATTTATGGTTTTGTCATCCCTTTCTGTTTAGAGCTCATGAAGCTTAAGGACGAGTATGGTATTCCAGTGAAGATCCGGGCCTGTGATACCATGGGCTTCGGCGTCAATTATCCTGGAGCCGTAATCCCCAGATCTGTGCCTGGTATCATCTACGGTCTCCGCCAGCATGCCGGAGTACCCTCAGAGATGCTGGAGTGGCACGGTCATAATGACTTCTACAAGGCTGTCAATAATTCCTCTACGGCCTGGCTTTATGGGGCTTCCGGTGTCAACACCTCCCTCTTTGGAATCGGGGAAAGGACAGGAAATACCCCTCTTGAGGCCATGGTCTTTGAATATGCCCAGCTGAGAGGCACCTTAGATGGTATGGATCCTACGGTGATCACGGAGCTGGCCGAGTACTATGAGAAGGAGATCGGCTATCAGATTCCTGAGAGGACTCCTTTTGTCGGAAAGAATTTCAATGTGACCCGGGCGGGAATCCATGCTGACGGTCTTTTGAAAAATGAGGAGATTTATAATATATTTGATACGGAAAAGATCCTTAACCGTCCGGTCCAGGTGGCCATCTCCAATACCAGCGGTCTGGCAGGAATCGCCCACTGGATGAACAGCTATTATAAATTAAAAGAACCGGAGACTGTCGATAAGAAGTCCCCGGTGGTTGAACTGGTTAAGAAATGGGTAGATGAGGAATATGAGGGCGGCCGGGTTACGGCCATCACCGACGGTGAACTGGTCCAGGTCATTAATCAGGCTTGTGATCAGCTGGGTCAGCCTCGGCCATAAGTTCCTCCCAACGTTCATAGACAAGCAGCAGCTCTTCTTCGCAGGAAGCCAGCTCCTGGGTCAACTCTGTCAGCTTTCCGGCGTCAGAGGCATTTTCCGGGAGGGCGATCTGGTCGCTGAGCTGCTGGCTTTTTTCTTCTAAGCGGCTGATCTGTGCCTCTGTCTTTTTCAGATCATTTGCCAGCTTTCTCTTGGCGGCGGCCTCCTCCCTGGACCGCTGCCATTCTTCTTTGGCACTTCTTTTGGCGGCGGCCTCGGCCTCCGGGTCCGGGTAGTCCGAATCCCCGGTCAGCAGGATATTATCACTGTCGGCCTCCACGTTGCCCGCTTCTTTTTGATCTAAATAGTAATTGTAATTTCCCTTGTAATTGACGATACCCGTAGGGGACAGATCCAGAATCCTTGTGGCCGTCTGATTAATAAAATACCGGTCGTGGGACACGTAGAAGACGGTGCCTTCATAGCTGTTTAAGGCTTCCTCCAGAATCTCCCTGGACTGGATATCCAGGTGGTTGGTCGGCTCGTCGAGAATGAGGAAATTGGCATTGGACAGCATGAGCTTGGCCAGGGAGACCCGGCCCTTTTCCCCGCCGGACAGGACGCCGATCTGGCGGAAGACATCATCCCCCGTAAAGAGAAAGGCGGCCAGGACATTGCGGATCCTGGTGTTGGTCAGCTTGGGATAGGTATCGGAAATCTCATCGAAGATGGTCTTGTCATCATCGAGAACCTGCTGCTCCTGGTCATAGTAGCCTATGGCCACCTTGGACCCATACCTGATCTTACCGGCGTCAGCCCGCATATGCCGGTTGATGATTTTTAAGAGGGTGGTCTTGCCTGTGCCGTTGGCACCTACAAGGCCCACAACCTCGCCCCGGTGGATCTCTATATTGAGATTGCGGAAGAGGTGGTTGTCACCAAAGGACTTGGTCAGCCCCTCTATGGTCAGCACGTCATTGCCGCTGATGACCTCCGGCTCTAAAGTAATCCGCATCTTATTGTTGAGGACCACGGGCTTCTCTACCATCTCGATCTTGGAAAGCATTTTCTCCCGGCTCTCGGCCCGGCGGATGGACTTCTCCCGGTTGAAGGACCGCAGCTTCTGGATGACCTCCTCCTGGTGGTGGATCTCCTGCTGCTGGTTGACATAGCGTCTCATCTGGGCGTCCCTCTGGGCTTTCTTCTTTTCGGCGTAGGCAGAGTAATTGCCCTGGAAGACATTGCTGCTTCCGTTCTCGATTTCTACCACCTTACCTACTACCTTATCCAGGAAATAACGGTCGTGGGAGATGATGATCACACTGCCCCGGTAGCCGGCCAGGAAACCTTCCAGCCAGCGGATGGAATCCATGTCCAGGTGGTTGGTGGGCTCGTCCAGCAGGATAACGTCGGGCCGGGTCAGCAGGATGCGGGCCAGGGCCACCCGGGTCTTCTGGCCGCCGGAAAGCTTGTTGATGGGTGTCTCGAACTGGTCTTCTTCAAAACCCATGCCCTTGAGGACACCGACGATCTCGCTCCTCCAGGCATAGCCGTTATTTTTTTCGAAATATTCAGTCAGGCGGGAGTAGCTGTTCATGGCTGCTTCCAGGGCCTCTCCCTCCAGCCGGCTGATCTCTTTTTCCAGATGGCGGATCTCCTCCTCGGCCTCGATGATGTCCTTTTTGGCGTCCACCATCTCCTGGTAAATGGTCCTGTGGGAGCTGACGTCGATGACCTGGGACAGGTAGCCCAGGCTGGTTCCCTTCTGGATGACCACATTGCCCTCGTCGGCCTCCATCTCCTGGCAGATGATTCTGAACAGAGTGGTTTTCCCGGCTCCATTGATGCCGATGACGGCGACCTTTTCCCCCTCATTAACGATAAAGCTAATGTTCTGGAGTACTGTATTTTCCCCGAAGGCTTTTTTTATTTTCTGACAGGCAAGTATCATGGGTCCTTTTCTCCTGTGAAATGTTTGTTTTTAATATTTACATCGTTGTATTTTATCACGAAAGAGTTTTTCTGTAAATGGATCAGGTTCAATGGTAAAATATTGGCTGAATAGCAGGAATAATATGGATTAAAAATAGCAGGAAAAGTGAAATATTTGCCTTTGAATAAAAGACGAGGAATGATATTATAATAAACGGTTGGAATAACAGTAAAATTACGACTAACCATAGATGAAATTAATCCCATTTCCCAGGCTGGTTGTAGTGGTGCTGTGAATCTGTATTGCCTAATACAGATGTTTGAGAGATGATTATATTAGAACGAAAAGGAGTTCTGTTCATGAGGACAGGGCTCTTTTTCCGTATGCCAGGGAATGAGCCATCCCATAATGGATGATCTATGACAGTGTAAATATCTCTTTTACGTGGTTGCCAGGGAATGATTATACTTGGATTTGGCATGTTGGTGCTTTTTCAGTTGGGACTGGGAATCAGCCGGCAAGGAGGCCGGCGAGACTGTCAGCAAGGAAGCCGGCAAAGAGACGGCAGGACTGTCAGCAAAGAAGGCAACAAAAAAGCAGAAAAAAGGAACAAAAAGCGGCAAACCGATGGCAGACTATTGTTAAATAACTATTTAACAATAAAGAGACAGGGAACCGATAGTTCGTTATAGATGCAAATATATATTTTGTTGAATGAAAAGAAGTCCTAGAGTTTATTATCTAGATGTATGGTAAACACAGAAAGATATTTCCATATTTAGTAGTTACTTAGTAGAATAAATAACAAATTTTCCTTATTACAAATTGACACTAGAATGTTTTTTAGCTATAATTGTAAAGGATACTTGGAAAAACTGAGAAAGTTTTATCAGGAGGTTCTTATGGATGACGTGAGAGGAGCAGTAAAACCGGCAAATGAAAAAGTCATTTCACCGGCAGTAATTAAGAGGCTGCCCCGATACTACAGATATTTGGGAGATCTGTTGAAAAATGGTGTGGTTCGGATTTCCTCCAAAGAACTGAGTGAGAGGATGAATGTTACCGCGTCTCAGATCAGACAGGATCTGAATAATTTCGGCGGATTCGGGCAGCAGGGTTATGGCTATAATGTGGAATTTCTCTATCGGGAGATGGGCAAGATCCTTGGCCTTGATAAGACGAATAATATTATAATCATAGGAGCCGGTAATCTTGGTCAGGCCCTGGCCAATAACCAGGAGTTCGCCAGTAATGGTTTCAGTATAGTTGGTTTGTTTGATGTGAACCCCCGTCTGGTCGGCATGGCTGTCCGGGGCGTGGAGGTATATGATATCGATATGCTTGAGGATTTTGTCAGGGACCACGAGGTCATGATTGCGGCTCTTACCCTGCCCAAGTCAAAGGCTCCCGCCATAGCGGAGAAGCTTTATAGTCTGGGTATCAAGGCCCTGTGGAATTTTGCCCCGGTGGATTTCAATCTTCCCGACGATGTTCTGGTGGAGAATGTACATCTCTCGGAGAGTATTATGACCCTGTCCTACCGGATCCACAGCAGAAATTGATATTTGTTACAGATAGGGCATGATATGGAGCGCGTTTACGCGCTCCATTTTCTTAATATATAGCCGGCAGGCGCAAGGTGCGAATGGCTGCCTGTGGCTGAGGCCGGTTTTTGAAGAAAGGGATGGGGAGATTGAAATACGCTGCTGCCAGAGAAGAAATGCAGGCCATCGATGCCTGCAGTATCCAGGATTATGGGATTCCGGGTATCGTACTGATGGAGAAGGCTGCCATGGCCATGGAATCGATTCTGGTCCGGGAACTTTCCCCGGGAAAAAAGATAGTCATTGTCGTGGAAAGAGGCAACAACGGCGGTGACGGACTGGCCCTGGCCAGGCTTTTGCTGGAGAGGGGCAGAAAGGTTGCCGTCTATGAGATTGGGGCCATCAAGGGGGAGTCTGACTCCTACCGGGTCCAGAAGCATATATTAGGCAGACTGGGTCTGACCATGGAAAAGAAACTTCCTCTGGATGGGGATGTCTATGTGGATGCCATATTTGGCGTCGGCCTGAAGAGGGAAGTGGCCGGTATCCACCGGCAGGTGATTGAGACCATCAATGCCATCGATGCCTGCAAAGTGGCCGTAGATGTTCCCTCGGGTGTAGACGCGGGCACAGGGCAGATCCTGGGCATCGGTTTCCAGGCTGACCTGACCATCACCTTCGGCCTTCATAAGGTGGGTATGCTCCTCTATCCGGGAGCCGCCTGTGCCGGCAGGGTGGAGGTCTGTCCCATCGGTTTTCCCGCCAGGGCCGTAGAAAGGATCGGTCCCGCAGCCTATTATTTTGACCGGGAGGATCTTAAGGGCCTTCCTGAAAGAATTCCGTGGTCGAATAAGGGAAGCTATGGTAAAGTATTAATAGTGGCCGGCCAGAAGAATATGGCCGGGGCCTGTGTCCTGGCCGGAAAGGCTGCCTACCGCAGCGGCTGCGGTCTGGTCCGCATATTTACCCCTGAGGACAACAGGCTCATCGTCCAGACCCTGCTGCCGGATGCCATTCTAAGCACCTGGTCAGACCAGGCAGGCCAGTCCTGGCAGCCCCAGCTGGAGGAAGCCTGTGACTGGGCCGATATCATCGTGATCGGACCGGGCCTGGGCAGGAGCCGGCAGGCAGAGGAACAGCTTAAGACTGTGCTGTCCCGGGCCAAAGTGCCTTTGATTATAGATGCTGACGGCCTGAATATTCTTGCCCTTATGCTGGCTGATGAGCAGGACAGAAAGCTCTACAACCAATATCCGGCAGGGATCGTGCTTACCCCCCATCTGAAGGAAATGTCCCGGCTCACGGGAAGACCTGTGGAAGAGATCCGGACCAAGCTTATAGAGACGGCAGGGCTTCTGGCCCGTAAGAACCGGATCCTGGTCCTCAAGGATGCCAGGACCATCGTCGCTGGAGGCAGTGATAAGATATACATTAATGTGAGCGGAAACCAGGGTATGGCTGTGGGAGGCAGCGGGGATGTGCTGACAGGAATAATCGGTGCTTTTGCCGCCGGCGGCAAGAGCCTTCGCGATGCGGCAGACCTGGCGGTCTACTGTCACGGCCTGGCCGGTGACCGGGGAAGTGAAAACAGGGATGGCAGGAGCCTGATGGCCTCAGACCTGCCTGACCTTTTAGGAGATATATTTTCCCTGATTTAATTGAGAAAGGAATTTTGGAGGTGAAGGAAAATTGGACCAAAGCTTGATCGTCGGTCTGCTGGCAGTTCTGCTGCTGCTTACGGGGATCGTGATAGTCGTGTTGATCATCATGATGAGACGGCTGGCAGAAGTCATGAAGAAGAGTGACTTTGCCAAACTAAAAAAAGAAGAAGAAGAGAATGAATACGAAGAGGAGATCATGAATATAGCCCAGGAGGGCCATGAGCAGGGAGTGATCCTGGCTGATGAAGCGGAGATGATTTCCAACATTTTTGAATTTGGTGACAAAGATGCCAAGGATGTCATGCAGTTCCGCAATAAGATCGTATCCCTGGATGTGGGTATGACCGTGGACGAGGCCCTGCATTTCATGGTAGAACAGACCTATTCCCGCTATCCGGTCTGCCAGGATGACCTGGACCACATTGTGGGAATTCTCAACTTCAGAGACGCTGTCGAGGCCTATTTTGAAGACCCTGGACAGAAGGTGGAGGAGATCAGCCGCAAGCCCAGCTATGTCCACGAGAACATGGACATCAATGAGCTGCTGACCCAGATGAAGGAAGAGAAGAATCATCTGGTCATCGTGGTGGATGAGTACGGTCAGACCGTAGGCCTGGTAGCCATGGAGGATATCCTTGAGACTATTGTCGGGGACATTCTTGACGAGTACGATGAGGAGGAGAAGGAGATTATCCGCCTGCCCTCCGGAGACTACCTGGCTTCGGGCATGCTGAGGCTGGATGATCTGGAGGAACTTCTGGGCATCACCTTTGACACAGAAGAATTCGAGACCTTAAACGGCTTCCTGATCAATGAGCTGGGTCACCTGCCCCAGCCGGGAGAGGAGATTTCCGTCCTTTTTAAGGGCTACCGTTTTACCACAGCTGAGCAGAAGGACAAGATATTAAGACAGATCAGGATCATCCGGGATCCCGAGACCGCCCCGGAGCCTGGCCAGGGATGACCCTTGACGCAAATCAGAGGAAATGTTACTATATTTTGGCTGAAGAATTATTACCACAGAGGGAAAAGTGGTGATCTTATACAATAAACAAAGTTACCATTTAAGAGATAGGAGTAGAGACTATGTCAGGACATTCAAAATTTGCAAATATCAAGCATAAAAAAGAAAAGAACGATGCTGCCAGAGGTAAGATTTTTACCGTGATCGGCCGTGAGATCGCCGTTGCCGTAAAAGAGGGTGGGGCTGACCCGGCCAACAACAGCAAGCTGCGTGACGTCATCGCCAAGGCCAAGGCCAACAATATGCCCAACGATACCATTGACAGAGGTATCAAGAAGGCAGCCGGCAACATGGACGCGGTCAACTATGTGCAGAATACCTACGAGGGTTACGGCCCCAGCGGCATTGCGATTATCGTGGAGACCCTGACAGACAACAAGAACCGTACGGCTGCCAATGTCCGGTCTGCCTTCACCAAGGGCAAGGGCAACATCGGCACCACAGGATGCGTGTCCTTCATGTTCCAGAAGAAGGGTCAGATTATCGTCTCCAAGGAAGAATATGAGACAGACCCGGATGATTTCATGATGCTGGCTCTTGACGCGGGAGCCGAGGACTTTGTGGAAGAGGATGACAGCTTTGAGATTCTCACAGATCCCGACAGCTTCGGAGAAGTCCGCGAGGCCCTGGAAAAGGAGGGTGTCCCCATGGCGTCCGCAGAGGTTACCATGATTCCGGACAACTATGTGAAGCTGACAGATCCCGATGATGTGAAGAATCTTAACCGGACCCTGGATCTTCTTGAGGAAGATGACGATGTCCAGGCAGTTTACCACAACTGGGAAGAGGACGATGAGTAGGCTTTAAAAGTAATATTCAGAAGCAGGCTGTAAAGCGGGTTTCTGAATCAGTTCTAAGGTTTTTAGAGAATATACTCACAGGAATATTATGGAAAGCGCTGTGAAAAGACTTGCCTTTTCACAGCGCTTCCTTTATAATACTTTAGTGAAGCGCATTGGCAATGCGTTAACGGATTACTGTAGATTATAATTTATCTAAGGACCTCTCTGTCAGCTTTCCGCTATGCCGTCTCAGCCGGAGATGGCTGGCCCGGCAGGAAGGATCCCGCCGGTCCGGCAGGGAAAGGGGACAGGGAGAGAACAAAAAAACACGAAAAGGAGATTAAGAAATGAAAAAATTATTTGCACTGCTTCTCGCGGTTACTATGGGTATGGCTGTTCTGGCAGGCTGTGGATCCTCAGGAACTGATACCCCTTCAGACGCCGATCCCGCTGTCGCAAGCACAGAGGCCGCCGCTGCTTCTGAGGATTCTGACTGGGCTTACATCCAGGACAAGGGTGAGATGGTTATCGGTATCACCTTATTTGCACCTATGAACTACTACGATGACAAGAATGAGTTTGTCGGCTTTGATACAGAGCTGGCCAATGCAGTAAGTGAGAAGCTGGGTGTTCCCGTAAGATTTGAAGAGATCAACTGGGATTCCAAGGAGATTGAGCTGAATTCCAAGAATATTGACTGTATCTGGAATGGTATGTGTATTACAGAAGAGCGTAAGCAGAACATGAGCATGACTGATCCTTACCTCAACAATACCCAGGCTATCGTTATGAAGGCTGACCGTGAGAAGGATATCATGGCTGATAATTCCGGTCTTACCCTCACAGCTGAGCAGGGTTCTACCGGTGAAGGCAAGATTGACGGATCTATCGAAGATGATGAGACTGTAGAAGTTTCCGCCAAGGAATATTTCGCTAAGTGTAACTATGTGGCTTCTGATTCCATGGCCAAGGCACTCATGGAAGTTAAGTCCGGCACAGCAGACCTGGCTGTAGTAGACAGTGTATGTGCCCTTGCCATGGTAACACCGGAATCTGATTACAGTGACATGGTTGTAAACCTGGACAATAACTTTGGAAAACAGGAATACGGCATCGCCTTCCGTAAAGGCAGTGATACAACAGAAGTTATAAATAGCGCGATTGATGAACTTTACGCTGATGGCACTGTTGCTAAGATTGCTGAGAAGTACAACCTGGCAGATATGCTGATTCAGAGATAAGCTGATCCGGAGATTGATTCGCCGCAGGCTGATCGTAACATTATAACAAAAAGGCAGACCGGTCATGAAGTGGTCCTGGCGTCAGCAGGCGCCAGGATAACCATGGCCGGATTCTTTGCTATACGGAGAGATCCGGGAAGAAGGCATCTGGCACAGCGGGCGCCTTTTTTATGCTGTCTGCCCCGGTTATTATGAAAATGGAGGAAATGTCTCGTGTCTAGTATCTCTTCTAATCCTATAGAGTCATTATCGACTGGATTCATTTACAATCTGGAACTGTTTGCCCTGACCCTGCTGCTGGCTTTGCCGCTGGGCCTGATCATCATGTTCTTCACTACTTCAAAGTTTAAGCCCCTTGCCTGGGTCAGTAAGGTCTTTGTCTGGATCATCAGGGGAACACCCTTGATGCTGCAGCTTTTTGTTGTGCTCTACGCACCGGGACTGCTTTTTGAAATTCCCATGAGCAACCGTTTTACAGCGGCAGTCATCGCCTTTGTCATCAACTATGCCTGCTATTTTTCAGAGATATACCGTGGCGGTATAGAGAGTATACCCAAAGGCCAGTATGAAGCAGGTCAGGTCCTGGGTATGACCAGGTCCCAGATTTTTTTCAAGATCATTCTTTTGCAGGTCATCAAGAGGATCATTCCGCCCATGGGCAATGAAGTGATTACCCTGGTCAAGGATACTTCCCTGTCCAGAATTATCGGTATTGCCGAAATCATTATGTGTGCGGAGCGCTTTACCAAGCAGGGTCTTATATGGCCGCTCTTTTCCACAGGTCTTTATTTCCTGCTTTTCAACGGTATTCTGACAATCCTGTTTGGATTTATCGAGAAAAAGATGGATTATTTCAGAGCGTAAGGGGGTAGAAGAGATGGCTATTCTGGAAGTAAAAAATTTAAGAAAGAATTTTGGAAGTCTGGAAGTTCTGAAGGGTATTGATTTTTCTCTGGAAAAGGGAGAGGTTCTCGCCATGATCGGTGCTTCCGGAAGCGGGAAGACAACCCTGCTTCGCTGTCTGAATTTCCTGGAGAGACCAACTGAGGGACAGATTTTCGTAAAAGACAATGTAATCTTTGATTCCTCCGACGCCAGGTCTTTAGGAGAGGCAGAAATCCGCAAAAACCGGCTGCATTTCGGCATGGTATTTCAGGCCTTTAATCTTTTTCCCCAGTATACTGTATTGAAAAACTGTACTTTGGCAAAGGAATTGCTGGCCCAGGAACGGCCGGATTACAAGAGCCGGAAAAAAGAGATTTTTGAAGAAATCCGTGAACAGGGCTTGGAGATACTGGATAAAGTAGGTCTCAGAGACAGGATCGATTATTATCCCCACCAGCTCTCAGGAGGACAGCAGCAGCGTGTGGCCATTGCCCGCGCCCTGATGCTGCAGCCCGACATCCTCTGCTTTGATGAGCCCACATCCGCCCTCGATCCGGAGCTGACCGGTGAGGTGCTCAAGGTAATCAAAGGATTGGCCGATCATCATACGACCATGGTTATCGTAACCCATGAGATGCAGTTTGCCAGGGACGTTTCTGATAAGGTACTTTTCCTGGACCAGGGAGTAATCGCCGAATACGGCACACCCAGCCAGGTATTTGAGAATCCTACTGAGGAGAGGACAAAACAGTTCCTGGAAAGATATTTCGAAAATTAATTTCATAATCGTGAAAAAACACCAAACCCTCCGGAAAAGCCGGCCGCAAGCCAGCCCACCGGAGGGTTTTTACAACGGTTAGCGGATTAACAGCCGGCATAATCCTGGGCCAGGGCCTTAAATATAGGCAGGGCCGCCTTTACCCGGTCTGTCGGCACGCAGTAGGCGATGCGGAAATGCCCCGGACATCCAAAGATATCTCCCGGCACCAGCATCAGATGATATTTCTCCCGGGCATATTTGCAGAAGGCGATGGAGTCTGGCTCAAGGGACCGGGGAAACATATAGAAGGTGCCCCCTGGCTTTACGCACCGGTAACCATATTCTGTCAGAGTCTGGTAAAGGAGTTCCATATTTTCCTCATAAACAGGAAGGTCTGCAAACTGTCCGGCAGTCAGGGCGACTGTCCGCTGGAAAAGGGCAGGGGCACCATTGTGGCCGGTGGTCCTGGATATCTGCGGGCAGAGTTCAATGATTCTGTCGCCCATAGCGCAGTCAGGGTTTACAGCCAGGTAACCGATCCTCTCTCCGGGAAGGGACAGGGACTTACTGTAGGAGTAGCAGGTCAGGGTGTTCCTGTAAAGATTAGCGATATAAGGACCGTCAACTCCTTTAAAAAGGATGTCCCTGTAGGGTTCGTCAGAAATCAGATAGATGGGATGACCGTATTCCTTCTCTTTTTCCTCAAGGATGGAAGCCAGCCTCCTGACAGTATCTGTAGAGTATACAATACCGGAAGGATTGTTGGGAGAATTAATCAGAACAGCAGCCACATTTTCGTTCAGGCTGTCAGTAAGAGCCTGGAAATTAATCTGGAAGCTTTCTGTATCAGCTGGAAGGATCGTCAATTTCAGCCCTGCTCCTTCCACATAGGGTTTGTATTCTGAAAAGCAGGGGGCGAAGGTAATGATTTCCTCTCCCGGGTTAGAGACAGCCCGGAGGGCATGGGCCAGGGCACCTGCTGCCCCGGCGGTCATAAGAAGATTGGCCGGGGAGTAAGAACTGCCGTAGCGCTGGTTCAGGTCCCGGACGATATCTGCCTTTACCTCCGGTATGCCCAGACCGGGGCTGTAACCGTGAAGAGCCAGAGGATCCATGGAAGAGACCAGGTCCGTGATGGTCTGGTTTACGCATTCTGGTGCAGGGACGGAAGGGTTGCCGAGGCTGAAATCATAAACCTGGTCCCGGCCGATCTCGGCGGCAAGCTGTCTGGCATACTGGAAGATTTCAAAAATGAGATCCTTTTCTTTTAACATCTCAGTGTAGGTTCTGTTCAGCATAAATGTACTCCTGACTGGCTTTTTAAGCCTGAATATAAAGAAAGCTGAAATGCAGCCTGTCTTATGGGCGGTTTGTGGCCGGATGAGAGGCCTTTTGGCCCAGTTTATCATAGCAGGGACAAAAGAACAAGGAGGCCGCATTGACGAAGCTTCTGTTCTAAATTATAATAAAAACATAATATTTTATAAGTAGATTTCAATATGGTTTTATGGTCTTTTAAAGAGAGACCCGGCCAGGCCTGCAAGACCTGCGGCAAAGTCAAAGGCAGAATCAGAGGCAGGCCCGGAGACCATTTGTTTCAGGAAATGAGGTTAATTATGGATCAATATTCTATCCTGGTTCCGGGTTATACCATTGGCAGGGATGCCTACAGCCAAATAGAACATTTTTGCCTTCCCTATGGAAGGAAAGCAGTGGTCATTGGCGGGGAAAAAGCCATGGCTGCCGCCCGTCAGAAACTGAAAGAGGCAGTGAAAGACACTGCCGTAGAAATCATTGACTTTGTCCACTACGGGAAAGAGTGCACTTATGAGACAGCCAGCAGGCTGGAGAAGCTGACTCCAGTCCTTGAGGCGGATATGATCTTTGCCGTGGGCGGCGGTAAGGCAGTAGATACTTGTAAGCTGGTAAGCATAGATTTGAAGAAACCCTATTTCAGTTTTCCAACGATCGCTTCCAACTGCGCTGCTTCGTCTGCCCTGTCCATTGTCTACCATGAGGATGGAAGCTTCTGCGACTTCGTCCATTTTCTGGAGTCGGCCAAGCATGTCTTTATCGACAGCCAGATCATAGCCCAGGCCCCCAGACAGTATCTCTGGGCCGGGATCGGGGATACCTATGCCAAGTATTATGAGGTGGACATTTCGGCCAGGGGTGAGAAACTAAATTACTACAAATCCATGGGTGTCCACATGTCAAAAATGTGTATGGAAACCCTGATGGAGACCGGCAGCCAGGCCCTCCGGGATAATGAGGCGGGGATTGTTTCCGAATCCCTGGAAGAGGCGGCCTTGTGTATCATTATGACTACCGGCTGGGTGTCCATGCTGGTGGCCAGGGACCATACCATGGACTACAACGGAGGTTTGGCCCACGCTTTCTTTTATGGCCTGTGTAACCTGCCAGGTTTTGACGAAGACCACCTCCATGGTGTGGTAGTGGCATTTGGTGTCCTCCTTCTTCTGCTGGTGGACGGCAGAGAAGAAGAGTGTCAGAGGCTCAAAGACTTTAACCGGACAGTGGGTCTGCCGGTCAGCCTGACCGACCTGGACGTGACTCTTGACCAGGTAGCCCAGTGTGCCCCCTCTATGGTAAAGGATGAGGACCTGGACCACTATCCCTACAAGGTGACAGAGGAAATGATTCTGGAGGCAGCAGGGAAGCTCTTGTGATGGAAACCTGTAGAGCCGCCATGAAAGAAGTTGGGAAGCTGCCATGAAAGAAGTTGGAAAACTACCATGAAAGAAGTTGGAAATCTGTCATGATGGAAGTTGGAAGGATTCTAAGATGAATGCAGAGAGTTCCAGTGATGGAAGCCTATGAAGATTTTATGGATTTTGCTAAAAGAATGTTGACATTTTGTGATACTTGGTATATAACACACTTATCATATCTGCAGGGCTCTCGTCATTGATGTCCCGGATATGAGTCCCCATGGAAAATGGCTGGTCTGCGACAGGTTACAGGACCAGAGGCGGCCGTGAAGGCTTGCTGGCCTGCTGTCGGTTTTGGCAGATTATTATTGGTTATGCCAGATAACTATGGGTTGTGACAGATCGATGCCGGTCCGACAGCCATAAGAATGAAAAGGAGGAGAATGATATGTATTATGGTGGATACGGGATGTACTTTGATCCCACCTATATACTTGTGCTCATTGGCGTGGCCATCACTTTGATTGCCTCAGGCCATGTGAAGAGTACTTACGCAAGATACAGTAAAGTGAGAAACCATGCTGGGATTACGGCGGCCCAGGCTGCCGAGCAGATTCTTCGGGGTGCCGGCCTTGGTAATATCAGGATTCAGCACATTTCAGGCAGTCTGACGGATAATTATAATCCCCAGGACAAGACCCTGAACCTGTCTGACTCGACTTACCAGTCCACCTCGGTGGCCGCCATCGGTGTGGCTGCCCATGAATGTGGACATGCCATCCAGGATGCGCAGAACTATGTACCTCTTAAGGTAAGAGGGGCTATTGTCCCTGCAGTAAATATCGGGTCTGTAGCAGCCTGGCCGGTGATCATTCTCGGAGTTCTGCTCAGCTTTAACCAGACCCTGATAACCATAGGAATCCTGCTTTTTTCCCTGACGGTAGTTTTCCAGCTGGTGACCCTGCCCGTGGAGTTTGATGCTTCCAACAGGGCACTGAAGATTCTGGAAGGAACCAATATGCTTTACGGGGATGAGTTAAAGGGTGCCAAAGACGTATTGAAGGCAGCTGCTCTGACCTATGTGGCCAGTGCCGCGGCAACCATCCTGCAGCTGCTCCGGCTGATTCTTCTCTTTGGAGGAAACCGGCGTGACTGATTCTTATGATATCCGTCTGATCTGTGTAGGCAGAATCAAAGAGCCCTTCTTTCGGGAAGGGCTTGATTTTTATAGTAAGATAATCCGCAGATATGCTTCCTTTGAGATCGTGGAGTGCACGGATGAGCCCACACCTGACACGGCTTCGGCTGCCGAGGAGGACCGGATCCGGGCCAGGGAAGGAGAAAAAATCCTGAGGCAGGTCCGGGATGGGGCTTATGTGATCGCTCTTTGTATTGACGGTGACCACCATGGGACAGAGGAATGGAAAAGGATTATCCCCCGGCTGGCCGGACAGAAAGGGGGCAAGCTGGACCTGGTGATCGGCGGCTCCCTGGGGCTGTCTCCGGCTGTCCTGAAAAAAGCGGACAAGAAGCTTAGTTTTTCCGGTCTGACTTTTCCCCACCAGATGATGAGGCTGATTCTGTGCCAGCAGCTGGCAGAATGGGTCAGAGACCAGGCTTGAAAAAAGCATGGCAGGACTGAGTCAGAAAAGTCTGGCGGAACAGAGCTTTTTTTACTGTTCAAAACTTTACAAATGTATTGCGGTCCGACATACATTATGATAGAATGTTTTCAGAGAGGATGGTGAATATCAATGGCAATAAAGAGTTCCAATGTTACAGCGAGGGTAGAACCGGAAATCAAAGAGAAAGCAGAAAGTATTCTGTCAAGACTTGGTATATCTGCCTCAAGTGGGATTAACATGTTTTATCGACAGATCATCCTTTGGAATGGTCTGCCATTCAGGCCTTCCATACCTGACAGAGCCCCAAAGTCTTTCAATGAGATGACAAAGGAAGAAGTTGATGCAAAACTGTCACGTGCGCTTGTTCAGGCTGAATCAGGGGAAGGAATCCCTGCGGAAGAATTCTTCTCCTCCTTAAAAGAAGAGATATTAGGTACATATGTCTGATAATTATCGTTTGATCATTCTGCCGGAAGCGCAGGAAGACATCCGTAGCATTGTCTTATATATTGCAAGAGATTTGGCAGCTCCGCAGGCTGCTTTAGATCTTCAGAATCAATTTGAAGAAAAGATCAATTCATTGGCTTACCAACCTCATCGTATCAAAACGATTGATGAACAACCATGGAAAAATGCCGGGGTCCGAAAGATTCGGGTAAAGAATTATTATATCTACTTTGTTATTTTTGAAGAGGAAAAAGCTGTTAAGATCATGGCTGTGATTTATATCGGAAGAGATCAGGAAGAACAGATGGTACAAAGAAAACTGGACAGACAGGTAAATAATAAAGACCAGGGATAGAGCATTGTACCTTGGTTTTTGTGGCATTCCTTCCCTTGAATGTGGCAGGGGCTAAAGTTTCTACTTGCAAAATGCCATACTTTCTTATATAATATGTCACGGAAACTTTTTTGACGGACTTCGGTTTGTGAAGACAGTTCCTTGGACCAGTAGCTCAGCTGGATAGAGCACCAGTTTCCGGAGCTGGGTGTCGGGGGTTCGAGTCCCTTCTGGTTCGGTTTATATGGCTGCCGCTTATGCGGCAGCCATAACTTTTATAATAGGTGTTTTTAGATAAGAAAGAGCAGAGGCTTTTATGACGGATAGAATTGATAATAAAAATGATTTTACCCAGGGTAATATTGTGACCAAGATGATCCGTTTTATGATCCCTATCCTGGGGGCCCTGATCCTTCAGGCCATGTATGGGGCCGTGGATGTCCTGGTGGTAGGCCGGTTTGGTACCACATCCGGTATCTCCGGCGTGTCCACAGGCAGCAACGTCATCAACCTGGTGGTCTTTACGGTGGCAGGTCTTTCCATGGGTGTCACAGTCCTGATCGGCCGTTACATGGGTGAGCGGCGGCTGGAAAAGATCGGCAAGGTTATCGGAGGAGCCATCGTTTTTTTCTCCCTCCTCTCCCTGGTTCTGGCAGTATTTCTCCTGACTCTGGCAGAGCCCCTGGCCAGGCTGATGCAGGCCCCTGACCAGGCTCTTGACCTGACCGTCCTATATATCAGGATCTGCGGCGGCGGTATTCTCTTTATTGTGGCCTATAATCTGATCAGCAGCATTTTCCGGGGGATGGGGGATTCCAATATGCCCCTGCTATTTGTGGCCATAGCCTGTGTGGTCAACATTATCGGAGACCTGTTTTTTGTGGCAGTCCTCCACATGAATGTGGCAGGAGCAGCTCTGGCCACTGTGATGGCCCAGGCAGTGAGTGTTGTCCTTTCTCTCCTGATTATCCGGAGGAGAGGGCTGCCTTTTCCCATGTCCAGAGCAGATATCTGCTTTAATCTGGAGATCAGGAATTTCGTCAAGGTGGGGTCGCCCATCGCTTTTCAGGAGGTGATGACCCAGTTATCCTTCCTGGCCCTCTGTGCCTTCATCAACCGGCTGGGCCTGGACGCCTCGTCGGGTTATGGCGTAGCCAATAAGATCGTTAGTTTTATCCTGCTTATTCCCGGTTCCCTGATGCAGTCCATGTCCGCCTTTGTTTCCCAGAACGTGGGGGCAGGCAAGGAAGACAGGGCAGTCAGGGCCATGGTTACAGGTATGACCTTCGGGGCTTCCATTGGCGTTTTTGTATGCCTCTTTGCTTTCTTCAGAGGTGACCTTATGGCCTCCGTCTTCACCAGCGACCCGACGGTGATAGCCAGGGCGGCAGAGTATCTTAAAGGTTTTGCCCCCGAGGCGGTTGTAACCTGTATCATGTTCAGTTTTATCGGCTATTTTAACGGTCATGAGCAGACCCTCTTCGTCATGATCCAGGGCCTGGTTCAGACCTTCCTGGTCCGCCTGCCCATGTCCTGGTTTATGAGTATCCAGCCCGGGGCCAGTCTGACCATGATTGGTCTGGCGGCACCTTCAGCGACGGTCTTTGGTATTATCCTGAACCTGATCTATTTCCGCTATTACCAGGGCCGGCTGGCGGCCGGCCGGCAGGTCGGGATTATATCCGGACAAGAAAAAAAGAAAGAGGACAGGTAGCAACTGTGAAATACCAGGTATATATTTTCCAGAAAGAAAAAGAAGAAAAGTTTTACCGTCATGCTATCGATGAATATAAGAAGAGGCTGGGCAGTTATTGTAATATTTCTGTCAAATATCTAAAAAAGGATAAGGCCTGGGACAAGCTGGCCCAATCTGTTGGCGACAGGGACCTGGCCTTTGTCCTGGTTCCGGGTAGGAGTGAGCTGACTTCGGAGGGACTGGCGGAAAGGATCCGAAGCCTGGAAAACCAGGCGGTTAAGACTCTGCATTTCTTCATAGCGGACTGGTCTTCCTGCCAGCATGTGGATCTGGATCTGGCTGCTTACGGAAGGGAAACTGAAGTCTTGCATATTTCGGATTTTGATCTGCCGCCGGCCATGACAGGGATGATCCTGTTTGAACAGATTTACCGGGCCTACCGGATCCTTAACAGGCAGTCCTACCATAAATGAGTTTTTCTGATGATGGATTATTTTCTGATGATTTTTATTTTATAAAGATGATGTAAGGGTCGAAAGGTAGTGTTTTTTTCTTTCGCTCTCCTATAGTACCTTGAAAAATTCATATATTTTGTCATTCATGGCCTTTT